>Ga0209226_10000366_pt1 | contig 26541 bp, 23 predicted proteins | sample BarGraNGADG00212_2_FD_184497 | JGI IMG/M metagenome (GOLD analysis project Ga0209226, IMG submission 184497) | Arctic peat soil microbial communities from Barrow, Alaska, USA - Barrow Graham LP Ref core NGADG0011-212 (SPAdes) (version 2) | ecosystem: Environmental > Terrestrial > Soil >...
GGGGGGGGGGGGGGGCCGGAGGAGCGAGACGCGGCATGCCGAATGACGGACGGGTCCCTGATCCCAGAGAATGAACCGCGATGAAAATCTTGCTGGTGGATGATCACAAGTTGATGCGGGAAGGTTTGCGGATGCTGCTCGAAAAGCTCGGCCAAATTACGATTGTCGGAGAGGCGGATAACGGTGTTACGGCCGTGCGCATGGCGCGGGACTTGAAGCCCGATCTAGTGTTGATGGACATCGCCATGCCGGATCTCAACGGCATCGAAGCGACACGCCGGATCATGACCGAAGCCCCCGGAGTCAAAGTGATCGCCCTCTCCATGCACGCGGATAAAAGATTCGTGAGACATATGTTCGCGGCGGGAGCCGCGGGATATGTTCTGAAAGGATCTGCGTTCGAAGAGGTTGCCGCCGCCATCAAGACTGTGGCGGCGGGCCGGATCTACATCAGCCCAAAGATCACCGATCAGGTATTGGCGGAATACGTCAAACAGCTGATCAAACCCTCCGCAGGGGCAGAATCGCCTTTGTCGGGCCGCGAGCGCGAGGTCCTGCAAATACTGGCCGAAGGCAAAAGCAGTCGCAAAATCGCGGAGCGCCTCCATGTCAGCGTGACGACGGTGGATACCCACCGCAAGCACATCATGGACAAGCTCGGGTTCCGGAGCATCGCCGAGCTCACGAAGTACGCCATTCGGGAAGGCCTGACGTCCCTCGACGCGTAGCTCCGCCGCCCGGCTGTCCTTGCCCGCCGGTCGATCTTTCCCGCAGACGCCGGATCAAGATTTCCCAACCCTTAAAATCCTAAGTTTCGGGGATTGTTAAAAATGCTAAGCCGAGGGATTCTATATGAGCAAAAGCGGGTGGCCCGTCCCATGAAGGGGACGGGAAACAGGGGCTAAGATGTCCTTAAAAATCCTGATCCTCAGCGACAACGTCGAGGGCCGTCGCCATTTTAGGCTCTTGATCGATGCTCAACCCGGCTGGAAAGTGATCGGCGAGATGGCCTGCGATAAAGCCATGGCCGGGCGTCCTCTCAAGCATCCTCCGGACGTCGTAATCGCCGAGATGAACCGGCTCGATGCAAGCATGGTCCCTTTGATTTCCACAATCCGCGACAAGTTCGGCGGCTCCAAATTATTGGCGGTTTCAGCCCAGCGGGATTCCCGCCTGGTCTTGCGAATCATCCATGCCGGCGCAAACGGCTTCATGATTACGGATCGGGCCTCGGAAGAGCTGGCCGCTGCGATTAAGACGATCACCACCGGGGGAGTGTTCTTGAGCCAGGGCATCGCCGGGCTTGAGGGAAGGCGCCCCATATAAAACGTTAACGGAGGCACGACTTATGAAACACAACGAACCCAAGAATGTAACCCGCAAACCCCGCCGCAGCCCCTCGCTGCCCAAAGCGTCCACCGGCATTCAGGGACTGGATGAACTCACCGGCGGCGGCCTGCCCCAGGGGCGGCCGACCCTCCTGTGCGGCAGCACCGGCTGCGGCAAGACGCTTCTGGCCATGGAATTCCTCGTGCGCGGCGCGGTGGACTTCGGCGAACCGGGCGTCTTCATGGCCTTCGAGGAGAACACCGGGGAGCTAGCGCAGAACTTCGCCTCGCTCGGGTATGATCTCAAGGCGCTGGTCGCGCAGAAAAAACTGGCGCTCGAATTCGTCCACATCGAGCGCAGCGAGCTCGAAGAGGCGGGCGCGTATGACCTGGACGGGTTGTTCATCCGGCTGGGGCATGCGATTGACAGCATCGGCGCCAAGCGCGTGGTGCTCGACACCGTCGAGGCGCTCTTCTCCGGGCTGTCCGACACCGCCCTCCTGCGCGCCGAGCTGCGCCGCCTGTTTCGCTGGTTGAAGACCAAAGGCGTCACCGCCATCATCACCGGCGAGCGGGGTGAAACCAGCCTGACCCGCTACGGGCTGGAGGAATACGTGGCCGACTGCGTGATCCTGCTCGACCACCGCGTGGATGGACAGATGGCCACGCGGCGGCTGCGGATCGTCAAGTATCGCGGCTCGACCCACGGCACGAGCGAGTATCCGTTCCTGATTGACGAGGGCGGCATCGCGCTCCAGCCGATCACCTCGATGAGGCTGAACCACAAAGCGAGCACCGAGCGCGTGTCGTCGGGCGTTCCGCGCCTGGATGCGATGATGGAAGGCAAGGGCTACTATCGCGGCAGCAGCGTGCTGGTGTCCGGCACGGCGGGCACGGGCAAGACGAGTCTGGCGGCGCATTTCGCCCACGCCGCCGCCGCGCGCGGCGAGCGGTGCCTGTGGGTTGCCTTCGAGGAATCGTCCAGCGAGATCCTCCGCAACATGCGCTCCATCGGCCTTGACCTGGAACCGGCGGTGCGGTGCGGGACGCTGCGCTTCCATACGGAACGGCCCACGATCTGCGGCTTGGATCTGCACATGCTGACCATCCACAAGCTGGTGAACCAGTTCAGACCACGGGTCGTCATCATTGACCCGATCACCAACTTCGCCGCGCTCGGGAGTGAGGCGGAGATCAAGGCGATGCTGACGCAGCTGATTGACTTTTTCAAGATACAGCAAATCACCGTGTTGCTCACGACCCTCACCGCGCCCAGCCCCTCCCTGGAATCCAGTGCAGTGGGCGTGTCGTCGCTGATCGACACCTGGCTGCTGCTCCGGGACTTGCAAAACGGTGCGGAGCGGAACCGCGTGTTGCACATCCTGAAGTCGCGCGGCATGGCCCACTCGAACCAGATCCGCGAGTTCCTGCTGACCGATCACGGGGTGGAACTGCGGGACGTGTATCTCGGCCCTTCGGGGGTCTTGCTCACCGGCAGCGCGCGGATGGTGCTGGAGGCGCAGGAGAAAGCCCAGGCCCTCGTGCGCAAGCAGGAGACCGAGTACAAGAAGCGGGAGCTGGCGCGCAAGCGGCAAGCCATGGAGGTGCAGATTGCCTCGCTGCGGACAGAGTTCGAAGTCGAGCAAGCGGAAGCGGCAAAGACGATTGGGCAGGACCAGGTGCGGGTCGGGGTGCTGGCCGGTGACCGCGTCCAAGTGGCCCGCCTGCGGCAGACCGATACCGGCGCCGTGGGAAAGACACCAAAACACGAGTAAGGAGATTCACCATGAAAACCAAGCCCAAGATCGATTCTGCCAGAGCAACGCGTGCGAAACCCGCGGACCATTGGAAACTGCGACTCTACGTGGCGGGGCAGACGCCCAGATCGCTGCTGGCGTTTGCCAACCTCAAGCGCCTCTGTGAGGACCACCTGAAAGGGCGCTACACGATTGAGGTGATTGACCTGGTGAAGACGCCCCGACTGGCCAAGGACGACCAGATTCTGGCCATCCCCACCCTGGTGCGTAAGCTCCCAGAACCGGTGCGCAAGATCATCGGCGACCTCTCCAACACCGAGCGTGTTCTGGTGGGGCTGGATTTGATCCCCGCGTCCAATACCTCCGCGTGATCGCCCTTTCGCCGGAGAAACTATTATGAAGACCACGAACGCAACGAGCGCGACGGCAGCCTTTGAGCAATCATCGGCCAATCCAGGCAGGCCGCTGTATGTGCTGCGTTTGTATGTGACGGGCATGACGCCGCGCTCCGCACGCGCCATCGCCAACGTCAAAGAGATTTGTGAGGAGCATCTCAAGGGTCGCTACGACCTCCAAGTGATTGACATCTACCAGCAGCCGGTGCTTGCCGAAAGAGACCAGATTATCTCCACGCCCACGCTGATCAAGAAACTGCCGCTGCCCTTACGGCGGATCATGGGCGACCTTTCGGATCGCGAGCAGGTTCTGATCGGGCTGGATTTGAAGCCGAAGCCATGACGGGAGGGACTGCGTTATGACAGACGAACCTTCAGGACCTGAACTCGCGGCGGAACTGGAAGACCTCCGCGCTCGGCTGGCCGAAGCCGAGGAGGTCTTGAGCGCCATCCGCAACGGGGAAGTGGACGCGGTGGTGGTCGCCGGCGAGCGCGGCGAACAGGTCTACACCCTGAGCGGGGCCGACCGCGTCTATCGGCAGCTCATCGAAACGATGAGCGAGGGCGCGGTGACCTTGTCCGCGGACGGAGTTATCCTCTACGGCAACGTTCGTTTGGCGGAGATGTTGGGGCGGCCGCTCGATCAAGTCTTGGGCACCGCCCTGCGGAACTACTTGCCGCCGTCAGACCAGCAGGCGCTTGATGCCATCCTCGCGCAAGCCCGCACAGCGCCCAGCCGCCGGGAAATCAACCTGAAAACCAGCGAGGGCCGTCTGGCGCCCGTCTATCTGTCGGCCGCCCGTTTGCAGAGCGAAGGGACGGAGATGGTTTTCTGCCTCGTGCTTACTGACCTGACGGAACAAAAAAGCCTCCAGCGAATCACCGCGGAGCAGCGACTAAGCCGCTTGGTCCTGGAGCAGGCTGCCGAGGCCATCGTCGTGTGCGGCGAGCAGGGTCGGGTCATTCGCGCCAGCCAGGCGGCCCAGCAGTTCTGCGACGGTAGCCCGCTCCTGCGGCCCTTTGCCGAGGCGTTTCCGCTGCGAACAGACGCTTCCGATCCGTTCCATCTCGCCCCGGTTTTGCAGGGCGAGACGCTGCGGAATGTGGACGTTGCCTTGGATCGGCAAGGGCAGAAACTTGACTTGCTCCTAAACGCGGGTCCGCTCCTCAGCGGCCGGCAGATCCTCGGCTGCGTCATCACCTTGACCGACATCACCGAACGCAAGCGGGCGGAGGAGGCGCTGCGGGAGAGCGAAGAGAAATATCGGACTCTCGTGGAAAACGCCTCCGAATCCATCCTCATCGCCCAAGACGGCAGGCTGAAGTTCGTCAATCGCATGGCGAGTGATATATCCGGTTATTCGGAGCAAGAACTGTGTTCCAGGCCATTTCTCGAGTTCATTCAACCGGGTGACCGGGACATGGTGGAGCAGTATTATATGAAGCGCCTCAAGGGCAATGGGGTTCCACCCAGATATGCATTCAGGTTGATCCATAAAGACGGGAGTATCAGGTGGATGGAGATCGATGCGGTCTTGATTGTCTGGGAAGGCAAACCCGCGACATTGAATTTTCTCAGCGACATCACCGAACGCAAGCGGATGGAAGTGGAGCTGAGTCAAGCCGAAGGGAACTTCCGCCTGTCCCTGGAAGAATCGCCGCTGGGGATTCGGATCGTGAGCATCGATGGAAAAGTCCTTTATGCCAACCGGGCGATCCTGGACCTCTACGGCTATGACGACGTCGAGGAATTGAGATCGACTCCGGTGAAAAAGCGCTACACCCCGGCGAGCTATACCGAATTTCAATTGAGAAAAAAGAAAAGAATGAACGGAGAGGATTATCCCTCTAAATATGAAATAAGCATCATCACGAAAACGGGGGAAATCCGCCACCTTCAGGTTTTCAGAAAAGAAATTTTATGGGACGGCCAAAAGCAGTTTCAGGCGATCTATCAGGACATCACCGAACACAAAAAGGCCGAGGATAAACTCCGGGAAACCCTCAGCGGCCTGCACAACGCTCTCAGCGGAATCATCCAGGTCCTGTCCGCGGTCTCGGAAAAAAGAGATCCCTACACGGCCGGACACCAAAGGCGGGTGGCGGATCTGGCCCAGGCCATCGCCCAAAAATTGGGGCTTCCCCCGGATCGGGTGGAGGGAATCCGCGTGGCCGGAGTCATTCATGACATCGGGAAGCTGTCCATCCCCGCCGAAATATTGAGCAAGCCGGCCCGGCTCTCGGAGATCGAATACAAAATGATCCAATCCCATGCCCAAGTCGGCCATGACATCCTCGGCGAAGTCAAATTCGTCTGGCCTATCGCCAAAATGATTCTCCAGCACCATGAACGGATGGATGGGTCCGGGTATCCACAGGGATTGAAGGGCGACGACATTCTGCTCGAATCCCGGATTTTGGCGGTGTCCGACGTCATCGAAGCGATGGCCTCCCATCGGCCATACCGCGCCGCCCTGGGAATCGAGGCGGCGTTGAAAGAGATCGAAAATAACAAGGGCCTTCTCTACGACCCGGCTGTCGTTTCGGCATGTCTGACGTTGTTCCGGGAAAAAGGATACGCTCTGAACGATTGACGCCCCGGCCCGCCGCCCGGGCTCACTTCAGCTTCAAACCCAATTCGCTGAGCTGCCGTTCGCTCACGTCGGACGGCGAGTTTGTGTAGAGGCACAGGGCGCTCGTCGTCTTGGGGAAGGCGATGACCTCGCGGATAGATTCCTCGCCGGCCAGGATCATGATCAGCCGGTCGAAACCCAGGGCGATTCCGCCGTGGGGCGGCGTCCCGTAGTTGAGGGCCTCGAGGAAGTAGCCGAACTTCTGTTCGGTTTCCTTCGGCGGAAGGCCGAGAGCGTCGAAAATCCGGCGCTGGAGCGCGGTGTCGTGGATCCGGATCGAGCCGCCGCCGATCTCGACCCCGTTGAGGACGAGATCGTAGGCCTTGGCCCGGACGCGGGCCAGGTCGGTCTCGAGATACGGGACGTCCTCGTCGAGGGGCGCGGTGAAGGGGTGGTGCATCGAGACGAGCCGCCGCTCCTCATCGCTCCATTCCATGAGCGGAAAATCGGTGAGCCAGGCGAAGGCGAACGCCCGCCGTCCCCCCGCGTTCTCGACCGGCCAGGTCCGCCGGATCTCGCCGAGCGCCTTGAGGGCCGTCGCCCTCTTGTCGGCGATGAGCAGGGCCAGGTCGCCTTCGCCGCCGCCGAGCGCGGCCCAGATCGAGGCGAGCTCGCCCTCGGCGAGTTTCAGGGCGGACTTGAATCCATCCTGCTTCTTGATCCAGACGAGGCCCTTCGCCCCGAGCGCTTTGGCCCGGTCGCCGAGCTTGTCGAGCTGGGCGCGCGAGATGCCGGCCGCCCCGGGGATGAGCAGGCCTTTCACGACACCGCCCGCGGCCACGGCGGCCTTGAGAACGTCTGCCCCCAGCGTCCGGGCGACGTCGGTCAGGTCCTTCATCTTGAATGGGACGCGGAGGTCGGGCTTTTCGCTGCCGTATTTCTCCATCGCCTCCGCGTAGCTCAGCCGCCGGAAGGGCAGGGTGAGCTTCTCGCCGACGAGATCGAAGAGGGTTGCCATCAGCCCCTCCATCAGACCGAAGAGCTCCTCGCGGTCGATGAAGCTCATTTCGACGTCGATCTGGGTGAACTCGGGCTGGCGGTCGGCCCGCAGGTCCTCGTCGCGGAAGCAGCGGACGATCTGGAAGTAGCGGTCGAAGCCCGAGAGCATGAGCGTCTGCTTGAAGATCTGGGGCGACTGGGGCAGGGCGTAGAAGCGGCCCTTGTGGATGCGGCTCGGGACGAGGTAGTCGCGCGCTCCCTCTGGCGTGGAGTTGATCAGGAAGGGCGTCTCGATCTCGTAGAAGCCGTGGCCGCTCATGTAGGTCCGGGTCCGGAGCGCCGCGTCGTGGCGGAGCTTGATGTTCCGCTGCATGGTCGGCCGACGCAGGTCGAGATAGCGGTACTTGAAGCGCAGCTCCTCGGAAGCCTGGGGCGGGTCAGCGACCGCGAACGGCGGGACCTTGGACGCGGCGAAGACTTTCAGCTCCTTCGCCTCGACCTCAACCTCGCCCGTGGCCAGGTCCTTGTTCCTGGCCTGGCGAGTCCGGACCGTGCCCTTGATCCCGACGACGAACTCCGCCCGGAGCTTCTTCGCCTCCTCGATCAAAGCGGCCTTGTCGGAAAGGAAGACGACCTGGACCAAGCCCTCGCGGTCGCGGAGGTCGACGAAGGCCAGGTGGCCCATGTCGCGCGTCTTTTGGACCCAGCCCATGAGGCAGACGTCGGCCCCGGCGTGCTCCGGGCGCAGGACGCCGCAGTAATGGGTCCGCTTCCAGGGCGATATGTCGGGCGTCGTCGTATGGGTCATGAGCGTGTCCTTGTCCGAAATCGGGGGCGTTGGGAATTTCGGGGATCCGGTCCCCCGCCGCCCTTCATCCTTGTTTCTGAATCCGGGCCAGCAGGTCGGCGGGCGCGCCTTCGACCTGCGTCCCGGCGGCCATGTCCTTGAGCTGGAAGAGGCCCTTCACGAGCTCGTCGTCGCCGATCACCACGACCCAGGCCGCCCCGAGCTTGCTGGCCCGGGAGAACTGGCTCTTGAAGCCGCGGCCGGCGAACTCCACGATCGTCTCGACCCCCGCCCGCCGGAACGTCCGGGCCAGCCGGATGGCCTCGGCCTTCGCTTGGTCGCCCAAGTGGACGATGTACACGAACCGCCGCGGCTCGGGCTTGAGGGTCAGCAGGGCGATGAGCCGCTCGACACCCAGGGCGAAACCGATGCCGCAGATGTCCGGCCCGCCGAAGTCCTTCATCATGTCGTCGTAGCGGCCGCCGCCCAGGATGGCGTTCTGCTGGCCGCCGCCGCGATGGACGACCTCGAAGGTGGTCTTCGTGTAATAGTCGAGGCCGCGGACCATGTTCGGATCGACCTTGTAGCTCAGGCCGGTGAGGTCGAGCGCGGCCCGCACGCCGGCGAAGTGGACGCGGCAGTCCTCGCAGAGGAACTCGGAGATCTTGGGAAAGTCCCGGGCCGCCTCCCGGCAGGCTTCGACCTTGCAGTCGAAGAGGCGGAGGGGGTTCGTCGCGATCTTGCGCCGGCAGTCGGGACAGAGCCGGACCCGGTCCCGCTCGGCCCGCTCCCGGAGCGCCTGCGAATAGGCCGGCCGGCAGGCGCGGCAGCCGACCGAATTGACGAGGGTCGCGGTCTCGGTGACGCCCAGCGTCTTGAGGAGGGCATCGGCCATCTCGATGATCTCGGCGTCGATCGCCGGGTCCTTCTCGTTGAAGACCTCGATGTCCATCTGGTGGAACTGGCGGTAGCGGCCCTTCTGGGGCTTGTCGTAGCGGAACATGGGGCCGATGTAATAGTAGCGCATCGGGACGCCCAGAAGGTCGAGCCGGTGCTCGACGATGGCCCGGGCCACAGAGGGCGTGTACTCGGGACGGAGAGTGATCGAGCGGCCGCCCTTGTCGACGAAGGTGTACATCTCCTTCGTGACGATGTCGGTCGTTTCGCCCGTGCCCTTTTCGAAGAGCTCGGTGGGCTCGATGATCGGGGCGCGGAGCTCGCGGTAGCCGTAGCGCTCGAAGAGGCGCTGGGCCGCGGCTTCGACGGTCTGCCAGACCTCGACCTCGCCGGGAAGGATGTCGTGCGTGCCCTTGACCGCGGTCAGCTCTTTTTTGGCGGGAGTGTCGGTGCTCACGATTCGGTGAAGATCCCCATTTTCCGGAATTTCCGGTAGCGCGCCTCGAGGAGATCAGCCTTCGGCACGGGTTTCAGGGCGGCGAGCGTGCGGGAGAGGTGTTCGTCTACGGCCCGGATCGCCCGCTCGGGGTCGATGTGCGCCCCGCCCGGCGGCTCGGGGATGATTTCGTCGATGATCCCGAAGGCGAACAGGTCGCGGGCCCGGATCTTCATGTTATCGGCGGCCAGCTTGACCGCGTTCTGGTCCTTCCAGAGGATGGCCGCGCAGCCCTCGGGGCTGATGACGGAGTAGAACGAGTTCTCGAGCATCGCCACCGAATCGCCGATGCCGATGCCCAAGGCGCCGCCGCTGCCGCCTTCGCCGATGACGACGATCACGATCGGCACGCGGAGAGTGGAGAAAACCTTGAGATTGTGGGCGATGGCCTCCCCCTGGCCGCGCTCCTCGGCTCCGATGCCGGGGTAGGCACCCGGGGTGTCGATGAAGCTAATGACCGGGAATCCGAACTTCTCGGCCATTTTCACAACCCGGAGGACCTTGCGGTAGCCTTCGGGGTTCATCTGGCCGAAATTGCGGTCGATCCGTTCGCGGGTCGTCCGGCCCTTCTGGTGGCCGATGACCGCCACGGTCTCCCCTTGATAGAACGCCAGTCCGGCAACGACCGCCGGGTCGTCGGCGAAGCGCCGGTCGCCGTGGATCTCCATGAAGTCCTGCATCAGGAGGTTGATATAGTCCAGGGTGTACGGCCGCTTGGGGTGCCGGGCGATCTGGACGATCTGGGACGGGGTCAGCTCGGGATAGATCTTGGCCCACTCCCGCTCGATCTCCTGCCGAAGCGCCGCGATCTTGTCCCGGGCCCCGGGATCGGCGTTCAGGCCGAGGACGTCGATCTGCTCCTTGAGCAGCATGATGGGCCGCTCCAGCTGATAAAAGTCTTCGATGATGCTCATGGGTTTTCCCGGCTACGGTTACCGATACATATCCGCGGTTATTCTAAGGGGAGAGCGGTTGGCTGTCAACCGTATGAAGCCGCGCAGGTTACGATATGTCTTAAAGAAGGCGCATGCGTTGCCGGACGACTTCGAAGAGAAAAACCGAGGCGGCGGAGGCCACGTTCAGGGAGTTGACCTTGCCGCGCATGGGGATGGAGAGGACTTTGTCGCACGTTTTACGGACGAGAGGCCGCAGGCCTTTGCCTTCCGAGCCGAGGACAAGACCGACGGGCTGGGTGTAGTCGAACTCCCAGTAGCCGCCCTCGCCGCCGCCCTCCGCCCCGACCAGCCAGATTCCGCGTTCTTTCAGGCGCTCCATCGTCTGGACGAGGTTCGGCACCCGGGCGACTTTGAGATGCTCGAGCGCGCCCGCGGAAACCTCATAGACGGCTTCGGTCAGGCCGGCGCTCCGCCGCTCGGGCAGGACGACGCCGTCGACCCCGGCGCATTCCGCGCTGCGAAGAATGGCCCCCAGGTTCTGGGGGTCCTCGATCTCGTCGAGGAGGACGAGAAAGGGATTTGGCGGGGGACCTGATGCCTTGACGGTTTCGGAAGACGAGGGCGCTCCCCCGGGATTGAGAATCTCGTCGAGGGAGGCGAACTCCTTGGGCGCGATCAAGGCGACAACGCCCTGGTGGTAAGCCGAGAGCTTGTCCAGAGCCACCTTGGGGACGAAGAGATACGGGATGTGGGCAGCCTTGGCCAGGGCGACGATCTCGCCCGCGGGCCGCCGTCCGCCCTCTTTCTGCAACAAAATCTTGTTGACCCGGCGGGGCGACGTCCGCAGGATTTCGAGGATGGGATTGATCCGGTTGATCTTGTCCATAGCGCGAATCGATGATATCACCCGAATTACGGAGGCACAATACCTGTTTACCCTATATCGTCGCTAAAATGGGGACACCCACCGTCCGAGATTAGCGCTAACCGCAATTCTGGTGGCTGGGTGTCCCCATTTTGGCGACGCGCGAGCGAATTCGACTATTCGGGCAGCCAGGCCATCAAAGCTCTGAAAGACGAGGGCCTTGAAGTCGTCCTCATCAACCCCAACATCGCCACCATCCAGACGTCCGGCCACCTCGCCCACAAGGTCTATTTCCTGCCGGTGACACCCGATTTCGTCGAGAAGGTGATCGCCCGCGAGAAGCCCGACGGCATTCTGAGGCGGACGGCAGTCGATTTCTCGATCCCGCTCCTCACCAATCTCCAGGTGGCCGAGCTCTTTGTCCAGGCCCTGGCCCACAAGTCAATGGCCGACCTCCAGATCAAACACTGGGCGGAATACCAATAAAAAAAGGGCAGGGCCCGAATTCCGGGGAATCCGGACCCTGCCCCGAATGGACAGGACAAAAATGACGAGCGCGCGGGCGCTTACCGCTTCTGGAGGGCGTCCAGGCTCAGCGTCGCCGTCTTGGTGAAGCCGGCGGGGACGGCGTAGGTGCCGGCCGGGGCGGACTTCTTCGTGATTTCGACGACTTCGGTCGTGTTGTGCATCTTGGCGCCCATGATGTCGCCGGTCAAGTCGCTCGCGATCTGATAGCCCTTCATCTTGGCGAATTCCTTGGCGGAGGCGTCATCGAGCCGCATCTGGCCCTTGAGCATATTCGCCAGGAACTTGGCATTGAAGGCGGCGAAATCGAACGGGACGTCCGCGGACACCCAAGACCGCATCTTCATGGCCATGCCCATGATGGTCATGTTCACGTCGTAGCCCGTGCAGTTCCACGATCCGATCTTCTTGGTCTCGGTCGTGGGCGTCACGGTGGCCGTCATCTTGAGCATGCCGGCCATGGCCGCGGCCTCCGGAGGCAGGATCTTGGCAAAATCGAGCGGCAGGGGCGTCTCGACGTAGGTCTTGGACTTGGGCGTGATCATGTAGGCGATGTTATTCTTCAGGTCGATGATCATCGTCTGGTCGGCCGTAATGGTCACGAACATGTCGTCGCCGATCCACGCCTCGCTGACGTCGTCCCGGGCCGGGGTGTTCTGGCCCATCATGGACATGGCGTCGGTGTGGGTCTTGGTCTTGATGTAGACGTCGGCGCTCAGGGAGAGCGCGGCGACGGCCACGATCACCATCATGACGATGAATTTTTTCATAAAAAATCTCCTTTTACCCGTAAACCGGCATTTATCTTACTATATTATAGCGAAAAAGAGGACGAAAATCGATTTATTTCAGAAGGAAGGTCACGCCGACCGCAGCCCCGAACCCGGTGAAGCCGCCAAGGAACGGGGTGGTGATCCGAAGGCTGCCGGCCATCTTCGGAGAAAAGTAGTACCGGGCGCCAACGATAGGTTGCAGGATCAGGCCGGACGAGCCGGTTCCGCCCGTGATAAAGCCGGACGCATAGCTCACGCTGTAGATCCCGTAGCCGAGCCCCGCGCCGGCGTAGAGGTCGAGCTTGTCGGCCTCCAGCTTGATGAAGTGATAGTTCGCTTCCGCGAAAACTGTGATCCAGCTCACGGAACCCCACGTATCGCTCCAGAACTGGGCCATGACCGTGCCGCCGACGCCGATATTGTCCGTGATGGCGTATTCGGCGTTAACGCCGAAGGGGATGCTGCCGCCCCAGGACGCGAACCCGATCTGGGGAGTCAGGTAGAAATGCCCCATGGAGAATTCCTTAGTCGTGGCCGATGCTAGGCCGGAAAGCGCCAGCACAACCACCAACAGAGCGCCGATTTTCTTGATCATTTTAAAACCTCCTAATTCTATCGGATTAATATCAAATCTATTTTAGACTGCCCGGCGGTGCTTGTCAAGCTAAAAAACCCGCCTTAAAAAACCCCGGATATCCAGCCCCTTCGTCCCGGTCAAGGGACGAGCCTTCGGCTCGCCACTCGCCCGTGGCTTATATCCACGGGCGAGTACGGCGGAAGTGGACCCCCGGGCAAAACCCGGGGCCCCGGCCGCCGTCAGGCCGGTGGCGATCAACCCGCCGGCGTCCCTCATCCTTTTCAACGCCCCCCGAATGTGATAATTAATCGGTGATGGCTAAGCGGAGAACCCTTCTCTTCCTGCTGAAGGCGGCGTTCAGCGTGGCCACCCTCACGCTTTTCTTTTTCGTCTCGAAGGTCTCGTTCGGGGACATCGGTCGCACACTCGCGGGCGTCGCCTGGGCCTGGCTGGCCGTCGCCTTCTCCCTCCATACCCTCGGGCTTCTGTTCAGCGCGTACCGCTGGCGGATCCTGGTCCGCGCCCAGGGCGACGACGTGCCGCTCCTCTTTCTGGTCAAGTCCTACCTCGTCGGGACGTTCTTCAACAACTTCCTGCCGACGCGCTTCGGCGGGGACGTCGTCCGCATCTGGGACGGCTCGAAATACTCCCGATCCCTGGTCCGGTCCTCGGCCGTGGTCCTGGTCGAACGGGCGACGGGGATCATCGTCCTCTTCCTGTTCGCCCTCGTCGCCTCCCTCTTCCGCCTCGACATGGCCCGCGAAGTCCCGGTGATCTGGGCGGCGCTCGCCTGCGGGATCGCCGGCCTGGCCGCCGCGGTCCTGTTCTTTCTCCCGGTCGCCGGGCGGGCGCTCGAGCGCCTCCCCGAAACAGGCCTGCCCGGACGCTTCAAGCACAAGGTCATCGCCTTCCGGGCCGCGATCCTCCATTACAGGGAGGCGCGGGGGGCCTTCGCCCGGGCCACGGTCCTGGCCGTCCTCCTCCAGCTGAACGTCATCCTCTACTATTACCTCATCGGAAAGTCCCTTCACCTGCCGATCGGCCTCCTCGACTATTTCATCTTCATCCCCATCGTCCACCTCGTCCAGATCATCCCGATCTCGATCAACGGCGCGGGGCTGCGGGAAGGGGCCTACATCCAGATCTTCCGGTTCTACGGCATCCCGGCCCAGGCCGCCTGGGGCTTCTCCATCATCGAAGTCGCCTTCGGGCTTTTGGTCGGGCTCGTCGGCGGCGTCATCTATCTCGCCCGCAAATGAGGCCACTCAAGCTCGCCCTGGCCGCCGTTCTCACCCTCGCCCTCCTCCCCGTCCGGCCGCTCGCCCCCCAGACCGCGTCCGACTCCAAGGAATACGAGCAGCGCCTGGCCCGGATCCGGGATGAGATCAAGACCCTCCGGGGCAAGCTGGCCGGGGAGGAGAAGAAAGAGAAGACGATGCTCTCGACCCTCGACCGGATCGGGTTTACGAAAAGCCTTCTCCGCAACGAGCTCGCCCTCCTGACGATGCAGCTCGGGAAGAACCAGACCGACCTCGCCGGCATCAAGAAAGACATCCCCGGGATCCAGGCGAACCTGGACCGGGACCGGGACGCCCTGAAGCGGATCCTCGTCACGCTCTACAAGTACGGGCGGTTCGACATCCTCCGGGTCATTCTCGAGTCCTCGAGCCTCACCACCCTGATCGGTGAGACCAAGCACCTGGGGCTCCTCGCGGCCACGCAGGAGCGGATGATCGCCGACTACGCCAAAAACCTGGCCGACCTCGGCCGGGCGGCCGAGGCACTCAAGGCCAAAGAGGCGGAGATCCAGGACCTGATCGGGAAAGCCACGGCCAAGAAGACCGAGCTCGACGCCCAGGAGCGGCGGAACCGGGCCCTCGTCGGGGAGATCAAGTCCAGCCGGAAGGCCTACGAGCAGACGATCGGCGAGCTGAACGTCCGGGCTCAGGAGCTGCAGAAGATCCTCCAGAAGCTCGAAAACCAGCCGCCCGGGCTGATGTTCCCGCTCGTGCCCTTCCTCAACCGGAAGGGGAAGCTCCCCTGGCCGACGGCGGGGACCGTCCTCCAGAAATTCGGCATCCAGCGCCACCCCCAGTACAACACCGTGACCATGAACAACGGCCTCGAGATCGCTCCCCCGAAGGACAACCTCCAGGTCCGAGCCGTGCTCGGGGGAAAGGTGGTCTTCGCCGACTACATCCAGGGCTACGGCAATTCGATCATCATCAGCCACGGCGGCTCGTACCACACCATCTACGGCCACTGCGCCGAGCTCCTCGTCGCCCTCAACGACTTCGTTGCGGACGGCCAGCCGATCGCCGTGGCCGGGGACACGGGATCGCTCGTCGGCGTCTCGGTCTATTTCCAGATCAGCTACCAGGCCAAGCCCCTCGATCCCTTGCAATGGCTGTCGCGAAGGTGATACAATCCGTCGCCATCGAAAAGGTCGGACATGTTGAAAACGAATAAAATAGGCGTCTTGCGGGCGGTTGCGGCCGTCCTCGTGATCCGGGGTTTCGTATTCGGGGCGAACGTCCTTCAGGGCGCGCCTCAAAAGCCCTCCGCCCGCGAAAGCTTCAAGGTCATGGAGCGGGTCATCTCCTACATCAAGGCCGATTACCTCGAGGAGCCCGACCCGAAGAAAGTCATGGACGGCGCCTTCCAGGGCCTGATCAACTCGCTTGACGTCCTCTCCGGCTACCTCGACAAGCCGACCGCCGCCAAATTCGGCGCCCCGAGCAGGCTCCAGCTCAAGGACATCGGGGCCGTCCTTTACAAGCGGCCGAACGCGTTTCCGCTCGTCGTCGGCCTGCTCGAGAACTCGCCCGCGGCAAAAGCCGGGCTCAAGATCGGCGACTACCTGAGCGCCGTGGACAACCAATCGACGCTCGTCTGGAGCCTGACCGAAACCGTGATCCGGCTCAAGGACGCCGGCGCCGGCAAGGTCAAGCTCCGCGTGATCCGGGACAACACGACCAAGGAGATGGACGTCGAACGGGCCGCGATCTACGGCAAGCCCCTGGCCCTCGCCGCCCAAAAGGGCACCGCGGGCGTGGTGCGGATCCCGCATCTCTATCCGACGCTCGCCGCGGAATTCAAAAAGACCGTCCTCCCCGCCGTCCCGGGGAGCGCGGCCCCGCTCGTCCTGGACCTCCGCGACTGCCACGAAGGGGATGTCGCCGAAGCCGCGGCCTTCCTGAACATCTTCCTGAAGGCCGAGAACATCGGCTACTTCGAGAAGAAGAGCGGGGCGAAAGAGGCCCTCGGCTGCCCCGGCAGCCCCATTCTCGAAAGCCAGCCGCTCGTCGTCTGGGTGGGCCCGGCGACCATGGGGCCGGCCGAGATCGCGGCCGCGGTCCTCAAGGACCAGAAGCGGGCGAAAGTGATCGGCACGGCGACCGCAGGGCTCGCGTCCCGGCAGGAAATCTTCCCCCTGGAGCAGGGCGATTCGCTCGTCCTGACGACCGGGGTGTTCTGCTTACCGTCGGGCGAAAAGCTCTGGGCCAAGGGCGTGACCCCCGACGTCAAGCTCGACCTCGCCAAGACCGAAACGAAAGACTACCTCGAAAAGACGCTCGCTGCCGCCGCCGGCCGCTGATCGATGAGGCGGACGCTCTCCCTCCCCCTGACGTTCCTCGTCGTCCTGATCATCGCGCTGGCCGTATTCCTTCTGATCGAGGTCCCGTCCTCACGGCGGCCTGGGCTGCCGTCCTCGTCCTCTGGGAAGAGGGCGACGGCGACGGCCCCGGTGCCCCCTCCCAACAAGGGGTTCTCTTCGAAGGCTCCGGGACACAGAACCGTCCCCGTTTCCAAGCCGCCGAAAAGCAAAGCCGCGGCCTCTCCCAAAGCCGCCATCATCATGGACGATATGGGCAACAGCCTCGAATCCATCCGGGCGCTTTGCGCGCTCGGCCGGCCGATCACCGCGGCCGTCCTGCCGTTCGCCGCCGAGACCCGCCCGACCGTCGACGCGGCGGCGGCCTGCGGCCTGGAAGTCATGCTCCACCTGCCGCTCGAATCGCTGGAGAAGCCGCGCCGGACGCCCGAAGGGACGATCTCGGCCGGCATGACCCGCGAGGAAGTCCGACGCGGGGTCCAGGCCTGTCTCGACCAGGTCCCCGGCTGCGTCGGGGTCAACAACCACGCGGGGTCCAAGGTCACGGAGGACGGGGAAACGATGCCGATGATCCTGGAGGTCATTCGGGAAAAAGGGCTGTACTTCATCGACAGCCGGACGACGAGCGCCTCCGTCGCCTACGAGACCGCGCGGCGCCTGGGCATCCGGGCGGCCGAGCGGAACGTCTTTCTCGACGGGACGCTGGACGAGCTGGCGATCAAAGCGCGGATCGAGGAGCTCTTCCAGATAGCCCGGGACCGGGGATGGGCGGTCGGCATCTGCCATCCGAAGCCCGAGACCCTGGCCGCGCTCCGGAAATACATCGCCTTCGCCGAGAGCTACGGCGTGACGCTTGTCTTCGCTTCGGACATCGTGGAGCAGCCCTAAAAGGGCTACGGCATCTCCACCCGGAACATCACCGTGTTCTCCGCGATTTCGGCGATGTTCTGGCTCTTAAGGCCCCGGGGCACGAGCCAGCACACGGCCGACTTCCCCCGGAAAGTGCGCATGGCGCTCTCGACCGCCTTCTTCAGCGGGAACGGCTCGCGGCTGACGACGTTGACCAAGATCATCAGCCAGTTCATCGAATAGTGGCTGATGTTCGAGCCCTGCTCGAGGAGCTGGATTACGGACGGGCCGGCCGTCTTCTTCTTGGCGTGGCCGAAATCGGGCGCGTCGGGGACGCCCACCGGGACGAGGCCGCTCGCCTTGGGGAATTCGACGTTCGCCCACCGGGCGACGGTGTCGCAGTTCGAGATCCGCGGATAGTCGCAGTCGTAGATGTCCATGATCAGCTCGCAGGCCGCGGACACGCCCCGCTCCTGGGGCAGCCGAAAGCCGGGGGCGAAGGCGGCCGCGCTCTCGACGAGCTTCGGCCGGTAGATCTGGGAGATGACGTCGATCCTGTGGGCCTCGGACGTCTTCAGCTGGGTCTTGTAGATCCTGCTCGCCCGCCGGATGTCCTTCAGCCCGGCGAACGATCCGCGGGGGATGTGCCAGCAGACAGCCGATCCGGCGCCGAAGAAATCGAGGGAGAAGTCCACGGCCTCGTCGACGGGGAGGGAGGCGCAGGTGAAGACGTTGGCGCAGGCCGTGGCGCCGAAGCGGCGGTAGCTGATGGCGCTCGTCTCGATGTACTGGACGAGCGTGTCGCCCTCGTCCAGGGCCGGGCTGGAGACGACCGGGGAGCCGTAGGCGACCATCCGGATCGCCTTGCACGTCTCGCGGCTCCACTTCGCGACCTGCTTGCCCTTCGGCCGCTTCCGGCCGGGCAGGTCGATGTCCATGATAATCTCCTCGCCGTACTTGTCGACCTCGAGGCGCCGCTGGAACTCGGGATAGGGGACGGCCGAAATCTCGGGCGAATACCAGTGGGTCTTGATCCCGGCCTTCTTGTAGTTCTTCCGGGCGTTCGACACCGCGTCCTTGAAGACGCGCTTGCCCTTGGAGCCCGCGGTCAGGCTGAAGGGCCCGCCCATGTAGCTCACGTTGGCGAACTGGACGACGTGGACGTCGTCGAACGTCCGCTCCATCTGGCGCCAGCTGCCCGGCGCCTCGAACGGCTGAAGGATGAGCGCCCCGGTCTGGTGGATGGTGATGCCGTCCTCCTTGAGGGCGTCCTTGGCGCTCTCATAGAAGCTGGTGTTGAACAAGCTCTTGGCCGGGCCGACGGGGTCGGTGGAGTCGATTATGACCGCGTCGCACTGGCCCTTCAGCCGGCGGATGACCTCGGCCCCGTCACCGACGATGAGCTCGAAGCGCGGGTCGTCGAAGATGCCGGCCGAGATGGACGGCATGTGCTCCCGGCAGAGGTCCACGACCATCCGGTCGATCTCGACCATCGTCACCTTCTTGATGGTGGGGTGGCGGAGGACCTCCCGGGCCACGCCGCCGTCGCCGCCGCCGATGACGAGCACGTGCTCGGCCGGCTTCGGGAGGGCAAAGAGCGGCCAGTGGGCGATCCACTCGTGGTAGATGCCCTCGTCCTCCTCGGTCAGCTGGACGATGCCGTCGAGGATGAGCACCCGGCCCAGCCGGTCGGACTCCAGGATCATGAGCTTCTGGAAACCGGTGTCCGTTTCGGGGACGATGACCTTGGACACCTCGAAGCCGTAGGTCACGTCGGTATAGAGTTCTTCGAAGAACCAGAGCTTGTTGCCTTTCCTAACCAGACCCATGGCGCGAATCTCCTCTCTCGAAATGGTCTCCGTCTTTAATAGAATGATTCCGCCGAAATGTCAAATTACAGATGGGGGTCAGGTCTTAACATTTGACAAATTTGGCCCGGCCTGACCCCCTGGTGCCAGGTCTATCAAAAAATGTCAAAAGTTAAGACCTGACCCCTATGGCATGACGATGAAGCGGTCGATCAGGACGAATACCGCGGCGTCGAACAGGGCGAGGCCCGCCCAGAAAGCGGCTCGCAGGGGCGCCCGCGCCCGGATTTTTTCATACGCGCCCTGGAGGAAAGCGTCCAAGGCATAAATTTCGAGGGCAAAGGGGATAAAACCGCCGAAGCCGAAGACCGGCATCTGGAAAATCCGCCCGAAGCCGAAGTAGGGGATGTGGTATTCCCAGTGCGAGCCGGCTCCCCAGTTCAGGAATTCCCAAATCAGGCCGGCGGCCAGGCCGGCGAGCATCCAGGCCGCGACCGGACGCCGGCGGCCGCTCTCGAGGTCCCGGAGAAAAGAAGGCCGGCCCCGGCGGTAATTGACCGGGTCGAGGAGGAAGACGAAGCCCAGCCAGACAAGCGGAAAGAAGAGGCGGGGCGCAAGGAGCGGCAGGGCTAGCATCAGCCCTCCGGCGGCGGTCAGGCCCCGGAGCAGCGCGGGCGTGATTTTGAGAGCGCGGGAGGCGGGCTTCTCCCGCCCGAAGGACAGGAAAAGCGCCGCGAGCTCCTTGAGGGCGGGGATCACCGTGGCGAAGGCGACGACATACCCGAGCCAGCGCACGGGAAGGTCCGGAGGCAGGCCATGGTAGGACCAGTTGCCCAGGCGGATGTTAAAGGCTTCAAAGACGAGCCAAGCCGGGACCGAAAGAAACGCCGTCCGGACAAAGAGGGGGAAGTCTGCGGTCATAGGCGACGTCCCCGTCCGGCGGAGGTTCACGGCGTCCAGGACGAGGAGGATGGACCACCAGGCGAAACAGTAAAACCAGGTTTTCATGAACGGCACGCCGCGGGCGAGGAGCGCCGCCGAAACGGCGAGGCCGGCCAGGCTGAGGCCGAAAAACGCGGGGGCGAACGTCCGTTTCATGGGGATTTCATTCTAGCACAGTTGCCAAAAGCGCGGGCATCCGCTATATTGAATTCGGTCAAGGAGATATCCATGAAACACCGCCGCTTCCCCTTCGCCCGGGCCGTCGCCGCCGCGGTCCTCATCCCCCTGATACTGGTCGTCGCGGGCTGCAAGACGCCCTCGGACGACGAGGTCAAGAAATCCGTCGAGATCGTCGGGCTGGAGTCGAAATGGGTGGCCAAGGAATACAAGACCTGGCCGCACCCCAAGCTGACCTTGGTCCCGACCATCACCTTCCGGGTCAAGAACCTCACTTCCGCCCCCCTGACGTTCGTCAACTTCAACGCCCTCTTCAAGGAGATGAACGCCGTGGAGAACAACGGCGACAACTTCCTGTCGGCCATCCGCGATAAGGGGATCCTGCCGGGGGAGTTGAGCGATCCGATCTTCATGAAGAGCAACTTCGGCGTCGAAGGCACGTCGCTCGCCTCCTTCAAGGACAACCCCAGCTGGAAGACCTGGGTGGTGAAGCTGTTCGTCCAGTGGAAGGGATCGCACCACGTGCCGGTCGTGAATTGGACGGTGGTCTCCCGGACGATCGATTTCAAGGAGGACGCGCCTCTCCCGCCTAAGGACGTCAAGAAGTAAGGGACGCGCTTCGGCGCACGCCGGCGCCAGTCCCGCAGATGCGCCGAGGCCTCCTGGCCTCGGAACGCGCTGGGATCAGTTCCCGATGGGGTTGGGCTTCAGGATTTTGATGTAGCTTTTCTTCTTGAGGGTGTCCAGGAACTGGGCGAGCTTCGCGCCCTGCTTCTCGCCGAACGTGCGGTCCTCGATCTGCTTCCGGGCTTCCTCGAAGGTCAGCTGCTTGCTGTCCTTCTTGTCCTCGAGCTTCAGCAGGTAGAGGCCGTTCTTGGCCTGGACCCAGGGCGACAGGTCGCCTTTCTTCAGTTTTTCCACGGCCGCGAGGAGCGTCTTGTCCATCTCGGTCTTCTTGAGCGTCCCCAGGTCGCCCTTGGAGGCCTTCACCGGCGCGTCCGAGGAAGCGCCGGAGATCTCGGCGAAGTCCCCGCCGGCCTTGATCTTGTCGTCGATCTCCTTCTTCTTGGCCTCGAGGGCGGAGGCGGCGGCCTCGGTCGTCGAGAGGTAGATCGCCCGGAGCTTGTATTCCTCGGGGACGACAAAGTCGGCTGCGTGCTTCTTGTAGTAGTCCACGATCTCGGCGTCGTCCAGGACGAGCGTCCGGTTGACCTCGGAATAGACGATGCTCTGGCGCATGATGTTCTCTTCCATCTGCTTGAGCCATGTCTCCCACTCCATCCCCTGGGACCGGATGGCGCGCTTGAGGTCGTCGTCGGACTCGATGTTGTTTTCCTTCTTGATGTTCTCAATGGCCATCTTGAGCTGATCGGAGACGTTCATGTTCTTTTCCTTGGCCATCTGGAGGAGCAGGGTGTCGGTGATCATCGCGTCGAGGAGCCCGGCTTTGATTTGGGCGACCGTCTTGTCCAGCTCCTCGCCCTTGAGCTGGGCCTGGGCGGCCTGCATCCGGAGGTCGTATTCGCGCTTGTACTGGGTGAACGTGATCACCTCGTCGTTGACGACGGCCACGATCTCCTCGACGACCTGCCGGGCCGCGCCGAGCGCGACCGCGGCGACGAAGAGAAGAAGGGAAAGCCTGGCTTTGCGGTGGGTCATGATTCATTCCTTTGGTATGCGAATGAGAGGTTTTCGAGGCGGGTCTTCCACTCCATCCCCGCCTTCAGCGTATCGAGGTGGGAGGCGACCGCCTCCTTGCCCTTCTGGTCCAGGAGCTTGGTCCGGATGGAGGCGGACGCGTCCGCGAGCGTCACGAGCCGCGCCTCGAACCGCTTGTCCAGGCGGAAGATGTGGTAGCCGTAGGGCGACTCGACGACCCGGCTGATCTCGCCTTCCTTCATGAGGAAGATGAATTTTTCGAGCTCCGAGGGGAGCTGCCCGGCGCTGAAGACGCCCATCACCCCGCCCCGGGAGGCCTCGGGGCCGGCTGAGCGGGTCCGGGCGATCGTCCGGAACTCTTCCTCCGACGCGCCGTTGAGGCGCGACCGGACTTCGGTCGCCGCGCCCTGGGAGGAGAATAGAATCTGGCTGACCTGCAGCTTTTCGGGCTGGAGGTATTCGCTCTTATGCTCCGCGTAAAAGGCCGCGACCTGCTTGTCCTCGACCTTGAGGTCCTTGACGAGCTGGGAGAGATACTTCTCGACGAGGAGCCGCTCCGTGAGGAGGGCGTCGCCGGCATCTCCGGCCGCCCCCGCTGAAGCGTCGCGGGCGACGGCGCCCTTCGTCCGGCCGAGGTAATCCCGCTTCTCCTCGTCGGTCAGGGTCACGCCCTTGGCCCGGGCCCGCTGGAGGAGGATTTTCTCGTCGACGAAGTCGCCGAACAGACGGCTGAGGACGGGCACGGTGACGGACTTGGCGCCGTCCCCGATGGTGGCCCGGACGTATTTGCCAAAATCATCATTGGTGAAGGTGGAATCTTCCACCGTCAGGACGACGAGAGATTTCTTCTGGGGGTCCTCGACGAGGCCCGCCCCGCCGCTTGCGCCGTCCGGCGCGGATTTCCGGCAGGCCAGCGTCGCCGCCAGACAAAGCGCAACGGCGAACATCGCGCCGCCCGCCCGGACGGGACGCTCTCTTCTCATCTTTTTCATTTTCAATTTATTATATTATATCCTTATAACGCCATCAAGACGGCGATCGTTTCACGGAGGAAGTCCTCGTCGTTCCGCGCTTTGAGGGCCAGGGTCATGACGCCTTGCGGGGTCAGCGTCCCGGCCTGCCGGTTCAGGAGGGCGGTCATCTTTTGGAGCTGGACGGTGGTCGCCGGCAGGAACTTGAGGACGAGGCGGCCGTCGACGCGGTCCACGGCCTGGATCTTGAGCTTCTGGGCCAGGAACTTGATCCGGCCGACCTGACAGAGGCTTCGCAGGGTCGGCGGCGGCGGGCCGAACCGGTCCCGGATCTCGTCCTCGATTCCCTGGACCTCGTCCAGACTTTCGGCCGAGGAGAGCCGCTTGTAGAGGTTGAGGCGGAGGTTCATCTGGGGCAGATAGGCCTCGGGGATCTGGATGTCGACCTTGAGCCGGATCTCGCTCTTGATCTCCTCCACGGCCTCGCCCTTCAGTTCCCGGATGGTCTGCTCGAGGAGCTGAATGTAATAGTCGAACCCGACGGCCTCGAGCGTCCCGTGCTGCCGGGCGCCGAAAACGTTCCCCGCCCCGCGGATCTCCAGGTCCTTCATCGCCAGGCGGAAGCCCGAGCCCAGCTCGCTGAACTCCTTGAGGGCCTCGAGCCGGCGCTCGGCCGGGGCCGTCAGGTCGGAAGACGGCGGGACGAGGAAATAGGCGAAGGCCTGCCGCGAGGACCGGCCGACCCGCCCGCGGAGCTGGTAGAGCTGGGCCAGGCCGAAATGATCGGCCCGATGGACGATGAGGGTGTTGACGAGCGGGATGTCGATGCCGTTCTCGATGATGGTCGTCGAGACCAGGACGTTGGTGCGGCGCTCGACGAAGTCCAGCATCCGCTTCTCGAGCTCGGCGGGCGGCATCTGGCCGTGGACGGAGACGACTTTCGCCGCCGGCACCCACTTCGCGATGAGGGCGGCGATCGACTCCATGTCCTCGATCTTGTTGAAGATGTAATAAGCCTGGCCGCCCCGGGCGAGCTCCTGCCGGATCGCGCCCGCGACGAGGTTTGGGCTGAAGGGGGTGACGACGGTATGGACGGCCAGCCGGTCCTTGGGGGGCGTCTCGATCAGGCTGATGTCCCGCAGGCCCGAAAGCGACATATTGAGCGTCCGCGGGATCGGGGTGGCGGTGAGCGTCAGGACGTCGATGGCCGCCTTCATCTGCTTGATCTTCTCCTTGTGCTTCACCCCGAAGCGCTGCTCCTCGTCGACGACGAGCAGGCCCAGGTCGCGGAAGGCCACGTCCTCGGACAGGAGCCGGTGCGTGCCGATGATGATGTCCACCTCGCCCTTCTTCAGTTCCCTGACGGTCTTGGCCTGCTCGGCCTTCGATTGGAGCCGGGTCAGGGCCGCGACGCGGACCGGGAAGAGGACCAGCCGGTTGGAGAAGGTCTTGAAATGCTGGCTGGCGAGGACAGTGGTCGGGCAGAGGACGGCCACCTGCTTTCCGTCCATGACCGCCTTGAACGCGGCCCGCATGGCCACCTCGGTCTTGCCGTAGCCCACGTCTCCGCAGAGGAGGCGGTCCATGGGGGCCTCGGCCTCCATGTCGTTCTTGATCTCGCGGATGGACCGGAGCTGATCCTCGGTCTCCTCGAACTCGAACGTCTTCTCGAACTCGGTCTGCCAGCTCCCCTCGGGGCTGAACCGGAAGCCCCTGAGCGCCTTGCGCTGGGCGTAGAGCTCCAGGAGCTCGCGGGCCATGGTCTCGACGGCCTTCTTCGTCCGCTCCTTGGTTTTCTGCCACGTGCCCGCGCCGAGCTTGTCGAGCGGGGGGAGGGTCGGGCCGACCTGGGCGTATTTCTGGACGAGGTTCAGGTCCTCGACCGGGACGAACAGCTTGTCGTCATCGCGGTAGCGGAGCTCCATGAATTCCCGTCCCCCGCCCTCGACGTCCATCTTGAGGAGGCTGTGGAAGACGCCCACTCCGTAGTCGACGTGGACGATGTAGTCGCCGGTCTTCAGGTCCTGGAACTGGGTGAGCGAGGGCCGGACCGAGGGACGGCTGACGATGACTTTCTCCTCGGTGATGATGTCGGTCTCGGCGAAGACGACGATCTTCTCCCGGGCGCAGCCGAACCCCCGGACGAGCTCGCCGATATGGAGAAGCACCTCGCCGCTCCTCGGCTCGGCCCGCGCGGAGTCGGCCTCCACCGCCGCGATCTCGTTTCGCAGAAGCAGGGTCCCGATCTTGGTCCGGATGGCGGACGTCGAAAGATAGATATGGCACCGCTCGCGCTCGCGCTGCAGGCGGCGGACGTAGTCCAGAAAGAAGGGAATCCGGTTCTCGAAGCGGGGGACGGACTGGAACGGGAGGGTGATCGTGCGGCCCGTCCCGCCGAGCTCGAACTCCTCGCAGACCACGGCCCGGGCGCGGGCCGGCTTCCAGCTCGGAGGGGCGAAGAGCTCCTCGACGGAGGGGACCTCCTTTCCCGCCCGGCGCAGCTCCTTTTCCTGGGAGCGTAGGTCGTCGAGGAACTCGTCCCATTCGCGCTCGACGTCGGCCGCGTGGTCGATGACGAACACCGCGTCCTCGAAGTAGCCGCTGAACAGAACCGAGCCCGCCTCCGGGCCCAACGATTCGCGGAGCGAGGGGACGAGGATGCGGTCGATCTTCCGGATGGACTTCTGGTTCGAAGGGTCGAACTCGCGGATGGAGACGATGCCGTCGCTCCCGAATTCGATCCGGCAGGGCGCGTTCTCCCAGGGCGAATAGACGTCGACGATGCCGCCCCGGCCGGCGTATTCACCGCGGAAGGAGATCAGGTCCTCCCGGACGTAGCCGTAGGATTCGAGCGCCTGGAGCAGGTCGTCCCGGTCGTAGGGGTCGTCCTTCTCCAGGCGGAGGAACAGCCGGGGGAGGTCCTCGGGCGTCGGAAACGGCCGGAGGAGGCCGGAGAGGTTCGTGACGATGAGCGCCGGCCGCCGGTAAAGGAGGTCATAGAAGAGGCGCATCCGGGAAGACACGGCGTCGAGGGGCGGCCGGGCCTCCTGGTAGGGCCGCTCCGTGAGGGGGGGCAGGGCCCGGGCGTGCTTCTTCGACCCGAGCTGGGCGAAGAAGAACGCGCATTCCTCCTCGAAGGCCGCGGGCGATTGTTCGAAAGGCCGGACCAGGACGACCGGCCGCGGGAGCGCCTCGGCCAGGGAGGCGAAGAAGAAGGGCTTGGCCGGCGCGGCGAGCCCCGAGAGCCGGATCCCCTTTTCACCCTCGCCGATCGCCCGGACGAGGTCCTGGAACTCGGGGATGTCCTTGAGGAAGGCGAGGCTCATGGGTCGAAATGCCATTATACACAATTTCGGGGAGGGGCGAGGGGAGAGGCTCGCTCCGCCGGATAAAATGAGCGGGGTCCTGTCGCGGCAGCTCCCCCTTCCGTCCTCGCTCCACCCATCCCCCGGTGGGGCCCTTCCGCTGCGGGCGGAAGGGGGCATCAGCCGCGCCACCCCAATCAAAATAAGCCCGGGCCCCGGGCTTCCCTAGCAACGTCCCCATTTCCCTCCTCGCCCTCTCTACGGTCTTCCCGGCAAATCCAAGGGCGATCGCCGGCCGCGCAGGGTCATCCCCAAGGCCCGCATAGCGGAGGGGGGCCCCCGCGCG
>Ga0209226_10000368_pt1 | contig 26437 bp, 19 predicted proteins | sample BarGraNGADG00212_2_FD_184497 | JGI IMG/M metagenome (GOLD analysis project Ga0209226, IMG submission 184497) | Arctic peat soil microbial communities from Barrow, Alaska, USA - Barrow Graham LP Ref core NGADG0011-212 (SPAdes) (version 2) | ecosystem: Environmental > Terrestrial > Soil >...
GACCCCATTCTATTTCACAAAACCCGAAAAGTACCCCCATTTTCCATTTCCAGATATGTGTCCAGATTAACTCCAAGGAATAAAACAACTTAGCCCGATTCGGGCTTAATTATTGGGGGAAGTCCTGGAGCAGGATCATTGCGCGGCGCGAGCCCCGGTTGCTCGAAGCGGCGGGGACCCGCGGTTTGGGGGTGAGCCGCGAGAGCGACTGGGGCGGGAGCCGCGCCGCAGGGCTTATTAGTTGCCGATTTTGACGGCCGTGACCGGTGCGCTCTCCGACCCCGACGCGTCCACGGCCGTAACGCGATAGACAAAATCCGTCCCGGCCGCGAGCTTCCGGTCCCGGTATTCGAAAACTGAGCTGATCACCCAGGCGATCTTCGAGAATTTCGAATCGTCCTGATCGGCTTTCTTGCGGTAGATGTTGTACCGGACCACGGCCACGGGGATGTTCAGAGGGTCGTCCTGCCAGGAGACGACGTTGAGCGTCTCCTTCTTGAAGAGCGAACTGTTGACGACGGTCGTGACGGCGGCATTGAGCGGCGGGAAGACGGGGATCTCGGTCACTAAATCGGAGACGTCGCTTTCTATCCCGTTCCGGCCGAGCGCGGTTATCCCGTAGGTGAATTTCCGGGAGAGCGGCAGGTTGGCGTCCTCGAAGATGTGGGTCTGCGGAGAGACGGAGGCGATAAGCGCAAAAGCGCTGTCCGGCGCATCGTCCGGCCTCCGGAAGATCCGATAGCTCTGCAGCTCGATGTTCCGGTTGTCCGGGTTGTCCAACCAGGCGAGGGTGTTGATCTTGGACGCCGCGCCGGCCCCGAGGCGCGTGTCGAGGCTCAGCCCGATCGGCGGAGAGGCCTTTGGCGGCGGAGAGATGGTGAACACGGCGTTGCTCGTGTCCGAGGGGTTCCCCGTCGAGGCCTGGCTGATCCGGACCCCGCAGGCGGGGCTGGGAGTATTGGGGACCACCCAGACGTACGACCCGCTGTTGGGCGTCGAGGCGACGATGTCCGAAAAGCTCGCCCCGCCGTCCGTCGTCAGCTCGATCCGGACCGGACCGACCGTGCCCTGCGTCGTCCAGGCGATCTGCTGGGTCGTGAGGGCCTGCCAGACCTCGCCCCCCCTAGGCGCAACGACGGTGATCCGGGTCGGGGGCGGCGGCGGGGCCGCGATCGAAAAATAAGAATCGCTGGTATCGGTCAGGCCCGCATTCCCGGTGTCGGTGATCCGGACGAGGCAGGTCGTGCTGAGCGAATTGGGCGCCGTCCAGGAGTGGGAGCCGTCGTTGGGCGTGGACGCGGCGATATCCGCATAGTTCGCCCCGGCGTTCGTCGAGAGTTCGATCCGGACATTGGCCGTCTGTGTTCCCCGCGTCGTCCAGGTGATCTCGTGCGTCGAACCGGGCTCCCACTTTTCCCCGCCGTTCGGGGACAGGACCCGGACCGAGGGCTGCACCGGACCCGAGGAAACGGACGCGTAGAAGATTTCGTAGTTCCCGCCGGATTCCTCCTGGTAGACGAGATGGACCGTGCCCGAAGGGTCCACGGCCAGGCTGGGCATTCCGGAGGGCGCCGCGGAGGACGTCAGGTTCTGATCCCCGATCCAGCTCCCGTTGTACGTGTTGAAGTAGATGTCACCGTTTTCCACCCAAGCCACATAGATGTTCCCGTTCGACCGGTCCACCGCCAGGGCGGCGTCCGTGGACGAGGCCGCGGATTGGGAAACGTTCACTTCGCTCGACACCGTCCCGTCGGACATGACCTTGATGAAGAAAATTTCGTCATTCCCGCGGGTCCCGTCCATCCAGATGATGTAAGCGTTGCCCGCGGAATCGCAGGCGATCTTGGGGTAGCTCCAATCCTCTCCGACGTCCCACTTGATGAGGGTCGGCTGGGTCCAGGACGCCCCGTTCAGGGGCGTCCGGTTCTTCGCGTACCAGAGGGTCGTCCCCCAGCCCGTCCCCCAGACCATGTGCGCCGTGCCGGAGCCGTCGACGGCGATCTTCGGCATGTACCCGTCGCCGATGGGAAGGGTCTCCCTCGCGCCCCAGGACCCCGAGGCGCTGCGGGACCGGAAATCGTTGTCCCAACCCTGCGTCCGCCCCGTGCCGTCCTGCCAGACGACATAGGCGGCATTGTCGAGGGGATTGACGGCGACTCCGCCATAGGCCGATCCGCCTTCGTTGGACGAGACGTTCACGGCCGAACTCCAGTCGTTGTCGTAGGCGAGATGATAGATGTCGTAGGACGTCTCGCGGCCATCCTGGAAGATCAGATGGCAGACTCCGGACAAGGACACGGCCAGGGCGGGAAACCCGGCCTCCTCCACATCATAATACAGCCTCTCGAATTGGTAAGGGGTCGACCAGGCGCCGCTCCGGTTCGTCGCGAAATAGAACGCGCGGTTCGGCTGATATTCGTACCAGACCGCGTAGGCGGACCCGTTGCCGTCGACACCCACGAGCGGATTGCCCGAGGGAGTCGAAGAGCGGGAGATGTTCACCGGGTTCGCGAGGGCCGCCGTGATCTTCGCCGTCCGCGACCCTTCCCCGTTCTGGCCCGCCGGGACGAAAAGGGACAGGGCGGCGAGAGCAGCGATCGCGAAGAGAAAACCGAGTGCCCCTTTCCGCGTTCCCGCGCTCCGGGGCGCGGCGGCGCTCGGAATCAAGCGCCTTCCTTGACGACGGCGGACGGCTTGCTCTCCGTATTCCCCGTGTCGACCGTCGTGGTGTAGTAATAGAACGTGTCAGAGGCCGACAGCTTGCGGTCCATGTATTCCAGAACCCCGGCCCCGACCGACGCGATCATCTGATACTGGGAATCGCTCTGCATCGAGAGCTTCCGGTAGATATTGTACTGCAAGACGGTGATCGCGCCGTTCAAGGGGTTCCGCGCCCAGGATATGACGTTGATCTTCTCCTTGCGGAATAAGGCGCTGTTGGTCACGGTCTTGCAGGTTGGGCTGAGGGGCTGAAAAGTGCTCGCTTCGACCGCCGTATCGGACAGTTCGCTTTCCTGGGTATCCGAGGAGACGGTCGTGAGGGCATAGGAATATTTTTGAGACAAGGACAGGCCGGTGTCCTGGTACGTGAACGTGCTCCCGGAAACCGTGGCGACCAAAGCGAAGTTTTGGCTGCCAATCTTGCGGAAGATCTTATAGTTCTGGATGGTGAGGCTGCTGTTGTCGGGGTTCCGCGCCCAGGACAGCGCATTGATCTTCAAGGTCTGGGTGTCGTCGAGCGAGGTGTCCAGGGCGAGCGCGAGCGGCGGCTTGGGCTTGACCACGGGAGGCGGGGCCCCTCCGGATGTTCCGAGATACATGATGTCCCAATTGCCGCCGACCAGCTCGGCATACACGAGGTGGAGATTGCCCGAAGCGTCGACGGCGATGCTCGGCTGGGCATCGGAGGCGGCCGTGTTGGTCATGTTCTGGGCGCCCGACCAGGTCGTCCCGTACGAATTGACGAAAATCTCTCCGCCCTGGGCCCAGGCGACATAGGCCTGACCGCTGGTCTTGTTGACGGCCAGGGCACCATCCGCGGCGGTCACGCCCGCCGTCGAGGCCAGGGATTTGTCCGAGAGGACCCCGGCCGCGCTGATCTTGCGGAAGGCGATGGCGTCGGCGCCTTGCGCCCGGCTCAGCCAGATGAAATAGGCGTTGCCCGCTTTGTCGGCATCGACCCGAGGATAGCACCAATCCTGGCCAGTATTGCTTTCGATGATGATCGGCTGCGTCCAGCCGCTCAGATTCTGAGGGATTCGGTTCTTGGAATACCAGACGGTGGATGTGTCGCTGCCGCGCGTCATCCAGGTCAGGTGGGCCGTGCCGGTCGCATCGAACGCGATCTTGGGCATGTAGCCCGTGCCCAAGGGAAGGACCTGCATGGCCGCCCAAGCGCCGGCGGGGCTCCGGTATCTCAATGAAATGTTCCAGTCGACGTCCCGGCCCGTGCCGTCCTGCCAGACCACATAGGCGAAATTGTCGACGGGATTGACGGCGCACCCGGAATAGGCCGATCCGCCTTCGTTCGCGTCGGAAACGTTCGTCGTCGCGCTCCAGCCGTTGTTATAGGAAATATGGAAGATGTCGTAAGAGGTGACCCGGCCGTCCTGCCAGCTCAGATAGGCCTGCCCCCCCGAGGAGACGGCGAAATCCGGGAAACCCGCCTCCTCGGCGTCGTAGACCACTTGCTCGAAGGCCGCGGGCGTGGACCAGGAGCCGGATTTGTTCGTGGCGAAGGTGAACGTCCGCTTTCCCAGGAATTCCATCCAGGCGACATAAGCCGCGTTATTGCCGTCGACGCCGATGAGCGGGTTCCGGGAATCGCTGCCCGAGTGGGAGATGTTGACCGGTGTCGCGGCCGCGGAGTCCGCGCTTTGCGATATGAACTCGCGCGCGCTCTGCAAAGGAAAAAGTGCGACGGCCAGGAGGGCCACGGCGAAAATGACCGGCAAGCCCTTGATTTTCTTCTTGTTCTCTATCATGGACGTCAGAAATCATTATGGGAAGATCCCGGGGGAATGTCAACTCGGCGGGGAAGACCCCTTCCGGCGGGCGCCGGCCGCTCAGTCCGTGTCGATGATCAGGAGTTCCGCTTTGGAGAGCCGCATGGAGCGCCGATGCTGGCCGATCAGTTGCAGGAGGTCGTCCAAAACCTGCGTTTCACGCTGGTTCTTCAACTGTTCCGGGTCGTGGGCGAGATCGCGCAGGGACACTTCCAGGGCTTCGATCGGAGTCCCGGAGGGAATGGTCAGCAAATACCGGGCGGGTGCGATTTCGATCAATCTCAGCCAGGGAATCTGCCGCAAGGCGAGGCAGGAGCCGACGACGATGAGAGACTTGCCGGGGGCCATTTGGACGAGCTCCACGGGCTTGAACTGCTTCCCGCTGCTCCCCATCACGGCTTCCGTGGCTTTGACCACGGCCAGAGTCCGGTCCGGGTTGATGATGGCCAACTGTTCAAGAATGCGAACCGGCAAAGTCATGGTCACGGGACGGCGAGGTTCACCGAATTTCGGGGGCCGTCCTCCCGGATTCGACTTCTTTTCGGCACTCATGAGAACTCATTATAATAAGATTTTCCCTCCATTTCAACATTAAAATTCCGATTTCCCGGATAAGTTCGCGGCCGGTCCCCCTCATACGGAGAAGAAAAACCTCTCCCGAGGCCTGGTTTCAACGGAAATTTGCTTTACGCATCGGGCCTGAGTATAGTAACGTGATAACAGAAACCAGATGAGTATGTCAGGACGCAAGCCGTCGGTCTGGATTTTTCCTCTTCTGATTTGGGCAGCCTGCCTTCTGGGGGCTGCGGAACGACAGGGGGAAATCGCGGGGAAGTCGGCTTATCCCCTCGTCCGGCCCGACGGCGGGCTCGTGCTCCTGTATCGGAGCCCGGACCGCGGTCTCGCCCTGAGCATCTCCTCTGCCAAGCCGGGAGCGCCGGCCGGAGAGGCGATCCTCGACGCGTCCCCCTCGGTTGCCGCGCCCGTCCTCAAGATGGACCCTGCCGGATCGATGGGCGCCGTATGGGAACGGTCGGGGCGCGAAGGCGGGACCATCGTATATGGACGATTCGACGGGGAAGCACCGGCTTCCATCCGGACGATCGCCGGGGGAGCCGACCCCCTTTCGTCGCCCGACCTCGACTATGACGCCGCGGCGGGCGCCTGGATCGCCTGGGTCCGCACGGTGAACGGCAAATCGTTCGTCTGCGTCGCCGGCCTGGCCGAGGGAAAAACATGGGTCGTCAACGGACGGCTCACCGCGTCCGCCCTCCAGCCCCGGGTGCTGGCCACGCCGGCCCAGGGGATCTGGGTCTTCTGGACGGGCCGCGACAAGGGCCGCGACGAGATCTTCGCCTCCGCATACCGGAACGGCGCCTGGTCCGGACCGATGCGTCTGAACAAAGACGACGCCGTCCCCCATCTGGGAGCAGCCCCGGCGCTCGATGTGAACGGCTTTCCCTGGGTCGCCTGGTCGGCATACGACGGCCGCGTCTATCGAATCTATACGGCCTGCTGGAACGGGGAAGCCTGGACGACCCCGGAGACGATCTCGGATGGCGACGGATCCGACGCGTCCCCCGCCGCGGCCCTGGTCGCGGGCACGACGCCGCTCGTCGTCTGGAGCCGGGCCGGGCGGGGATCGACCGCCCTCGTCGGCCGATTCAAGAAGAACGGCGTCTGGGGCCCCGAGATCCGAATCTCCGCGAGCGACGAAAATGCGGCCCGATCCCCTCGGCTCTCCGTTTCCGGGGAGACGATAGGCTTGGCCTGGGAGGCGGGCGAGAACAGCCGGACGCGGCTGCTCTCGTTCGGGGAACTCGTGGCCGGGACGCCATGGTACGCCCTCCCCTTGGCGCCGCCGCCCGTCCTCGACCCGTCCCGTGACGAAAACCATTACACCGGCTTCGGGGACAGCATCACCTATGCCGAAAACAAAGGCTACCTCCCCCGGCTGGAAGTCATGCTCCGCCAGCGCTACGGCACCTCCACGCTCTGGAACGAGGGGATCGGGGGCGAAACGACCGTCGAGGGCCTGGCCCGATTCGACGCCGCCGTGGCCGCCCACGCCTCGCGCTACCTGATGCTCATGGAAGGGACGAACGACGTCATCTTCGGCGACATCTCCATGGACACCACCGCCTTCGACCTGGGGGAGATGTCCAGGCGGGCGGTCCAGGCGGGCGTTCTTCCGCTCCTGGCCACGATTATCCCCCGCAAGGACTGGTACTGGACGACGCCCGTCTTCCAGGCCCGGATCTTCGATCTCAACGCCAAGATCCGGACCCGGGCCGCCAGCCAGAAAATTCCCCTGGTTGACCAATTCAACGTTTTCTATTATTATCCCACGACGGACGGCGGCTGGCAGTCTCTGATCCTGCCCGATGGGGTACATCCAAACCCCAAGGGCTTCGACGTCATGGCCGTGGCTTGGCTCGACGGGATCAAGATCCTGCCGTTTCCTCCCTCCGAGCTTCGGCTCGCCCGGGAGCTCGACAAGGTCTTGTTCGCGGAGCGGACGTACAATGTCCTACGCTGGCGGAACAATCTAAAATGCGAGACGGACCAGATCGCAGGGTTCAGGATCTACCGGAAGGAGCGGTTGGATAGCGCGGCGGCCTATCAGCTCGCGGCGACGTTCTCTTTCCTGGCGCCGGTTACGGACTATCGTTTTCTCGACGCGAATATCGTCCCGGGACGGACTTATTCCTATGTCATCACCGCGCTGCGGAAGGACGGAATCGAAGGCCCCGCCTCGGTCATGGTGTTTGATATCCCGTAAGGAGGACATCTCATGAAAAAACAAATCGCCGCTCTCGGCGTTCTTCTCGCGCTTCTGGCGGCCCTCGCGCCGGCCCTGGGGGCCGGGCAGGCCGTGAACTCGCTCAAGGCCGTCGCGTTCCAGAAGACCGGCAGGGGGCTCGACGTGACGATCGCCGTCGAAGGCGAATTTCTCTATCAAGTCCAGGCCCTCTCGAACCCGACCCGCCTGGCGATCGACCTCTCGTCCCTCTCGAAGATCGACGCCCAGCCGCTAACCGAGGTCAACCAGGCCGGCCTGAGCAGCATCCGCACCGGACAGTTCACGCCGCTCATCGCCCGGGTCGTCATCGATTTCAGCGGGGCCATGCCCGGCTACGAGATCGCCAGGACCGATACGGGGCTCGTCATCCGCTTCGGCGGAGATGCGAAGCCCGCCGAAAAGCCGGTCGTCATTGCGCCGCCCGTCCGGGAACAGCCCGTGCAGATCGTGAAGCCGATCGAAACGCCCGCCGAGGCCGCGCCCGGCGAGACCCGCCAGGGGTTTATGAACACGATGATCGGGTTCAACATCGGAACCTATCAGATCCCTTCGGACCGATTCAAGGAGATCTACGGCGGGGACGCGACCCCGACGTTCGGGCTGAGCCTGTCCCGGACGTTCGCTCAGTATAAGGACTTTTCCCTCGACGTCGAGTGGGGGATCCGGTTCTATTCCAAGACCGGGGCCGCGACGCTCTCGCAGGAGCCGGCGACATTCAAGATGACGCCGATCTCCCTCGCGGCGCGGCTCAACTACCAGGCGAAGTTCTTCCAGATGTTCGTGGGCTACGGGCTCGACTGGTACAGCTACGCGGAGACGAGCACGATCGCAGATACGACGGGGAACGCGAACGGCAGCCACTTCATCGCGGGGATCTATCTTATCCCGCCGGTACTGGACGGAATGCTCCGGGTGAAGGCGTACTACAAGTTCACGAGAGTGACGGCGAGCTCGAACGGCATCGACGTCGACCTCGGAGGGAACGAGTACGGCGTAGGCCTGAGCTTCGGGTTCAACGTCTTCCAGAAGGCCGTGTTCCTGTTCTGACGCCCCGGAAACACATTTGGGACCAGCCGCGGAGAAGGCCTCCTCGGGGCCTCCTCCGCGTTTGTTTTTCATCGGCCATGACCCAAGACGAAAATCGGAGCGGGACGATCGGACGCGCGGACGCCGCCTTCGTCAATCCCGCCTTCGCCTATCCGATCATCAAGGACAGGGGCGTCTTCTATACCAAGAAATGGCCTCCCCTGTCCCTGGCCTACGGCGCCGCCCTCATGGAAGAGAGCGGTCGCCGGGCGATGATCGTCGACGCCCACGCCGAGCGGTTGGGGCCGGAGCGCGTCGCGGACCGGGTCCGGGGCGTCCCTTCGATCTTCATCTCGACGAGCCCCCTCGACCGCTGGCAGTGCCCGGTGAACAACATCGCCAACGTCTACGAGGTCATCTCCGCCGTCCGCGCCGCGTCGCCGGGAAGCCGCATTTTCCTGACGGGCCCGCACGGGACGACCCTTCCCGAAAAAATCCTGGCCGAGACCCCGGCCGACGTCGTGATCCTGGGCGAGCCCGAGATCACGGTTCGGGAGCTGGCCGCGGGTCGCGCGCCGGAGGAGCTCGAAGGCGTGGCCTTCCGCGACGGCGGCCGGGCCGTCGTCCGGCCCAAGACGAAGTTCATGAACCTGAACGAGCTGCCCCTGCCCGCGTTTCACCTCCTGCCGATGGACCGGTATTTCTTTGATTTCCTCGGGAAAAAGTTCGCCGTCCTGGAGGGCACGCGCGGCTGCCCCTACCGCTGCTCGTTCTGCTACAAGGACATGTACGGCCCCTTCCGGTCGAAGACGAGCGCCAAGCTCATCGCCGAGCTCGATCTCGCCGTCGAAAAATTCGGCGTGCGGAACCTCTACTTCGCCGACCTGTCCTTCACCCTGAACAAGAAGCTCGTGGCCGACCTGTGCGGGGCGATCGTCGAGCGGGGCACCAAGCTCCGCTGGGCCTGCCAGACGCGCCTCGACCTCATCGACGAAGAGATCCTGACGAAGATGGCCGAGGCCGGCTGCCGACTGATCGAGGTCGGCGTCGAATCCGGCACGGAGACGATCGTCCGCCGAACGAACAAGTACATCCCCCCCCGGACCATCACCGAAGGCCTGCGGATGATCCGCCGCCTGGGAATGGAGAGCGCGGCCTTCATGATGTTCGGCCTGCCGAACGAGACCGAGGAGGACATGCGGCGGAGCATCCGCTTCGTCAAGAAGATCGCGCCGACGTATGTCGCCTTCAACATCACCGTCCCCTACACCGAGACGTGCAATGCCGAGCTATTCGAACCGTCGGCCGAGAGGGCGGTGTTCTTCCCGGCCCGGTGGAAGGCCCATACCGAGAAATTCCTGGACGCCATGCTCCGCCGGGGGATGATGTCCTTCTACCTCCGCCCGCGAACGGTCCTGACGCTCGTCCGGAACCCCCGGGCCTTCCTCCACAAAGTCGGCCTGTTCTTCGCCGCCGTGCGCGCCCGCAAGTTTGATGAGCGGCGCACGCCCCCGCCCCCCAGGTCAGTTGACTCCGGCCGCCGTTCATAATAAGATTTTTTCCCGAACCGGGGACCGACATCCCGGAAAGAGGACGCTCATTCCCGACGCCAAGCCGCTCCTGCGAAATGGGGCCATCTATTTTCTGCTGTTCGCCTTGTTTTTCGGACCGCGCCTCGTCAACCTGTCTGCAGACCCGCCCAACAATCTCAGCCTGGACAGCGGCAGCGAATACGGCGACCCCGGCAACTACGCCTTCAACGCCCGCAGCAAGGTCACGCTCGGAGATTGGAAGATCGGGGAGCTCGGGGCGGCGGCCTTCTCCCCGATCCCCCATGCCCTGACCTACCTTGTCTTCCTCATCTTCGGGACCGGGATCGGACAGATGAACCTCGTCCCGCTCCTATTCGCCATGCTGCTCTGGCTGGCTCTCTTCCGGCTGGCATCGGACTTCTTTCCCGAAAACCGGCTCCTGTTTTTCCTTCTCCTCACCGCGAACTATGCCTTCGGGAGCTACGCCCGGATCAACGACCAGGTCATGCCGATGGCCTTTTTCGCGGTGGTCGCTTTGATCTTCTTCCTCAAAGCCTGGGACAGGCCGGGGTATTTTTTCCTGACGGCGATCTTCTTCGGATTCTCCTTCCTTTCGAAAAACGTCAAGATTCTCTATTTCGCCGCGGCCGTCATCCCGCTGGCCTTCGTCCTCATCACGATCCAGAGGGGCGAGATCAAACGGGTCCGGCTTCATCTCGTCCGCCTCGGATATGCGCTGGCCGGAATCCTGGCCGTCTTCATTCCCTGGTATTTTCTGATTTACCTCCGTTATCCGGAAGTCTTCCAAAGCATCGCCGCGATCAATACCGGGGCGGCCGCTCCCGGAGTGATCGGCGCCTTGGTGAAAAATTGGCTGGTCCGGCCGCCGTTCACGTTCTTCCCCGCGAACCGGGCCCTCGCCGTCCCGCTCTTCCTCTATTTCCTCGGCCTGCTGGGGACCCTGACCGCCCGGCGATGGAAAGCGCGCTGCTCGCCCCTGGAAATCGTCGCCGCGCTCTGGTTCGTGGTCGGCGTGGGCATTAACTCGCTCATCGGCTACCGGCCCGTGCGGCACTACATCGACTTGACGATCCCCCTGCTCATCCTGGTCAGCCTGTTTCTCGGAAGATTCCTCCGCGGTTTCGAATGGTCGTTCGCGAAAAGCCGGAGCGCCGAGCTGTTCGCCGGGCTCTTCGCCTTGATCTGGGTCGCGCTGTCCTCCATGCGCAACGGCCCGCTGCCCTGGGGATGGATCGACCGGGACCCCGTCACCGTCCTCGAGCTCTCCCTTGTCCTGGCGCTCGGCCTGGCCGTCATCCTCGGCCTGGTCCTCCGTTATACCGGCGACAGGCCTTGGACCGTTCCCCGCGCCTGGGCGGCGCCGCTCGTCATCGCCCTGATCGGGATTTACGCTTATCAAAATGTGGTCGAGTACGTCACCTGGCGGCGGACGCTGAGCTACGAACTTCGGACCATCGGCCGGGATTTGGGCCGGGCGTTCCCCCAGGGCGTGTTCTCGGGACTGCTTGCGCCGAGCCTTTCGCTCGAAAACCGGAACCCGGCCCATACGATGTACCCCCACTACGCCAATGACGACCCCGGCTTTCTCGAGCGCGAGCGGGTGACGCATCTCTTCCTGGGGACCTACAACAACGAACAGCAGCATTACGACAATCTGTTTCCGGACGTCATGAAGAGGGCCCGGCTCCTCGTCCTCTACCGGATGTGGCGGAGCTGGTGGACGCTCTTCGACATAGCCAAGGACCTGCCGCCGGAGGACCCGGCCGTCCACGAGGCCGAGACGATGGAGCGGAGCGCCGGAACGCCCCTCTTCGACCCGCCGGCGGGAGGCCGGTTCGCGGTCCGCATCGATTCGCCCGATTGGGAGACCATCGGCCGCGACCGAATCGCCCTGCCGGTCCGCGGGGCCGTCCGCGGTCGACTCTTCGTCCGGCCGGCGGGAAACGGCCCCCTGGGCCTGCGCCTCTACGTCCGGCTGGCCTTGAGGGGCCGAACCGTTTTCAAGAAATTGTTCGTCGTGCAGGAATCGGGGAGCTCCCAGGATTACATCGGGCTCCCCTTTCAGGCCTGGATCGAAACAGCCGGGCGCTATCTCCTCGAAGTTCGGGCCGTGGGAACGGGATCGTTCTTTTTCGACAAGATCGAAATCCGGCCGAAATCGCAGGGCTCACCCGCCGGGACCGCGGATTCGAAACGGTAGCGATCGGACCGCGTCAACTCTTCAGCAGCGCCTTGGCCACCGAGAACGTGTGGTAGGCCTCGGGGACCGATCCGACTCCCACGATCACGGACTCGATCTTCTTGTCGACGACGTACGCGAACGCCTCTTCGGGCGACAGCCGCCCCCCTGCCAGCACCTTCTTGGCGATGATCTGGTAGCCGGACTCCGCCACGAGCTTCTCGCACTCCGCCTGGGTCGGCTTCATCATGAACCCCTTGGAATTCATGGGGGCCATGATCGGGAGCTTAAGCTTCCACTCGATCAGGTGCGGCAGGAGCGTGCCGAAGTTGTGCGTGGCGAGGACGGTGTCGAGGCCGTAGGAGTCCTTGATCATGTCCTGGAAAATCGAAAGGAGATCGGGGTTCTGAGACGCAAGGGCCAGGTCGGTCACCTGGCCGTGGAGGATCACGCCGCCGAGGTTCAGCTTCTCGAAGCTCGCCAGCTCGAAATGGATGAGCTCCAGGAGGAGGTCCATGACGTCCTTGGAGAGGACGCTCTTGATCTTGGTCAGCGCCCGGAGCCCGAGCCGCATCTTCTGATACATGCTGAAACCCTTGGCCTTGGACAGGACCGCGCCGAGCACACCCCGCTCCGAGGCCTCCATGGCATACTCGTAGGCGTTCGGAATGACCGGCATGACCTTGAGCTCCCCGACCTTGGGGAATTTCTTCAGGGCGGCCATGATGTTGTCGCAGTTCGAGCAGACGAACGTCCGGACGCCCAGCGTGTGGGCCGCTTCGAGGACGGCCACGATGTTGTCTTCCTTGGTGAAGTGTTCCTGGAAATGGAGGGCCTGGGTCCGCGAAGTATAGCTGACGCCTTCGAAGGCGTTCGAACCGAGGATGAGCTTGTCGAGTTGCATGGTCATTTCACCTCGTCGAGAGTGACCGCCGCCTTCCGTTCGGCCGACCGGTAGATCGCCTCGATCATCCGCTGGACGGCGAACCCGTCGGCCCAGGTCACGGCCGGGGCCGTCCCGGCCCGGCAGGCCCGGACAAAGTCCTGGTCCTCCTCGTAGAGTCCCTCGGCCCCGAGCTCGAAGCGCGATGTGGAGGGCATATCGATCTTGTGAATCGTCGTGAAGTCCTTGGGGTATCCCTTGGCAGCCTTGTAGAGGTAGAGCTTGACGTAGTCGTTGTTCAGCTCGAGGGTGCCGTTGTCGCCCTCGACGATGAGCTCCATATAGGGCAGACGATAGCCTGGCAGGCTCCAAGAGACATCGAACGTGCCGGTCATCCCGTCGGGATATTCGAACAGGGCGGTCGCCGTGTCCTCGACGATCGAATAGGGAAAGCCGATCCGGGCGACGACGTTCGCCGGAAGGCCGAAATAGGCGTAGAGGAGATAGAGCAGATGCGAGCCGACATTGATGACGACTCCCCCGCCGGACTGGGCCTTGTCGTAGTACCAGCCTTTTTTCCGGGAGAAGACCTCGGTCGTGTAGAAGGAGGAGCGATAGCGGAAGGGCCGGCCGACCACACCGTCGGCCAGCAGGGCTTTGGCCTTCTTGCAGAGGGCCATCTGGGAAAGCAGGTAGCCCGTGGCGTTGACGACCTTCTTCTCCGCGGCCAGGGCGACCATCCGCCGGGCCGCCTCGAGGGTGTGGGCTAGGGGCTTTTCGGCGAAGACGTGCAGGCCGTATTTCAAGCACTGTTCGGCGACGGGCAGGTTCGCGGCGGCCGGGGTGCAGATCAGGGCCGCATCGGGCTTGACCTCCGTCAGCATTTTGTCCACATCGGAATAGAACGGCGCCTTCAGGCCCGCCTGCCGGACGTAGGTGGCCAGCTGCTTGTTGATGTCCGCCACCGCGGCCAGCCGCGACTCGGGGATCATGTTCACCAGGGCGGTGTGGATGATCCCCATCTTCCCCAAGCCGATGACGGCAACCTTGAGCTTGTCTTGGAGCTTATCCTGTGTTTCCAACGTTCAATCTCCTTGGGCGCAGCGGCGCCGCTCGTCATTCCCCTTTGTAATACAGGGGGACGCACCAGTGGCTCTTGGCCACCCAGTCGGAGTGGGGCAGATCGTCGTTCCGGCCCATGATCCGGTGGCAGGGCTGGTCGTAGACCTTGCCGGTCGATTTCTCGATCGGGTCGAAAACGATGTATTTATAGTAGCCCGAGATCATCCCGGCCGGGAACTTCACCCGGTTCGGGAATTTCGGGTCGAAGTGCTTCTCGGCGTGGGCCTTCTTCCAGGCCACGATGTCCGCCATCCGGTCGACCTGGACGACGCCCAGGGCCGCGCCGAATTCGTTGATCCGCTGGTTCTGGCCGGGGACCGTATATTCGGGCTTGCCGTAGTTGCGGCTCCGCTTGGCGTATTCCAGGAGCCCCACGTCCGCCGTGGCGAGGATGCCGCCCTCGCCGGTGGTGATCGTCTTGGTCGCGTAGAACGAATAGACGCCCGCCGCGCCCCAGGTGCCGGGCTTGCGGCCGTTCCAGGAGGCGCCATGGGCGTGGGCGCAGTCCTCGAGGAGGACGATGTCCCGCTCTTTGCAGAACCGGGCGATCTCCTCGATCTCGAAGGCGATGTGGCCTCCGATATGGACGACCCACACGGCCGCCGGCCGGAACTTTTCGGCCTTGCGCTTGAGGTCGGCGAACGAGAGGCAAAGGTCCTCGCGGTTGCAGTCCACGAACTCGAGACGGGCCCCGGCCTTGACAACGCTCAGGGGGGTGGCCATGAAGGTGTTCGAAGGGCAGAGCACGGTCCGGCCCTGGACCTTGAAGTATTCGAGAGCGGCCAGGGCGGCGCCGCTCCAGCTGGAGAAGGCAAGCGAGGGCAGGCCGTTCCAGGCCGCCCATTTCTCCTCGAAAAGCGTCGTGAAGCGGCCCTCGGTCCACTGCTGGGTGGAGAAGATTTCGTCCCAGTATTCGTGCGCTTTCTTTCGGTCGTCCAAATCGAAGCCGATCGTGAATTTCATGCCGAGTTCTCCTTTGCCCGGGGCCGCCGCCCTATTTCCCGGTCACCAGGACCGCGATCCCGGCCGTGATCAGGAGCAGGGCCACGATCTTGGCCGGCGTGATCGCCTCCTTGAACAGGAGGGCGGCGAAGGCCATGGTCGCCACGAACAGCACGCCCTGGATGATGAGCGTCGTGGTGATGATCTCGGCTTTGCGGATGATGAACATGTAGATAAGATAGCCCGTCCCGCTGAAGAAAAGCGAGATGAGGACGTATTTCGAGGTGACGATTTCCTTGACGATGGCGAAGATCCCCCCGGAGAACTTGAAATCGACCGCGCCCTTCTTGAGGACCGTGCCGGCGAACCCATAGACCACGCCGCTCACGACGGCGAGTAGGAAATAGCCGAGGCTGTAATAATTGATTTTCACGGCACCGTCCTCAGCGAAAGATGTTCCGGAGCAGGGTCCGGAAGAAGAGCACCGGCCAGGACAGCACATAGACGAAGTCCTTGATCCGGACCGCTCCCCCCGAAAGGCCGTAATTGCCGTAGATCCGGGAGACATCGTCCGCCCGCTTGTAGAACCGGCCGGGGACTTCGACCACCTGGAAGCCCTTTTTGGCCATGATATAGAGCTCCTCGAGGTCGTTGATCCGGCCGTCATGGAGCTTGGTCGATGTTTTGTAAATGCCCGACAGGACGTCCATCACCCGCCGGTTCCAGCCTTTGAATCCCGAGCTCGAATCCGTGATCCGGGTCCGGAACTTGTGGTAGAAGAGTAGGCTCACGACGAAGGAATAGAGCCGCCGGCCGTATTTGTGGAGGAAGGGATCGCCGTGAGAAGCGCTGCCGAGAACACGGGAGGCGATGACGTAATCACGGCCGGACGCCAGGGCGTCGATGATCCGCCCGATGTCCTGGGGTTCGTGCTGCCCGTCCGCGTCGCAGAGAACAAGGCCGTCGTAGCCGTGCCCGAGGGCGTACTCCCGGGCAGACTGGAGGGCGCGGGCGTAGCCGTAGTTCCGATCGTGCTTTAACAGAAGCGCGCCCTTGGCCAGGGCGATGTCCGATGTCCGGTCCGAGCTCCCGTCATCCACGATAAGGATATCGGTTCCAGGAAAATAGCGTTTGATCTGGTCCAGGACCGGTCCAAGCTTCTTTTCCTCGTCCTTGGCCGGAAGGGAAATCAAGACGCTTTTTTTCATTTCGCGATTCATCGGATTAAAGCGTATACTATAAAGCCCTGTGTCCGAAAAGTCAAATGAGGAGCGGCCCCCCAACCGCCGCAAAACCGTTGAAATAGAGTGGTTTCCGTAAATTTTCTTTTGTAATATGTGATATATTAGCTTCCCAAAATGAAGGAGCATCGGAACCGCAAACGAAGGGTCCTCGGCCAGCATTTCCTGGCAAGTCCCGGGGTCCTTCGCAAGATCGTCGAGGTCATAGACCCCCGGGCGGACGAACTCGTGATCGAAATCGGTCCCGGGAAGGGAGTGCTGACGTTCCCCCTGGCCGAGAAAGCGGGAAAACTGGTGGCGGTTGAAAAGGACCCGGCGATGGTCCCTTTTCTCCAGGGAAAAGAGATCCCCAACCTGACCGTCATCGAGGGCGATATCCTCGATTGCGACTTCGGCCGGCTCCGGGCCGACCACGGAGCCGAATTCGGCAAAGCTACGCTCGCCGGCAACCTTCCCTATTCGATCTCGACCCCGCTCCTCTTTAAAGTGCTCGAGGAGCGGGCCGCTTTCGACCGGTGCGTCTTCCTCGTCCAAAGAGAAGTCGCGGAGCGCATCTGCGCCGGCCCCGGCTCCAAGGCCTACGCGCCGCTTTCTATCCTCCTCCAACTCCATTTCGAGACGATTCTCCGTTTTGCCGTCCATCCCGGGTCCTTCTCGCCTCCGCCGAGAGTCGAATCCGCCCTGGTCTCCTTGGACCGGCGGCCCGTCCCCCTGTTCGCTTTCGCCGACCAGCGCCGGTTCGGGGAATTCGTCCGGGCGGCGTTCCGGCAGCGGAGAAAGACGCTGGCCAACAACCTCCTGGCCTCTGGACGTTCAGAGCCGGCCATCGAAGAAGCTTGCCGGCGGGCGGAGCTCGATCAGCGGGCCCGGCCCGAGCAGGTGCCCATCGCCGGGTTCGCGGCCCTGTTCGCCGCTTTCCGCGGCGAGCCTGCGCCTTGACAGGAACCTTCCGCCTTTGAAGAATAAGCACATGAGCGAGCCCACGTCCGGCCGGTCCGCGACGGGAGACCTTTCGCCGCGGGCCTTGGAGCGTGCCATCCGGATCCTGGGCGGCGAAATCCGGGAAGGGAGGCCCGATCCGGAAGGCCTGTCCGCCCTGGCCGAGATCATCTTCCCCGGCGAAGATGTTTCGGATCCGCGTTTCGTCCGTTGGATGTATGAGCAGAACCCCTCGGGGAGGGCCCTCGAATACGTCACGCTGAACAAAGGTCTCGTTTCGGGACACATCGCCGCTCTCCCGCTGCGATATCAGTTGGGCTCCCGGACGGCGCTCGGCAGCGTGGCGGTCAACGCCATCACCCACCCCGACTACCGGGGCAAGGGCGTTTTCATCATCCTCACCGATCTCCTCAACAAGCGCTCCGCCTCCGTCGGGATCGAGTTCTCGTTCGGTTTCGCCAACCTGAATTCGGAAAAAGCCTGTCTCCGGCACCTGTCCTACCGGGAGCTCGGCCGATTCCCGCTCTGGATCCTGCCGTTCCGCTTGCCGCCCATCATGGCTGCCCGGGAATCCAAACGGGGGATCATTTGGCGCGCGGCTGCCCGCCTCGCCCAACCCGGCGCGCGCGCCTGGTCGGCCATCCTCCGGCCGCACCTTCACAAAGGCACCACGGTCGAGCGCCTCACCAAAATCGGCCCCGAATTCGACGCCCTGTGGGAATCCGCGAAAGGCGCCTACGGCAACATCATCGTCCGGGACCGTGCTTTTCTGGATTGGAGGTTCGTCCGGCCGCCCACGCGCCGCTATGAGATCCTCGCCGCGCGCAAGGACGGCCGCCTCCTCGGATACCTCGTTTCGACGACGACGACCGTCCAAGGGCTGAAATGGGCGATGATCATGGACATGTTCGTCGCCGATTCGCGGGAGGGGCGCTCCGCGGCCTCCGCCTTAGCGAAAGAGCATGTCCGCCGCTCCCGGGCCGCGGGCGCTGACCTCGCTGCGGGCCTGATGTTCAAGCACGCCCCGGCCGCCGCCGGCCTTCGGCACAACGGCTTCCTCGTTTGCCCTCCCGGCCTTCTGCCCCGCGAATTCCCCATCCTGCTCCATTGGAACATGCCGGGCCCGGAGCCGGCCGGATTCTACGACATTAAGTCCTGGTTCATCACCATGGCCGATTACGACGCGGCTTGATCCCGTGAACATGTTTTTTGCTGAACTTTTACGCTTAGGTTATAACGTTAATACATGGCCTCAACGAAAGTTTATATTTGACATCTTCGGAAATATCCGTAAAATGGGGGCTTATTTTTTGAATTGATTCAAGGAAAGGTGATCGGATATGAAAAAGAAATGGCTGTTCCTGGTCCTGTCGGCATCCGTATCCATAATGCTGGCCGCCGGAGCGCAGAATTCGAAAAAAACGCAGGCGGGCCCGAAGGCCGCGCCGCAGAAAAAGACGGCGGCGGCCCGGGTCAAGGCTGCCGGGACGCCCGTTCAAATCCAGATGCTCGACGGACTGCCGGCGGGCTGGGCGCCCCTGAAGAACGTCTCGAATAACGCGACCGACAGCGAAGTCGCGGTCGGGGCCGTCGACGCCAAGGGCAACGCCTATTGCGTCTGGACGGAATGGTTCGGCGGGGTAGGCGCGCCGCGGAACATGACGTTCGCCACGAACAAGTCGGGGACATGGTCCACGCCCTTCGGCTGGGAGCTCGACTATCCCGACATCGACGACGTCGGATTCCCCGCCCTGGCCGTCACGACCGACGGCAACACCTCCGTCGTGGCCTATCATGACGGCGACTTGGCGATAAACCTGATGGCCATCAAGGAACGGGAACTCACGAACGGGACCTGGAGCGCGGTGAAGAACATTTCGGGCGCGAGCGAGGCCTCATCCTACGTCACGCTCTCCACAAATCCGGTGGACAACACCATCTTCGCGGTCTGGATGGCCGACTTCGACCCCATGAAATTGAAGTACAAATTCCGGGACCCGAGCTCGGGGCAGTGGAGCGGCGGGATGTTGGTCAACAGCGGGACGGTCGGGGGGCAATATCTCCCGAACCTCTATATCGACAAGAACGGCACGGCCCACCTCGTCTACATTGTCCGTAACGGCAACGCCTCGGTCTGGTACACAAAGAACACCAACCCGAGAGACAATTCCGGCTGGACGACGCCCCTCCAGGTTGCGGCCGACTCCGGCCTCGCCTGGACCTACCCAAAGGTGACGGCCGATTGGGACGGCGACGCTTATGTCTCCTGGCAGGGAGTCGATAAGGGTGTGAACTCGATCATGCTGCGCACCATGATCGACGGCTCATGGGGGACCGCCCAGAATTTATCGAACCTCCCCGATCTCTCCGAGACGGCCTATGTCGCCGTCAACGGGGCGACGAACGAAATGTTCGTCGTCTGGCAGACGGCCTTCGGGTATTCGACGGGGAACATCAACTGGGACATCTGCATGAAGACCTACGAAATCAACAAGACGACGGGCCAAAAGGAATGGTCGGACATCTACCGGCTGACACGATACCCCGGCCACGCGGGCGAACCGCAGATCAAGATCACGAAGGAGGGGGACCTGCACCTGTTCTTCTTCGACAACCTCGTCGGGGACGGGGCGGCGGACATCTTCTATTCCTATAAAATGGCCCCCAGGCTCTACGCCGTCGGGGCGCCGAAGGTGACGTCGCAGCTCAATAAGGTGCTTTTCGCCGCGGAGAAATGGAACACCGTCGCCTTCACCAAGAACCCGGACAACGACGACGCGAAGATCCAGGAATATCGCCTCTACCGGAAAAAGGTCGGCGAAAACGATGCCGCATTCGCCGTAATCGCGACGCTCAACATCTCGACGTTCCAGTATGTGGACAAGAAGCTGCCGGCCGGCCAACGCTACGCCTATCTGGTGAGCGTCGTGAACAAAGACGGGCTGGAGCTCAAATCGGGCGTCACGATCGAACCGTGACCAATATCTCAAAAGAGGACGTTCCCATCATGAAGACGAAAATCACGGCGCTCGCCGCCGTTGTCGCTCTTCTCACGGTCCTGATCCCATCCCTCGGGGACGGAGGAGATGTATTTGAACGTCGGAAGAACCGATAGGACCCCTGAAAAGCGCGATCCTCCCAAGGACGGCGGCGTCCAGAGGTATTTTCAGAAAATCTACGCCGACTATCAGTCGTCGGTGGAAAAAGCGCCGGTCCTGGACGTCCATCAGCGGATCAAACGGGTGATCGAGCCCCGGCTCGCCGGGATCGTCGTCGACATCGGTTCGGGTGGGGACACGCGGCACCGGAACCCGGCCATCACGCTCCTCGTCTCGGTCGACAACGTAGTGGAATTTCTTCGCCATGCCAAGGACCCGGCCGCTCTCAACGCCGCGGGCGACGTCAGGGCGCTCCCCTTCAAAAGGGGTTCCGTCGATCGGATCGTCATCCAGTTCGTCATCCATCACCTCACAGACGATAATCTGGCCGGTACCTTCCGAAACGTGAGGGCGGCCGTCGCCGAATCCGCCCGGATCCTCAAGCCGGGCGGCCGGATTTTCATCGTCGATTCGATGACCTGGCGGCCTCTCGACGTTCTCCAGCGGGGCCTTTACCCCCTGTCTCGGGCGCTCCTCCGCGGTTTCGGCAAGCCGATGGTCTTCCTCCTGTCGGCCCCTTTTCTTGTCCGCCTTTGCGCCGAGTCGGGCTTGGCCGCGGAGCAGCCCATCGTCATCGACTGGGGAGCGATGACCGACCTGAGCCAGGCCTTGTTTCCCAAGGTCCGGTTTCCCCTTCGATATACCCCCGCGAAGCTGACCATCCTCGAGGCCGTGAAACGGGGGGAAGGAAAGGGCTGATGAGAAGCTCCCGGACCGCCGACGTTTCCACCCCGGCGGTCGTCGCGGCCCTGTCTTTGGTCTTTATCTCCTACGAAGTCGCCCGGGCCCTCCGCGTCTCCATCACCTTCGACGAGGCAGCCACGTTCCTGGTCTATATCAAGGGCGGCTTCCTGGCCCTGTTCAACTTCAACGAAGCCAACAATCATTTCCTGAACACCCTCCTGGCGAAGATCTTCACCCTGATCGGCGGGAACCATGACTTCGTCCTCCGGCTTCCGAACCTCTTGGGATATGCCATGTATCTCGCCTTCGCCTGGCTCCTCCTCAAAAGATTCGTCCGGGGGACGGCGGCCGTCCTCGGATTCGTTCTTCTCAACACGAACCCCTATGTCCTCGATTTTTTCTCGCTTTGCCGAGGCTACGGATTGTCCCTCGCCTTCCTGATGGCCTCTCTCTATTTCTTCACCCGCTTCCTCTCCCGCTCGAGCGAACAGGGATCAGAGGTCGATCGACTCCGCTCCTTGACCCGGGGTTTAGGGATGGCCGGCGTGGCCGTCCTATGCAATTTCGCGTTGCTCGACGTCTATTGCAGCCTGCTGGTCGTGGCCGCCCTTGTCCTCATCCTTGGCCGCGGGAAGGCCAGGGACGGACTTCAGATCGATCCGGCCGGCCCGAGCCGGTTTCCGGGCAGAAAGGCGGTCGTGGGATTGATTTTTCTGGCCGCCGTTTTCAATATGCTCGCCATATCCCAGGATCTGGAGCTGTCCGATTCGCTCTTCGAACCGGTCAAGATCAGGATCCCCGGCCTGGCCCTGGCAGACGCCGGCCGGATCGTCGTCAACGGCCTGGACGAGAAAAAGGCCGAAATCCCGTCGCTGTTTAAGAACGACGAGTGGACGATCGGCGGCAAGACCGAATTCGTAGCGGGACTCCATTTCGAGATCCCGGCGGACGCTCTCCATGCCGTTCAAGGCCTCGAGATCCATATCGGCAGCCGGACGTTCCCCATCACCGGCCAGGATTTGCGGGCCCGGTTGCACGGCCGGAAAAACCTCATTTTTAACAGCGACGAGATGATCTCCTTGAAGAGGTCTGTCCTCCCCCTTTTCAAGCCGGCCATCAATTGGAAGGGAGACGCGAATCACCTTCGGTTCATCGCTCTCCGGTTTATGCTTCTCGCGGCGGTCTTCGCCCTGGCCGTCCTGTTGGCTTACGGAGCCGGCCGATTCTGCGTTCGACTGAAGATCCTGGGCCGGGAAGCCTACTGGAGGCTCGCCGTCCCGACCTTGGTCCTGGGCGGGTTCATCGCCTATCCGCTGTTCCTGCTCAAGGAGGAAGGAAGTCTCTATTGGGGCGGAAACCAGGGGCTCATCCACGACACATGGACGACCCTCGTCGACAGCTCTTTTTACGGGACGCTCTATTTGTCGAGACAGAACCTATGGGTCGGGCTTTTCGGCATCGTCTTGATCGTCCTCTTCGCCTGGACGATGGCCGCTCACGCTCGGAAAAAAATGCTGGCGACACACCTGCCGGAAGCGTTGATCCCGGCCGTCATCGTTTTGGCCGTCCTGGCCATGATCCTCCAGCACATTCTCCTGAAAACCCTTTTCCTGATCGGAAGAACGGCTCTGTTCTTCATCCCGCTGTCCGCGCTCTTCCTCGTCATTTCGCTGTCCTCTTTTGGGAAATTGAGCCGGACGGCCAAAGGCGTCTCTCTGTCGCTTTTGGCCGTCATCACCCTCTTTTCGGCCTATCACTTTTCCCGGACGGCGAACACGGCCATCACCGTGGAGTGGAGGTTCAATGCGGATACCAAGCAGGTTATTGCGGATCTGAATCGGCTCAAGAACGAACGCGATCCTCGCCCCAAAACGATCCGATTGGGGGTCGATTGGATCTTTTATCTTCCCTTCGTATATTACCAAAAACAGGCCGATCTGGCCTGGCTGGATGTCCACTCGTACGCGGAGAGGGAAAAGAACGATGTGTACTATCTGGAACGGGCGTTCAACCTCGACCTGATGGTCCTGATCAAAAGCTATCCCGCGACCGGAAATATCCTGGTCCGGCCCAAGAACGACGAATGATCCCTTCGAGCCTCTTTTTCAATATGAAGAATGCTATAATTTAAACCATGAAATTATCCGTTGTCATTCCCGTCTATAACGAGAAGAATACAATTGCGGACATTATCGGGCTTGTCAAAGCCGTAGAAGATTTGGATAAGGAAATTATTGTCGTTGACGATGGCAGCAAAGATGGAACCGTAAAAATCCTGAAAGATCTTGAAAAAGTTCATCCCGATGTGAAGTTTTATTATAAAGAAAAAAACGTAGGCAAAGGTGATACTTTGCGCATCGGTTTCAGCCATACGACCGGTGATTATGTAATCGTCCAGGATGCTGATTTGGAATACGATCCCCAGGACTACAAAAAGCTTCTCCGGGCTTTAACTGAAGAAAAGGCGGACGTCGTTTACGGATCCAGATTTTCCGGAACTCGCAAAGATATGTTGCCGGTTCAATATTTCGGAAATAAGCTTTTAACGATAATTACGAATCTGCTTTTCGGCATAAAGCTTACCGACATGGAGACGTGCTATAAGCTGATGCCGGGGGATTTTGTCAGAAAGCTTCAGATAAAATCGCCGAAGTTTGATTTTGAACCCGAAATCACGGCAAAAATACTAAAATCGGGTTTAAAATTGAAAGAAGTGCCCATTCACTACAAAGGCCGCAAATATTCCGAAGGCAAGAAAATAACCTGGAAAGATGGTTTTGCCGCTTTGTGGACCTTATTGAAGTTTAGATTTTTTGATTGATTCAAAACGGCCACCGACCGGAGCGTAGCGACGCGGGATGGTCATGATGCTACTTTACGGCCGGACTCGAAGTCCCCGGCCTTATTGACAAGGAGACTTGGTCGGGGTAAAATCTTTCTTTAAAATGGAGGAGTATGCTATGAAGAGAACATCTTTTTTGTTTATAATCTGCGTGTTGGCCTTGGCCTTGATCTCCTCAGGGTCCGCGGGCCCTCAGAAGAAATCGACGGTGGCGGCCAAGGCCGTTGTCGTTAAAGCCCCGGACGACCCGGGAAAGCCGACCACCCTGCCCTCCGGCTGGTCCACGCCGGAAAACGTGTCGAACAATTCGGCTTACAGCGAAGGTCCGTATGCCGCGCTGGACGCCAAGGGCAACGTCTATATCAGCTGGGTCGACTGGTACGGCAGCGTCGGCGGCGGCCGGGAAATGATGTTTAACACCAACAAGCCCGGCCAATGGAATGCGGTCCGGTCCAACCAGCTGATATACACCGCCATCGACGACTCCGGGTTCCCCCAGGTCGCCGTGACCCAGGACGGCAACAATGCCATTTACGCCTGGATGGATGGCGATTTCTCGGCCGGACACATGAGCGTTTTCGGGGAGGAGCTGGTCAACAGCACATGGAGTGGGGCTGGAGTAATCACGACACAAGTTCCGGGACCGGCCACGTACCCGACCATCGCCGCGTCACCCGTGGACAATACGATCTGCTTCGTCTGGCAACAGGATGTGAGTAACGGATTCAACCTCGCCTATCAATACCGGGACGGCGCCTCGGGCCGGATGAGCTCGCCCGGATTGATGACGACCGGCCAGGTCCTTCAATATCTTCCGAATATTTTTGTCGACGCCACGGGAACGATCCATTGTGCCTATATTGTCCGCGTAGGCGAGGCCGCCATCTGGTATACAAAGAACGCTAACCCGAAAAGCCTCACGGGCTGGACAACGCCCATCGCCCTTTCGGGCGGAACGGGCCTCGACTGGTCGTATCCGATGGTGGCGGCCGCCGCCGACGGCGACGCCTATGTCGTCTGGCAGGAAGACCACAATGGGAACGAAGAGATCTATCTCAGGTACCAGGTAAACGGCGTCTGGCAATCGACGATCACCCTCTCCCAGACCGCGGCCCCCTCGGAACATCCCTCGATCGCCGTCAACCCGGTATCCAAGGAGGTCTTTGTCTCGTGGGCGGAGCTCACGGGAAGCGGGCTTGGCAATATCTATATAAAGACCTATGAGCTCAACAAGGCCACGGGCAACCTGGCCTGGTCCGACAACATCCAGGTGACGTCGTCCGGGCGGGCCCTGAAGTCGGCCATCCGGGTGACCAAGGATGGCGATATCCACCTCATCTATGCCAACGATAGTGAAATCTGGCATACCCAAAAGCTCGCTCCCCGCCTGACCGCCATCCAGCCGCCCACGGTCGAGGCCAAGATCAACCGGGTTCTCTTCTCCTCGGAGAAGACGCTCACGATCAATTTCGCCAAGAACCCCGAGAACGACGACGCCACCCTCCTCGAATACCGGCTGTATTACAAGAAGGCCGAGGACCCCGACACCGCGTACACCATCCTCTCGACCTTCGCCCCGACGGACGCGCTCGAATACGTCATGAAGAAGCTCCCCGTCAGCCAGAAATACAATTTCCTGGCCAGCGTCGTGAACAAGGACGGCCTCGAGCTCAAGACCACCTCGGTCGTTTCGGACTGACCGGACTCCGCGGGACGGGCGCAGGGCGGGGTTTCGTGCCCCGCCCGAGAAGGGGAGGCAGGGCGGCCGGTCAGAAAACGACGGCGATCCCGCCGCCGTATTCGAATCCGCCGAGCCGAATCGTCTGGCCGCTCTCCGTGGCCTTGACCCACGTGTACTTGAGCATGCCGTTGAGGCGGAGGGGGAAGTTCTTGCCGAATTCGATATAGATCCCGCCGAGGACATGCGTGCCGGTGGCCACGTTCAAGGTCGTCCCGATGGGGTTGGATTCGTAATAGAAATAGAAATCGGCCCCGCCGCCCAAGTACGGAATGATATAGTTCGTCGGGAGCTCGTAGCGCAGGCCGAGCGAGAGGGGGATCATCAGGAAGTTCGTCGCCTCCTGCGTGTAGGTCAGCGCCCCGGTCTTGTAAAAGGCCTTGATCTGGGCGTAAAAGTCGATCCCGGCGGCGATCGACGAGGAGAGGAGGATGCCCCGGATGGTGTTCGAGCCCCGGGGATAGACCTCTTTGAAGAGGGGGTCGGTGACGTTGTAGGGCCCGAGGAAAAACTCGAACGTCCCCTGCTTCCGGCTGTTCTCGGCGGCGAACATCGAAAGGGACGTCGCGAGAATCAGGGCCACCGCCGCCGTCGTGCGCCGCGCGTGTGTTCTCATTTCGCTTCCCGAAAGTTATAACATCCGGCCCGCGGCGCTGTCAAATGACGAGCGGCGCTATGCCCCGGGTCAAGGCCCGGGGCATAGCGCCGCTCGTCAAGGGTTCCAAGGGGGAGTCGCCCCCTTGGTCGCAGGGCGGGGTTTCATGCCCCGCCCGAGAAGGGGAGGCAGGGCGGCCGGGTCTTCCCGGCGCCCGTTGGAAGGGG
>Ga0209226_10000369_pt1 | contig 26390 bp, 21 predicted proteins | sample BarGraNGADG00212_2_FD_184497 | JGI IMG/M metagenome (GOLD analysis project Ga0209226, IMG submission 184497) | Arctic peat soil microbial communities from Barrow, Alaska, USA - Barrow Graham LP Ref core NGADG0011-212 (SPAdes) (version 2) | ecosystem: Environmental > Terrestrial > Soil >...
GCGAGAGTGCGGGCGATGGCGACCCTCTGCTTCATGCCTCCCGACAGCTCGCGCGGGTACAGGTCCTCGTGGCCGACAAGGCCCACCATGCGCAGGAAGGTCTCCGCCCGCTCATTCGCCTCGCCCGAGGGGACCCCCGCCAGGGTGAGACCGAAGGTGACGTTCTTTAGGACCGTCCGCCACGGGAAAAGCGCGTACTCCTGAAAGACCAGCCCCCACTTTCTCACCTTTTCTCCCCGGGGAGGAATTCGGTGTCCACCAGGGCACCCGCGAACGCGGCCGGGCTCTCACCCTTGACGATGCCGGCCGCCGCAAGGAACCCGGCGTATTTCTCGATGCCGGCAACGTCCGGCCGGTAGGAATACTTAATGTCTTTCATCGCCAGGGTAATGACATCCATGCCCTGACCGGTGAACATGCGGGCTATATCGGTCGACTCTGCCTTGTTCTGGTTGATGTAGTCGGTCGCCTTGACGTGGGCCGCCACCACGCGCCTGACGGTGTCGGGCTCGCGCTTCAGGAAACCCGCGTCGACGACCAGCATGCAGCACGGGTGGCGCGGCCAGATGCTGCTCGAATACGCGAGCACGCGTCCGGCTTTCTGCACCTGCGCCATCGCGGGGTACGGCTCCCACGCGATGAACGCGTCCACCTGAGAGGATGAAAGCGCGGGGATCATCTCGGGCGGCTTCAGCACGATGATGTTCAGGTCCGACGGTGAGAGCCCGGCCTTCTTCAGCGCGGTGCGCAGCAGCAGGTCCTGCACGGTGGAGTAGCCGGGAATAGCCACGGTGCGGCCCTTCAATGCGGAGACGTCGTCGGCCTCGAGGCCGTTCCGCGCCACAATGGCCGACCCCTCCTGGTTCGCCTGCGCCACCACCTTGACGTCTGCCATGTCCTGCGACACGAACGTCATCGCGGGGGCTATGCCCACGTATCCCATGTCGAGGTCTCCGGCCGAGAACGCGGCCATCTCCTCCGGTCCCGCGCTGAACGCGCCGGCCTCCCGTACGTCCACGCCCTCGTCGGTGAAGAAACCCTTGTCGGTCGCGACCTTGTAGGCGAGCTGGTGGAGGTCGTTGTTGAGAAAACCCATCCGCACGACCCGGCTCCCGGGAGCCGCGCCACCGCCGCAGCCCGTCAGCGCCATGCAGGCCGCGAGCACTATTGCGAGCAGCCCGGCCACCTTGCCGATCCCCGCGGGTCCGATGAAGTTGCCTCCCGTCACCTGCGACCTCCCGTCATTCCCATCGCGTGTCATTCCCCCTGCCCGGCCGGGCATTCCTTTATGCAGTTGAAGCAGAAGTACTGGAACCCGATCGAGGCGGCCTGGTACAACTTCCAATAGCCGTCGGCCGCGAGCATCTTCTTCCGCTCCTCCACCCCACTCTCGGCGAACTTCATCCAGAAGCGGATGTTGCCGCCGATGCCGTATGGCTGGCAGGCCTTGAGGCACTTGATGACGTCCGTCCTGCCCTCCTCGTCCAGGGCCCCACCCGGGCAGCTCTCGACGCATATCATGCATTCGTCGCAGGGATTCTCCTCGAGCGGCGGGTCGGAGGCCAGGTCGAGGTCGGTGAGCACCGCGGTAAAGATCACCCTGCTCCCCATCCGCGGGTGCAGCGCAAGGTTGTTCCTCCCGAACGCCGCAAGCCCCGCCGCGACCGCGGCGTGCCTCATCGAGACGTCCGCAACGGCGCCCTGCGTGTCGAGCTCCATCGGAAGCGGGTAGGAGACCGGCACGGTCATGCCCCGGGCCCCGAACTCCCTGTCCAGGAAGCGCGCCATCCTGTAGTTGCAGGAGCGCGAGAACTCCATCAGGTCGAGCCTGCCGTTCATGGCTATCCGCATGCTGTCGCTCTCGCACGTGGGCAGCTCCTTGTAAGCCATCACCACCAGCGAACGCGCGTCGGGGAACACCGTCGAGAGCTCAGGCGTTCGCGGGCTGTCGTAGTCGCCGGCCGCGGCCACGCCGACGTCGTCGACGCCGAGACCCATGGCGAATTCCTTTATCGTGTCCTTCGCGTCCAACGCGCCCTCCTTTCGAGCGGCCCGAGGGGGCCGCGGCCCGGGCATCACCGTATCGTCAGTACTCCCTCGATGTTCGCCAGCACCTGCTCGTCGGTAGAGTTCTCGATGGTCACGGCGCCGGGGAGGCACGCCGACGCGCAGATGCCGCAACCCTTGCAGATGGCCTCGTTGACCTCGGCCGCGCGCGCCTCGTCGATTGTTATAGCGTCGTACGGGCACGCCGCCGCGCAGATCCCGCACCCGGAACATCGGCTGCGCTCGACGACCGCGGCCCCCGCGTCGACCTCGACGGTCCCGCGGTCCAGCAGGGCCGCGGCCTCCGCCGCAGCCGCGCCGGCCTGTGCCACGGTGTCCGGGATGTCCTTGGGGCCCTGGCAGCAACCCGCCAGGAATATTCCATCGACCAGGGACTCGACGGGCCTCAACTTCGGGTGAGCCTCGGTGAAGAAACCCTCCGGCCCGGTCGGCACCCCAAGCGTCCTCGCCAGCTCACCGGTTCCCTCGGCGGGAACCATGCCGGTGGCCAGCACCACCATGTCCACCGGGACCTCCATCGTCCTGCCGAGCAGCGTGTCCTCGGCGAACACCTTGAGCCTGCCGCCCAGGCGCGCGACGTCCGCGCACCTGCCCCTGACGAAGAAGACCCCCTCGTCACGCACCCGCCGATAGAACTCCTGGTATCCCTTGCCGAATGCGTTCGCATCTATGTAGAACTCGTAAATGGTGGCGCCGGTCCGCTCGCGCGCGAGGTGAGCCTGCTTCATCGAGTACATGCAGCAGACCCTCGAGCAGTACTCGTTCGCGTTCTCGTCGCGGGAGCCGACGCAGTGGATGAACGCAACCGACTCCGGCTCGCGCCCGTCAGGAAGAGTCACCCTCCCCCCCGTCGGCCCGGACGCGGAGAGCATCCTCTCGAACTGCAGGCCGGTGAGGACCTCCGGGTACCGTCCGAAGCCGTACTGCGGGAGCGCGCAGGCGTCGTACGGGGCGAACCCGGTCGCGACTACCACCGCGCCGACATCCAGCTCGTGGTGGGTCTCCTCCATGTCCAGGTCGATCGCCCCCGGCGCGCAAGCCTCCAGGCAGGGAGCCTTACACCGACCCTTGACGAAGCGAAGGCAGCTCGACGTGTCGACGGCGGCGGCGAGCGGGACCGCCTGCGGGAAAGGTATGTGGATGGCGGCCCTGTCCGAGAGGCCCGCGTCGAACCTGGAGGGAACCCGGCCGGCCAGGACGCACGCCTCGGCGCAGTCGCCACAGCCCGTGCAGCGCGAGAGGTCGACGCACCTGGGGACGGTCCTCACGCGAGCCTTGAAGTTGCCCACGAACCCTTCGAGCCCGACGAGCTCGGTGGAGGTCAGGATCTCTATGTTCGGGCTGCTCGCCGCCTCGACCATGCGCGGGTTGAGGATACAGGCCGAGCAGTCGAGCGTCGGAAAGGTCTTGTCGAGCATGGCCATGTGGCCGCCGATGGACGGCTCCCTCTCGACGAGGAACACCTTCTTGCCCGAGCGGGCCAGCGTCAGGGCGGCGTGTATGCCGGCGATGCCGCCCCCGATGACCATGACGGCCTGCTCGACGGGAAAGGTCCTGCCCGACAGCCCGTAGTGGTGACCGACCCTCGCCACCGCCCCCGCGATGAGCGCCGTCGCCTTGTCCGTCGCGCGCCCGGAGTCGTCGTGCACCCAGGAGCACTGCTCGCGGATGTTGGCGACCTCGAGCATGTAGGGGTTGAGGCCGGCCTCCTCGAGAGCCCGGCGGAAAGTCTTCTCGTGCATGCGGGGCGAGCAGGCCGCCACGACCACTCGCTCGAGTCCGAGGGTTTCGATGTCGTCCCTGATGAGCGCCTGTCCCGGATCGGAGCACATGTACGGGTTGCCGCGGGCGACCGCCACACCGGGGAGGCCGGCCGCGCGTTCGAGCACGCGCCCGCAGTCGATGGTCCCCGCTATGTTGGTGCCGCAATCACAGACGTAGACGCCTATCCTGCCGGCCATTAAAGCTCCATATCCTCGGACGGCTCAATCCTGTACGGCCCCGTCTTCCAGTCGCAACCGGAAGTATAGCCACAGGAAACTTGCGGTGAGCTCCTTGAGCGTGACAAGCAGCGACTCTGCGTCTGCCAGCGAGTCCTCGCCGGACTCAACTTTAATTTTAAGCGACTTCACCATCTCAGTCACGCTGGAATACCCTTCCGCGAGGCGCGCCGCGGGCTCGGCTGGCACCCGGGTGGCGGCCGCCTGCACGTAGGGCAGCCTGAACCAGGCCACCTCCAGGAACATCCTCACCTTCTCCGGCTCCCAGACCTTGAGGCCTATGGTCCAGGTGACCGGTATCTTCTCGAGACCGAATGCGACGATGCGCGAGTTGGAGACCTGCCGCTTCACTTCCAGCAGGGCGGCGCCGCTGTCCCCGGGGGTGTCCTTTGCGGGGATTGCCCCGGCGCGACCGTCATCGGGGTGGGCGGTAGTGCCGGACGCTGGCCTGTGGCCATTGTCGACGAGTCGCATGCAGTGCCTGCTGAACATCTCGGCGACAAGCGCGTTCGCGCCCGGGAACAGCGGGTGCTCGAGGTGAGGTCCGCTCACCATCACGGAGCCTTCGCCGCGCTCCGTTGCGCAGACCGCCGCCCTGCCATCGAGCAGGGCTCGCGCTTGCTCGCGGGGCCATAGATACGCGGCGTGTCGCGAGAGCACCGAGAAGACCGCCAGGACGTCACGCGCATCGTCTGCCGACATCACCGGGCCACCGAGCAGGGGGGCCGCCAGCGCCTCGGCGGCGGCAAAGCAGGGGAAGTCGCGTGCCTCCATGGCGGCCTCGAGGAACAGCTCGCCGTAAACGGGGTGGAACACCCATTCCTCACCGTAGCGGGCCAGGTACTTGTGTTCCAGGCAGCGCGGAGCGGGTGGGTCTGCCATCACGTTGAGCATGTTCCCGTGCAGCAGGGCGAACGGCGCGAACGGTTCCATGTCCACCCCGGTGAGGACGAGGTACGCGCCGGCGCAGGACCCGTAGTAGAGCCCCCCTCGCTCGACGAAATCGTCGATGGCCTCTGCGCCCCGTCCTCCGAGTGAATCGGCCATGGCGTAGGTGTCTCCTCCGCCTAACAGCAGGAAGTCGAAGCGCTCCAGGCCGCTGCCCGATACGCGCGTCTCGTCGACGAAGTCGACGTCGAAGAGCCCGCACCTTTCCAGCAGGTCGGCGAACCATATCCAGGAATGGGAGGCGCCAGAGCCGACATAGACGGCTATCGAAGGATAGAGACAGGTGTCGGGAGCACGGCGGTAGCCGGACGGGGCGTCCCGTCGGGCGCGGCGGTCCGATGGGGCCCGGCGCGCGAGCGCGGAGGAGAAAGCCAGCCGGTAAGGCGCTAGTACGGGATCCCGTGCCGCGCGCTCGAGGCGCCCTCTCATGGTGCTTGGCTCACCTCAGGGAACCATCCCGGCGATGGCCTCCGCGTCGAGCTCGACCCCAGCCGCCGGCGGGCAGAGCGCAAACAGCTCGGCCGCGTCGAGCCCCGAAGTCATGATGAAGGTGGGGCATATCCCGAGCACGTAGCCGAGGCGGTTGGCGGCGTCCCATTCTTCCTGGCTCGCGAGCGGGGGCACCCAGGGGCCGAATAATCCCGGGTAGGCTCTATCGGAGGACGGCCACCCCGCATCCATGGAGCCGGTCAGGCCCTTCACGGCATCGATTATCTCTGACTCACCGGCGAGAGGTTTGCCCGCCAGCTCGCGGGCGCCGCGCATCATGTCGACGCCCTGTCGCGCCATCGCCTCCATGGCACGACAGGCCGGCTCCGCGTCCCATCCGCCCCCGCGAAGCCAGGCCGCGGCGGCGGGGCTGGTCACCAGCATACCGGGCTCCTCCACGCCGTCGGTCCCGAGGACGTCCGGAGGCTCGCGGTACTTCACAAAAGTCGAGCACGCGCTCGGGCACGCGAAGCAGGAGCGGTACCTGTGCACCAGCGGCTCGAGCCAGGTCGCCACGTCGCCCGCTTCCAGCGCGGCGCAGACGCGACCCAGGCCGAGTTCCGCCGGCGATCGGGAGATCATCTCCAGCGCGGCGCGGTAGAACTCCGGCGGGTCATCCGCATCAAGCATCCCCAGCCCCCGCACCGCGATCGCCTTCAATTTCTTGGCGCCCATGACCGCGCCCAGTGCCGCTGTGTCGCCGCTCCCCCAGTAGTTGATGGAGTACGAAGCCAGGCTGGAGCCGGCCTCGCCCGCCGGTCCGATCGATATCACCTGGACCAGCGCCTCGCCCATCTCCCTGCGGATGCGGTCGGTGGTCTGCCACGTGTCCAACCCGGTCAGGTCCGATGCGTCCAGCAGGTCGGCCACACCATCGTGCAGCCACAGGTATACCGGCCGTGGCGACACGCCTTTTATCACGACCATCGCGAACCCCGAAAGCTTCACCTCGGCGCCCGCGAAAAGTGAGAGCGGCGCGACCGCCGGCTCGCCCGTCAGCGGGCTGCGTCCCACCACGAACCCCATGCACGCCGCGGGGACGGTCGTGCCGGTGAGCAGCCCCGAGCCGACCACCAGCGGCTCGGCGTCCGAGAACTCCTCGTACAGAGCCAGCCCCGCCGCGAGGCCCGGACCTTCCTCGTCCACCTCGGTGAACTCACGAGTCTGGGTCTTGCCCGTCTCGAGGTCGACCACCAGGGTGTCGCCGTAGTACATGAAGTCCATTCCGCCTCCTACTCGAGGTAGAGCGCCTGGTGCGGACAGATAGCCACGCACTGCGGCTCCATGCCGGCGCTTTCGCAGAGGTCGCAGGCCTCCCTGATGAGGATGGGCTTGGCGGAGGCCCCCCCACCCGTCCCCTGCTTCAGTATCTCACCGAGCTTCATGGCGGCCGCGCCCTCGGGCCTGCCGATGAAGAGGTCCTCGTCGGTCTTTACGATGACGCCCATGTAGTCCTTCTTCTCCTCGGCCCTGTAGAGCATCACGCTGGAGGATATCAGCGAGAAAGCCTCGTCCCAGTGGAACCCGCACGCGAGCTCGCAGAGCGCGCATCCCGTGCAGGCCATCGGTCTTACCTTTACCCTCAAGTCGTCCTCCTCATCCTCCTCGGAGCGGGCGCTATCAGATCGTGAAGCCGCCGTCGACGGTGAACATCTGGCCGGTTATGTAGTCGCCCTTCTCGACCAGGAACACCACCATGTCCGCGACCTCTTCGGGGAGCCCCCACCGCCGCATCGGAATGCCCCTCAGGATCCTGGCACGCATCTCCTCGTCGACCTGGTCGTTCATGTCGGTGATTATAAAGCCCGGCGCGACCGAGTTCACCGTTATGCCATATTGCACCAGCTCCTTGGCCAGAGACTTGGTGAAGCCGATGAGCGCGGACTTTGTGCACGAGTACATGGTATCGCCAGGGTACCCGGATATGCCGAGGATAGAGGACATGTTGATGATGCGCCCCCAGCCCGTCTCCTTCATGTATTGCACCGCAGGCTGCGAGACGTTGAAGGCGCCCTTGACGTTCGTTGCCAGGATCCTGTCCAGCATCTCCGGCTCCACCAGGTCCAGCGTCGACCCCTGCCATATCCCGGCGTTGTTCACCAGTATGTCCAGCCCGCCGAGGGACTCGATGGTCTCGGCCACCAGCGCCGACGCTTCCTCAGGGTTACCGACGTCGGCCCCGACCGCCAGGGCGTTCCTGCCGAGAGCCGCGATCTCGCGGGCGACCTCTTCGGCGAGGTCACCGCGTGCCCTGTAGTTGACCGCCACGTCCGCTCCGTGGCGGGCCAGCTCGAGAGCTACCGCTTTGCCTATGCCCCGCGACGAGCCGGTGACCAGGGCTTTCCTGCCGTCAAGGTTCTCCATGCCCACTCCTGAAAAAGGGGAGCCTCCCCCGGCTCCCGTGCGGTCCGTCCCCGTTCCCGCCCTGCCGCGCGGAGCTCGAGCGGGCCTGACGCCGTCACCCAGAATCGCACGAAACGGGACCTGTCCCCATCGGTGTGCGGTTCAGGCCGAGTCGATGAGAAGCGAAGACTCGTTGAAGGTCCCGTACCGCCGGCGGTACACGTCCCATACCTCCTCGAGGGTGGCGTACGCCCTGACCGCGTCCATGGTCGCCTCGAACAGGTTCTCGTCGCGCTGGGCCGCTTCGTACAGCCCCTCGAGCGCGTCGGTGACCGCGCGGCCGTCGCGACGCTCCTTGAGCAGTGCGATGCGCTCCTTCTGCGCGTCCTCCATCTCCTGGGTTATCTTGAGCAGCTCCATGCGCGGCTCGGTCTCCCCGGCGTACTTGTTGACGCCGACGATGACCTGCTCGCCCTTCTCGACCTCCGCCTGGTACCGCCACGCGGCGCGGGCGACCTCGCGCTGGATGTAGCCGTTTTCGACGGCCTCCAGCATGCCGCCCATCTCGTCGATCCTCGCGATGTATTCCAGCGCCTCTTCCTCGATGTCGTTGGTCAGCTTCTCGACGAAGTACGAGCCGGCAAGAGGGTCGACCGTATTCGCGACCCCGCTCTCTTCAGCGATCACCTGCTGGGTGCGGACCGCTATCTTGAGCGATTCCTCGGTCGGGAGCGCCAGCGCCTCGTCGAGCGAGTTCGTGTGGAGGCTCTGCGTGCCGCCGAGCACCGCCGCCAGCGCCTGGATCGTGACGCGGACGACGTTGTTCTCCGGCTGCTGCGATGTCAGCGAACAACCCGAGGTCTGAGTGTGGAACCGGACCATCATCGAGCGCGGGTCGGCGGCGCCGAATCGCTCCTTCATTATCCGTGCCCACATGCGCCTCGCCGCCCGGTACTTTGCGACCTCCTCGAAGAAATCGTTGTGCGCGTTCCACATGAACGACAGGCGCGGGCCGAAGCGGTCGACGTCGAGCCCCCGGTCGAGGAACGATTCGACGAACGCTATTCCGTCGCTCAGGTTGAACGCGAGCTCCTGGGCGGCCGTGCAACCCTTCTCGCGTATCTGGTACCCGACGATGCTGATCGGGTACCAGCGCGGGACGTTCCTTGTGCAATACTCGACGACGTCCGTGCACAGCTTGAGCTCGGCCCTGCGCGGGAGCACCCGCACGTTGGCGGCGACGTCACGGCAGAAGCTGTCGTTCTGGAAGGTGCCCTGCAGCCGCCCGAGGTCGGCGCCCTGCTGGATGGCCATGGCGAAGTACATGCTCGTTATCGGCGGGTATGCTATCACCAGCGAAGTGCTGACCTCGGCCAGCGGGATATCGGCGAACAGCCGTTCCATGTCCTCGAGCGAATCGACCGGCACGCCGTCCCTGCCGACCTCGCCGCGCGCCAGCGCGTGGTCCGAGTTCAGCCCGTGTATGGTCGGCATGTCGAAGGCCACGTTCAGGCCCGGCGCGCCCGTCTGGATCAGGTACTTCATCCGCCGGTTGGACTCGTCCGGGTCGGCGAACCCCATGAACTGGCGGATCGTCCAGGGCCGGCCGCGATACATCGTCGAGTGGACCCCTCGCGTGAAGGGGTACTCACCGGGGAAGCCGATGTCGCGCTCGTAGTCCAGGTCGGCAAGGTCCCACGGCCCGTAAAGCCCGTCGATCTCGCGCCCCGAGACCGTCTGGAACCGCCCGCTGCGCTCCGGCATGGAGGCCAGCTCGGGCCCCAGGGTCTCGCTCTCCCACCGCTCTTTCTCGCGCATCAGCCGGTCTCTGTCATCAGACTGCATCGGCACACCCCTCCGGAGGATCCGCCCCCATCTTCAGCGGCCCTTGAAATCCGGGTCTCGCTTCTCCATGAACGCGCGCACGCCCTCGATGCTGTCCTCGGTGCTCATCGCGATGGCGCACGCTGCGGCCTCGTACGCGCCACCGACGGGGATGGAGCACTCCGACGACGCGTTCAGCATCTCCTTTGCCAGTGCCATCGCGACCGGCGCCTCGCTGGCGCGGGCACGATGCTCAGACCGCCCCGGGTTCCGCCGGCAGGGCGAGCCTGCCTGGGTTCATGATGTTCGCAGGGTCGATAGTGCGCTTGAGACCCTTGAGGACCTCGTAGTAGGTCTCGAGCATCGGGGTCTGTACCCAGCCGAACCCCGATTGAACGCCCCCGTAGGGTCTGTCGAACTGGCCGCCGCGCTCCAGGATGAACGGCACCGCGTCGCGCGCCATCGCCAGCCCGCGCTTGATGCCCTCGGGCTCACCCTGGTTGGGGTAAGCGTCCATCTCGAGCATGCCGCTACGGCCGAACTCGAGTGGCTGGAGGTAGAAAGTCGTCTCCTCGAACGCGAACGGGCGCCCCGCCGGCGACGGGCCGGTGTCGGCGAAGTTCTTCTTTGCGAGCCGCGTGAAGCCTCGAGCCATTTCCGGCGCCTGGTCCATCGCGATGTTGAACCAGAACAGCTCGAAGCAACCGGTCATGCGCTCGACCCTTGGGGTCACCTGGATTATCTTGAACACCCGCTGCCAGGGGACCAGCTCTTTCAGCAGCTCCAGCATCATCTCGGGGGCCAGCTCCGTCCCGGTCCGCTCGAGCACCACCTCGAGCTGGGCGCGCCTGATCTCCATCTCTTCCTCTGTCTCGCCGCCGATGTAGACCAGGGCGTTCTGCCTCGGCATCTGCGCGCGCAGCACGTCGGCGCCGTCCTGGTTCATGCTGACTCCCATGGCGAGGTACGCGTCCTGGAAAAGGATGGTCTCGTAGGTGCAGTCCTCGCGTGCGACCTGACGAAGGAACTCGGTGACCCCCTCCAGGTCCTCCTCGTCAAACTTGGCGGGGATCACGTCCTCGAACTCCGGGAGCGGATAGAGCTGGGCGACCATCTCGGTGCAGATGCCGAACACGCCCATCGAGGCGTGGAATATGCCGGAGATGTCGGGGCCCGGGCCCTCGACGCAAATGCTCCCGTAGGTGCCGTCGAACAGGCAGCCCGTCCGGATTATCGAGCCGTCGGGCAGCACGAGGACCATCCCCAGTATCGAGTCCGTCCCGACCCCGTACTTGTTCGACACCTGGAACACGCCCTTGTCCAGGTAGTTGGCCAGCATCGACACGGAGGCGGGCGCGCTGGGGCAGACGTTCCTCAGGCCGTGCTTCTCTGCCTCGACGTAGACCATGCCGAAAGTCACCCCGGGCTGGATGCGCACCGACATGTTCTCCTCGTCCAGGTCGAGTATCCGGTCCATCCTGCGCATGTCGCAGATGATGCCCCCGCGCTGGGGGATGCAGCCGCCTCCGGTGTTGCCTCCCGTCGACCACGGGGTGACAGCCACCATGAACTCGCGCGCCAGCGCAAGCACCCTGGACACCTGCTCGGTCGACTCCGGCAGCACGACCATGTCAGGGCAGTGGGCGGTCTCGAGGCTCTGGTCCCTCGAGTAGCCGATCAGGACCACAGGGTCGTCCGACACCCACTCATCGCCGACGATCTCCTTCAGCCCGCGCTTGACCTCCGAGTAGAGCTCGCCCGTGGTGAGGTCTGTCTCCTTGATCGCCACTTGGCCTCCCTTATCCCATGGAACGGCTGACGAGGGTCAGGATATCCAGGACTTCCATCTTCGGCTTCTTTACGCCACCGAGGTTCTGTTCGCAGAATGGGCACGCGGTCACGAGAGCCTCCGCGCCGGTGCCCGCCGCCTCGCGCAGCCTCTCGGCCGCGACCCACCCCGCGAAGTCGGGGTAAGCCGACATCACCCCGGCGCCGGCGCCGCAGCAGAAAGAGTTCGCCCTGTTCCTGGGCATCTCAACCAGCTCGACACCTGGTATGGCCTCGAGTATCCTGCGCGGCGCGTCGTAGACGCCTGTATAACGCCCCAGATGGCACGGGTCGTGGTACGTCACCTTCTTGCGCACCGTCTTCTTGAGCTTGATGTCGCCGGCCTCTATGAGCTCGTCTATCAGTTCGAGCGAGTGAGAGACCTCCGCCTCCAGCCCGCCGAGCTCGGGGTACTCCTCTTTCAGCACCGAGTTGCACCCGGAGCACGACGTCACGATGCGTTCGACGCCGATGTCGTTGAGCAGCTCCATGTTCCTGGTGGCGACCCTCTCGTAAGCGGCGGCGTCGCCAATCCGGAGGAGGGTGCTGCCACAGCAGATCTCGTCACGGCCCAGCACGCCGAAATCGACTCCGGCCGCCTTCAGTATCCCGGCGGTCGTCTTCGCGACCTCCTGGAGCTTGGGGTCGTACGCGGCGGTGCAGCCGACGTAGTACAGCACCTTGACCTCCGGCTGCCTGGCGTCCGCAAGCCCGAGCCGACGCATCCACGCGTCCCTGCGGGCCCGGGGCTGCTGCCAGGGGTTCTCGTAGTTCTCCATGGACTTGACGAGCTGCTCGTGCATCGGGAGCGGGGCCAGCCCGTCCCGGAAAGCCCTCTCGCGCAGCGCGACTATCGTCTTGAGAGGGTTCTTGTTGCCAGCGTCGGCGCACACCACCTGGCAGCCGCCGCACTCGGTGCAGGTGAACAGCACGTGCAGCAGCCTGTCGTTGAAATCGAGCGTGCCCTCGAGCAGGCCCCTGGCGATCTCCTGCCTGCCCGACGCGTAGTAGGCTTCGTACCTGAAGCGCGCCCCCGACGGACAGATCGCCATGAACTCCGTGTCGGTTATCTCCTGGTGGTCGATCCACTTGCACAGCATGCACTTGCCGCACCGGTATGCGTCCTTCTGCACCTGCAGCAGCGGGTCGTACTGGTTTCTGGTCAGCTCCGACAAATCACACCTCCACTACCTGCCGGGTGTTCAGCATGTCATCCGGGTCCATGAACCTCTTGAGGTTCTTTAACAGCTCGAAGTAAGTGGGCTGGCGCGAGAAGATATGTGTAGCGAGCGGCCCGGTGGGGTTAGGGAAGAAGGCTCCCGCATCGGACAGAGCCGGCAGCAGGTCCTTTATCGTGGAAGCGGCGCCGTCGGAGGCCGCGCGGGTCCGCAGGTCGAGCTGCGCGTAGACCGAAGCGCCCCGCTTGACCGGTATCACCATCTGGGCGAGCCTGCCCTTCTCCTTGAGCCGGGATTCCACGATGGCCGACATCTCGTCGACTCTGGCGAACTCGGTGTAGAAGCCGATCGACAGCGGCGGGGCGTACCACGGCCCCTCCAGCGCGCGGGCCATCGACACGGTGGCCGCCCTGGTCGCGACTTTCGGCTTCAACTTGAGCTCGGTCGCAATTTGGTCGAGGCGCTTCTCGTGGTAGGCGACCAGCCGCGGCGAACCCTCAAGGCCGAAGACGGCCGACCATGACGCGAATCCCGGGTCTTCGCCCAGGATCTCGCTCGCCTTCGCCTTGTTCAGGACCATCACCTCGGTGCCGATCTCGCCCCTGGCCGCCCGCTGCGCCATACGGCACGCCTGCGCGCGGTTGGCGAACCCTCGCACGACGACCTTGCGGCTCTCGGGCTGCGGGAAGAGGAACACGTATCCTCGCACCGGGATCCCGAAGGAGTTGCGTGACCCGGTGAACACGCGGCTGATGTTGGGGCCGCCGTCCTCCCTCCAGTGGGCCTTCGAACCGGGCAGCGCGTCCGAGCCGCTCCGGTACTCGCGGCCGTCGGCCAGAACGGCGTGGAACGTCGAGAGCTGTTTGTTGGAGAACCTGGACGCTGAGAGGACGACTTCGCGCTCGAGCGCGCTCTCCAGCACGTACCGGGATTTGGCGGACGCCGGCAGGGCTACGCGGACGCCAAGGGCGGTGAGCTCGGGCATCAGCTGCTCCCAGGTCACCCCCGGTTCGACGCACGCGAAGAGGTTCCGAGTGTCTATTTCGACGATATCGGCCATGCACCTGAAGTCGACGACGACACCCGCCCTGGGCGGGTTGAGCCCCCAGGGTATCGGCGTGTACACGGAAAGCCCCTGGCCTCGCGCCACTTCGGCGATCCTCCGGATATCCTCCGCGTCGCGCGGGCACAGGCATGCGATGAGGTTGCGGTACACGGTGCCTGCCTCGAGGTAGCCGCTGAGGACCTCTTCGTCGGTGGAAAACCTGGACGGGTCGACCATGAGCTCTTTGAGGCGCGCAAGGGCGAGGCGGTAGTCGGTGCCACTTCTCCGGGCCATATATCCTCCTTTTGGGAGAAACGCAAGCCGGTCGGTAAACAGAATAATATCCGATATTCAACGGCCCGTTTATAGATGCAGCGTGAATTCTGATGGCCGCTGCTTCAACGAGCTGGCGAGCCCCTTGCGGAATACGCCACACTCTGGTGTTTCCGACGCATTTATATCCGTAATGGAGCGAGGGAGGGAGTCCCCCGAGGAGTAATCCGCAGCCACAGGGTCCAGTCCTCAAAGCGTTGAGGCCGGCGAGGACATCGACGAGGGGGACCCGTCCCGAGCAACATCCCGAGCAGCCCCGAATGACTGGACAAACGCACGAAAAGAGACCTGACCCCAGGATGTGCGCATATGTGTGCGGTCAGAGACGGGCCTCGCGGACGATCAGGCGTTCAACCTCTTCGGCAGCGCTGTGCGGGTCGATGTCCCGCGCGGCCATCCTGCGGAGAAGCTCTTCCCCTGTGTCCTTGTCTTCGAGCGCCCTCGCCGCGGCCTTCGAGACCCGAAGGTTCAGTATGCTTATCAGCTCGGCCTTCATGCGTTGTATCGTCTTCTGCTCGAGCAGGCCGCTCTCGACGAGGTATTCCCAGTGCCCCTGTATGGCCCCGGCCAGGTCGTCCATGCCTCCGCCGTCCACGGCGACCGTCGCGACGACCCGGGGCTTCCACGATGAAGCGTCGAGCGCGGGTTTGGTCTCGAGCATCATCTCGAGGTCGGCCATCGTCCTCTGGGCGCCCTCGCGGTCGGCCTTGTTGACGACGAATATGTCACCTATCTCGAGTATCCCCGCCTTGATCGCCTGTATCTCGTCTCCCCCGCCCGGCATCGCCACCACCACGCAGGTGTGTGAGAACTTGACGACCTCGACCTCGACCTGGCCCGCCCCCACCGTCTCGACGATGATGTAGTCCTTGCCAAAGGCGTCCAGTATGTTTATCACGTCGTTCGTCGCCACCGAGAGGCCGCCCAGCGCGCCCCTGCTGCCCATGCTCCTGATAAAGACCTCGGGGTCGTCCGCGAGGTCCTGCATGCGGACCCGGTCGCCCAGCAGGGCTCCGCCGGTGTAAGGGCTGGTCGGGTCGACCGCTACTATCCCCACCGTGCGCCCCTCCCGCCTGAAGCGCCCCGCGAGCCTGCACGCGAGGGTGCTCTTGCCGGAACCGGGGGGACCGGTGAGCCCGACGATGTGTGCCTTGCCCGAATGTCTGTGGAGCTGCCTGAGGATGTTCCGAGCCTCGGGATCGCCGTTCTCGACCATCGTGATGAGCCTCGCCGCGGCCCGGCGGTCACCCGCCAGCAACCTCTCGTAGAGGCCCTCGACCGGCGCGGCGCCCCTCACCCGACCTCCCGGTCCTCGACTACGCGGTCTACGATGTAGTCCACTATGTCTCCGGTTCTGGTGCCCGGGCCGAAGACCCTGGCGACCCCGTGTTCCTCGACAAGTGAGCGCGCGTCGTCCGGCGGGATCACTCCCCCTACGAGGACGGCCATGTCGTCCGCCCCCTGCTCGCGCAGCAGCTCGGTTATCCGTGGGATCAGCGCCATGTGTGCGCCGGAGAGGATGCTCAGTCCGAGAACGTCGACGTCTTCCTGGAGGGCTGCTTCCACGATCGTCTCGCAGGTCTGCTTGAGCCCCGAGTAGATGACCTCCATGCCCGCGTCCCTCAGGGCCTGGCCGACTATCAGCACACCCCTGTCGTGTCCGTCAAGGCCGGGTTTCGCCAGAAACACCCTTATCACTCGCTCCATGATCGCCTCCGCGCCGCGCCGCTTATGCGCCCGATAGCCGGGCGGCTCCGCGAGCGACGACCAGAATTATATATGAAAAGCCCGCCCTCTTTCCGCACGCCCGGGGCGCGCGCGTTATGGTAGAATACGCGGCGAGTCCGGAGCCGGCAGGACTCTCCGGCGTCGACGAACACCATATGGTCAAGTGTAATGGCTAACAAGAGGATCGAGTTAGAACAGTACAAGTGCTACGTCAACCTGTTCGAGGAAGAGCCCAACAGGAAGATGGTCCGCTCGGGCGTAACGATACTGATGGTCGGAGCGTCGATGCTGGTCGCACTCGTCCTGGTGCTGGGTTTCCTGTCGACCAACCTGGCCAAGAACCCCGGGAACGTGCTCCAGAAGCCACCGGCGGCGACACCTTCGACGCCGACGGGGACGCAGCAGCTCCCCAGCGGGATAAACACGACCCCCGTGCCTTCGAACACGGTCCCGGTTCCGACAACGATACCATCCACGAGTCCCAGCGGCGGCTCCGTGCCCCGGAGCGACTCCGGCAGGCCGGCCATCGCGGACTTCGGAGGGCTTCCGACCGAGGCCTGGAGCGGTGCGCTGGTGGCGCAGGCGGCGCCATCGACGACCGGCCAGGTCCCCGTGCAGGATGGGTCGACGCCGACGACTGTGACCGCCCCGGCTACCCCGGGCACCACGACCACCACCGTCCCGTCGCAGCAGACCTCCGAGGCGAGCAAGGGACCCGCGCAGCAGACAAAGGGTGTCGGCAATCTCTCCAACCTCGCCACCAAGTTGGGCCAGAGAGGCCTCCAGCTATTCCTGCTGGGACTCACCCTGATACTGGGAATATTGATCTACATGACGTTCAGCAGGGCGCGCAAAGCGGGTAAGGCCAGATGAAGGCGAACGTGATCGTCTTTGACGCCTCGATGCTCATCCTCGGCGTCGTCTTCTACTACGGTATGAAGAGGGCCCTCGGGAAGAGCCGGGGCAGGGCGTTCATCGTAGGGGCGCTCTCGTTCGCCCTCGCGATCGAGACGTTGGCCGTCCTGTGCGGGGTGGTCAACTTCTACTGGTATTCCATCAACGGATACTACAAACACTACCCGCTCGGCGGTTACATCGTCTGGCTGGGGCTCGTGCCTCTCGCCGTCATGCTGCTCTTCTACATCGTCAGCGCAGCGAGTTACGTCATGGCGACCTGGGTCTACCGGAAGCAGAACATCTGGGCCAGGTCCGCGGTCGCGGGCGTGATCGCGTTCCTCTTCTACCTTATGATCGAGCCCGTTGCGGTCACCAACCATTGGTGGACCTGGAACGCGAAGAGCTTCTACGTGATCGACATCCCGCTGTTCGCATGGCTCGGGGTGTTCGCCGCGGTGTTCCTGTTCACGCTGGTCTACCAGATGACGGTGGTCGAGATGTCGGAACCGAAGGCTCTGGCGAGGATCGAGAAACGCACCGTCCGGCGCTGGCCGCTCAAGTGCGACAAGGCCATCAGGGATATGAACTGGGGTCGCGTCGAAGGCATGTTCGCGTTCCGGCTGCTGCTCGCCTACGTTTGCTTCTGTGCCTTCATGGCCCCGGTGATGGCGGTCCTCTGGGCGGTCGCCAACCGCGGGCAGATACCGCCCGGCTGGTGACCCTGGTCGCGGTCCCTTCCGACCTGCCGTATGGCTTTTTATCAGAAGATGCCGGTTATCGGCGTCCTGGCCAGGTCCAGGAAGATCGCGCTCTCCCCGCCCGATTCTACGACCAGCTCCGGCCCTTCTGTCACCTCTCCGAACACAGCCCGGTCGATGCCCGCGTCCGTCAACACCGCGCCGAGCTCGTCGACCCTCCCCGTCGGAGCTGCGAAAAGGAAGCCGAGTGACGGGTAGGCCTTGAGCCACCATTCCAGGTCGACCGACTCCGGCGCCGGCACGGCCTCGAGGTCGACCCTGGCACCCGTTCCCGATGCCTCGCACATCATCGCGAGGGTACCCAGGATACCGGGGTTGGATATGTCCCTGCAGGCCGAGCACAGCCCGTTCTCGGCTACCGTGATGAGCGCCTCCAGCTTTTCGAGGGTGCGCTTCGGCTCCGCCGAGGTCACCGAGTCCCACGCGAACAGCCGCTCGTGCGGCCGCCCACCGAGGTCCACCCCCGCGACGAGCAGGTCACCCGGAGACGCGCCGCCGCCCCTGATCAGGTTGCGGGCGAACCCGGCGATGGAGACCGCCACCGCCGCGGGGCCTTCTTCCGGGCTGGTGTGTCCGCCCAGGAGAGGTATGTCGTAGTGTCGCAGCCCCGCTGACAGGCCGGCGAGGAACCCTTCCCGCAGCAAGTCGTCCAGGCCTCCGGAGATCACCATCGCCAGCAGGCCCAGGGGGCGCCCGCCCATCGCGTACACGTCGTTGACGTTGACGGTCACGGCGCAGAAGCCGGCGAACTCCGGGTCCACCAGCAGGTCGGGGCGCATCACCTCGCCTGAGAGCAGCAGGTAGCCGCCTGCCACTCGCACCGCTCCGGCGTCATCCCCCGGACCGTAGAACGAAGCCTCCGCGCCCTGGTCGGGTTGCCGGAAGGGCCGCGCCCATCCGCCGATCGCGGACTTCCCGGTGAGACCGTCGTACTCTCTGAGCTCCTGGAGCAGCGCTTTGAGATCCATGCGACAATTCTACAGCAGGCGTCTGTCCGGACCGGCTCGCCCCCCGCGCAGGCAGGGAATGCGTGTCCGAGCCCGGTTATATAATCGATCTTCCAGGCGTCTTTTTACCGTGAGGCCGCAAGTGAACGACGAAAAGACCTTCGCCGAGGTGATAATAGACTCCGCCGTCAACGAGCTCGACAGGCCCTTCCACTATTCGGTGCCGCCCGAGCTCCGCGAGCGCGTCGAGGTAGGCTCGCTCGTCCTGGTGCCGTTCAGCGGGCGTCTATCACTGGGATACGTGGTCGGCTTCCCGGCGAGGCCCGACGTCACACGCACCCGCGATGTCGCCCGCGTCATCGACGAGCCGCCCGTCTTCGACTTCGACGGCCAGCGTCTCTGCAGGTGGATCGCCGCCAGGTACATGTGCCCCCTCTCCCAGGCTTTCCGGCTGGTGCTTCCTCCGGGCCGTGGCAGAAGGGTGAAGCAGATGGCAGCTCTCCGGGTGCGGCTCGAGGATGCCGTCGCAGCCCTCGAGGGGCGGCCCCAGGCCCTCAGTGACGTTGCCGAGACGCTCGCTGCCGCCGGCGGCCCGCTCGATGCGCGGACTATCCAAAGGCATCTCGGCACCCCGACCGGTCCCGCCCTTGCCTCGCTCGAGGAGCTCGGGCTGGTCTCCCGCTCGTTCGTGCTCACCGAGCCCAGGGCGGCGCCGAAGGGACGCCTCATGGTCCGGCTGCTCATCCCCGCGGGCGAGCTCGTAGCGCTCGAGTTGCCCCACCGCCAGCTGGACATCGCTTCTCACCTGGCGGCCCGCGGGGGTCTACAACCGCAGAGCGATCTGCTCAAAGAGACCCGCACCAGCGCGTCCAGCCTCAAGTCGCTGGCCGGCAAGGGAGTGGTGGCCATCGAGAACACCGAGATGCTGCGGAGGCCGAGGCTCACCTCCGGGGAGGCGGCGCCCGGGGCGCCGACTCCCAACGAGCACCAGGCCGCCGCGATCGAGACGGTCGTGTCCGCGATGGAGGCCGGCCGGCCGGAGGTCTTCCTGCTGGAGGGCGTCACCGGGTCGGGTAAGACCGAGGTCTATCTCAGGTGCATCGCGCGGGCGCTCGAGGCCGGGCGGGGGGCGATCGTCCTGGTTCCCGAGATATCTCTTACGCCGCAGACGCTCGAGCGCTTCGAGCAGCGCTTCCCGGGCCAGGTGGCGGTGCTCCACAGCCGTCTTGCCCCGGGAGAGAGGTTCGACCAGTGGCGCGGGATAAGGGAGGGACGATACCGGGTGGTGGTCGGGGCCAGGTCGGCGCTCTTCGCCCCCGTCTCGAAGCTTGGCTTCATAGCGCTCGACGAGGAGCACGAATCATCGTACAAGAGCGATACCTCCCCGCGTTACCACGCCAGGGAGGTCGCGATCGTCCGCGCGCGCATGGCCGGAGCGGTCGTCGTCCTGGGCAGCGCCACCCCGTCGTTCGAGGCGGTCGAGGATGCGCGCTCCGGCAGGTGCGTCCACCTCTCCCTGCCGGACCGCATCGACAACAGGCCGATGCCGGCGATCGAGCTCGTGGACATGCGTGAGACCGGCGGCGCGGGCGAGGTGCCGCTTGTCTCCCAGGCGCTTCTCGACGCCCTTTCGCGCACCGTGCAGAATGGCGACCAGGCCATCCTGTTCCTCAACCGCCGCGGATTCGCCAACTACATGCAGTGCCACACCTGCGGCGAGATACTCGGCTGCGATGACTGCGAGGTCAGCCTCTGCTACCACATCAAGGGCGACATGCTGATGTGCCACCACTGCAGCAGGACCGCCCACGTGCCTCCGAGGTGCCCGAGCTGCGGCTCGGGGCCGCTGAAGACCTTTGGCGCCGGCACTCAGCGCGTGGAACAGGAGGTCAACAGGCACCTCCCCGGGGTCTCTCTGATAAGGATGGACGCCGACACGACCAGGACCAAGGACGCCCACTGGGAGCTCCTCGGCGCCTTCAGGCGCGGGGAGGCGCAGGTCCTCATCGGCACCCAGATGATAGCCAAGGGCCTCGACATCCCGGGGGTCACCCTGGTGGGGGTCATAAACGCCGACACCGCGCTCGCGGTGCCGGATTTCAGGGCCAGCGAGCGCACCTATCAGCTTCTGACCCAGGTCAGCGGACGCGCAGGGCGAGGCCTGAGGCCCGGCAGGGTCATCGTCCAGACCTACAGCCCGGAGCACCCGGCGATAGCGGCCCTCACGGGTGACGTCGGATCGTTCATCGACGCCGAGCTCTCCGTCCGGCGACACGCGCTCTACCCGCCTTACGTCGAGCTGGTGAACGTCCTGGTCACTTCCACCGACCTCAAGGCTGCCGCGCGCTCGGCCGAGCGGATGCGGAAGATCTTCGATGGCGACCTGTCGGGTGGCGGCGTCACCATCCTCGGTCCGGCTCCGGCCCCGCTGTCTCGCATCCGGGGAGTCTACAGGTGGCACATACTGCTGAAGTGCGGCGAGTTGGCTCCGCTCCGGGAGAAGATAAAGCTGTCGGTGAGCCGCTTTTACGACTACGCGCGGACGTTCCCGGCCGGAGCCGAGGTACGCGTCTCGCTCGACGTCGACCCCTCCTCGCTCCTCTAGCGTGGCGGTGCGGTCCGTGGACGCGCGGCGCCCTCAGTCCTCCATCGGGATCTTCGCCATCGGGTATGGCAACTGAGCGTCCGGTGGGATCTTGTGGATGTAGCGCCGGCGGAACTCGGGGTCCTGCATCCGGCAGGAGACCGTCTTCTTGCGATATTCGGGGTGCGCCCTCATGCGGTCCCAGATCATCTCGAGCGGCTCCTCGGCGACGTTGCCGAAGTGCAGCGGGGTGAAGTCGCACGGCGTCACGTAACCGTCGTGGGTGATGTGGATCTGGTACTTGCCGCCGAAGCACCCGATGATGTCCGTCTCGTTCACGTAGGACATCGTGACTATCTTCGGCCCCCCGTCCCTGGCGAACTGACCCTCCTGCAGCGACGAGAGATACAGGTGCTCGTCTGGTGAGAGCAGCAGGTCCTCGCGGTCGATCATCTTGCCGGTCGGAGTGACGTCGAAGACGGTTATCTCCTTTACGCCCAGCTCACGACCCAGCTCGTAGAACCCCTCGACGTGCCTGTTGGCGACGGCCTCGCGCGTTGCGAACGTGCTGATGCCGGTCGAGATGCCCTCCTCGGAACAGGCCCTGAGGCCGAGGCACGCTTTCTCGAACAGGCCCTCCACCCCACGACCCCTGTCGTGCTCCTCCGCGTGCGGGCTGTCGAGGCTGACGAAGAGCACCTGCAGCCCCGCGTCCTTCAGTGCGCGAGCGCCCTCCCTGTCGAGGAAGTAGCCGCTGGTGAACATCTGGGGCGTGACGTCGCTGTCCCTGATATGAGTTATCAACTCGGCCAGGTCGGGGCGCATCATCGGCTCACCGCCCGTGAGTACGATGCTCCCCACCATCATCTCCGCGCACTGGCTTATCACCTCTCGAGTGGTGGCGGAGTCCATCTCTCCGTCCGCGGCCCGCCTGTGCGCCGAGCAGTGGTAACACGAGCACGGGCATCTGGCGGTGACCGCCAGCGTCACCGCGGTCGGCCCGGCCCGCAGGTGGAGGTCGCGCCTGACGCCGCCGATGAGGGCCCGCCTGTACGCCGCAGAGTCGAACGGCGGCACGTAGAAAGTGTAGTGGTTGGGTGAAGCGAACTTCGTGAACGGTATGCGCCCGGGGAACCGCTTGACCAGGTAGCAGCCCAACGAGAACGCCAAGGGCATCCTGGGCGGTCCGAGGTTCCTGTAGAAGAACCGCCTCAGCCTTCTGAGTGGTGGCATGTAGAGCGGTATGTCGCGCCCGCCCGTCTCTGAGGAGTCAGGCCGGGCGCCGGTGCGTTCGCGCATGTGTCGTCCCGTCCCCGGTTATCGTTACGCGCAGACCCGCGCTTCGAAGGGGGCTCCGGGCCTCGCCACGGAGCCCGGGACCCCGGCGGCTCAGTCCCGCGCCCCCGCGCGGGTCCAGGTGGGTCAGCCTAGTTCTGGCCGATCCTGTCTATCAAGTCTTTTTCTTCCTCGAGCGCCTTCTTGAGGGCATCGGCGCACTGTTCGCCGCACACCATGAACATGATGTCGTTGCCCTCCAGCTTGGCCTGCGAATCGGGCGCGGTCACCACGGCCGGCACAACCTTCCCGGCGACTATGACAGGGAGGAACCCGGAGCTCGCGACCCTCTCGCCGACAAAGTCGATGCCTTCCTTTATCTTTGCGCCGACAGCGAAGACCTCCTCTTCGTCCGAGATATCAGCCCCGCACCACGCGCAGCCGGGCTGCACGACCTCGATGCGGCTGGTGGCCTGGATCCACTCGACGATGAAAGGACAATCGGCGGGCTGTATCCCGCACTCGTCGTATTCGTCCTTCTCTTCCTCGCACTCCTCACAGACCTGCCAGTGGGGACATATCTCGCCGCGCGTAACGGGCACCCCGCATTCTACGCACCAGGTGAAGCCGCAGTCTCTGCAGAGTCCCACCGTTATGTCTTCGATGCCCTCGACAGTGTCACAGTCGACGGTATCGCGGCTCTCGCAGTTGGGGCAGTCCCCCACGAATACCTCGCGGAGGAACTCCGATTCGGATATCTCTCCCGAGGCCGCCCTGCTCAGAAGGTCCCTCGCGTAATCGGGGAGGTTCGCGGCGGTCTCCGTGAGCAGCCGTTCATCCTCGAGCAGCCGGCGCAGATCCTCTTTGAATTCGTCGTCGCTGTATGACGGCTCGGCGTCCCGCGACCGGGCCGGAACGTCTGCCGGCCTTTCGGCGCCTTCGCCTTTATCGTCATTCATCTTCCCGAACCTCCCGGAGTATCTTCCGTTTGCCTTGCAGCACAGTGGAGCATCTCAACAGTGATTGTCTCACGACGGGGCTCCCGGGTGAATCGCCCGCCTACGCGGGGCCGCAGCGGGAGAAACCGCATGAGCGGCAGACCCGGCAGCCTCCCTCGAGCTCTACCCTGGCACCGCACTCGCCGCACAGTATGTCCCCGTCGCCGCCCCACTCGGGGCTCGCTTCGATCCCGAACGCCTCGAGGTAGTTGTCGATGGACCTGCCGATGGCGTCGGGGCAGGACAGCACCTCGGCCTGCTTGCTCCTGATCGAAGACATGCAGCGGATGCCCTTGAGTTGCTCGGTTATCTCGGCAATATCTATGCCGGAGCGAAGGCCGAGCGACACCAGCCGGCTCGTGGCCTCGGACTGCGATGGGCAGCCGCCGGCCCGTCCGAGCGATGTGAACACCTCGCAGATGCCCTCTTCATCCGAATTGACGGTCACGTAGAGGTTGCCGCAGCCGATCTTGACCTTTTCGGTCATGCCGCTCGTTACCTTCTGGCGCTCCCTCGGCCTCAGGCCCCGCTCCGGCTCCGCGTGGCCGCGATAGAGCACCTGCTGCGGGCGGCTGCCGTAGCGGTAGATCGTCACCCCTTTGCACCCCATCTGGTGCGCGAGCATGTAGAGCTCTTCGACGTCCGACACGCTGGCGCCCTGGGGCAGGTTCACCGTCTTGCTGACCGCGTTGTCGGTGTGAGCCTGGAAAGCGGCCTGCATCCTGACGTGCCACTCGGGCGCGACCTCGTGAGCGCTCACGAAGACCCGCCTGACGTCTTCGGGTATCTCCGGCAGGTCGCGCAGGCACCCGCACTCGACGATCTTTCCGAGGAGCGCTTCGTCGAGGAAGCCGCCCTCCTCCCCCGCGCTGAGGAAGTCGGGGTGGACCTCCAGGAAGCGCTCTCCTTCGAGCACCCTCCTCTCGTAGGCCACGGCAAATAGTGGCTCGATGCCGCTGGAGCAACGCGCGATTATGCTTATTGAGCCGGTCGGGGCGATCGTCGTGGTGGTGGCGTTGCGCAGGGGAGCGCAACCGCGCTCGGCGTAGACGCTCGCGTCGAAGTTCGGGAACGGCCCGCGCTCGGTCGCAAGGGCCTCCGAGGCCTCTCTCGATATCCGCTCGATAAACGACATCACCTCGTCACCGCGCGCGAGTGCCTCTTCCGAGTCGTACGGGATGCCCAGCTTGACGAGCATGTCGGCGAAACCCATGACCCCCAGGCCGATCTTCCTGTTGCCGCGAGTCACCTCGGCGATAGGCTCGAGCGGGTAGGCGCTTATGTCGATGACGTTGTCCAGGAAGTGGACCGCCTCCCTGACGATGAAGTCGAGCCGCGCCCAGTCGACATCGCGGCCGGCGTCGTCGTCGGACACCATGAGCGAGAGGTTGATACTGCCGAGGTTGCAGGCCTCGTAAGGGAGAAGCGGCTGCTCGCCGCAAGGGTTGGTGCTCTCTATCTCGCCCTGGGCCGGCGTCGGGTTGTGTTCGTTCATCCGGTCCAGGAACACCACGCCCGGCTCGCCGGACTTCCAGGCGGTGGTCGCGATCTCGTCCATGACCTCTCGAGCGTCTATCCGCGAGGTCACCTTGCCGCTGCTCGGGTTCACGAGGTCGTAAGTGCCGCCCTCTTCCAGCGCGCGCATGAAAGCCTCGGTGAGCGCCACCGATATGTTGAAGTTGGACAGGCTGTAGTGGCTCTCCTTGGCATGGACGAACTCCAGGATGTCCGGGTGGTCGACCCTCAGGATGCCCATGTTGGCACCGCGCCTGGCGCCGCCCTGCTTCACGGTCTCGGTCGCGGCGTCGAACACGGTCATGAACGATACGGGGCCGCTCGCGACGCCCTTGGTCGACATGACGACGTCGTTCCTGGGCCGGAGGCGCGAGAAGCTGAACCCGGTACCCCCGCCGGACTTGTGGATGAGGGCCATGTTCTTGACCGCCTCGAAGATGCCCTCCATGCTGTCGTCGACCGGCAGGACGAAGCACGCGGCGAGTTGCCCTAGAGGCCTGCCCGCGTTCATCAGGGTCGGCGAGTTCGGCAGGAACTCGAGCGACGACATGATGTCCAGGAAGACGCCGGCGGACCGCTCGACACCCGCCTCCCCGCGGTAAGGCCTGTCGGGCCCCGCCACGGTGGACGCGACGCGCTCGAACATCTCCAGCGGCGTCTCCAGGACCCTGCCCTCTGAGTCGCGCGCCAGGTAGCGCTTCTCCAGCACTTTCAATGCGTTGTCGGATAACCTCGGGGGTAGCGCCATTGTTCTCCTGTTATCTCCTAGCGTCCGTCTGCCTCGCGGGGCGTCGACAAGGACCAGGGTTGCCGCTCCGCGTCTTCTCACCACCCAATTATAGCGCTCGAGGGCGACACCAAGAATGTCAGTTGACAGCCCCAGGGCGCCCGTCGCCGGAGAAGCCCCGCTCACTTCCTAGCGCCACGGGATATGTGTTATAAAAAGATGTTTTCGGCACGGCGCACGGCAATGGAGGTGGTAGGGAATGGCGGCTAAGCATGACAAGGTCATCATCACGGCGGCGCTTGCGGGCGCGGCGACCATGAAGCACCAGAACCCCAACGTCCCGTACACGCGGGACGAGTTCGTCTCCGAGGCGGTGAAGTGCTACGAGAACGGCGCGTCGATAGTTCACATCCACGCGAGGGACCCCGAGACGGGACTCCCCACCGCGAACCTGGACATACTCGGCGCCATCATCGAGGGCATCAGGGCCGAGTGCCCCCTCGTCATCAACCTGAGCACGGCCATCGGCATCAACGCGGGCGAGGACGAGAGGATATCGGTCGTCGAGAACTTCAAGCCCGAGATGGCGTCGCTCAACACCAACAGCATGAACTTCGCGGTCGGTGACTGGAAAGAGCACACCATAATGTTCGAGATGGTGTTCCGCAACACTTTCGAGATGCTGGTCCGCTACGCGAACGCCATGAAGGAGGCGGGCACCCGGCCCGAGCTCGAGATATACGACATGGGCGGCCTCTACAACGTGCTGTTCGTGCGCGACCAGGGCGTATTCGTCGAGCCGCTCCACTTCCAGTTCGTCTGGAACGTGCTGGGGGGGATGGTCTTCTCGCCGCGCAACTTCAGCATGTTCCTCGACACCATACCCGGGGACGCCACCTGGAGCTCG
>Ga0209226_10000370_pt1 | contig 26361 bp, 27 predicted proteins | sample BarGraNGADG00212_2_FD_184497 | JGI IMG/M metagenome (GOLD analysis project Ga0209226, IMG submission 184497) | Arctic peat soil microbial communities from Barrow, Alaska, USA - Barrow Graham LP Ref core NGADG0011-212 (SPAdes) (version 2) | ecosystem: Environmental > Terrestrial > Soil >...
TGGTCGGAACCAGGAGCGGAAAGCATAGTGCATCTGCGGTCCTTTCTTCTCAGCGACCGTTCAGCCGATATTTCACGCTTTGCCAGGGCAGCATGAGTTTACCTTCAATGTGCGACGCACCCAACTGACAACTTGAACTTGACGAACGCCGGGCCGTTGTGGTAATATTCTAAAGTTTGGCATCACACACCGTACTCCGACCGGGGCTGAGGTGTTCCATCCCTCCTCCAGGTAAGATACCTGGAGGGATAGAAGGAGGATGGAATAGGGCCGCGGGTTGACGAGACGGGAAGACAGTAACCTTAAGGAGGATACAACTGTGCCAGCAATCACGATGAAAGAACTGCTGGAGGCCGGCGTTCACTTCGGACACCGCACCCACCGCTGGAACCCCAAGATGAAGAGATACATCTACGGGGGCCGCAACGGAATCTACATAATCGACCTCCATCAGACCCTCAAGCTCTTCGAAGAAGCCCGCAGCTTCATACAGGAAATGGCCTCCAGCGGCGAGGTGATCCTGTTCGTCGGCACCAAGAAGCAGGCCCAGGAGTCAGTCGAGACCGCGGCCAAGTCCTGCGGGATGTATTACGTAAATCAGCGTTGGCTGGGCGGCATGCTCACCAACTACCGCACGATTCAGACGCGCATCGGCAGGCTCCGCGAACTCGAAAAGATGGAAGCCGACGGCATACTCGAACACCTGACCAAAAAGGAAGCCGCTAAGATCCGCGAGGAAAAAGACAAGCTGGAGAGGCATCTGGGCGGTATCAAGGACATGCCCAAGATGCCCGGCGCGATCTTCATCGTCGATCTCAAGAAGGAGCGCATCGCGCTGCTCGAAGCGAGGAAGCTCGAGATCCCCGTGGTCGCGATTGTGGACACGAACTGCGATCCGGACGAAGTGGACTACGTCATCCCAGGCAACGACGACGCCATCCGCGCTATCAAGCTCATGTCCAGCAAGCTGGCCGAGGCGATCAATGAGGTTCGGCCGATGCCGGAAGTCGAAGAGGTCGTCGAAGAAGCTGAGGAAGGCGAGCCGGAGGATGTGGGCGAGGCCGCCGAGCCTGTCGTCGAAGAAGAAGAGGTCTTCATCGACGCCGAGGCACCGGTTGCGGTCGCTGATCCCGCCGTGGACGAGATCAAGATCGCGGAAGAAGAGTAGGACAATACGGAGAGTACAACGATGGCAATCACTGCCGATATGGTTAAGAAACTGCGAGACCAGACCGGGGCCGGTATGATGGACTGCAAGAAGGCCCTGACCGAAACGAACGGTGACTACGAGAAGGCCGTCACGGTGCTGCGCGAGAAGGGCATCGCCGTGGCCGCGAAGCGCGAGACCAAAGCCGCTTGTGAAGGGCTGATCGGCTCGTATATCCGCGACGACGCGAATGTCGGCGCGCTGCTGGAGCTCAACTGCGAGACAACGTTTGTTGCAAAGACGGACGAGTTTGTTGGCCTCGCGAAGACCCTTGCCACGCAAGCAGCCAAGGAGCCGCTCGCTTGCCTGGATTGCCTGCTGGAGGCGCCTTATGCCGGCAATCCGGCTCAGACGGTTAACGAGGCTGTGCAAGAGGTAATGGGCAAGCTCGGCGAGAAGATGACCGTGGCGAGATTCGTCCGGTTCGCGGTCGAGGGCGCTGCGGGAACAATCGGGAGCTACGTACACATGGGCGATCAGATCGGCGTTCTGATCGAGGTCAACACGGCGTCCGAGGCCGCGGCGCAGTCCGAGGACGTGCGGAACTTCGCGAAAGATGTGGCGATGCACATCGCCTGGACGAACCCGGACTACATGAAGCGCGAAGACATAGCCGAGGATGTGCTCGCCAAAGAGCGCGATATCCACAAACAGTGGGCCATCAAAGAAGGCAAGCCGGAGAACGTGATCGACCGGATTGTGGAAGGCCGGATGAAGGACTTCTACTCGCGGAGTTGCCTTTTGGAGCAGGCGTTTATCAAGGACGAGGAGCTCAGGATCCAGGACCTCGTCGGCAACGCGGCCAAGAAGATCGGCGAACCGGTGAGCATAGCGAGATTCGTGCGATACCGGGTAGGAGAGACATCGGGTGACGGAGAGTAATGCGGCGCTGCCGCGCCAGTGGAACCGAGTGCTTCTGAAGTTGTCCGGACAGGCGTTTTCCGGGCCAAAGAAGCTCGGCATAGACCCAAAGACCGTACACGACATAGCCGAGGATATCAAGTCGGCGAGAGATGCCGGCATCGACGTAGCGATCGTGGTCGGAGCCGGGAACATCATCCGTGGCGAGTCCGCGTCGAGCGGCGGCATGGACCGGGCGACGGCTGATTATATGGGCATGCTCGGCACCGTCATCAACTCTCTGGCGCTTCAGGACGCTCTGGAGAAGATCGGCGTGCAGACGCGCGTTCAGACGGCGATCAACATGGCCGAGATCGCGGAGCCGTTCATCCGAAGGCGCGCCATGCGGCACCTCGAGAAGGGCCGAGTAGTTATCCTCGCGGCCGGGACAGGCAATCCGTATTTCACCACCGATACCGCCGCCTCGCTAAGGGCGCTGGAGATCCGCGCGGAGGTCGTGCTCAAGGCAACCAACGTGGACGGCGTCTACACGAGCGATCCAAACAAGAACGCGGACGCGGTCAAGTTCGAGGAGATCACCTTTATGGAGGCGATCAACCGGAGCCTCGGCATTATGGACCTGACCGCGTTCACTTTGTGCATGGAGAACAACTTGCCCATCGTGGTATTCGATCTCACCAAGCGCGGTAACATCGGGCGCGCCGCGCGTGGAGAGAGGATAGGAACACTGGTCAGGGGGAAAGAATCTTGAGCGAAGATACCATTCAGGATGCCGAGAGGCGAATGCAGAAGGCGGTCGAGGTTGCTGGGCACGATTTTGCCACGATCCGCACTGGTAGGGCAAACCCCTTACTTCTTGAGAACATTAAGGTGGACTACTACGGGACTTCCACGCCGCTGAACCAGTTGGCGGGTATATCGGTACCCGAGCCGAGGCAACTGCTGGTCACGCCGTGGGACAAGACTATCATCAACACCGTCCTGAAAGCCATCCAGAGCTCCGATGTGGGTCTCACGCCGATGAGCGACGGTAATGTGATCCGGCTCAACGTCCCCGCTCTGACCGAGGAACGGCGCAGGGAACTCATAAAGCATCTTCACAAGAAGGCCGAAGAGCACAGGGTAGCCGTGCGCAACGTGCGCCGCGACGCCAATGAGCACATCAAGGCTCAGGAGAAGAAATCCGACATCACCGAGGACGACGCGAAGGACGAGCAAGAACAGACCCAGAAGCTGACGGACAAGTATGTCGTCGAGATCGACAAGCTTACTACCGCGAAAGAGGCGGAGCTTAGGGAGGTCTAGCACCTCTAGTGCTTGTAGTTGCGAGTTACGAGTTACGTCCTGAATCAAGTTCAGGATCGAGTTACGAATTGTGCCGGTGACTGTGGCCGTAACTCGTAACTCGTAACTCGTAACTGTATCTGGGAGGCCAGGTTGGATCACGAAGCCCTAGTAGAGTTGGACCCGGAGCGGATTCCTCAGCACATCGCCATTATCATGGACGGGAATGGGCGGTGGGCCACGAGGCAGGGATTCGCTCGCCTGCAGGGGCATTTCCAGGGCTATAAGACCCTTAGGGACACGGTTGAAGTCGCCCGAGGGCTTGGGGTCGAAGTCATCACGGCATACGCGTTTTCATCGGAGAACTGGTCCAGGCCGGAATCCGAGGTCGCGGGACTGATGGAGCTTGTGGTCCACGCCCTGCGGGCCGAGCTCGACACCATGCACGAAAAGGGCGTCCGAATCATACTCAGCGGGCGGACGAGGGATTTGCCGGAGGAAGTTGTTCGGGAGTTCGACACCGTCATAGAGGAGACCAAGGGCAACTGCGCCATAACGCTCAACATTTGCCTCAACTACGGTGGGCGAAATGAGATCGTGGACGCGGCGAGGCAGGCCGCCCGAATGGTAATGCAGGGCAAGATACACTCGGACGATATAGACGACGCGCTGATTTCGAGCCTGATGTATCATCCCGAATTGCCGGACCCGGACCTGCTCATTCGAACGGCGGGTGAGATGCGCATCAGCAACTTCCTGTTGTGGGAGCTTGCATACGCGGAGCTATACGTCACCGAGACGCTGTGGCCGGACTTTTCAGAGGAAGAGTTGATCCAAGCGATCGCGGCGTATCAAGCGCGAGTGCGGAAGTTCGGCGCGGTCGTTGACGAATGCTAAACGCTCAATGTTGAATGATCAATAGGAAACAGGGCCGTGGTTTCGATATCAGTATTGGGTTCGACCGGTTCGATCGGCACGCAGGTGCTGGATGTGGCGCGGCGGCTTGGGCCGGAGGTCGTACGGATCGCGGGGCTTGGCGCTCAGAGCAACGCCGATCTGCTTGTCCGGCAGGCGCTTGAGTTCGAGCCGGAGATGGTCTGTATCGGCGACGAATCGGCGCTGGAGCGGGTCAGGACGGCGCTCGCGGGGACCAAAACGCGCGTGGTGTGCGGGGCGGCTGGGTTTGACGAACTTGCCACGCTGCCTGAAGCTGATAGAATAGTTGTGTCGGTTGCGGGTACGCCGGGGCTGTCCCCCACCCTGAGGGCAATCGAGGCCGGCAAGGATGTGGCGCTGGCGAGCAAGGAAGTGCTGGTCGCGGCTGGTCATCTTGTGATGGATGCGGCGGCGCGCAAAGGCGTTTCGATCCTGCCGATCGACAGCGAGCATTCGGCGATCTTCCAGTGCCTCAACGGCGAGGACAAGGGCCGGATCGAGAAGATATACCTGACCGCCTCGGGGGGCGCGTTTCGGGACTTGCCCCAAGAAGCGCTCGCTTCGGTCACGCCGGAGCAGGCGCTCGCGCACCCGACGTGGAAAATGGGCAGGAAGGTCACGGTCGATTCGGCGACTCTCATGAATAAGGGTCTCGAGATCATCGAGGCCAAGTGGCTGTTCGGAGTCGAGGCGGACCGGATCGAGGTGGTCATCCAGCCGACGAGCATAGTCCATTCGATGGTGCGCTTTTGCGATGGTTCGATCATTGCGCAGCTCGGCCTGCCGGATATGCGGCTGCCGATCCAGTATGCGCTGGTCTATCCCGAGCGGATCGATTCGGGGCTGCCGAGGCTGGACATGTTGCAGGCCGGGGCGCTGACTTTCGGTCCCGTGGACATGGACAAGTTCGAGTGCCTGCGGCTGGCGATGGAGGCGGCGAGGGTCGGCGGAACGCTGGCCGTCGTGATGAACGCCGCCGACGAGGTCGCGGTTGAGCTGTTCCTGAATCGCGAGATCGGGTTTCTCGATATCGCGCGGGTGGTTGGCAGGACGATGGATGCGCATTCGCCCACGCCGTTACCGAGTTTGGAAGAGATTTGTGCCGTCGATGCCGAGGCGCGGGAAACCGCCCGAGCGTTGGCGATTAGGAGTTAGGCATTGTCTTTAGAAAGCATCATTGTGTTTGCTCTGATACTGGGCGTGCTCATCTGGTTTCACGAGCTCGGCCACTTTATCACGGCGAAACTCGCCGGCATCCGGGTGGAGGTGTTCGCGTTCGGGTGGGGTCCAAGACTGCTGCGGGTTTTCAGGCGTGGCGATACGGAGTATGCCATTCACTTGCTTCCGCTCGGCGGTTTCGTTAAGCTCGCCGGCATGGAGACGGGAGAAGAGGACATTGCCGACGGGTTCCAGGCCCAGCCGATCTGGAAGCGCGCGGTAGTAATCTTCGCGGGCCCGCTGTTCAGTTTCGTGCTGGGCGTGGCGGTGCTGCTTTTCGTGGGCGTCCATTGGGGATTCCAGGACTACACGCAGCCGGAGCCTCGTATCGGCAGCGTGCAGCCGCTGACCGAAGCCGCTCGCGTTGACCTCCGCGCCGGCGACCGCGTGTTGGAGATCAACGGCATTAGGATCACGCAGGGCACCCAGATGACCCAGTTGATCCACAGCAAGCCGGGCGAAGAGCTTACGCTGCTCATCGACCGCGACGGGAAGACAATCAACATGATCGCGCGGCCGCGCTGGGTGGTTCAGTATCTCGGCGCGCAGTGGTCGTTTATGAAGGGCGTTAGCGCCGTTGTGGATAACGTTGCCAAGCCCTCGGCGGCGGAGAATGCCGGCATCCAGCAGGACGATACGCTGGTCTCGATCAATGGCAAGTCGATTGTCGGCGGCCCCGAAATGGTCGCGGCCATCAGAAGCAATGGCGGGCGCGTTGCCACCATCGTGCTGAACCGCAACCGTCAAAGCGTCGCGGTCGCCGCCAGTCCGGACGTGCAGTGGGTCAGATTCCTCGGGCCGAAGTGGGTCTTCCCCGGAGGTTACGCGATCGAGGAGGGGGGCAAGACCTCCAATAGCGCCATCCAGCCCGATGACCTTGTGGTAGGCATCAACCACGCGAAGATCACCTCCGGGGAGGATATGCTAAAGGCGATCAAAGCCGCTGACGGACACGCGCTCGCCATGGTCGTGAGCCGCGACGGCGTCGAGAGACTCATCAGCGTGACACCGACCGCCGCTGACTTAGCGTCAGTCCGGTGGGGGGTCTACACGACCACCGGCCTGTTGGGATTCCTTCCCGCGCCAAAACTGGTTAAGAAGGGCTTCACTGAATCCATGAAGGAAGGCTTCGTGATCGTCGGCAGGATCGTGCAGATGCTGGCGAAAACGCTGACCAGCAAGCGGATCAAAGAGGACATCGGCGGCCCCGTGATGATAGCGAAGGTCACCCAGACCTCGGTGGCTTTGGGACCGTATTGGGTGCTGCTGCTGCTCGGCAGCCTCAGCTTGAGCCTGGCGGTGATCAACCTTGTCCCGATACCGGCGATACTGGACGGCGGCCATCTCATCCTGCTCGGCATCGAGGCCGTTCGCAAGAAGCGGTGGTCGAGGAATCAGATGGCGGTGATGCAGATGGTCGGGTTCGCGATTGTGGCAGTGCTTATCGCGCTGGTGTTCGTGTCCGACATCACTAAGATGGTCAGCGGGCAGATACCACAGTAACAATTGCAGATTTCGGATTGCGGATTTCGGATTGAAGAGCGAAGAGTGCAGAGAAAAGCCACAAAGCTAGTCATGGTTGGACAGGTCGGGATTGGCGGGGACTCGCCCGTTTCGGTGCAGTCGATGACCAACACCCCAACCGCCGACGTTGAGGCAACCGTCGCTCAGATACACCGCCTCGAGGCCGCCGGGTGCGACATAGTGCGTGTGGCCGTTCCGAACGAAGAGGCCGCGCGCGCAATAAAGGATATCAAGTCAGCAATCTCTATCCCGCTCGTGGCCGATATTCACTTTGCGCACAAGCTGGCGCTCGCGAGCCTGGAGGCTGGCGCGGACAAGCTGCGGATCAACCCGGGCAATATCGGGTCGGCGGACAAGGTCGAGATCGTGGCCAAGGCCGCGAAAGAACGCGGCGCGCCGATACGGATTGGCGTAAACGCGGGTTCGATCGACCGATCGCGCTACGGGATGCCGACTGCGGAGACGCTCGTGGAAAGCGGCCTTGATGAGATCCGCGTGCTGGAAAAACTTGGCTTCGAGGACATTGTGCTCTCGCTGAAGGCATTCGATGTGCCGATGATGATCCGCGCATATCAGCTCGTGAGCGCCCGGTGCGACTATCCGCTGCACCTGGGCGTCACGGAGGCCGGGCTTGCCTGGGAGGGCACGATCCGAAGCTCGGTAGGAATCGGAGCCCTGTTGGCGGAAGGAGTCGGTGACACGCTAAGGGTGTCGCTGACGGCTGACCCGGTCGAGGAAGTAAATGTTGGCAAGGAAATCCTTAGCAGCCTTGGACTGTGGCTGAAGCCTTTCACGTTGCTCTCGTGTCCGACCTGCGGGAGATGCGAGATAGACATAGCGGCGATAGCCAATGAAGTCAGATCTCGGCTTCAGGCAAATCCGCCGGCGCGGCCGCTGACGGTAGCGGTGATGGGATGCGTGGTCAATGGGCCGGGTGAGGCGTCGCTGGCGGATGTGGGGATAGCCGGCGGGCGCGGGGCGGGCGCGGTTTTCGTGCGCGGCGAGATGCTGCGCACGGTGAGCGAGGAGTCGCTCGTCGATGAGCTGATACGCGAAGTGGAGAAGTTCGACAGTGATTCGTAGGGCAAAGATAGCCGACGCGGCCGATATCCAGAAGCTCGTGAACTCGTTCGCGGCGAAGAACGCCATGCTGCCGCGCGCGCTGAGCACGATCTATGAGAATATCCGGGACTTCTATGTCATAGAAGACGCGGGGTGCGTGGTCGGATGCTGCGCGCTGCACGTGACGTGGGGCGATCTCGCGGAGGTCAAGTCGCTGGCCGTCGACGAAAGCACCCAGGGCAAAGGCTACGGCAAGCTGCTCGTAGAGCAGTGCCTGGGAGACGCGCGGGACCTGGGCGTGCCCCGGGCGTTCGCGCTGACCTACATCCCCGGCTTCTTCGAGAGACTCGGGTTCGCGCGCGTTGACAAGGCCACACTGCCCCACAAGATATGGTCGGAGTGCATCAACTGCCCGAAATTCCCGGACTGCGGGGAAGAGGCGGTCGAGATTGAACTCTAGTTACGGATTACAAGTTACGAGTTGCCATAAGCCCTGGGCCGGATTTCCGAATCCGGCTCTCCGGAACGCCAGGATTCGGAAATCCTGGCGAGTTGCGATCCTGGCGAGTTGCGATCCTGGCGAGTTGAGAATTCTGAACTATGAATGAGGGATAAATGCGCGCTTCACAACTGTTCTTTCCTACACTAAGAGAAATACCGGCGGACGCGGAGATGACGAGCCACAAGCTCCTGCTGCGCGCCGGGTTCATACGCCGGGTGGGCGCGGGGATCTACAACTACCTGCCCCTCGGCTACAAGGTCCTGAAAAAGATCGAGAGGATCGTGCGCGAGGAAATGGACGCGCAGGGCGCGCAGGAGCTTCTCATGCCGGCCATAGTCCCCGCCGAGCTATATCAGGAGTCGGGCCGGTGGGAGCTCGATGTCCTCTTCCGGTTCAAAGACCGAAACGACCATGACTACGCAGTGGGGTTCACGCACGAGGAAGTCATTACCGACATCGTGCGGCGCGACATTCGCTCGTATCGAGAGCTGCCCATCAACCTCTACCAGATCCAGACAAAAGGCCGCGATGAACCGAGGCCGCGCGGCGGAGTCGTGCGAGGCCGCGAGTTCATAATGCTCGATGCCTACAGCTTTGACAGAAACTGGGAGGACCTCGACCGCGCCTATGACAAGATGTATGTCGCGTTCTCGCGCATCTTCGCGAGATGTGGCTTGGAGACTCTAGTGGTTGCGGCTGATTCCGGCGCGATGGGCGGCAAGGATAGCCAGGAGTATATGGTGATCTCCAGCGCTGGCGAAGACACGATCCTGGTGTGTCCATCGTGCGGCTATACCGCGAACGCGGAGAAGTGCGAGATCGGCGAGCGCCCCATCAAGTCCAGCGACGATGAGATGCAGTCGCTGGAGCTCGTGGACACACCGAACGCTCGCACGATCGAGCAGGTGACATCGTTTCTCAAGAAGTCGCCTAAGAAACTCGTGAAGACGCTCATTTACAAGACCGGTGATGAGATTGTGGCGGCGCTCGTGCGTGGAGACCGTGAACTGAACGAGCCAAAGCTCACGCGCGCACTCGGCGCGAGCAAGATCGAGATGGCGGACGCCGATACCATCGAGAAGCTCACCGGCGCCCAGGTCGGTTTCGCGGGGCCGGTTGGACTTACCGGCGCGAAGATCATCGCGGACCGCGAAATCGCGGGGATGGTCAACTTCGTCGTCGGCGGCAACTCAACCGACGCGCACTACATAAACGCCAACATCGGGCGTGATTTCCAGATCGAGGAGTACGCCGACTTGCGCGTGGCCTCGAAGGGCGACGCGTGCCCAAAGTGCGACGGCGGCCTGACCGCGCAGCGAGGGATCGAGGCCGCGCATATCTTCAGGCTGGGGACGCGATATTCCGAGGATATGGACGCCAAGTTCCTCGACGACGACGGCAAAGAGAAGCCGTTCATCATGGGCTGCTATGGCATGGGCATAAGTCGGATGCTCGCGGAGATCCCGGAGATCAACTCCGACGCGGACGGGATGATCTGGCCGATCAGCGTGGCACCGTTCGAGGTAGCGGTCATATTGCTCAATCCCGAGGACGAAGCTCAATGCAACGCCGCGATTCGGCTCTACGAGGAACTGCTGCAGGCCGGTGTTGACGTGTTGCTCGACGAGCGCGACGAGCGGCCGGGGGTAAAGTTCAAGGACGCCGACCTGATCGGGTGCCCGATCCAGGTCGTGGCGGGGCGGCTAGCGGGAGAGGGCAAAGTGGAGGTCAGGCTTCGCTCGGACAAGAGCAAGGAAGAGATCGGCGTGGACGAAGCAACCGCAACGGTTCTCGACCTCCGCAAGAAGCTTTACTCCCAACTGACGGAGAAGGCCGAGGCGCATAGCAGTTCGTAGTGTCCGATCTCTGTCTCGGACAAGGCTGGGACGGAGACCAGCCACTACGGTTGCCGTATGAACACTCACTAGGAAGGGGATGATTCTGAATGTCGTTTTGGGAGATGGTTCTGAGGCTTGTGATCTCCCTGGTTCTCGGCGGTCTGATCGGCATGGAGCGTGAGACGCACGGCCGGCCGGCTGGGCTGAGGACTCATACCCTGGTCTGCGTTGGATCGACGCTGTTCACGATATGCTCGTATGTGATCGCGGGGCCGCATAACGACCCAGGTCGTGTGGCCGCGCAGATCGTCACCGGCGTCGGCTTCCTGGGAGCTGGGACGATCATCCACCAGGGCAGCGTGGTGCGGGGACTGACGACCGCGGCGAGCATCTGGGCGGTCGCGGCAATCGGGCTGGCGGTGGGGATCGGAACTCCCAGCCTGATGGGCGTCGCGGCGGTTGCGAGCGTGCTCGTTTTCGCGACATTGTATCTGATGGGGCGGTTGGACAAGTATCTGTTCAATGCCCACGACGAGAGGCAGATCACGATCACCACGGGGCGCGAATCCGAGCGTCTGTGCGAGATCCTGCGCATCGTCGCGAAGCACAACGCCAAGATTCGCGCGATTGACAGCCGTGAAGGCGACGAGGGGAGCACCCAGGTATTGAGGCTCCGCCTGCGCGTGACCAGAGATTTCGACGAGGTATCGCTGGCGAGTGACATCGCGAGCAGCCAATATGTGATAAGCTATAGTTGGGAGTAGAGCTTAACGTCATGCTGAACTTGATTCAGCATCCAAGCGTGGACCCTGAATCAAGTTCAGGGTGACGAGTGAGCCGCCGGATTTTTGAAAGGAGACAGGTTGTTCATGGGACACAAGACGACCCGTAGAGAGTTTCTGAAGCAGATGGCCTTGACGGGAGCGGCATTGGCGGCTCTGCCCGGTGTTGTCGAGGCCGCCGGAAAGATGGCAGCGGGAGGGAAGTCGCGTGTTGTCATCGCGACCGATGCCGCGGCGCTGACCAAAGATAATGAGGCCGTGCAGGCCGTGGTAGAGAAAATGCTGGGCATGAGCATGGCCATGCTCACCGACTCAAAGAACGGCGCGGAGGCGTGGAAGAAGCTGTTTTCGCCCAAGGATGTTGTGGGAATCAAGGTCAACTGCCTGTTCGGCAAGATGGTATCGACTCGTCCCGAAGTCGTGCTCGCGGTGATCGCGGGGCTGAAAACGGCCGGGGTCGATGAGAACAACATCATCGTCTGGGATCGCAGTTCCAGCGACCTCGCCAAGTGCGGCTACATACTCAACAAGACCGGCGCTGGGGTCAAGTACTTCGCCGACGACGACCACTGGGGTCCTGAAATCCAGCAGGGCGCATTCAAGGGCCGGATCACCAAAGTGATCAGCGAGAAGGTCACCGCCATCATCAACATGCCTATCCTGAAGACCCACGGCATCACCGGAATATCCTGCTGCCTCAAGAACCACTACGGGTCATTCGACAATCCGGGCAATCACCACGGGCATTGCTGCAATCCCGCTATGGCTGATTTCAGTTCGATACCTATGGTCAAGGACAAGACCCGGCTGGTGGTTGTCGATGTCTTGCGACCGCAGCACTCCGGCGGGCCGGGACTCCAGGTCGAGGATCAGTTTAACTGCTACAGCATGATGGTCAGCGCCGACCCGGTCGCCGCCGACTATCTGGGACTTCAGATCATCCAGGACAAACTGACCCAGTTGGGCAAGGAGCTGATTCCCGATAAGAAGCTCGGGTGGCTCACTTCGGCGCAGGAGCGCGGAGTCGGCACATGTGATCCTCGCAAGATCGATTTGTTGAGGGTCTAGGGGTGAGCGTTGAGAGACGGGGAGACGTGACCATACGCACTGCGCTTGCTGCTCTAATGCTGCTCATGTTCGCTGCTGGTGTCCATGCGGCGGGCGTGCCCGCTGTCGAGAAACTGCTGCCGGCGAAAGGCGGGGTGGCCGGGTTCGTCATTATGCCGGATTCGCTGGTATACGGCAAGGGCGCGGACGTCTCGAAGATCTACGACGGCGGATATGAACTCTATACCAAGAGCGGTGTCATCGACGCCGCGAAGCAGATGTATCAGCGCGGCCGCGACTATATCGAGGTTACCGTCCACGCGATGAAGTCCGGCAAGGCCGCGCTCGACTTCGTCAAGTATTGGGCCAAGCAGCGCGGTAGCAAGCCTGTCGCCACCAGGTTGGGCACGGGGTTTACGGTGAGCAAACCCAACGTTATGGCGTATTATGCTATGGGCAAGTATTTCGTGACCGTTTCCGCTTTCTACTCCACGGACAAGTCCGTGAAGGATGCTACTGCGTTCGTGGCAGCGGTCAAGAAGAAGATCGGCAAAGGTGGATGATGCGGAAGCTGGACAGACGTGAGTTTCTAGGCGCGGTCGCGGGACTCGGAGGCGCGCTGGTTGTGGGTGGATGCGCCGCCAAGACCGATGAAAGCGCCGCCGTGGCAACTTCGCGCGGCCCCAAGTTCGATGAGAAGACCCTTGCTGTGGCCGCAGGTAAGGACCCGGCAAAGCTGACCCGCGCGGCGGTGGATGCGCTTGGCGGGATGGGCAAGCTGGTCAAGCGCGGCGACTTCGTGGTCATCAAGCCCAACATAGCCTGGAACCAGCCTGCCGAGGTCGCGGCAACGACAAACCCGCTCGTCGTTGCGGAACTGGTGAAAATGTGCAAAGAGGCCGGGGCGGGCAGAATACTGGTCATCGACCACGTCATCGACAAGCCCTCTGAAATGGTGCTCGGCCTCACCGGTATCATGGCCGCAGGCACAGCCGCCGGCGCCGAAGTCGCCGCCGCTCAGAACGAATCCGACTTTCGCACCATCGAGATTCCCAAGGGCAGGGCGATGAAGTCAGACACCTGCATCAAGGCCGTGCTCAAGGCCGACGTGTTCATCAACGTCCCCATCGCCAAGACCCACGGCATGACGAAGCTCACCCTGGGCATGAAGAACCTGATGGGTTGCACCTGGGACAGGCAGGCCTGGCATCAGAACTCGCTCAACCAGTGCATCGCCGACTACGCGACCGCCATCCGGCCCGATCTCATCGTTCTCGACGCCAATCGCATCCTGCTCACCGACGGCCCGAAGGGACCCGGCAAGACAAAGGACGTGGGCAAGGTGATCGCGGGGGTCGATCCCGTGGCGGTGGACGCCTACGGCGCGACGCTGTTCGGCATGAAGCCCGAGGACATCGGGCATATCAGGCTCGCAAACGAGATGGGCGTTGGCGAGATCGATCTGGCGAAGGTGAAGATCAAGAACGTGTAGCTTACGGAACTGGAGAAACAACAATGCCAAGCTCGATGTCAGTGGATGAGATAGTCAATGCCATAAAAGAACTGGATCAGGAGGGGCGTGAGGGTCTTCTCCTGCAACTGACCAAGATTGATGAGTTGATGGAGGACCTTGAAGACGTGATGGACTTGCTCCGCTCAGAAACAGAGAGCGAGCGTCCGTTTGAGGACTTCGTGCGAGAACTGGAGGCGAGACGCCGCCATGTATAGGCTCGTCATCAGGGAGACAGCCCAGAAGCAAATGGAGCATCTCACTGAGGAGCTCTACACCTCCATAAAGCGGCGCATACTGAACCTACGTGACGAACCCCGTCCCCGCGGGGTGAAGAAGCTAATGGGTAACCTGGGTTGGAGAATACGCGTCGGCGACTACCGCGTGATCTACCACATCAACGACGATGAGCAAGTCGTCAGGATCGCTGCCGTCAAGCCACGCCAGTCCGCGTACCGCTAACACCTGCAATGAGTAATAGCAAACCCAAACTGATCCGGATGGAAAACCTGCGGCGAGTGGTGCAGGTTCTTTCATTCGCCGCGTTTCTATACCTCTTCGCGCTGACCATCGGCAGGTTCGATTTCGCCTCCAAACAGAACATTCTCACCTCCAAAGCGCCGATAGACACTTTCTTCAGGCTCGATCCGCTGCTGGGGCTGGCGACCATGATCGCCACGCGGCAGGTCATCTGGGTCATGGTCATCTACGGGCTGCCGATTGTGATCCTGACCGTGCTCGCGGGGCGGTTCTTCTGCGGGTGGATCTGCCCGCTGGGGACCGCGCTCGACGCGACCGATACGCTGTTCTTCCCCAAGCGCGGGAGAGTTTCGGGAACGAGTCCCCGAAACACCGGCAGCACCAAGGCCCGAAACATCAAGTACTATGTCTTTGCGGGTATGCTCATCGCGGCTGTCTTCGGCTCGCAGATCGCATACTTCCTCGACCCCATCACCATCATCACCAGGGCGTTCACGTTCTCGATCTTTCCGCTGGTGACGCAAGCTACCCGGGCGGGCGTGGCGCTGCCGCTTGTCCCGCAGGACGTGGCGTATTTCTTCCGGTTCAACTTCCTCGCGGCGGCCGTGTTGATCGCCATACTCGCCGCGGATTCGGTGTATCGCCGGTTCTGGTGCAGGAACCTCTGCCCGCTCGGCGCGATGCTGGGACTGCTATCGAAGTTCTCGATTGTCCGAAGGCTGGTTCGGTCGGACTGCATCGGCTGCAAGAAGTGCCTCCCGGACTGCAAAATGGGCGCGATTCTCGACGATCCGACCGAGTATCAGGCCCCCGAGTGCATCTACTGCTACTCCTGCACACCGGTATGCCCCACGCTGAGCACCCGCATCGTACCGTCGGCGCATGGCGAGGGATACCACGCGGAGCTTGACCTGGACCGAAGGCGCATTTTTCAGGCAGCGGGGCTCGGATTGCTGGTCGCGGCGCTGGGCGGGACAAACGTCGCCGCAAAGACCAGCCGCACGGGCAGAGTCAAGACATCGAGCGCTGTTCTGATCCGGCCGCCCGGCGCAAGGCCTGAGGACGAGTTCGTGGACCGCTGCATCCGCTGCAGCGAGTGCATGAAGGTGTGCCCGACCAACGGCCTCCAGCCCGCGCTCGCCGACGCCGGTTTTGAGGGTATCTGGACACCGGTGCTGATACCCAGACTCGGCGAATGTACGCGGCAGTGCAATCTATGCTCGCAGGTGTGTTCGAGCCAGGCCATTGCGCCGTTCAAGATCGCGGAGAAGACGCACATCTTCATGGCAACGGCCGTCATCGACAGATCGCAGTGCATCGCGTGGAATTCGGACAAGCAGTGCCTGGTGTGCGACGAGTGCTGTTCGTATCGCGCGGTGATCTGGAAGACCGAGCAGGGAGTGCGCCGGCCTTTCGTGGAAGAACACAAGTGCGTGGGCTGCGGGATATGCGAGAACGTCTGCCCGATCCAGCCGGTGGCGGCGATACGGGCTTTCTCATTTGGTGACAAGCGCCACATGACCCGCGAGGCGCAGAAGGCCTTCTTCGAGCAAGCGCCGCGCGGCGAGCAGTAGCCGAAGCCTTTCCAACTTTCAACTTTCAACTTTCAACTTTTCACTTTTTACTTGTGGAGACTAACGTGAGCAGATTCATGGTAACCGGCGGGGCCGGGTTTATAGGCGGCCACATAACGGAGCTTCTGGTGAGCGAAGGGCACGATGTAGTCGTGTTCGACGACTTCTCCACCGGCAGCAGAGATAACTTGGCGGCGGTCGCCGACAAGATCAAGATAGTCGAGGGGGACATTCGCGACATCGCGGCGCTCAACGATGCCATGCGCGCCATCGACTTCGTCATCCACCAGGCCGCCGAGATATCCAACACCAAGTCCATCGAGGACCCGGCGTGGGTCAACGCGGTGAACGTCGATGGCACGCTCAACGTGCTCATCAGCGCGCGCGACGCGGGGGTCAAGCGCGTCACGATGGCCTCGTCCAGTGCTATCTACGGCGACACGGGCACGCAAGCCCAGCGAGAGGACTTCCTCCCCCACCCGCTCTCACCCTACGGCGCTTCAAAGCTGTGCGGGGAGCATTATTTCTCCGTATTCCATCAGATCTACGGACTGGAGACGGTCTGCCTGCGCTACTTCAACGTCTTCGGCCCGCGCCAGAACCCGGCCTCGCAATACGCCGCCGTCATCCCTAAGTTCATCGACCTCATAATGACCGGACGGGAACTGCACATCTACGGGGACGGTAAGCAGACAAGAGATTTCGTCTACGTGGAGAACGTCGCGCGGGCAAACTACCTCGCCTGCACGGCGCCGAAAGCGGCCGGAGGCGTTTTCAACATCGCGAGCGAGCAGTCGATCGACCTAAACGAGCTCGTGCGGCAGTTAAGACAATTGGCCGGACGCGAGGTGGAAGTGGTCTACGATCCGCCGGTCGTCGGGGACATCAAGTATTCCGCGAGCGATATATCCATGGCGCGCGAGCTGCTCGGTTACAGTCCGCTAGTCACGTTTGAGGAAGGTCTCAAGCGCACTTTTGTCTATTTCGCAGCCAAGACCAGGGCCGCCTGAGAGCTTGATAAAAGGCCCTTTGCGCACAACGCCGCCCTTGATCGGCTGCGTTTCTATCAGCAGGTCCGAGTCCAGATCGAACACGCTGAACGTGTTCGTTCCACAGGCGACGTGAACCGAGGCGGCTTGCCCGATACGTGTTTCGAGCATGCAGCCGAACATCAGGTCCATCTTGGCCGCGCGGCAGATGGAGCTTATGGTGAGCGCGCCGATCATGCCGGCCTTCATCAGCTTCACGTTGACGCCGTTTGCGGCCTTATAGCGGACAACTTCCAGCACATCCGCCGGAGTCTGCGCCGCTTCGTCCGCAAAAACGGGAACGCTCACGCGCTCGGTGACATATCGCAGCCCGTTCAGGTCGGCGGCGTCAACAGGCTGCTCCAACAGCCTCACTTTGAGGTTCCGGCCAAGAACCGCCTTCGTGAACTTGATGGCCTGGGTGGGAGTGTAGCCCTGATTTGCATCGAGCACAAACGTGCAACCCGGCGCTCCCTCGCTGATCGCGACCACCCGCGCGAGGTCCTCTTCATAGTCCTTGCCGACCTTGACCTTGAAAAGCTTGAAGCCCTTCGCGCTCATCTCGGCCGCTCGTTCGCGGGCGTGGTCCGGGGGGCATATCGCCACCGTGACATCCGTCTCAATGCGTATGGGCGCGCCGCCAAAGAGCGCATACATCGGGATATTCAGGCTCTTGCAGTACGCGTCCAGCATGGCGATCTCGATCCCGGTGCATGCGGACTTCCCCTGAGGCAGGGCTTCCGCGAGCTTTCGGGCAGACAGGCGATACTGGGCGAGATCAGCGCCGACCAGCACCTCGGCCGCGGTCGCAAGATCGTGCAGGACACTGGTCACGTCCTCGCCGGTCACCTGCCGCACCGGGGTCGCCTCGCCGTAGCCGACGAAATCGCCCGCATGAAGCTCGACAATCACCGTGTTCGTGGTGGTAGCGCGCCTGTAAGACGTCTCGAACGGCTCGACCAGCGGCAGCTCGATCGGATGAGCAAGGATTCTGTCTATACGCAGCATAAGATTATTATAGCAGACTTCCATTTTGGACGGAATTAGCGATGACATATACACCTTACCGGATCACTGTTCTTCTCCTGGTTTGTGCCTTCTGCGCTGCCGCCGCGTCAGCGGCAAGCGCGCAGACTCTCACGGAGCGGATCGATGCCATCCTAAAGGACCCCGCGCTCGATCACGGCTTGCAGGGCGTTCTGATCCGCTCCCTCAAAACCGGTCAGACGCTCTACGAGCGCAATGCGGACAATCTGATGATCCCGGCCTCGAACTTCAAACTATTGGTCTCCGCAACCGCGATCGAGCAGCTCGGCCCCGATTTCGTATTCAAGACCGAGGCCTATACGTCAGGCAAGCTCGACAATGGCATACTCGACGGTGACGTGATCATCAAAGGCGGCGGCGATCCTGTCTTGCTGACCGCGGACCTGACCGATCTCGCCAGGCAGCTCAAAACCGCGGGCATCTCGCGGATAAATGGAAATGTGATAGCCGATGACAGTCTGTTCGACAAGCAGCGCCTGGGCTGGGGTTGGAGTTGGGACGAGTTCCCATACTACTTTGCCGCCGAGATCAGCGCGCTGAGCCTGAACCGCAACACCGTGGACGTCTGGGTCTATCCGGGCAAGGACGTCGGCGCGAAGGCCGAGGTCAAGTTCATTCCCGATACGGACTATCTGACCATCGAGAACACGGCGACCACGGGCAAGCCTGGAACAAAGGACACGATCTGGGTGACCCGCGCGCTCGGCCAGAATATCATCAAGGTAGGCGGGAGCATAGCTCAGGATACGAAGGTCACCAAGCGCGACTCGCCCGTCACGATGGACGAACCGCAGCTCTATACGGGCTGCGTATTCGCCGCCGAACTTGCCAAGCAGGGCATCAAGGCCGTCGGAAGCGTGCAGGTGGGCAAAACGCCCGTGGAAGCGAAGCTCGTGGCGACACACACGTCTCCCCCGCTGTCGAAGATCCTCGCTCTTCTTAACAAACCCAGCGACAATATGATCGCCGAGATGCTGCTCAAGACCCTCGGAGCAGTCGTCAAAGGCACGGGTTCGTCTGACTCAGGCGCGGACGTGGAGACCGAGTTCCTCAAGAAAGCCGGACTGGATATGTCGGAGCTTTCGATAGTGGACGGATCGGGTCTTTCGCGGCTGGACTACGTATCCCCGCGCAACCTGGTCACGCTGCTTGGCTACATGCGCGCGTCGAAGAACAGCAAGGTCTACATCGACTCGCTGCCGATCGCCGGAGTGGATGGGTCGCTTTACTACCGCATGAAGAACACGTCCGCGCAGGGGAACCTCCACGGCAAGAGCGGGTTCATCGGGCATGTGAGCACCCTGTCGGGATATGTGAATACCAAGTCAGGCGAGCCGCTGGTGTTCTCGATAATGATGAACCACCACCTCTGTCCAAGCTCTGACGCCACGAAGATACAGGACAAGATCTGCGTGCTGCTGGCGGATATGCCGTAGCCGGGACGGAGACCGGCCACTACAACGGGATCAGCCTTGCAAGCGAGCCGGGGGTGAGGACCTCCGTTCTGCCTAGATAGCCGACGCTGAGCAGGTGGTCGTCGTTTGTGACGATGAAATCCGCCTGGCCGCCCGCCGCCGCTTCGAGGAACTTGCGATCATCCGGGTCGTCGATAGGCACATCGTCCACGCGCACCGCCTCGACCTCGACGGCGCCGCTCCAATACGGCTCCAGCCACGTCATGTATGCATCCGAGACCTTGATCTGTTTGAGCATGCGGACGGCCTCGCGCTTCACCTGTGGGGTGTAGATGGCTCTCACCGAACCGTCGATGCAGGCCCCGATCACCCGTGCCGATGCGCTGTCCGGAGCCCAGTAGGCCGCCACGAGGACGTTGGTATCCAGCAGGACCGTTACGCGGTTATCGGACATGAACCATCTCGATGAAGCCAATCACACCAGCCCGGATGTAGGCAACCGCGATGGCGGCTATGAACACGCCCATTAGCCGGCTTACGAGATCGGCTGCCGCGTCCCCGATCACAAGGTGTATCAAGCGACACGACAAGAACAGCACAAGACATACGAGCATGGCCAACACGACCGCGAGAACTGTCATCCACACGCCGTATTGGGCCGCCAGCACCACGGTCGCCGTGATCGCGCCCGGGCCGACGATCAGCGGCGATATCAGTGGGATCGCGGCGGCTGCGTGGCCGGGCTCGCCCTCCGGGCCGAACCGGCCCTCAATTACCAGCCTCAGGGCGATGATCAGGAGCAGCAGTCCTCCTCCAATCTGCATGTCGCCGATCCGCAACTGGAATATCCGCAGAACCCATGCGCCCAGGAGCGTGAAGAAGAGGAGCAGGATCGTTGACCCCACAATCACCCGGAAGACTATCCTGCGCGCCCCGTGGGCTCCCGCCGACGAGTTCAGCCCGATCACCACGGGCATAACCCCAAGTGGATCGATCACTATCAGAAGAGCGGCAAGAATGGTGCCCAGCTTGGCCAGGAGAGCAACAATAGGCATAACCGGTATGCATTCGTGAGACAATCCGCTCACTCCTTCAGGTCCGCCGGCGGTTCGTCCTCCACCTCCAGATGGCTGACCACGTTGGTCACGCCTGGGGTCCACCAGGCCACGTCTTCGGCCGCGGTTTTCTGCGAATAGGAGTCCATGCACCCGCTCAGCGCGACCTCGCCCTCATGCGCTTCCACCGACACCAGTTCGGCGTTGACCGCGATATCGCGCGCGAGCGCATGCCTTACCACTTCCTTGAGTTCCTCATCGGTCCTCTCGACGTAGTTGCACAGGACAAGCTGATCCACGATGTCCTCCACCCGCGCGGCTGCTCCGACATCCTCCAACACGGCCTGTCGTTCCGCCGCGCTGTCCACAGTGCCCGAGAGGTGCACTGTCCTGTTCTCAACACAGACATCCACCTCGGTCATATCGACCCGCGAGTCCGCGGTAAGAAACCGGCGTATCGATTCCTCCATCTCCCGATCGGCCAACTCGCCCATCTTGAGGTCTCCTCCAACTCAATGTCGCCCTATCCGAAGGGTTCCCGCGCCAGGCGCTCAATCAAACCGGCGCAGATGAAGGTTGAAGCTCATCTGTTGTGGGAATAGTCAATTGGTTACAACTCGACAAACCCAACAGGAGTGAGTAACGCCATGGGCATTCAGATGAACGTTCACGAAGACGCCGAGGTAGCGCGGGCGGTAAAGGAGCTTGCGCTCGAGGGATACGAGGGGCCGGGCAGGCCCGGCATAGAGAGCATCGAGAAGTATCGCCTGCTCAGGGATGCCGGCACGAGACTGTGGCTGGATACCGGCGACCTCGGTGCCGCGAGCAAGGTCTGGTCGAGCGAGATCGAGGCGCTGACGACCAATAACACACTGGTGAACCAGGTGGTCCAAACCGGCGCGATGGACGATGTGATCGCCTACGCGGCTCGCAAGATTCGCGGCATCCGATCAGACATCTCCGAACAGGACCTCATCATCGAGATCGCGTTTCTCGTGAACGCCAGGCTCGCCCTGGGCCTTATCGGCAAGCTGGGCGCGCACGTGAGCGTGGAGCTTCACCCGGGCACGGCGTTTGACACCAAGCAGGCCCTCGTGTTCGCGCGGCGCTATTTCGAGATCAACCCGGACTACTTCTACGTGAAGGTGCCGCTCACGCCGGATGGGTTCATCGCCACGCGCATTCTCTCCGGCGAGGGGATACCCGTCAACTACACACTCGGATTCTCCGCGCGGCAGAACTATCTTGCGGCGCGGTTCTCGCGGCCTATGTTTGTCAATGTTTTCCTCGGAAGGTTGAACTCGCTTGTGGAGGAGAACAAGCTCGGCAATCCCGACAATGTCGGCGAAAAGGCGGCGCTTGCCTCCGATGAAGCCATCAAGAGCCTGCGCGCAAGCGGGCATGATATTCCCACCAGCCAGATCGCCGCGAGCATACGCGGCGGCGCGCAGGTGGCAGCGCTTGCGGGCGTGGATGTTCAGACCATTCCGCCGAAGGCCGCGGCGGAGTATCTCGCGATGGACATCTCGAAAGACGATGTCCGGCATCGCACATCGCGGGAGCTTCGCGTCGAGCTTGCGGACACCGGCCTTGCGCGGGTCATCGACTTGACGACGCTGTGGCAGATCGACGAGGGGTTCATCGCGTTCGTCGAGGATGCGTGCAAACAAGCCGATCAGATACCGAGCGGGCATGATCTCGTGCGCCTATCAGAGAAGCACGGAGTCAACCTCTTCCGCGAGTGGACCGACGAACAGCGCAAAGCCATCCGCGCGCATGGCAAGATCCCCGATCTAGCCGCGTGGCCCGGCGCGCCAATTGACGATCTGATGTCGATATCGGCGCTGGAAACTTTCGCCAAGGATCAATCCGAGCTGGACGAACGCATCCGCGGGCTGCTGCCGTAGGGGCGAAGCATTTGCTGCTAGAGCCTGCAACGTCGAAAGGCCTGAGTGCAAATGCTTCGCCCCTACAGATTTCGTTCTTGACTTCCCCACCTTACGCCTGTACGCTTGATAGTGAAATGGAGAAGCTGGACAGGGAGTTCTACAGGCGGGATACGGTCGAGGCGGCTCAGGCGCTGCTCGGGAAGATAGTTGTACACCGAACCGCCGAGGGCTTGTTGTCGGGGCGGATCGTGGAAACCGAGGCTTATGTCTGCGGCGATCCCGCATCTCACTCCACGCGCGGGCGAACGCCGCGCACCGAGGTGATGTTCGGCGAGCCGGGTCACGCTTATGTCTATTTCATCTATGGCTTCCACTCGTGCCTCAACGTTGTATGCCACCCGGATGGCGTGCCCGGCGCGGTGCTGATCCGCGCGGTGGAGCCGCTCGATGGCATCGAACTGATGCGGCGAAACCGTGGTAAGCATTCTCTGACGGACCTTTGCAGCGGACCCGGCAAGCTGGCGAAGGCGATGTCGATTGACGTTTCCATGAGCGGCGAGGACCTGCTCGGCGACCAGCTCTACGTGATCGATGGCGACACGGATGTCGGGAACATCGTCGCGAGGCCGCGCATCGGGATCAAAGTCGCCACCGACAAACTATGGCGGTTCTACCCGACTCGGTATCGCGAATGGGTATCGAAACCCTGACCTTACTGTAAACTGTGAACTAGATTATGACCTACGATGGATTCCTGCTCTCGGCAATCGTCGCCGAGCTGCGACAAACGATATTGCGGGGCCGCGTCCAGAAGATTCGGCAATCGAGCGAGACCGACGTCTTGATGGAGGTCCGTGGGGTCGGCCACACCTACACGATCTTCGTCTCCGTGGACGCTCGATTCCCGCGCATCTACCTCACCGCAAGCCCGGGCAAGCCGCTCCCGGAACCTCCGAACTTCTGCATGCTTATGCGCAAGTATGCCTCCGGCGCGTTCGTGACGAGCGTGGACCAGATCGGCATGGATCGTATTCTGCGCATCGGGCTGGATTCCTCCGAGCACGGCAAGCTGGCGCTGATCCTCGAGATCATGGGCAAGCACAGCAATCTAATCCTCATAAACTCCGAGGGCAAGATACTGGGCGCGGCGAAGCACGTGGGGTCCTCGATCAGCCGCTACAGGCAGGTGCTGCCGGGCAGGGAGTATATACCTCCGCCCGGCGAGCCAAAGGTCGATCCGCGCGATCTCGACGCGCCCGCGTTCGACCGACTATGGGAGATGGTGACTGACGAAGCGGCGATGCGCAAGTGGTTGATGGACACTTTCAGCGGCTTCGGGCCGTTTCTGGCCGATGAGATCATCGCGCGGGCGTCTGCCGCCGGGGCCGCCGGTCAGGCAAGCGTGCGCGAGGAGATGCTGCGGCTCGGCGAGGCTGCGTATGAGCCGGTGTTCATAACCGACCCCAAAGGCGCGGGGTTGATGGTCTACCCGATGCCGTCGGTGCAGTATCCCGCCGACCAGCAGCACCCGCGCGCATCCGTAAACGAGGCCCTGGACGCGCTTTTCCGAACCCTCGTCACGCGAACCGGACTCGACGAGGAGCGCATGCAAACCCTCACGGCCATCCGCCGCGCTGCCGCGTCTCGAAAGCAGACGCTGAAGTCCATCGTGCGCACAATCGCGGAATCCGAGAAAGCCGACCGCTACAAGGAGATCGGCGAGATCATCCTCGGCAGCCTGCACGCGATAGAGAAGGGCATGAAGTCGGTCGCGCTGCCGGACTTCTTCGACCCGGAAATGTGCGAGGTCGAGATCGAGCTTGACGAAAAGCTGGAGCCCCAGCCAAACGCGGAGCGATATTTCAAGCGTTATCGCAAGGCTCGCGATGCCGCCGCAACCGCCGAATCGCGCCGCGCTCAGGTCACAGGCGAGATCGCCCGGCTCCAAGGCGCACTGGAGGCAGCCGAGTCGGCGAATACAGTCGAGTCCCTGCGGGAACTCCGCGCCGCTCTCACATCAGCGGGTCTCCTGCGGCAGGAGGTCGCGCACGAAAAGCACGAAGCCGAGTTCCCCGGCTACAAGATACGTCACTTCACCACCCCCGACGGCTGGGAGATCCTCTACGGCGAAAACTCCACCTCCAACGACTACCTCACGCAGAAGGTCGCGCGGCCCAACGACATCTGGCTGCACGCGCGGCAGATCACGGGCGCGCACGTTGTCGTTCGAATGGCAGGCAGGAAGCCTCCCGTGCCCCGCCCGGTGCTCGAACAAGCATCGAGAATAGCGGCGATGAACTGCGACGCGAAGCACTCATCGCTCGTGCCGGTCGATCACACGCTGAAGAAGTATGTCCACAAACCCCGCGGCTCCGCGCCGGGACTCGTCACGTATCGCAATGAGAAGACAATTGATGTGAATCCGAAGGAGTAGTCAGGCACCCGCCGCCAGACCCCAGAGGGCCATCCAGTAGAAGCAGGCGATACCGGCAGCCTCAACTGCGGCAACCAACAGAACCATCGAAATGGCTGCCGCGATGGCCGCCGATGGGTAGAGACCGTCGGTCGCAGCAGAGTATACCCTCAGCATGATGGGGACATAGGTGGCCACGACTATGAGCGGCACGCCCGGAGCCAAAACTCTGCGAGTGATCGGCGAAGGGAATGGCCGATGCCGCATCAAGTAGTACCAGACGACAAGAACCATTGTGCAGACCGAGCCGGAAGTCACGAGAGTAACAGACAGCGATCTGCCCGCAATACACGCAGCGGAGGTCTGGAGATCAGGAAGCAGCGCCGACAGGAGAGGGAATAACGAAGCGCCGCCTACGGTGGCGACGACCAGCACAAGAGCCGTACGCTTGCAGATAGCCAAGAGTCGGGCATCCTCAATCGGCGGCCTCACACGTTTGACTGTGCGGATCAAGGGCACCATGACGACCACGACGCCTGCCAACTTCAAAACTGCGCCGACGGCATGGCGTTCGCTGTAGATTGTGGAAGAAGCCAGTAGCAAAGCCGTGCCAGCCAATAGCATCGTCGTACCGATGAGCAACAGAATCCAGTCATCTGCGGTCTTGTCGCGTCTTTTTCGCCAGGCATCTACAAAAACAAGCACCAGTAATGCCGCGCACAACAGTAGTCCAGTAACGGGTGATCGCATATAACCACCTCCACCGCGCTATTCTACTTCCCCGGCCACTTCTCCTTCGCCGCTGCCATAAGCTCGGAGATCGGCAGGTTGTTCGGACACTTGGGCTCGCACTGCCCGCACGCAACGCACAGCGATGGATCGTAGCCCTCCGCGTCTTCTGAAAGCCTGTTCAGCAGCTCTTCCATAGCCGAATCGGCGGCGCTTGGAACGAGCAGGTTGGAATAGACCTCCAGCACTTTCGGGATCAGAATCCCCTCCGGGCACTCGCAGCAGTAGCCGCACGCGCTGCAGAAATGCTTGACGTTGGCGTATAGCTCCTGCACGCGGCACTCGATCAAACCCCTCGCCTCGACGGTCAATCCGCCGCGCGCCGCGTAGGCAACATCCTCCTCGACCTGGCTCGCATACGTGAACCCCACCAGCGCGGTAGTCACACCCGGATAGCCGAGCAGGTATCGCAGGGCGGCCTCGGTCATCGACGTGCAGCCCACCCCGGTTGCGAGGGCCGCCAGCGGCTGGGCAGGCTTTGCGAGCGCGCCGCCGGCCAGCGGGTTCATCGCTATCACGCCCACGCCACGCGCAGCGCAGTATTCGACCGCCTTCGCGCGCGAGGTATCCCGGAGGTGGAACGGCATCGTGACCATGTCGAAGTCGAAGCGCTTCAGGTAGCCGATTATGTTGTCGGCGGGCATGTGGGTGGTCAAGCCAACGTAGTCGAACAACCCCTCGGATTGCGCCTTGCGAACGCCCTCAAGGAACCCGCCCGGCTTCATCGCCTCATCGAAAATGCGGTCGTGGTGGATCGCCCAAAGGTGATACACGTCCAGGTGATCCACGCCGATGATCTCCATCGACCGCTCGATCTCGGCGCGCGCCTGATCGGCGGTGTTGATGCCGAACCCGATGTCGGGGCGATGGTTCCGCCCCACCCCTTCGCCGCCATCGCCC
>Ga0209226_10000372_pt1 | contig 26328 bp, 28 predicted proteins | sample BarGraNGADG00212_2_FD_184497 | JGI IMG/M metagenome (GOLD analysis project Ga0209226, IMG submission 184497) | Arctic peat soil microbial communities from Barrow, Alaska, USA - Barrow Graham LP Ref core NGADG0011-212 (SPAdes) (version 2) | ecosystem: Environmental > Terrestrial > Soil >...
GATTTTGACATCCTGGTGGACCCAGGCAATTCCAGTTGGAACCAATTGCTCACGGAATTGTCGCAACTCAGCAGGATTGTTGAGCAATCCGCGAACGACAGGGATCATGGGTCCTCAAGTACAGCAGCACCGGAACTGGGGGAAAGATAGCACCTTCCACGATCAGGGGGATATCCTCCAGATGTGTACTACCCAGGTCTCTAGAACCAGTACTCTATTACTATAGTCATCTCACAACAGTATTCAATCTATGCTTCTCGGAGAAGGGCCTTGACTTGGTACACGGGCAGGCGGTCGTTATCACTGAGTGAGCTGCAAGAGCAGACGGGGCTTTCCAGATCGGCTGTCATAGCGGCTAAGCAGGCATTGAAGGGCAAGGGCTACCTGTAAGGGGTAGTAGCAAATAACTACTAGCAGCAAAACCTGAACACGAGCAGTCAGACAAGCGAAACAGGCATTATGAAACAAGCTCAGGACTGCATAGTATTGGGTAGTGTCCTTACTCTCTCCCGGTTGGATCCTGAAAGGTGAAAGGGTGAGGTTGTCTGACTTGGTAGTCGGTTGAAGGCTAGATTTTGGACTTGGCGGCTGCACGTTTTGCAAAAACAACAGCCTGAGGGGGCAAGATGACAACACAAGAGGCAATGCAGCAGCTTCACTTAACCGGAAAGGGTACGCTGAACTTTCTGACCGTTGACCTGAAGGATGGGCAGCAGATTACCTTGACCCGTGAGGACGTGGAAACGTGGCCTCATGATCAGAGCCTCATAGTCTCCGTTGTCCTGATTGGTACTGTTCCCTTTGAAACGAGGGTTGCCGTTGACCTTATGGAGCGGGCGCGTCACTACTTTGAGCTTGTAAGGGGGTGGTAGAATGGCACAGATAACGTGTGGTGGTGCCGTTTCGACAAGGACGGCAAGTGTTTCGACTGGGTTGTTTACGGCTCTGAGGGTGGCGATCTGCTGACCGATGACGGCCCCAGGTTCTGCTATGAGTCCTTGACCTTGTGCTCTGACCTAGCAAGCAAGTAGGCTGGGCGCGGGTAGTGTTCTATCCAGGCATCCCTAAGGCTTGATAGGTTCTCCTTGCTCTCATGCCCTCATACCGTACACCCCTCATGTAGAACGTATAAGGGTTCTCTTCTGTGTGCGTAGGCGTGGGTGCGCCAGAAGGCGCCTGGGTGAGTTCCCGTCCCTGCCACCCTGCCCTACAAGGGAATGACGGGTGGGGGTCTCTATATATATCTCTCTCCGCCTGCTCTACAGGGTTTTCTAGAAAGGCACCCTGTAACCCTGTTATACTAATAAGAGAGGCTCCTTTCTGTAGGGAGGGGTTGATCCGCTACCAGGCAATCGCAGTTGCAGAGCAACTAAGGGGGGAAAAAAATGAAATTGCAAAACGTTTGGACTAGGGCAGTCGTGGTGATCTACCTGGTTGTAGTTGCCGGGGTATGTCTCTACGTTCCAACGTACGGGCACGGCGCTCAAATTATGGGGGAGTTGAGGCCTGGATTTGCCTATAAGTGGGTCTGGGATATGGGCAGTTCCTTTGAGCAGTACTCGTACGAGTATGCTGCGTCGGTGGTCGACTACGGACGTGTCGCCCTGGAAGTGGTCAGTCTGACCGCCGTTGTAGGGGTTCTGTTCTTCATCGGTTCGTTCGTGGAAGGCAGGGAAGCGGGGCAAGCAGTCTGACCCTGTGAACCGAGAGTGAGGGTGCGAGAGTTGGATTTACCCAGGGAGCCCAGGACGTGCTCGAGGAAGGTAGACACCGTAAGGGGGAGGGAGCTTGAGGATCGTACTTAGCTTGGTGGCTGGATTCCTGCTGTCTGGTGCCTCACAGATACTAGTGGATCTGAACACCCGCCTTCCTGGGTGGACGATGGAGCCAACACTTGGAAACGCCATCCTAGCGGGATTGATATGGTTCATTCGCCCTCTTCTAGTACACACGCCAAGAGCATTCGTTGTCGAAATGCTTCGGGGCGTTGTGAAAATGGGAATTTTCAGCGGCTTTGCATGGCTTTGTATCGCCGGCGCGACCCGCATCTTTGACAGCACGGCCCTGCAAATCGTCGCAGCCACATTGTTCATCGCTGTCGGAGGTTGGTGCATAGTAGTGCCTTTCGTGATAGCTCTGCTGATGCCTCCATTTGTTGCCGTGATTGTTTTAGATCTCATCTTCGCCGGAGCCAGTCTCGCCTTTGGCATCATCGCCCTTCCCATCAATGGAGCAAAATGGGCCTTTAAGAAACTCTTTCACATCGGGGTGCCGAAGCAGACTGTTGGAATTCGAATTGTTGTAGCGATCTACCTGGTTATGGTTATTGGTGTCTGCCTGTACGTTCCTTCGTACACCATTAACGTTCCGTCGTACGCCCTTAGAAGCGGACTCAAGCTGGAATTTGCTTACCGGTGGGTTTGGGCCCTGAATTATGGGCTCTCGATCGACTTCGGACGTGTTGTCTCGGAATTGATTGGACTGACCGCCGTTGCGGGAGTTCCAGTCCTGCTACTCATCGGTTCGCTGGTGAGTGGCAGGAAGCGAGAGAACAACACTACGACATAGCGCACACGTCCGGGAGGTCTCGAATAGCCTGGATACCATAAAGGGAGGAGGGGTCATGAGAAGGACCATTATCGTCTGCGTCGTGCTCTTGGTGTTGAGCATGGGGTATGGATGTGGAAGCGCGGTTGTCAACCCGGAAGACGATATAGTGCCGACGACGACACCTATTATCGAGATGATGCCGAACGTCGTCATCAACGATGACATCACAATGAGTTTCGAATCGGATGCTGTCTACATAGTCGGAACGGTCACCAATAAGTCGGACAAGCCTGTGGGGGACATGGAACTGACGTTCAACGTGTTCGATGCTTTTGGACAACGCCTTGGAACAGCAATGGGTTTCCATTTCAAAGATGAAGTCATTGCTTCGGGAGAGTCGTGGTCATACCGGTGCGACTACTACGGAAAAGACTTCAAGAGAGTTGCCAAGGCGGTCGTTGCAGGACTCGTCGTCCACTAGCAGGGGGTTCTTCTCCTGTTTGCCGTGAGTCTCAATCTTTAAGATGTACTGAGGCTTTATCTTCAACGTCCGGGTAGTGATCTGCCCGGTCTGTCTGCATAGTGGGGGCGGCCTCACACAAGGGGCCGCCTTGCGTATTGGTGGGGCGTACTTCTGCACTAGCTTACCAACACGCCAGGGTCTCGGGGGCCAACGATCTGAGTCCTTGAGTACCCCAGAAGGGTCCGAGTCAGCCGATGCCCCAAAAAGGGGTCATTTCTGAGAGTCGGCCCTACTGGGATACGTCTCTTGCTTCCAAATTGCTATAGTGAACCCGCGGCGAGGTCAGACGAGGCAAAATATAGCCATGATGGGCGCACCCGCCACCATAGGCGAGGCACGATCACGAGAGGGTGCAGGTTTCTGGTTTTCCTAGACCCTGAATAACGGGTACTCACGGGTGCTGGTTCCATGTCAAGGATACTCAATCTTGACAAATCCATTTAAAGGTGTATACTTCTGCCATGGTTGTATAACGGAAACATTAAAAACCGTGATGAAACCGCGAGGGGGTTTGACGATGAGAGCAGCAGCTTACATGAGAGTGAGCACGGACGCACAAGCGGGACCTGATAGATACTGTCTCGACTGCCAGCGTGCCGACATAGAAGCCTACGCCACGGCGAACGGGCACGAGCTCGTCACCTGGTTCACTGACGCTGGTTTATCTGGGAGTACATTGGACCGTCCTGGACTTGTCGCCTGTATGGATGCAGCCGCACACAAGACTGTTTCTGTTGTCATTGTTGCGAAAATGGATCGGCTGAGCCGTGATCTCATGGGCAGCCTATGGATCAGAAAGGAACTGCTGCGTTCTGATGTGCAAGTCCTGTCTGTCGCTGAGCCGTTTGACGCTGAGGACCCGGCGGGTCGTCTGTTTATGCAAATCGTTTCGGCGTTCGCTGAGTTTGAAAAGAACCGTATCACTGAACGGCTCTCAGGTGGGCGCAAGGCAAAGGCAGTCAAGGGCGGCTATGCCGGAGGGCGGGCGCCACTAGGCTATACTGCGAAAAAAGGCGGGACAGTGTTGACAATTGACCCCGCAGGTGCTTTGTCCGTCCAGCGGGTATTTGCCCTCAGATCTAAGGGTTTGTCGATGGGCAAGATCGCAGCAGCCTTGAACCAGGAAGGGCGCACAACAGCAACGGGTAAGAGATGGCGGGATATGCAGGTGAAGCGGGTTCTTGACCGGGTAACGCTCTATAGCGGGCGCTATGCCTATGCCGATGTAAAAGCAGCACAAGGTCAACAGCAAGCGATATTGGGGAGGTAGCAGAATGAAGACTGACAAGTCTGTTAAAATCTTCGCGACTTTGGAAGAGCTCTACACGGTTTCTGATGTGGCGCAGGCGCTAAAAGTCCAGCCAAAAACGGTGTATAAGATGATCTCAGATGGGGTGTTGAAGGCCGGTAAGGTCGGGCGGGTGTGGCGTATACGGGCTTCTGATGTTCAGGCCGCCATTGGGAGGGCGCGTTGAAGGGTGAGGCAAGAGAAGTCGGGGAGAAGGGTTTACAAAGGCAAAAACAGTCCCGGAAACAAGGAGAAGGGGAGAGTTTCCGCGTCTCTGTAACCCCACATGAAAAGTCCCCCTTCCTTAAATTATGAAGAGCGTGCTTGAAAAGTGCCCCGAATGTCAACGTAAAAGCTTCCACGCGGTATGTATATACGTGTGAAGGGTAAAGGTTTAGTGTTCTAAGGCGTTCCAAAATCGTCCTCTGGCGAGGACACAAAAGGCGAGGTGAAGCATGGTTAATACCACTTACGGCAGCAAGTCGTTCCCGAAAAATCCTTTCACGTGTTTTCTCAATCACGAGGGAATTAAGCCTGGCGAGTTCTCGATCATGGCTCGCGTCGAGGGCGCGAACGTCTACGATGCGATGGAAAGCCACATGAAAATCCTCCCTCAGTCATTCGTCCTGGCAATCGAAGAGCGCAACGGCAAGGGTGCCGGAGAAGCGGTAGCCGCTGCCTATCTGGAGTATAGGGAAGACTGCCGGACGATCTTGATGAAGAAACAGAAACCGGTACAGAAATAAGGGAATTAGGACAATGCGAAAGGCCCAACTTCTTCGATGCCTCTGGCGAGGACTGCCCTTTACGGGCAAAAACAGCGAGGTGAGTTGGGCCTTGTCTGTTTATTGTACTAGGTATCCGGCCCTAATGCAAGGGCAGGTGTGACGTGTCCAGGATACTGACGCCACAGGAGCAGATAACAGAGTACGTTGACCTGGGCCTGTCTGCAATAAAAGACTTGCCAGGAGTGCTGATGAAGCAACTAGACACGCAATTCATGAGCGTGCCCTATCTGTCTCTCGTATGGGGCACGTGGAAAATCATCGAGGGCAAGTGACTGCTCAGAAGACGATCATGCCGACAGGTGGAGTCGACTACGAGACCCTTCGTGCACGAATGCAGCCCGAGTTCACCAGGCTGGGGCTTGCCGGGGACCTGGCAAATCAGCTTGTTCGGGAGATGAATTTCCTGTCCTGCTTGTTCATTAAGGTGGCAAGCAAAAGGAGGCTCAATGGGTGAACTAGGTGAACAGAAACGAGCTGTGATTTACACACGAGTCTCCTCGAAGGAACAGGTCGATGGCTCCAGCCTGGACACTCAGGAGAGATACTGCCGGGAATATGCGGACCGGTACGGGTTTTTGGTTGACAAGGTTTTTGTCGAACGAGGCGAGAGCGCCAAGACAGCTAACCGAACCGAGCTCCAGAGCATGCTGCACTACGTGGGTGTCAATTTCCGACATCTTTCGGCGGTCATTGTGTACAAAGTGGATCGCTGGGCTCGCTCCACGAAAGACCATGGAGACCTGAGAGCTATCATCAACCATTTGGGGTTGCGGCTGCTCTCGGCAACGGAGAACCTTGAGGACACGCCCGTGGGACATTTTGTGGAGAACGAACTGGCCAATTTCGCGCAGTTTGACAACGAAATACGTGGTGAACGCTGCAAGAATGGAATGATCGATGCTGTCAATGCGGGGAAGTATGTCTGGCAAGCCCCTCTCGGATATGTTAACGGCCGGGCCAAGTGTGAGCCAAGCCTTCAGCCTGCGAGTCCATCCATCGTCGCGCTCGTCCGCAAGTCGTTCGAGTTGGTCGATAGTGGGTACAGCGTGACGGAAGCCCTTCAGCGGGTTACCAACGAGGGGCTCCGGGCGCGCACGGGCAGAGAACTCAGTCGCAATACCTTTCGGACCATGCTCATGAACAAGAGGTACATCGGTCTCATCGAGGGGTTCGGAAAGATGGTCCGTGGCGACTTCGAGCCGCTTGTTTCAGAGGATGTCTTTTACAGAATCCAGCCGAAGCTGCATAGGGCCCCCCTGCCCATGAGAGTGGTGTATCGGAAAGATAATCCCGAGTTTCCCCTGCGTGGCGTCTTGCTTTGCCCGCGGTGCGGTCACCGATTGACTGCTAGCGAATCAAAGGGCAACGGTGGCAAGTACGGATACTACTCGTGCCCCAGTTGCGGGAAGTTTAGAGCGCGCAAGGAGGGGTTGGAGCGCCACTTCGTTGAGGCACTAGCTGGTTTGAGTCTGCAGAGAGACTATGCGAGGCTGCTTGAAATAGCGATTGACACCAACCTTGAACGGCAACGGTCGTGGATGAAGCATGAGACCATCTCAGTGCAGCAGCAGATATCTGACCTTAAGGCGCGTGAGATGAAGATTGTTGAAAAGACGCTCTCGGACGTCATACCGGAGGACAGGGCGAAGGAGCTTCTCGCGATAGCAGCTACTCAGGAAGAAGAACTCAGGGAGAAGCTCGCGCTCGTCTCGCAATCTGCGCTTGCGACACCTGATGTGGTAAAGACGGGTCTGAATATTCTAACCGATATGAGATCGTTCTGGGCAGAGTCCGACCTGACGACCAAGCAGCAGTTCCAAGGGTTCGTTTTTCCCAAAGGAATCGCCATTGAGGATTCGCGATTTGGAACCAGCGAGACAGCCGCTTGTCTAAAGCTAAGAGAGCTTCCGGCGAATCCCGGAAATATCATGGTGGGCCCACCTGGATTCGAACCAAGAACCAAGTGGTTATGAGCCACCTGCTCTACCGTTGAGCTATGGGCCCATGCGTTGCGCGCACGTCAGGAAAGGGCCTGTGCGGGTTTTATTATAGGCGGGGACGGCCGTGCGTCAACTTTTCGACGCGCATAGATATGCCATAGCTTCCTCTCTGGAGCCGATCATGCCGTCCAGCTGGAGGCGTCGCACCTGGTCGAGAAGCAGTCCGACCTGTCGTCCTTCGGGGATACCGAGGCTCACGACGTCCTCACCTGAGACCAGCGGCGGCTCGTCCATCCGTGAGAGGACTGTCATGAGGAGGTCGCGAGGGCCGGTGGTCTCCAATCCGGCAAGGTGGGCCTCCAGGATCGAGAGAATAGGCAAGGGAATGCCCCCAAGTTCCTCTACTGCAGTGCTCACCTTACATGTTCCTTGCTCGAGAAGGCGACGCAGTGCCCGTTCCTTTCGCTGCCATGACCGGCACGCCGATGCCAGTCGGTCGCTTAATCCGAAGTCCTTGAGGACCTCCTGCAATTCTCCAGAAGGAATGTCGCCCAGCCACACAAGAAGCGGCGCAACCCATCGAGGAGCATCCAGGCCGTTCACGGCCGCGTGGAGACCCTCCTCGAGGGCGGACAGGAGTCGGACTTTCGCAGCCCGCGGCGGAACGAGCGGAAGACCAATGAGTCCACATCCGACCAAGCAAAGCGCTTTGATGGATGCGACGCTCCTGCTGCTCAAGAGCAGTTCCTTGAACTCGTCCTGCGCACGTTTGTTGCGCCGGACATTCAAGAGCCCGAGATCAAGAGCCTCCCTCGCCTTCTCACGGGTACCGTCCTCGAGAGCGAAGCCCAGACGTGTCTGGGCCGAAACGGCCCGCAGTATCCGGGCGGGGTCCTCGATGAAGCTGTCCGGATACGTCATCCGAATGGTCCGGGCTTCAAGGTCCCTCAGCCCTCCGGTAGCGTCCACCACGGTGCCGAAATCGCTCTCTGAGAGAGACATGGCAAGAGCATTCACGGTGAAGTCCCTCCTCAGCAGATCCTTCATCAATGGTGCAGGGGCGACCGTGGGCAGCGAACCTGGAAAGTCGTAGTACTCGAGGCGAGCAGCTGCAAAATCGTACTCCCGCTCTCGAATACGAACCTTGTGTGTCATGAAGCGTCCATACGAGATCACGTTGGTATCGAAGGACTTGGCGACTGCCGCGGCAACGCCCGAGACGTCTTTCTCCGTGACGATGTCGAAATCGTTGGGAGGCCTGCCAAGGAGGACGTCGCGTACCGACCCGCCGACAAGATAAGCCCGGTTTTCCTCCGTATCGCCAATCCGACCAATTCTGGCCAAGGTCGCCGCCGTGTCGCTTCCGCCCAACCGATCGAGGTCGGAACGCACGATGACTCGCACACCTGCTGTCCCCACGATGCTCTGTGGATGTGCTGTGCTGTTGAGGTAGCGCAGGACGTCGGATCTCGAGACCACACCCAGAAGGCAGTCCTGTTCCATGACCAGCAGGAGGCCTGTGTTGTACCCACCGAACCCCTGTATGAGCTCTTCGACGGTTGCGCTGAGGGGAACGGCCGGAATGCGCGTATTCAGAAAGTAATGCACAGGCTTCTGCTGGAGCCGCGTGAGAGAAGTCTTCTCGAGAGCTTTCTTGGACACGACGCCGACAATTCGGCCATCACGTTCGACCGGCAGCACCGAGAACCCAAGATTCACCATTATGTGCAGGGCTTCTTCGGCGGACCTGTCCTGAGAGACTGTCGCGGGATGGGGCGTCATGATATCGTGGACGACCTGGTGCCACTGAGTACGCCTCGCGGCTATGGCGGATATAATGTGCTCTTGTGCGGTTTCAGCGGATGTTCCATCTCGCAGGATGGATGCTGCCGCATGGATCCGACCTGCTCCCCCCAAAGGAGCGAGCAACTCTGCGACGTTGAGCAGGCGATCACTGCGCCCGAGAACGTAGAGTGTCTGGGGAGTCTGGTAAATGAGAAACAACGCTTCTGCCTTGATGATCTGAGCCAGCCGGTGCACGATGACCGAGAGGTTGCCGACGTTCCGCTCTGCATGCACGATGGTAAAAGCTATCTGTGCTCCAGCCACTGTCCTGACCTGTGCACTGTTCAGCGCGTTCTCGAGAGCCGTTTGCTGCTCCGGAGCCAGGTAGGTGGTGACATAGCGGGCGACCATGGAAAGACTCGCGCCAGCTTTGAGCAAATAGGCTGCCTGTTCGACGTCGAACGCTGTCGTCTCGGGAAACAAAAGCGAGCCCGTGTCCTCATAGATGCCAAGCGCAAGGAGTGTAGCTTCGTCCGGGTTCACGGGAACCAGCTGCTCGCGGAGCGCGGCGGTCACAAGCGACGCGGTCGCTCCACACTTCCGGATATGGCCCTCGTCAATATGTGCCAGGCTCGCGGAGTTTGGCTCATGATGGTCATACGCAATCAGCCTTATCCCTGGCAGTGAGAGGACCTCCTTGTACTCGCCGAGACGGGATGCGACAATCGTGTCGGCCAGGATGACCGTTCCGATGTCTTCTTTGAGCAAGGACGGCGCAGGCATGCGCACAAAACGAAAACGTCCCTCGTAGAGCCGGAGGAACTCCTCCACGTTCGGCTCGAGGGACCCGGGCAACACTGGGACGGCCCCGGCATACAGCCGAGACAGCCCAGCCATCGAGGCTACACAGTCAAAGTCCGCACCTGCATGGCCGAGAATAACCGTTTTCACGAATGCTCGTACGTCACCACACCGTCCGGGCGGCTGATCTTTGCCACGACGGTCTGCCACCGAGGGACGGACGCTTGCCCGACGACGATGGACCCCAGAATCTCCTGTTCGCACGTACGTGCGTCGTCGTCTGTGCGTGCGTAAACGGTCGCAATCTGGTGTCCGGCACTCACTGCGTCGCCGGTCTTGACGTCCAGCACGAGGCCGACGGCCAGATCGATGACATCTTCCTTTGTTCGACGCCCTGCGCCGAGGTGCATGGCAGCCAGCCCAATGCCTTTCGCATCGATGCTCGTGACAAATCCACTGCGCGGAGAATAGACGGGCAGCCTGACCGCGGCTTGTGGCAGAACCTCGGGCCGGTCGATGAATGTGGGGTCACCTCCCTGCGCCCTGACGATATCGGCAAAGCGTTGTAGCGCGTTCCCGCTCGCGATGGCGTTCATGGCCATTGTTCTGGCGTCTTCGCGCTTCTGAACAATCCCGCTTTGTATGAGGATCTCGTCGCAGAGCGTCAGTATGACATCGACAAGTTTGGCCGGGCCATGCCCCTTGAGAACCTGGACGGCCTCGACGATCTCAAGGGCATTGCCCACGGCGTTACCCAGCGGCTCATTCATGTCCGTCACATAGGCCACTGTCGTCTTGCCATTGTCCTCTCCTATGCCAACCATGGTCTTCGCCAGTTCGATGGCCTCCGATTTGCCTGCCATGAAAGCCCCCGATCCCCACTTCACATCAAGGACGATCACGTCTGCACCGGACGCCAACTTCTTGCCCATGATGCTGGATGCGATAAGAGGCACAGAATCCACCGTTGCCGTCACGTCGCGGAGAGCATAGAGCTTCTTGTCGGCTACAGCTACATCGCCGGTCTGAGCCATGATGGCTCCACCTAGACGGTTGACGATCTCCATGAACACCAGCGGCGTCAGGTTCACGTCGAAACCCGGAATCGACTCAAGCTTGTCGATTGTCCCGCCGGAGTGGCCGAGGCCCCTTCCCGACATTTTTGGCATCACGGCACCACAGCTTGCGGCAATGGCGATGAGGGGGATGGACACTGTGTCGGCGACACCCCCCGATGAGTGCTTGTCGCACTTCACTCCCTTCAGCGAAGAGAGGTCGATGACGTCTCCGCTGGTACTGATGCAATGCGTGAGCCAGGAGGTCTCATGAGTATTCATCCCTTTGAAATAGATGGCCATGAGCATTGCCGACGTCTGATAGTCGGGAATGGAGCTATTCACAAGACCATCAATCCACCACGAGATCTCTTCTTTCGAGAGTTCGCCGCCGGATTTCTTCTGCTCGATAAGTTCTGCGAAGTTCCTGTTCACCACTCGGCTCCCTCGATGACGCCGGTCAGCAACTCTGCCAAGTGTTCATCGGCACGTCGCGCCGTGGCGAGCACCTGGTCATGGCTGAGCTCGGTGACCGTATCGGTCGCAAGGTCGGTAATGACCGAGACGGCGCCAACGCGCATGCCAGCCTGGTTTGCCACAATGACCTCGGGAATCGTGGACATACCCACCGCATCTGCTCCTAGAATCCGCAGCATTCTGATCTCTGCACGGGTCTCGAACTGAGGGCCGGACAGCGCTGCATAGACGCCGGACGCAATCGGCAAAGAACGAAGTTCACCGACCGATTTGAGCGCTTGCGTGACCGCGGGGTCATACGCAGTGTACATATTCACGAATTTGGAGCCGAACACCTCATCGGCGAGACCTCGAAGCGGGCTGTCTGCGGTAAGCAAGTTGAGATGGTCTTCGATGACCATCAGGTCTCCGAGTTTCAGACGATCCGCAATGCCACCCGCCGCATTCGTGAAGAGGGCGGTACGAACACCCAGGGCCTGGGCAACCCGGACAGGGATCGTCACCGTGGCAGCGTCATAGCCCTCGTAGTAATGAAAGCGACCCGCAAAACACAAGACTCTGTGTCCACTGATGCTCCCCGCGACAAGCTCGCTGGCATGCCCCTTGACTGTCGACACAGGGAACCCCGGAATCTCGACGTAGGGAACGATTGTCCGCCCATCCATCCGGTCCACGAAGCTCGACAGACCAGATCCGAGGACGACAGTAATCTCGTACGACTGCCCGATACGCCGCATCAGGCTGTCGACCGCGATGGTCACCTGTTGTCTCAGCTGAGCGCTGTCCATTACTCGACCGATCCCACGACGCCGTAGAAAGCCTGCCCTCCGTAGTAGGGCTGGATCTCAAGATCAGGGAATTGCCGGGTCAACGTCACAACGAGCGCATCGAATGACGCCTCAGCAAAGTCGGCGCCCCGGTAAACCGATATCAGAGACTTGCCATCCCAAATGATGGTGGACTCGTTGAGGTGCACCAGCGCTCCCTCGACCGATTGTCCAAGTCCTACAAGCTTGTCGTCCACGAGCAGCATATAGTCGCCCTCGTGGACAAGCATTCCAGAGACCGAGGCATTCTTGGTTGCACACGTGACCGCAAAGAAATCTGTTGCCTCAATAGCCTGGTTTGCGACCGCCAGACAGTCGTCATCAGGACCACAAGAAGCCAGCTGGACCAGCGCACTGATAGCCTGCACCGGGTGGCGAGCGTTCAACACTTGCACGTCCTTGTCGATGAGGTCGGCGGCCTGTTGTGCGGCCATGATGATATTTTTGTTGTTTGGGAAGACAATGAACGACTTGGCGTTGCATGCCTTGATGGGAGCGACGAAAGCTTCAGCCGGCGGATTCATCGTGTCGCCGCCGCTGACGATGATCTGCGCTCCAAGTTTGCGGAAAATCTCGTCAAACCCAGCCCCCGGTGACACTACCACGTATGCACGCTGCACGTACTCGTCAGCGCAGCCCTCCGTCGAAGCGAGTGGCTTCGACGAGGAACCCGCCTTGGCCGCCGGACCGCCGACATACACGTTTGCCTGGTATTGCATGTCCTCGATGTGCCCCTCTCGTACCGGGGCAAACTTCATGAGGTACTGGATAGCGTCGTATGGTTCGTTGGTGTGGACATGGATCTTGGTAAGGCCGCCCGCCGACGCCATGACAAGGCTATCGCCACGTTCGGTCAGTTTTGCACGGACTTCAGTTTCCGGCAGCGTGTCAGAAGCCACCAGGATCACAGTGTCATAACGGTACGTCAGGTCCTGCGGGGCGACATGCTCCTCGCTCTCATCCTCCAGTGTCAATTTCCCGGAGGTGACCGTCTCACCCCGGAGACTCATCAACATACCTTCCAGGAGTGTCACAAGGCCCTCGGCCCCGGCATCCACCACATGGGCTTCTGCCAGTGCAGGAAGCTGCCCAGTCGTCTCCTTGACCGCTTGTCTTCCTGTCCTGATGACCTCGGCCAAGTAATCCGTATAGTCTTCCTGGTGCAACCCGGCCGCACTCTCGGCCATGCGTCTGACGACGGTCAGGATAGTTCCTTCTACAGGTATAACCACCGCCTTGTATGCTACCTCGGTCGCTTTGGTGAGCATCTGCGTGAAATCTGTCGTCGTTAGCACCGGCTTGCTGTCAGCTGCCGCTGCCATACCACGGATAATCTGGGACAGGATGACGCCTGAGTTTCCACGCGCCCCGATGAGGGATCCGGCAGACAATGTCGAGACCAATTCTTTCATGGACTTGGGCTGACTCTTCTGGACTTCCTCCAGAGCAGTTCGGAGGGTGAGGGACATATTCGTGCCGGTGTCTCCATCGGGCACGGGAAAAACGTTCAGGCTGTTGATAAAGGCTTTGCGGGATTCGAGGCTGGCGAGAGCAGCCGTGAACAGCGCCTCAAGCTCACTGTAACCGATTTCTTTCAAGATATCCTCCGGAAGTGATGCTATTCGTTTTCGTTTTCGACGCGAATGGACCAGACCACGACGTTCAGCTCGACTCTCTCCTGCGCAATCCCCGTCATATTGCAGAAGACATAGCGAACCTGTGATGCAATGGTACGGGCGACTTCGGAAACACGAAGACCATATTGGAGCCGGACATGAACGGTCACTTCGATCGTGCCGTCCTTTCTGATCCGAGCATCGACGCCCTTTGGTGTCGACAGAAGCGCAAGAGCGCCAGTGAAGCGTTCGGCGAATGTGACGGGAGCCAGCCCTGTCACGCCGTAAACATTCAGGGTAGCCAACCGGAGGATTTCCTCCATTGCATTCCTGCTGAGAACGACTTTACCTTTTGTATCAGTCATATCCACTCTCCAGGCAAAATGTGGTATTCGATTATACCACCAAACTTGAATTCGTTGGCCTTTGACGTAAAATTAACCTACTTTTTCATGGAGGTTCATCGAAATGAGCAGAGTATGTACTATTTGTGGCAAGGGTCCAATGGTAGGCAACACGGTCAGCCATTCCATTCAGCGTAGTTCTCGTCGTTTCCTGCCAAATCTTCACACAGTACAGGTAGAGATGAACGGCAGGGTTCAGAGGATTCGCGTGTGCGGCAAGTGTCTCAAGAAGCTGAAGGCCACAGCCTGATTCGACGCTTCGACGAATGAGCGAAGAACTCCGGAGCCTGTTGTGGACAGGTTCCAGTTTGCGCGTACTCGACCAGGTCAAGCTCCCCTTCGAAATTGAGTGGATCGAATGTACGTCGTACAGAGATGTATATTCAGTCATCAAGAATATGAACACTCGCGGGGCTCCCGCAATCGGCGTTGCTGCTGCCTATGGGATGGCTCTGGCTGCCCGAGAGGCGCTGACGACTCCGCAGCCTGCGCAGTTCGTGCTTGATGCCGGTGTCTATCTCAAGAGCGCCCGACCCACTGCCGTGAACCTTGCATGGGCTGTCGATCGGTCTCTCGCCGAGGGAGCGCCGAGTCTCGGCAAAAACCCACGGGCGGCGGCCGATGAGCTTGCAACGTTCGCCAGCAAGCTGGCCCGGGACGATGAGGACCGAAATTTCGCTCTGTCGAAGCACGGTGCTGAGCTGTTCGAAGACGGAGACACCATCCTGACCATCTGCAATACCGGCGCTCTTGCGACGTATCGATACGGCACAGCGCTTGGTTCCATCAACGAAGCGTTCAGGCAAGGCAGGAAGATTCAGGTCATTGCCCTCGAGACACGGCCGTATCTTCAGGGAGCACGATTGACGGCTCTGGAACTCGTGATCGCGGGTATCCCGTTCCATCTTATTACTGACGGAATGGCCGGCTTCATGATGTCGCATGGGATGGTCACCAAGGTCATCGTGGGCGCCGATCGTATCGCCTCGAACGGTGACTTCGCCAACAAAATTGGGACCTACCAGCTGGCTGTCCTGGCCGAGTACCACGGACTGCCATTCTACACGGCGGCACCGTTTAGTTCCTTCGATTTCTCGATTGCTTCGGGCGCCGAAATCCCCATCGAACAACGCGACGAGAATGAGGTCCTGTCATTTGCAGGCCAGCGTGTCGCCGCAGAAGGTGCACATGCCTTCAACCCGTCGTTCGATGTGACCCCCAACGAGCTGCTTTCGGGTATCGTCACTGAACGTGGTGTTTTCAGACACCCCTTCGGCAACTGGGAGCGACCCTGAGCAAGAGCAACCCCGGCACAACAGGGAATCCATCCTGTCAGCGTTGAGCCTTTGCTTCTGGCACTCCATTCTTCGGACAAAGTCCACTAATTGTACAGGCACCGCAATCTGGTCGGCGAGCATTGCAGGCAGACCGCCCGTGGGCAATGAGTGCGTCACAGAGTGAGTTCCAGTGGCTCTCCGCAACGACAGTCATAATGTCTTGTTCTACTTTTTCTGGAACGAGGCTCTCGCTGAGTCCGATGCGATAGGCCAGACGCTTCACATGTGTGTCGACTACAACAGCCTGCTTACCAAATGCATGCGCAAGGACAACATTGGCGGTCTTGCGTCCGACGCCAGGGAGTCCCGTGAGGAAGTCCATCTCGGGAGTCACCGTGCCTCCCCATTTCTCACAGAGTTCGAGGGATACGGCAACGATCGCCTTCGCCTTGTTGTGGAAGAAGCCGGTCGGCTTGACGATCTCTTCGACCGCAAGAATATCGGCGTGACCCAGAGCACACACGCTAGGATAGGCAGCAAACAGACGTGGGGTAACCTTATTGACCATGACGTCTGTGCACTGGGCGCTGAGTATTGTTGCCGTGAGCAGCTGCCATGGGTCTTTGAACTCCAGAGCGGTGCCTCTGTCGGGATAGGCCTTCTCGAGTGTGGCCACGACCTGTCGAACGCGCTTCTGCGCTGTGAATGTCATCTCCATGTCTCCTCGCTTGACGTTTGCATGTAAACAACAGTATACTCATATGTCATAGGAGCAAGGTGGCTGCTCTGACCCGGTCGAACAACAACCCGAGGGTTCAAGGGCTCCTGGGTTGTGGTATGCGGGCAGCCCCGAGTCAAAGGGCTTGCAGCCGAGCGTGTTCTGTGTATACTACAGCAAGTCCGGTTTTGTGGGCGGTTAGTTCAGAGGTAGAACGCTTCGTTGACACCGAAGAGGTCAGAGGTTCGATTCCTCTATCGCCCACCATCTGCGTTTCCAAGGAGCGGACATGGATATCAGAATTGTTGCCGATGACGCATCGTCTCAATACTCTTTCAGTGATGGCGAGTCCATCCTCATGGTTGTTCAGAAGCTCTTTCCCCAGCAGAAACGATCTATCGTTGCTGCCAGGATTGGTGGTTTGCTTGTGGACTTGACGACGATTCCATCCACGACCGACGACATCCAGCTTGTGAGCACCGCCAGCAGCGAAGGGCTGGAAATCCTTCGTCACAGTACGTCACACATCATGGCCGAGGCGATCAAAGAGCTCTATCCCGACGCCAAGCTTGCCATCGGACCATCTATCGACACCGGTTTTTACTACGACATCGACATGCCAAAGACGCTGTCCCCCGATGATCTCGCTGCAATCGAACAGAAGATGCATGAGATTACCGAGCGCAGCGAGCATTTCAGCCGACAGGACAAGCCGATAGCCGAAGCCATCGAATTCTTCAAGGAACGCGGCGACGAGTATAAGGTCGAGATCCTTTCGGAGATACCAGCGACGACCGTCTCGCTCTACACTCAGGGATCGTTCACGGACCTCTGCCGTGGACCGCATATTCCTTCCACCAGCTACCTCAAGCACTTCAAGCTTCTCTCCATCGCAGGTGCGTATTGGCGAGGGGACGAGAAGAACAAGATGCTTCAGCGCATCTATGGCACGGCTTTCCCATCGAAGGAAGAGCTGACCGGTTTTGTCACGGCCCGGGAAGAGGCCGCCAAGCGCGACCATCGCAAACTTGGGCAACAGCTGGACCTCTTCAGCATTCAGGAGCAGGCTGGCGCTGGACTCGTTTTCTGGCATCCCAAGGGTGCCATTGTTCGCAAGGAGATCGAGGATTTCTGGCGTGCTGAGCACATCAGGCGTGGGTATGAATTCGTCTACACACCCCACATTGCAAATCTTGAACTCTGGAAAACCTCTGGCCACTGGGGCTTCTACCAGCAGAACATGTACTCTCCGCTCCAGGTCGATGAGGACCAGTACATGCTCAAGCCGATGAACTGCCCCTTCCATATCCTCATCTACAAGTCGCAGGTTCGCAGCTATCGTGATCTTCCGCTTCGGTGGGCTGAACTGGGTACCGTGTATCGCTACGAGAAGTCAGGAGTCCTTCATGGACTTCTGCGCGTGCGTGGGTTCACTCAGGACGATGCTCACCTCTTCGTCCGTCCGGATCAGCTTGATGCTGAGGTCAAGGGAGTGCTCGACTTCACGCGTCACATGATCGAGACGTTCGGGTTCACGAAGTACAACATCTACCTCAGCACCCGCCCGGAACACTCTGTCGGAACGGCTGAAGGCTGGGAGATGGCGACCGAGGCTCTGAGGGTGGCTCTTGAAGAGATGCATCTCGACTACAAGGTCGACCCAGGCGAAGGTGTCTTCTATGGGCCAAAGATCGATATGAAGCTTGTGGACGCCATTGGCCGCGAATGGCAGGGGCCGACGCTTCAGGTCGACTTCAATCTGCCAGAACGCTTCGACGTCACCTACATCGGCGAAGACGGCAAGGAACACCGCCCGATCATGCTGCACCGTGTTGTGCTGGGTTCCATGGAACGGTTCTTCGGTACTCTGATCGAACAATATGCTGGTGCATTCCCTCTCTGGCTTGCTCCCGTGCAGGTCGAGGTGGTCCCCATCACGGATGTGCAGGAGGAGTATGCCAAGGCAATCACCGCCAGGCTAGTCGAACGTGGCATCCGTGCCAAGATTGATATCCGCCGAGAGAAGATGCAGTCGAAGATCCGCGATGCCGAGATGCAGAAGGTCCCCTACATTGCAGTCATTGGCACCAAGGAAGCAGCAGTGGACTCGGTAGCAGTACGCATGCGGCGTGAAGGCGATCAGGGTGTGGTGGCCATCGACCAGTTCATCGAGCGTCTGCTCGAGGAGATCAAGAACAAGGTCATCTTCCCCTAGTTGCGTTGCATGGGAACATTGCTATACTCGTGGAGGCTCGAAAGAGTAGAGCCACTGTAAAACGAAGCCGGCAGGCTTCTACCTCCAGCTTTAGGCAAAGAGGTTCTTGAGTTCGCCAATGTGCTAGTTAACTATATGGCGGCCGTTTTACAGCGGCCGCCATTTTTCTTTCCGGAGGTGTGGAATCAATAGGGATTCAGATCTGATTTACAACGAGAGAGTACGCTGGAAGGAAGTTCGCGTCATTGACGAGAACAATGGTCAGCTGGGCTTATTGACGTCCGAAGCGGCTCTTGAACTTGCGTACTCGAAGGGGCTCGACCTGATTGTCGTGGCGCCCAACGCCACTCCACCCGTTTGCAAGATCATGGACCTGGGAAAGTACCAGTACGAGCAGATGAAGCGGCAGAAGGAAGCCAAGAAGAAACAGGTCACAGTCGAGATGAAAGAGATGAAATACCGACTGCGCATCGACGTTGGTGATCTGACCGTGAAGAATCAGCACCTCAAGGAGTTCCTGTCCGACGGAAACCGTGTTCGCGTGACGATCATGTTCCGCGGTCGTGAGATGGCTTTCCCCGATCAGGGGCGTGCGCTGCTCAAGAGGGTCGCTGCTGATCTTGCCAACTACGGCACAGTCACGCAGGAACCAAAGATGCAGGGTCGCAATATGTCAATGATGATGGAACCATCCAAAGAAGTGCTCGCCAAGATGAAAGGGCCCGGAAAGGAGTAGGATATGGCTATCAAAAACAAAGTGACCAAGATCAGGACATGCAGGGGAGCCGCTAAGAGGTTCAGGATAACCGGCACCGGCAAGATACAGGCGTATGGCGCCAACCATGGCCACAAGCTTGGTAAGAAGTCCATGCGTAAGAAGAAACTAATGCTGAAGAAGCGTGTTCTTCAGGGTGCAGATGCTCGCAATATGAAGAGACTTGTGCCGTATCTCAAGGGATAATGGAGGCTCACTATGTCGAGAGTTAAGGGTGGAAGCTCGATCCGCAGAAGGCACAAGAAGATACTGAAGCTCAGCAAGGGCTATGTCGGGGCACGCTCTATCCGGTACAGGGCTGCACGGGAGGCTGTTCAGCAGGCTGAGCGTCATGCCTATTTCAACCGTAAGGAAAAGAAGCGTGAGTATAGAGCACTCTGGATTGTGCGTATCAATGCACTGTGTCGCTCTAATGGGATCACGTACTCCAAGTTCGTGGGAAGCCTGAAGAAGGCTGGTGTAAAGCTCGACCGCAAGGTTCTGGCTGACATGGCTGTTCATGACAAGGAAACGTTTGCCACCCTCGTCGCCGAGGCGAAGAAGCAGCTGACTGCCTAGTCCTTTCATGATCTCGCCATTTGGTCGAGCGGCTCTTGCTCTCGACCTCCTGCCTCTCGGCGTCTGCAAGTGGGACCTCGCGGCCCTGCTTGAGGCGCCGGATGAATTGGAGGCCGTGTCACAGGAGAGGCTCGACCAACTGCTTTCTGGATCGTCTTCGGCGCGAGGGAAGCATGTGTCGCTGGCTGAACGGGACACTGCCCTGGAAAAAGCCGACAAAGAGGTTGCCGAGCTCAACAGCCTCGGGGCTTCTCTTATTACGATATTCGACGGACCGGAGACCTATCCGGGTCGCCTCCTCGAATGCTTCCGTCCCCCGCTCTTCCTTCAGATTCTGGGTAATGCGACAGTTCTGCTCAGGGACTGCATTGGTATTGTGGGAAGCCGCAAACCGACACCTGAAGGTGTCAGAGCAGCTTCCGACCTTGCGGGACAGCTGGCAGCGGCAGGTCTCGTGGTGGTCAGCGGCCTCGCCTATGGAATTGACAAGGCTGCCCACGTCGGATGTCTTGACGCAGGGGGCCAAACGATTGCAGTCCTGGGATCCAGTGTAGACGAGATCTACCCGTCCATTCATGGTCCAATTGCGCGGACCATCGCAGGAGACGGCGGGGGAGCCGTCATTTCTGAGTTTCATCTTCATACACAGCCCACGGTCTATACATTTCCACAGCGCAACCGTGTCATTTCCGGCCTTTCGCTGGGTGTCCTCGTGGTAGAAGCAGCGAAGGAGAGCGGATCTCTGATTACCGCCAACTTCGCTCTTGAACAGAATCGTGAGGTCTTTGCGATTCCGGGTTCTATCTATGCTCCACAACACGTTGGGACGAACGCGTTGATCAAGTCCGGTGCCAAACTGGTGCAATCTGTGAACGACGTTCTCGAAGAACTCCCGGGGTTCAAGGCCGCCCCCGAGGAACGCCGGTCTGAGGCGCTGTCGCAGCAAGAACTGACGATCGTAGGCTGCATTCAGACAGGATGTACCTCCGTCGATCTGCTCTGCGAACGCCTTGCCTGCACTGCGCCTCAGGTCCTCAGCACCCTGACCAGTCTTGAACTCCGGGGCCTCCTGGTGCGCCGGGGACCGGACAGCTTTGCCATGGTCCAGCCACTGTAGCATGGGCATTGACATCCGCGTTGTCGGCGGCGGCCTGGCAGGCAGTGAGGCTGCGCTGTCCCTAGCTGGTCTCGGTCTGACGGTGGAGTTATGGGAAATGCGGCCTTTGCGCCAGACCGACATCCACGAAACCGACCGATTCGGAGAACTTGTCTGCAGCAATTCCCTTGGCTCTGACGCCTTGCGGGATGCGAGAGGCCTCCTCAAAGCCGAACTTCGACTCCTGGGTTCTGCCATCGTCCAGTGCGCTGATGCGAGCCGTCTTCCTGCGGGTAAGGCCTTCGCGGTCGACAAGAACCAGTTCAGCGCCCTGGTGACTGACAGCATCCAGAGGAATCCGTTCATTTCCATTCGCAGGGAGGAATACAGACGGCTCGATGCCTCGGTTCCAACCATTCTTGCTACCGGCCCTCTTACCAGTCCGGACTTTCTCCGTGAGCTGCGGGAGCGCCTCGGATGCGAGAATCTGTTTTTCTACGATGCCGTCGCTCCGTCCATCTGGGCTCATTCAGTCGACCGCAATTCTTCGTTCTTGAGCTCCCGAGGGGGAGATGCCACTGACTATCTGAACTGTCCCCTCACGAAGGAGGAGTACTACGCATTTGTTCATGCGCTCCAATCTGCCAGACGGCACCTTCCCGAGACTCCTGATGAACAGAAGTACTTTGAGGGGTGTCTGCCCGTCGAGGAAATTGCGCGGAGGGGCGATGACAGTCTCAGATTTGGTCCGATGCGCCCCGTCGGCCTCCGGGAGAGACCTGCAGACTGCTTCGCCGTCATTCAGCTTCGTAAGGAGAACCGCGAAGGAACCGTCCTCGGCCTGGTGGGATTTCAGACTTCTCTGGCCATCGCCGAGCAGAAGAGAGTACTTGGCATGATACCAGCCCTCCGCAACGCTGAATACGTGCGGTATGGTCTCATTCATCGGAATGCATTTCTGCGCGGCCCTTCAGTCCTGTCTCAAGATCTCCAACTGAGAGCGTTCTCGGGGGTATGGGCTGCAGGACAGTTGTGCGGCGTCGATGGATACATGGAGTCGACCGCACTCGGCCTCGTTGCGGCACTGAACGCTGTTGCCTCACTTCGTGGCCTGTCGCGGCCCGTCTTTTCTGTCCAGACAATGACTGGCCTTCTGGTCGACTACGTTACGCGTGACAGAGAGGACTTCCAGCCCACGAACGCCAACTACGGGCTTCTCCCGCTCGAAGGCGGCCCTAAACAGAAGGCCGTGGACCGTGAAGCATTCGCCGCTGTAGCCCTGGAACACATCCGGGAAGTTGTCGACCAGGTTGGAGCATGGACTGCACAGAAAATGAGCCTCTAGGCTCAGGTGCGGTCGCCGTGCCGAGGCAGGATGTCGCGACGAATCCGGAAGTGGTTGCTGAAGTTGACGGGTCGTATCTCCACTTGTCGGATGCCAACTTCCGAGCCCGGATCCGGAACGCGTATCGCCGCATGGCGGCCTGCGATCTTTGTCCTCGACGTTGCGGAGCCCATCGGCTGTCTGGAGATACTGGCTACTGCGGCGCCGCTCTCAAGCCCAACGTCTTTGTCTGGAATCTGCATCGCGGCGAGGAACCTCCCGTCAGTGGGACGCGAGGATCAGGTGCGGTCTTCCTCAGCGGTTGCAACCTGAATTGCTGCTATTGCCAGAACTATCCGCTGAGTCAACTCCACCATGGAACGCAGATGTCGGTTGGGCAACTCGGAGGTGCGCTCGTCGAGCTCCAGGCGAAGGGAGCCCACAATATCAACTTTGTCACACCCTCCCACCAGGTACCCCAGCTACTCGCAGCAATATTTTCTGCTCGACAACAGGGACTGCACATTCCCATCGTCTACAACACGAGCAGCTACGACGAGCCATCGACGCTGACTCTTCTGGATGGAATCGTGGACATCTACCTGGGCGATCTTCGATATACGGACGAAGCCGTCGCCATGCAACTCTCGGGAGTCGCTGATTACGTTCAGGTCGCTGAACGTGCGCTTATCGAGATGCATCGCCAGGTTGGAGACATCAGCATAGACGAACAGGGCAGATATGTCCCGCGAGGACTCATCGTGCGATACCTCATTCTCCCACACCATACCGGCATGGCTGGGGAGGTCTTTGGCTTCGTGTCCCGCCGGCTGTCACTTCAGACATACGTGAGCGTCATGACGCAGTACTTTCCGGCCTACAAAGCATTTGACCGCGCACTGGGCATTTCGCGGAAACTCACCGATGCGGAGTGCGACCGGGTCATGAGAACATGGTCCCAATCAGGGCTGGTCCATGGATGGGTGCAAGACATGGGCGACAACGGGGGAGTCTGATCGAACGTGGAACGGGCAGAGCGCCAGCCCCGACATCTTACCGTCTCTCAGGCAAGAGTGACAGATCAGATCTTGCTGACAACCTCGCGAGTGATTCCTTTGAGGCATTCCATGACAGAGACTCCGCTACTGGCCATGCCAAGGTAAACAACCTTCCCCTTGAGCTGCAGGTCATCGACAATTTCACGGACCGGCATGATGGTGGGCATGTCCCGTTTGTTCAGCTGATAGATGATAGGCGTATCCGGCAACTCGTAGTCTTCCAGATTCTTGAACATATCCACGAGGTTATTGACGTTGTCTTCTCGCCGGTCGCGATTCGAGTCTGCGACGAAGACGATCCCGTCGACAGATTTGAGCACGGACTTGCGTGTCAGCTTGTACAGTTCCTGCCCCGGCACGGTATAAAGGCTTAGGCGGATCTTGAAGCCCTTGACGGTCCCCAGTTCCACTGGCAGGAAGTCAAAGAAGAGCGTCCTCTCTGTCTCAGTCGCGATGGACGTGAACTGACCCTTCACCTTCTCCGGGATCGTCCGGAAGATCCAGCTGAGGTTCGTCGTCTTGCCGCTCATTGCCGGGCCATAGTAGACGACTTTGAACGTGATCTCAGACTTGGAGAAGTCGATCAGAGACATGCGGCGGCTCGCATCAATTTGCTAGAAGAGGTGGTCGATCTCATCCTGCAGTCCCTTCCTGAGGTCCTGGGAAGGTTCCTGACGCGGGCCGGAGGCCATTTTCTCGAGAACCGGCTTGATCGAACCCGAAATCTTCTTGGCCCAGAACCTGATGGCACCGATGGGCGCTTTGTTGTCGAAAATGACGGCAAGCAGGATCAACGGGTCTACGAGCGAAATGTGGATGTTGGTCTCTTTGCCCTGATGGAACGTCAGGGTAAACTCGTGTTCTCCAAGAAGTTTCGCCAACTCATTCGTGGCCGAGAAGACACCGGCCGCCAAGGCAGAAACGGCGATTGCCGACTCCCGTGTCACAGCACCACTCTTCGCAAGGAGTTCGCCGCTCTTGTTGAGGAGGATAATGTCCTTCGCCTGCGAATCCACGAGGTACTGTGAGAACAGTTCGTCGATGGTTTCGATATCTTCCTTCGTGATCACCAGTGAAGACAGTTGACCTTCCATCTATGCCTCCGATTTCGACAACTTGACCATCTTCTTGTCCGCAAGACCGTTGAGAGCTGTCCATGCGCGGAAGAATCCAAACTCAGCTTCCTTCAGGATCCTGTCGAACGACTCCAGGTCGCCAGTCTTCTGCAGGAGTAGAAACTCATCGGCGGTCAGCGTAACGGATGCGTCGGAGTCATTCTCGCCCAAGCTTACCTGCAGTTCGGACGGTTCCATCTGGATTCCTGACCGTACGTATTCGTCAGCAAGTCCCGTGGCCTCTATGAGGAGACTCGTATTGCTCTGGGTGATTTTTCGAGGCGGCATGATAACGCTAGATGCAAAATTGAACGTACCGTCACGTTCGAGAAAGGCATCAAAGAAAGCGGGTAGCCCGCTGCTGTACGGTGACTGCGCATGGATGATCTTGCCTTTCTGGAAAAAGATGGCAAAGCTACCCAGATGTCCCTCTATGTCCAACTTTCCAGTCCTTCGAGCGTTGTCCAGGGTCTGAATAAGCTGGGCAAGCGGAAAGCTCTGCAGGTCACCGCGTAATTCCATAGGATTCCTCCACTTCTCTAAGGTAGCATGCTATTTGATTTCGGTCCAATTTCAAGGTATGCTGGGTCTCTCACACATTCGGAGGTGAACAGTGATGAAGTCCAAGGAAATCGGGTTGAACAAAACATCTGCCTGGAGCAGCATCGACCGCAAGGCAACCGACAAACTGGCTGCAGAGTACATGTCGGTTATGAAGGATGCCAAGACCGAACGCGAGTTCGTCGAGGCAGCGACAGTCATTGCCCAGGCTAGCGGCTACCGCACGGCCGACGCTCTCACTACCAAAGTGTTGCCCACAGGGAGGAAACTACTTTTCGTCAACCGTGGCAAGAACGCCGTGATCGTGAGGCTGGGTAAGCGCCCTCTTGGCGAGGGTGTCAACATGATAGCTGCACATGTCGACGCTCCACGCATCGACGTGAAGCAGAACCCGCTGTTCGAGAGCACTGGGCTGGGCCTCTTCCAGACCCACTATTACGGTGGAATCAAGAAGTACCAGTGGGTGACGATTCCGCTTGCGTTGCATGGCGTGATCTATGACAAGACAGGGAAGAAGCTTCAGTTGCGTATCGGTGAGGAAGACAGTGATCCAGTGTTCAATATTTCCGACATCCTTCCACATCTGGGGCAGGCTCAGGCAGAGAAGAAGATGAGTGAAGGAGTTTCCGGCGAAGCGCTGGATGCAATCGTCGGCCACGTGCCTGCTGATGACAAGGACGACAAGACGCCTATTCGTACAAATGTCCTGAAGATGCTTGCCGAGCAGCTCAACATCGAAGAGCAAGCCTTCGCTGCGTCTGAACTGGAGCTCGTGCCGGCAATGAAGCCGCGGGAAGTCGGTTTTGACCGCGGACTCATCCTCGCCTACGGACACGACGACAGGATTTGTGGCTACACGGCTCTGCGTGGCCTGCTGGACCAGAAGAAGGAACCCGAGCGTACGCAGGTCGTTTTCCTCGCTGACAAGGAAGAAATTGGTAGTGACGGCGACACCGGCATGCAGAGCGAGTTCCTTGAGCTGGTCATTGAGCGGCTTATCCTGGAAACTGGAGAGAAGACCACGGTCAGACAGGTGTTCTGGCACTCCATGGCACTCAGTGCTGACGTCGATGCAGGTATGGACCCCAACTATCTGGATGTGTTCGAACCGACAAATGCTGCCACTGTTGGCAACGGCATTGTGATCACGAAGTTCACCGGCTCTCGAGGGAAGTCCTCAGCCCATGACGCCTCCGCCGAGACTCTTCACAAAGTGCTCGGCTTGCTGGACGAGGCCAGGGTCCCATGGCAAGTAGCTGAGATGGGCAAGGTAGACGTCGGTGGAGGTGGCACAGTAGCAAAGTTCCTGTCCAAGCGTGGCATCGAAACGCTCGACGCCGGCCCTGCGCTTCTGTCGATGCATGCGCCACAAGAGCTGGCGAGCAAGGCGGATCTGTATGCCTGCTACCTCGCCTACAAGACGTTCTTGGAGAAGGCCCGCTAGGTCATTTCACTTCAAAGCGATGCAACCGGGATGCTCCCGTGAAGGGTTCCTCCGGTTGCATCGCTGCAGCTCCTGCATATACTATCTCTGCTCTCTGCCGTCGTGAAGACGGCCGAAATCTAAGTCCAAAGGG
>Ga0209226_10000373_pt1 | contig 26328 bp, 21 predicted proteins | sample BarGraNGADG00212_2_FD_184497 | JGI IMG/M metagenome (GOLD analysis project Ga0209226, IMG submission 184497) | Arctic peat soil microbial communities from Barrow, Alaska, USA - Barrow Graham LP Ref core NGADG0011-212 (SPAdes) (version 2) | ecosystem: Environmental > Terrestrial > Soil >...
GCTGGACCAGCCCGTGCCGCCTTTGTAGATCGCGCGCACCGAGATTCCGCCGCCCTGCCTCGAATCGCACGATTTGATCGCGCTCAACTCGAGGTCCACGCCCAGGTTCTTGCCGAAGCTCGCGCTCACGTCGGCGAACTCCGCGCCGTTGGATATCGCGGCATCGCAGGCGATCTGAGCCATCTTCAGAAGCATCTCTTTGTCTATCATGTAAGTCCTCAGTTATCAGTCTATAGGGGTCCTGTCCCACTTTCGCGAGTCTACATAGTCCAGGCTAACCCGAGCTTGCGCCTGCCAGTCCGTTTTCCGAAAGTAATAACAGTTTCCGACACGCCGAAGCTTTGGCTGCGTCGTCACTTCGTAGTACTTCGGAAGGTGGCTGACTATCACGAGCTTGCTCTCGCTCACTTTGCCACGCCAATTACCGCCGGTGAAAGGGTAAGCGGCTCCATAGCCTATGGTGGTGCTTAAGCTCTTCTTGCTTCGCTTTTCGGTGTTCGCCATTCCGGGTGGAGAACGATAACTAACCAAAACGGTTCGGGTCTGGTTCTTCGCGAAATGCACTTCCTTGACCCAGAACGCCTCATAAGAGCTCATCGGACTGAAAGCAGCCAGTTTCCTTATGGCATTCACTGGCTTGCCGTCAACTTTGGTGTCGAACCTCCGGAAGCCCGATTCTGTCTTCGCATCCATACTCCTGATGGCTCCGCCGCCACTCTCCGGAAACCCCATCTTCACGTCAACAGCATCACCATCATTCTTCAGGACAAACTCGGCACGGACAACATAGTAGTCGGAAAAGACATCCATCCTCACGGACTCACGGACCATGCGTACCGACTTATGCTCGCCTTCCAGGAAGGCAACTCTCCCACCCTCGCCAATGACAACACCATCATTCGCAACAGACGCGCTGGCTGCGAACAAGACCGAAATGATAGCGGCAGAAATATACCGTCTCACGATGCCATTCTCCCTATTAACCATTCATAATTCAACATTCATAATTCGTCGGCTACTGCTGCCCTCCGACCACAAGCTCCTTGACTCGAATGTGCGGGCCGCCGTTGTCCACATACATCCCCTGGCCGTCCTTGCCGCACATCCCGGGCATCTTCATCTCGAAGTCGTTGGAGACCGCGTCGATGTTCGCCAGGGTTTCAAGGGTCATTCCCGCGACCGAGACATCCCTGAGTTGCTCGGCAAGCTGACCGTTGCGGATCATAACGGCCTCACCCGCATGGCACGTATACTGCCCGCGCTCGCAGAAGACATAGCCATACTCTCCGCCCCTCAAGTAGACGCCGAGGTCGATTCCCTTCACCAGGTCATCAAAGCTCGACGTGCCCGGCACGATATACGTGTTGCTCATTCGGATGATGGGGCGGTTGGAGTAGTCCTGCGCCCGCGCGCTGCCGTTGGGCTTCATGCCCATCTTCGCGGCGGTTTCCAGGCTGTGCATGTAGCCCTTGAGAACGCCCTTTTCGATGATCACCCGGCGCGCGCCCGGCGTGCCCTCGGAGTCATACTCGAACGATCCCCACTTGCCGGGGATCGTGGAATCGTCGATGATCGTGACCAACTCCGAGGCGATCTTCTCGCCGATCTTGCCCGCGATGATCGATCCGCCGCTCAGGATATGATCGGCTTCAGCGTTGTGCCCGATTGCCTCGTGGGTGAGAAGACCCGTGATCGACGGATGGAAGATCACCGGGAACTTGCCCGCCGGCGGTGGGGAGGCCGTCAGCAGCGACAGTGCCAGCTTCGCGGACTTTACCGTGAAATCTTCGGCGCTTGTTGCTTCGATCAGCTCGAAGCCCACCGGTTCCCCGATCCGGCCCCTCGCCTTCTGGAGGATGCTCCCGTCTGTCGTCACGATCAGGTTGTAGACAATCGTGCGGATCGACTCTTTGCGCACGAACGTCCCCTGCGTGTTGCAGACGGTCTCTTTGTCGACACGGTCGGAGTAGCTGACAATCGAGTTCGCGAGCTTGTCGCCGACCGTTTTGATCGCGGCCTGCTCATATCCCTCGATCGCGGCCATCTTTCGCTCGACCGTTACCGTGCGCGGGTCGATGGCAACCTCGGTTCTCACTTCTCGCTCGACGCCCTCGATCTCGGCCACACACGCCTTTTCGGACCGCGCCGCCGAGGCTTCGGCCATCGAAACAGCCGAGTCGAGCGCCGCAAACGCCGAGTCCGTGTCGAAGTCGGAAACTGAGGCGAACCCCCACGCGTGGTCCTTGAGGACTCGAATGCCGAGCCCCTTGGAAGAGCCGGAGTTGAGCTTGTCGGCGCGGCCGTCCTGGCGGGTGATGCCGGTGCTGTCGGACTCGAACACCCTCGCATCCGCGAACGCCGCGCCCCGCGCTTTCGCCTTATCGCATATCGATCGGAGTAGGTCCTTCATATATAATCCCTCTGTGGTGACAGTGCCTACATAGTGCTTGTCTGCCGCATCCCCATCTTCCTTCCACAACTCGTCTATACTTGCCCGAAGGCGGGGCGGGTCAAACCAGTGCTCATCTACTTGCTGCTCTTCCTCATCAACGCGAACAGCTCCGATGGCAGCACGGGCACGTAGTCCGGTCCCACCTTCTTCATCGCTTCCACGGCGACCGTGGGCGAGTTGAACCAGTTGATGAGGCAGACGTGCATGAACGCCGGGCGCTTCGCCGGTGTCACCGATATGATGGCATCGGCGAGCGCTTGCGCGCTCTTTTCGTTGGGCGCCGAGTTGCCGGGCGCTGTCAGCGCACGAACCACCGGCACTCCGGACGAAAGCATGAACGCCGCGTTTTCGGGTGTCACGCCCGGCGCGGGCCCGTAGTCCGCGATGATGCCTTTCAGGTCGGGCAGCTTTGCCGCCCAGATGTCCATGTCCGCCTTATCGAGTGGAACTCCGCTGGTGTTGCCGAGGTGGATGCTCGTAAGCCCCGCGACTTGCATGGCTTCCCCGGTGAGCCTGAGGTACTGCGCGTAGGTCTCGCCGTTGTCGTGAAGGCTCTTGCCATACAGCGATGGGACCATCAGCCCGATTCCAGCCGTGGAGCAGACGAGCTCGTCGTTCGGCGTGGAGGTGCGCTGGAGATATTCGAGCACATCGGGGATCAGTTCCGCCGCGGATGGGCCAATCGACCAGGAGAGCGGTATCTTCCCCCGGTTCGGGTCCTCCCACCATTGCTTCGTGCGGAAGTATTGCTGGATATATTGAAGGTTGTCGCCGTCGGTGAAGTTGAGGCAGACGTAGACCTTGCGCGGGTCGAGTGTGAGCTTTCGCGCGGACGAGCGCTTTCGGGGCTGGTGGAAATCCAAGCCGGAGTGCATAGAGAGGTTGAAGCAGCCATCAGTGACAACTATGAACTTGCCCTGCTCGCTGGTCATCCGCTGAAGCTCGGGCTCGCCGACCCTGCCGGCGGGCTTCTCGCCGTAGCCGCCCCAGCACCCCATCACCGGCGAGTTCGGCTCCGCTTCATTGAGGAAACGCCAGCAGAGGTCCTCGTCGGTTTTGCCCATCTCCTGGCTGATCCAGAACGGCATGATCTTGTTGGCTACGAGATAGTCCCGCAAGACTATGTGGGAGGGGCAGGTGAGCGCGAGGACCTTGTGGTTCGCGCGAGGCCAAAGCTCGCGGTAGGCCCAACCATAAGCCTCACTGGCCGCGTTCAGCTTGCCTCGGGCATCAAAGAGAATCGGGAGCTTGAGCCTGGCATTCAGCTCCTCGGTCACGGGAACGGCGTCGTTGATGGCGCAGTAGAGCGTGAGGGCATTGAGCTTGTGAAGTGTTTCGGGCTTGTCCGCGAGGTTGGATTCGTAAAGCGCCGCGCCCTTGACACAGGATCGGAACCGCGAGAACAGGTTGAGCGGATCGGGCACTTCGGTGAATGCGTAGCCCTTCGCCTTCAGGCCGTCGATCCACTTCGGGATCACCTCGGCGGTGTGCCAGCTCGGGTCCTGGATGATGTAGATTCGCGGCTCACGCCGGTTCACCAGTCCCTGGAGCACGGTGAGCGCGAGGCGGGTGTGCTCATCCGACTTCATGAGGTCCACGCGGTAGAGCGCCTTCGCGGGCGGAGGTGACTTCGGGAACGCCAATGACCGGGGCCGTTCGGAAGCCCTCGCGCCAAAAGTGAGACAGAGAAGCAGCAGGATCAACATTGCCCGTGGTTTCATGTGCTTACTGTCTTCGGCCGGCGGCGCGCCCAGTCCTTCCCGGCTCCGCGATCCTCCACCAACTATATTTCGATATGCTGATTCGTGCGGGAATCTGGCAGGATTTGTCGAAGTAGTACTCACCGGAGGGGTGAGTAAATGCGGTCTGAGAGGATGCTTGGTTATGAGTTTGCGGAGGATTCATCGTTATCACAGATGACCGGTCATGCGGGCCTTTTGCCCTACCTTGACCTGGCGTGTGTGCTTGGGCTGTGGAGTGAAGCTGACGCAAGCAGTGTTGAGAGGCTGATCACGTCTGAAGTAGGTGTCTCAGGCCCGAAAATGGGGAACAGGGCAACCTGAACCGGCCATCAAGGCAGCAACGCGCCGCCCAAACCCGGCCCCCTCGCCAAAACGGGCCTCACAGACGGCTACACCAACACCTGTGACGCAGAAGGTGGAGGATCGGGGCGTCTTTCTAACGTTGACGTAGGAACGTGGCTGGACTATAATGACGGCAACCTCTAACAGCTCAGGAGGAGTATGTTGCACACACGAATCATTGTCACTGCGGTTCTGCTTGTTGCTTTCCTGTTGATCTGCTCGGTGCCTGTTATCTGCGAGGAGAGCGCCGCGCCAGTCGAACCGGCCAAACCGGCTGAGGTCGCACCCGCGGCTCCAGCGCCGGCCCCGGAAGCGCCCGCGGCCCCATCTACTCCGGCTGCCGCTCCCGTTGCGCCGGTGGTCGCCCCGGCGGCTCCCGTGGTTGCTGTTCAGCCTGTCGCGAAGCCGGAAGCGCCGGACGTGACGCCGGACACGAACATCTTCAAGCGGACCCCGAAGATCGACGGCGTGGTTGACGATGGTGAGTGGGACGCATTCTACACCTACAAGAGCGGGGAGTTGGAGATAACCACTTACGCCGACTGGGACTCATCGAATTTGTATATCGCCGCGAAGTCCAATAAGCCGGTCGATCTGTTGGCGCTGCTGGATGCGAACGCGGACGGCTGGTATAACGGCGAAGACAACTACGAGTTTCGCGCGATTCGCGGGGCGGGGGAGACCTGCAAGCTGGATGTCAACCGCTACGATTCCCGCCGTACCAAGACGCCGTCCGCTTCGCCCGTCACCGCCGAAGAAGTCGCGCTCGTGGAGATGAAGAGCAGCGTGACGGATGGCGTGACGAGCATCGAGATGCGCGTTCCCGCCGCGCTGGTCCGCAAGTTCAAGCTTGCCGACAAACGCAAGATCGGGCTGCTGATCTCCGCGAGGACCGGCTCGGACGAAGCGAGTTGGATCGAGTCGGGGTCGCCGGGGGATACGAAGGAGTCCACGCTGGTCACCAAGAAGATCGCCTCTCTCAAGCCGCTCGCGCTTGGCTTTGACCTGAGGGATGCGAAGATCGCTCGAGGCGATGAGCTTGTGGCTAAGTTCCATTTGACCAACGTTGGCGCGGATACCGTGGATGTGCGCAGCTTCGTGATTGCCGGCGAAGGCAAGGCCGGTGGCTACCTGAGCAGCGAGAAGGTGCGCATGGAGGGCATGGTCCCCAAGAAGCACTTGGCGCACGACGTCCGGTCGGTGATCCCTGCTGACATGCCTCTGGGGAGCTGGGCTTTGGGAGCGGAGGTGAATTCGGCGGATGGCAAGCTTGGCGGAGCGCTGGTGAGCTTCGACGTGGTGGAGCCGTTCGAGATCGCGCTGAGGCTGCCGAACGAGCCGGTCAAGTCCAGCGCGAAGGACGTGACGGTCGGTGTAGTCATCACGAACAACATGAGGGGCCGGGCGCGAGGCGAGACCAAGATAACGATGCCCGTGGGCTGGGAGCTTTGGAAGAATGACGACAAGCGCGTGTTCAGCGCCTCCGGGCAATCGCTTACCACGGTGACGTTCAAGATGAAGCCGCCGCTCGGCGCGCTGGGTGATATTCCCGTCAAAGTGGATGTCACCATCAACGGCAAGACCGCAACCGCCGAAGGCCAATTCACGGTGGTGAGCCAGTAGAAGTAGGGGCCGGTCTCCGTCCCGGCCCCGGTCCGAGACATCGAGATCGCATAGAACGCCAAAAGCGCCGGATCGTACATGTCCGGCGCTTTCGCGTTCCTAACCTCTAACATCCCACAAGAAGTGACTCTTCCTGCTGGACAATCGCTAGGATCATCCATATAATCTACTCAACAGCAATGTATACTGGCCTGTTGATGACCGGCAGGCTGGAGGCGCGTTTTCGTATGGCAACCTACAAGCCAACAGACTTCACTCTCGACCGCGGCGATAGTGACATTCCCGAGCGCGGCGTTGTTTACCTTGACGCCAACGGAGTGATCCACAACATCAACTCGAGAATGGAAGATGTCTTCGGGACAAAAGCGAGAGATCTCATAGGGAGAGACTACCGTGAGGTCTGCGAGCGCCACCTTCAAGCGAGAGTGCGTAACGGTCCGGACTTTGTTCAACGAATCGGCGTGGTCTGCAGCCAATCCACTGAAACAATGGAAGACGTCGTCATTCTCAACGACGGCGAATCACCCACCACTCTTCACAGATACAGCAGCCCGATGCTCGACGCCAACGGCGATTTGGTGGGCCGGGTCGAGGTTTTCAGCGACATCACTGTTCGCCGCCATTTCGAGCAGATAATAGTCGATCGCACCAATGAGCTGGCAATGCTCAACGACCAACTGCAGCGCGCGCAGGAGACGCTGGTGCATGCTGCTAGACTGGCCGCGCTTGGTGAGATGTCGGCCGGAGTCGCGCATCATCTCAATAACGTTCTTGGAGTGATCCTCGGCAACATCCAACTGGCCCATCGACAAGAGCTGGACCCGGCCCTGCGAGAGAAGCTGCAGGCTTGCGAGTTGGCCGCAATGGACGGCGCTAAGACAGTCCAGCGCATACGGGCTCTGGCGAAATCCGAGAAAAACAGCGTTTTTGATCGAATAGAGTTCAACAGCGTGGTCCGTGAGATCGTCAAGCTCCTGATGCCGAAGTGGCACGACGAGCCACGGCTGGCCGGCGTGGAGATCGAGTTGGACTCCGATCTTGCCGGAGCGCTGCCGGTGGTGGGCAGCGCAACCGACCTGCGAGAAGTAGTTGCCAATATTATCCTTAATGCAGTACAGGCAATGCCCAGCGGCGGGACCATCTCGGTTCGAACCCACTCAGACGGACGCCACGCCGTGCTTTGCGTGAAGGACACAGGCGTGGGGATGAGTGACGAGACTAAGTCTCGCATCTTCGACCCGTTCTATACGACTCGTGGGTCCGAGGGCACCGGCCTCGGCATGAGCATTGCTGACGCTGTCATAACGAAGCACGGTGGTGATATTCGGGTCGAGTCCGAGCTTGGGAAAGGCAGTGAGATCATAGTTCGCTTGCCTATGGCACAGGCCCTGCCGTCTGAACCCGAGCGCATCGAGTCTCTGTGTCCAGTAAGGGAAAGCGCCGAAGTCCTGGTTGTCGATGACGAGGCAGTGTTCGGCGAGATGATCGGCCGGATGTTGGCGGAAGGCGGGCATCGTCCTACTGTGCTCACTGCTGCATCGGAGGCGGTCGACGAGTTCAAAAAAGGCTGCTATGACATTCTGGTAACGGACTTGTCCATGCCGGAGATAGATGGCCGCGAACTGGCGAAAGCGGCTAAGCAGATCGATCCGGATATCCGTGTAGTGTTGCTGACTGGCTTGGGCTTGGCAGGAGATAGCCACGACGTTGCGGAATCCCAAATCGACCTGGTGTTGGGAAAGCCCGTGGGTTACGATGAACTGCTGGAATGCATCTCCCAAGCGCTGGCAATGAGAGTATCACGTAAAAATGCCGAGTAACAAGCACATTTTAATAGTGGACGATGAGGCGGCTTACCGGGAGATGCTGGTTGAGCTTCTCGGCGGCCTTGACTACTCGATAGACGTTGCAGTCGATGGCGAGCAGGCCGTGAAGATGGCCAGCCAGTCCAACTACGACCTGGTGATTACCGATCTGAGCCTTCCAAAGCTCAGCGGAACGCAGGTGCTTGCCGCTGTCAAACGAAACCATCCCGATACCCCCGTGATCATGATTACCGGCTATGCCACTGCCGACACGGCTATCGAGGCAATGAAGCTGGGCGCCTACGATTACATCGCCAAGCCGTTCAACATAGACGAAGTGCAGTTGATCGTCGCCCACGCGCTGGAGCGCAGCCGACTTATCGATGAGAATACGTTCCTCAGATCGGAACTCAGCAGGCAGTTCGGCTTCGACAACATAATAGGTCAAAACCCGGCGATACAGAAAGCCTATGTTCTCGCCGCCCAGGTCGCGCAGACCACCGCAACGGTGTTGATCCTTGGAGAGACCGGAACCGGCAAGGAGTTTCTGGCGCGCTCCATTCATTATCAGTCCAAGAGATCGCACGGGCCGTTCATCAAGGTGAGTTGTGCTGCCTTGCCGGAGACCCTGCTCGAAAGTGAGCTTTTCGGACACGAGAAGGGATCCTTTACCGGAGCCATCACGCGCAGGGCCGGCAGGTTTGAGCTGGCCGACGGCGGATCCATCTTCCTTGACGAGATCGGCGACGTGAGCCCGGCCTTGCAGCTCAAGCTTCTGAGGGTTCTTGCCGAGAAGCAGTTCGAGCGCGTTGGGGGATCCGAAACTCTCCAGGTGGATGCCAGAATAATCGCTGCCACTAATCGAGACTTGGTCAAGGCAATCAAGGACAAGACCTTCCGCGAAGACCTCTTCTACCGCCTGAACGTGATCACGATGAACCTGCCCCCGCTCAGGGACCGCAAGGAAGATATCGCTGTTCTTGCGGAGCACTTCATTGCCAAGCACTGCAGCGAAACGGGAAAGCAGATCGGCGGGCTCTCCCAAGAGGCTCTGCAGGCTCTGACTTCCTACGATTGGCCCGGCAACATCAGAGAACTCGAGAACTGTATCGAGCGTGCCGTGATACTTACAAACAGCGATGTCATTTCGGCGCGGGATCTGTATTTCTTCTCGCACGAGTCTGCTGTTTTGAATCCCGCCAAAGCTACAGAGTCCTCTGGAGCGCTCGGTCCGCTGAGGGATGTCGAGAAACAGCACATCGAGAAAGTGCTTGCCGCCTGTGACTGGCATCAGACAAAGGCGGCCCAAATACTCGAGATAGATCGCAAGACTCTTCGCAACAAGATTCGCGAGTTCGGGTTCGACCGACACCCATCGGCTGAGGATACTGACTCGGACAGCCGATAATCGCTGGTAGGTTTACTTGGGCGGCTCTTGCGTGCTGCCCTACTGAAGGCGGTTGCCAGCAACATGAACAGCCAGACTATGGCTGCCCGGCAGGTCGGACGAACCATTCCGGAACAGATCCAGGCAAGCAAGATTCTGAAGATGGGCTTGCAGGAACTGCAATCGTTCGTGGAACAGCAGGTGCTGGAGAATCCGGCGCTAGCGGTTGAGGAATCCGCACGCTGTCCGTTGTGCGGCGCCCCGCTCTCCGACCACAGCAGTTGCCGCATTTGCGGCTCTTCTCTGGATTCCGCCTCTGGGCACGAAACCGATGGCGACGATGTGCGTGAGTTTGAAGGCGCTGTCAGTTTCGCCGATGACGATGGCTATGACCCGTTCGGGTCGATTGCGGCGGAGACCGATCTTCAGTGTTACCTGCACAGTCAGACTGCCGCCGAGTTCGATGGACACTTGCTGCTAATCGCGGACTACATCGTCGATTCCCTTGACGATCGTGGCTACTTCACGGAATCGCTTCTCGAAACCGCTTGTCTTTTCGGCGTATCGGTTCCCGAGCTGACGGAAATTCTCGACGAGATACACAAATTCGATCCTCCAGGCATCGCGGCTACGGATGTTCGCGAGTGCCTTCTGATTCAAATTCACCAGATTGGGTCCCAGACCGAGGAATGCGCACTGGCGGAGCGGATTATCACGCAGTGTTGGGAAGAGTTGTCCAAAGTCAAGTGGCAGATGATAGCTACCAAGCTTGACGTTTCGCGCGATGATGTCAAAGCGGCAGTGAATTTCATCGCAAGCGAGCTGACGCCGTACCCAGCTTCCCTCTATCGAGCGCCCTGGCAGGAGTTTGCCCCTTCCCACGTGGCGAAAATCGTGCCGGACGTGGTTATGCGGCAGACGGAAAACGGCCTTAGCGTGGAAGTGGTCGATTTCCGGCTGGGCGTCCTAAAGATCGACGAGATCTACGAGGCAGTGTATAACCAGGTTCGCGAGCCGGGTCACTCGTTTAGCGACGAGGAACGCAAGCACGTTTGCCAACAGGTGAACAATGCGCGCTGCGTGCTGGAAGCTATCGATCTGCGAAAGGCTACCTTGGCCAGAATGTCGCTTCACCTTTCCCAGCAACAGAACGATTTTGTGACCAGGGGCAGGCAGCACCTGAAGCCGATGACTCAGAAACAGGTTGCCCAGGCGCTCGGTGTTCACGAATCGACGGTTTCCAGGGCTGTCAGCGAGAAATACGTGCAGCTTCCCTCGGGCGAAGTCGTGTCGTTCGATCTGTTCTTTGACTCAGCGCTGCCGATCAAGGAGAAGATCATTCAGATCGTCTCCGCGTCCGGACCTGCCGGTCAACCTTCAGATAGTCAGATAGCCGCTAAGCTCGCCGAGCAGGGAATACAAATAGCTCGCCGGACAGTGGCGAAATATCGCTTTCAACTGCAGCTTCCTGCCTGCCATCTTCGCGCGGCGTAGTCGTGTTATGTGATCCCACGGAATCCGCGTGCAAACCCACAGTTCCGACCCCCGTCTAATGCCTGGCACCCCGATAATGTAGATCGCCGAAAACAGACCAAAACGGCAGTCAAGGTACGGTTGAAATGGCGCAAGAAACTGCAATCTCCGGCATGTCCGGGGTCCAAAAAGCATCTCTACTGCTTGTAGCTCTTGGTACCGATGCCGCCGGCTCGGTCCTGAAGAAGCTTTCACCCGATCCGGCGCTTTCGCTTTTTTCCTGAAACCAATTGCCCTTCGGACTCGTCTACCAATATAGTTGCCCATAGCCACTATGTGGACATGGCGGTTTAGTGCCGGTCAGGCACACTCAATTTCCGCAATCAAGCATCATTGTGTATTGACTGTCCGCTAATGGCATGATATAGTTGAGTTTGGCAACTATCGAATCAGGCAACCAGTTGCCCGCGAGGCAGGCTAATGACAGATGAACTACGACAGCAGTGCGCGACAGGTGTAATGGACACATTCCACACCATGATGCGCACAATAGGTCCCGAGGCGCGCAAGCACTCATCGTCGGATCTGTCCATGCAGCAGTTCCGCGCCATGAAGACGATTGAGCATCACGAAGGCGCGTCTCTGTCTCTGGTGTCCGAACACCTGGGGTCAACGCTGTCCGCGACTTCCAAGCTCGTGGAAGGCCTGGTCGAGCGAGGCTACGTTCGCCGCAAGACCTCGCAGGACGATCGACGGAGGCTGATTCTCGCGCTGTCCGAGGCGGGGACGCAGGTCATGGAATCAGTGCATCTGCACGTCATCACGTTTCTCGCGGGCAAGCTCGCAACGCTGTCTCCCAATAGATGCGCGATAGTGAACCTGGCCATGAATATCCTGCGCTCGGCGCTCGTTGGCGCGCAGCCGACGGAACATCCGATACAAAGAAGTGAGATACAGCTATGAAAAGAATCCATCACCTGTCGCTGCTCGCAGCGTTCGTTCTTGTGGCGGGGTCGCCCCTGTTGGCCCAGGAGGCAAAGCCGCCGGCTCCGCTCTCGCTGCAGCAGTGCCTGGACCTGACGTTGAAAAACCAGACCGACATCATCACGTCGCGCAACGACGTGCTCATCGCCAAGAGCCGAACCTCTCAGGCGCTCAGCGCCTATTTCCCTCAAGCTTCAATACAGAACATCGCGTTCAGCGGCGGCACCGGGGTGCTCAACAAGACCACTACCGGCACCGCGTTCAACGTGACCCAGAACGTGTTCGACGGAGGGCTTCGAGAAACCAGCGTTCGGGGGGCGCGCTACGGGGTCATGCAGAGCACCGCGAGCCTTAGCCGCACTGTGCAGACAGTGATGTTCAGCGTGACCAAGTCCTATTATGAGGTTCTGCGCGCCAAGCACCTGGCGGAGGTCGCGGACGCCGGAGTCAAGTATAACGAGGAACTGCGTCAGCAAGTGGAGGAACGGGCAGTGCAGGGTGCTGCCGCGAAGGTCGATGTTCTGCCCGTGGAATCCCAGCTTGCCAATGCGCGCGTGAGTCAGCTCTCGGCCCAGAACGCGGTCCGCATCGCCGCTGTCACCCTACAGAACACTATGGGATTGTCACCACAGGCCGGGTTCGATGTTCAGGATGTCGAGAGCGTGCCGGCAGTGGAAATCCGGCCGTTGGCCGACTACGTTGACGTTTCGCTCAAGGTTCGCCCCGATGTCCTGCAGAGCCAGGCTGGCACCGGCGCGGCGCGTGCCTCGGTGAGAGCCGCCAGGATCAACCTTTATCCGCGCCCGGTGATCAGTGGGCAGTATCAGAAGAGTATAGAGGGCGGGTTCACCAGCAGCGGGTCGCAGATCACGGGCGGCATTGTTTTCGATCTCTTCGATGGCGGCGCGAATCGCGCGGTCTACAGGGCAGCCAGCGCCACTCAAGCCAACGCGGCGCAGCAAGAAGCGCAGGTAGGCAAAGATATCCAAGCTCAGGTCGAGGAGGCCTATCTTAACCTAACCAATGCCAAAGAACGTTTGGCGGCCACCGAGGTCGGTTTGACGGCGGCTCAAGCAAACTATGACGTGCAAAGGGATAAATATACTCAGGGGTTGGGGATTACGCTCGACATACTGAACGCTGAGGTCCAACTGCTCACCGCTCAATCCAACGCGGTTCAAGCCCGCTACGACTACTATGATGCCATTGCTCAGATGGATTACTCCGTGGGCAAGCAGGGAGGTTTCAATGGAAACTAAGAAACGACGTCGAATCCCATACATATACTACATCCTGGCCGTCATCCTCATTGCCGGGATCTTCATTGTCCGGGCGCGGCTGTCCGGGACCGACGCGCCCATAATCCGCACCGCTGTCGTCGAGCAAGGGACCGTTACGGCTACCGTGTCCGCGAACGGCGTGCTTCAGCCGCTCACGACGGTGGAGGTGAAGTCCAACGTCGGCGGCTCGATCGTCAAGCTTGCCGTGGACGAGGGCGACAGGGTCAAGGCAGGCCAGCTCATTGCGCGCATCGATCCCTCCGACACGCAGACCGCGCTGGACCAATCGCAGGCCGATCTTGCCGCGGCTTTTTCCAAAGTCGATCAGGCCAAGCAGACACTGAGCATGCAAAACGACCAGAATGCCGCGCAGATTGCCTCAGCGCAGCAAGGGTTGGACGTGGCGCGAACAAAGCTGCTGCAGGCCCAGGAACAGGCTCAGATCCAGCCCGCTCTGACCTCGGCGTCGGTGAAACAAGCCAACAGCGCATACGCGGCGGCGACGGCGGCGCTGAACCAGACCACCAACGCACTCATTCCGCAGAAGCTTTCCTCCGCCCAGGCGGGTTATGACCAGGCCAAAGCCAGCTATACCAACGCCGAGGCGGACTACAATCGCCAGAAGGCGCTTCTGGACAAAGGCTACGTGGCCAAAAGCGCGGTAGACACCGCGGCGGAGAGATATGGAGTAGCCAAAGCCTCGCTCGATTCCGCGAGCAGCAAGCTCTCTACAATAAAGTCCGAGACCGGCGAGGACTTGCGTAGCGCCCAGGCAAGGATGGATCAGTCCAAGGCCGACCTGGATAGCGCGCGCGCCAACCAGGTTCAGGTCAAGGTCAAACAGCAGGAGGCGGCTTCCGCTCAGGGTGCGGTGAAGCAGTCCCAGGCCGCGCTTCGAGTTGCGACTGCGGCTCTGCACCAGAACAGGATCAAACAAGGCGATATTATCCAGGCGAACTCGCAGGTCACCCGTTCGCAAGCCACGCTAAAGAATGCTATGACGCAGCTCGGCTACACGACCGTCGTGGCTCCGAGTGACGGCATAGTGACCAAGAAGTATGTGGAAGTGGGCTCAATCGTCACGGCAGGTCGTTCCTCGGCCGTGGGATCAGGCTCGGGGGTCGCCATTGTAGACATTGCTGATGAGAGCAAGATGTCCGTGCTGGTAAACGTTGACGAGACCGACATCGCTCAGATAGAAACCGGACAGGAAGTCGATATCACCATTGAGGCTTACCCGGACGAGCTCTTCAGCGGGAAAGTGACCAAGATCGCGCCGCAGTCGTTCGTTGACCAGAACGTTACCACCATCCCAGTCACGGTCGAGGTCGATCTCCCTGACCTCCGCCTTAAGCCGGGCATGAACGCCACATGCGACTTCATCACCGGTCGCAAGCAGAACGTGCTGATGGTGCCGAACGAAGCCGTCAAGGAAGGGGAGAACTCCACGACCGTGACTGTCCTCGAGAACGGCCAGCAGGTTGAGCGAAAGGTCGAGGCCGGGCTTGTCGGCAAGGACTACACAGAGATTATCAAGGGCCTCAAGAAAGGCCAGAAGATAGTAACCTCGGTCATCCAGCCGATCAGCGCATCGGCTCGACCGGCTGCGGCGCCAGGCGGAATGGGCGGGCCAGGTGGCATGGGCGGCGGTGGCGGCGGTATGCGTGGGCACTAGTTGCATTGAGCTGTAGGGGCGAAGCATTTGCATATCAGTGTGATAACCTCCAACAGCCCGTGTGCAAATGCATCGCCCCTACGGGAAAGAGGATTGCATCATGATCACCGTGCAGGACTTGCATAAGAACTACTTGATGGGCGACATCTCGGTGCATGCGCTTCGGGGCGTCTCTCTGCAGGTCGATGATGGGGAGTTCGTGGCGATAATGGGCCCGTCGGGGTCGGGCAAATCGACGTTCATGAACATCGTCGGATGCCTGGACAAACCCACTGACGGCTCCTATCTGCTGGGAGGCGAACAGGTCGCGTCCATGGACGAAGATGAGCTTGCCGAGGTAAGGAACCGCAGGATCGGGTTCGTGTTCCAGACGTTCAACCTGATCCCAAGGCGCGCCGCATTTCGGCAGGTGATGCTGCCCTTGATGTACAGCCCTGGTGCGACCGACATCGAGGAGAAGGCGAAAGCCGCCCTCGAACGCGTTGGTCTCGGCGACAGGATGGATCACAAGCCCAATGAGCTTTCCGGTGGCCAGCAGCAGCGGGTGGCGGTTGCGCGGGCGCTGGTCAACAACCCGCAAATGCTCCTGTGTGATGAGCCTACCGGCAACCTGGACACGCGGACGAGCGAAGAGATCATGGCGCTCTTCCAGGAAGTGCACGCGGAAGGCAAGACCGTGATCCTGGTCACGCACGAAGAGGACATCGCCCAGCATGCCCAGCGCATCATCCGTTTTCGGGACGGCCACATTGTATCCGACCAACCGGTCGAGGCTCGTCTGGACGCGCGCACGGAACTTGCCAAGCTGCCTCTGGAGGAAGACGAATGAACCTGCGAGAGAGTATTGAGATCGCCCTCGAAGGTCTGATTGCGAACAAGATGCGGGCCGCTTTGACCATGCTCGGCGTCATAATAGGCGTCGGCGCGGTCATCGCAATGCTCGCCATCGCAACGGGGGCACAGCAGCAGACCCTGCAGCGCATCCAGCAGATGGGCACGAACTCGCTGATGGTGATGGCCGGGCAGTCCCAACAGGGCGCGGTGCGCGGAGGCTCCGGCAGCAGCACGACCCTCACGCTCGACGATGCCATGGCAATCGCCGACAAGTGCCCTTCGGTGTTGAAATCGGTACCCGAGGCACGAGGCAACATCCAGGTCAAATATGCGAACCAGAACACCAATACGACCATCTTCGGCACCACCCCCGACTATCCGGATGTCCGCGACTACAGCGTGCAGGCAGGCCGTTTCTTCGACGCTCAAGAGGTGAAGGCTTCCAAGAAGGTGGCGGTGATCGGTGCGACGACCGCTGGGAACCTGTTTGGGGCAAGCTCACCTGTCAACAAGGCGATCCGGATCAAGGGAACCAGGTTCATCGTCATCGGCCTGTTGACCCCAAAGGGCTCCGGCGGTTTCGGGGACCCGGACGATCAGATAATGATCCCTATCACGACGGCTATGCGCCGCATTCTGGGGGTAACGAACATCCGTGGGATCAGCCTGGAGGCCAAGTCGGCGCAATTGATGACCCAGGCAACCGATGAGGTCACCCAACTGCTGCGCAAACGGCACAAGATCCCCGACGGTCAGGACGACGACTTCATGGTGCGCAACCAGGCGGAGATCATAGCAATGGCCAACGCGACCAGCGGAGTCTTCACAATGCTGCTCGGCGGGATAGCGAGCGTATCGCTGCTCGTCGGCGGCATCGGCATAATGAACATCATGCTCGTGTCGGTCACCGAACGCACGCGCGAGATCGGCATTCGCAAGGCAATGGGGGCTCGGCGTCATGACATTCTGATGCAGTTCCTGATAGAATCGCTCGTGCTTTCGCTGCTGGGCGGAGTCGCGGGGATTGTGTTCGGCATGCTGGGATCGGCCATCGTGGGGAGCCTTACCGGTTGGAACGTAGCTGTATCGGTTCAGTCAGTAGTTCTGTCGTTCACGTTTGCGGCTTTGGTGGGGGTCTTCTTCGGGCTTTACCCGGCGCGCCAGGCGTCCGCTCTGGACCCAATTGACGCGCTGAGATATGAGTAAATCCAGATCAAACACGGAGGACACGTAATGAGGAAAACACTGAATCGGATCCTTGCGCTGACAATCCTGACTCTGTTTATCACAGGGGCATGCCTGGCGCAGGGGCAAGGCGGCGGGCAGTTCTCGGCGTTCCGCGAGGAACACAAATACACGTTCCAGTTGATGCAGACGGTGCGCCACATCGGGGATATCGACAAAGACCCCAAGTACACTCTGTCCCCGGCTCAGGCAAAGCAGGTCCTGGCTGTGATGAAGCCGCTCCGCGCCAAGCCGAAGCTGACTCAGGATCAGGCGAAGCAGGCCCTCAAGGACCTCAAGAAGATCTTCACCGTCAAGCAGCTCAACGCGATGGCGAAGATCAAGGCTCCCCAGCGGCGGATGGGCTCCGGTGGTCTCGGAGGACCTGGCGGCCCCGGAGGCCCCGGCCGCAATACCCAGGGCAACCGACCGCAAATGGACGCCGCTGCGATGAAGGACTTCAACCCGTTCTACGCAAAAGCCGACAAGTCCGATCCGGGCACCATGGGCCGCGCAAAGCGCATGAACGACATGTTCAGCGGGCTCCAGAAGAAGGCGAAGGCAGCGCCGGCCAAGAGCAAAGCAAAGAAGTAATCACTCTGCAATACAGGGGCAGAGCCCGGCGGCCCTGCCCCTCAAGTCAGCTCCACCACCCTGCCGCTTTCCAGAGACTCGATGGCGGCGGCGATGACCTTCTGCGCCGCCAGACCGTCCGCTCCCGACCCGTCGATCTGCTCTGGGCTGGCGCCTTCGGAAACCTGTTTGACGAAGCAGTGTATTCGCTCGGCGAAGGTATCGTTGAAGCCCCTGAATCCGCCGAACACGGGGTTAGTGTAGACGGTCTTGGCGAGGTCTCCGGCGGGGTAGAGAGTCGCCTCGCGCCACATATCCTCAAGCACGAACCGGCCCTTCGCCCCCGCCACCTCGCAGCGCTCCATGGGATGACCGCGCTCGATGTCATAGCTGCTGGTGAGATGGCCGACCATGCCGTTTGCGAACCGGAAGTTGAACGAGGCCGTTGACCAGATACTCTGCCCGGGAGCCTTCATAGCGAAGCACTGCACGGCGGCAATATCGCCACAATAGTGCCGAATCATGTCTATCGAGTGCGGGTTCAGGGCCTTGAGATGGAAGTTGGGCGAGTCGAACTTCCCTTTTCTGCCGATCCACAGCGCCATGTTGACGAACAGCAGATCGCCCAAGCGGCCCTCGTCGAGCCAGGACTTGGCCAGCCGCGCGGCGGGGGTGAAGCGATGGTTGAAGTCGATGCCGAAGCAGCGTTTCTTCTCTCGCGCGACCCGAACCATCTCGGCGGCTTTATCGATCTCGTTGCAGATCGGCTTTTCGCAGAGCACGTGGCATCCGGCGTTCAGGGCCTGGATGGTGGGCTCGAAGTGATCGCTGCAGTACTCGAAGCCGCCGGTCGTTATGCTGCACACATCCGGCGCAAGAGACGCAAGCATCTGCCCGGCGTCCGTGAACCACGGCACGCCCAGCCGCTCGCCCGCGCTCTTGGCGCGAGCTTCTATTATGTCGCACACGCCGACCAACTCAGCCAGCGCATCCGCCTTATATATATCCGCGTGCAGATTCCCTATCGGCCCCACGCCGATTATGCATACTCGAAGCATAACGCCTATCTCACTCCGTTCCCTTCATTCCCCATTCCGCATTCGGCACTCCGCATTTCTACAGTTTCTTCTGCCCCCTCTGGGTCTGGAGTTCCTTCGCCTGCAGCGCCTGCGCGGCCTTCGGCGAGCCGATGTGAAGCGTATCGTAGGCCTCCTGGCTGGTCTTGAACGGACCGCCGTGACCGTGCCAGTTGAGGTTGGTGTAGATCGGGTTGGTGCGCCCGGTTTCGCTTTCCCGCCTGGCGATATGCGCCTGCATTCGGCTCTCCAAGAGCGCCACGACCTCAGGCTCTTGCTCTGCCAGATTGACGTTCTCCTCGGGATCGTTGATCATATCGTAGAGCTCGATCTCCGGCTTGAAGTGCATATCGGGTTCGAGCGCGTGGATCAGCTTCCACTCGGGAGTTCTCCAGCCGTGCTTGCGCATCCAGGTACACTCGGTGATGTAGAGCTCAGTCTCCTGGGCACGGGGCTTGCCCTCGAAGAGAGGGGTCAGGCTGCGGCCGTCGAACTCGATCTTGGTCGGCAGGCCCATCAGGTCCATGATCGTGGGCATGATGTCCTTCATCTGGACATAGTCCGTAAACCGCTGCCCTGGCTGCACCTTGCCCGGATAGTAGAATATGAGCGGGATGTGCAGCGTGCAATCGTAGATGCCGTGGTGATCGTACCAGCATTCGTGGTCGTGGAGCGTCTCGCCGTGATCCGCATCTATCACGATAAGCGTTTCTTCCTCTATCCCGAGCGACCTTACGGTCTGAAAGATACTCGCGATGCACGAGTCCATATACGCAACCGCCCCGTCGTACTGCGCGATTATGTAGTCCTTGTCCTTGCAGTGCGGCGGGAACCAGCTCGCGAAGTAATCGCAAAACGGCTTGAACGTCATCACCTCGTCGAGCGAATGATTTGACTTGTCAAACTCATCCCCATCGTAGAACATCCTCTCGAACTGCGCCGGCGGAAGATACGGAGAGTGCGGGTCCATATGCCGCAGGAACAGGAAGAACGGCTTCTCGTCCCCCGCGAGGCCCTTGAGTTCGGGGATCGCGACGGCGTTGAGGTTCTCCGCCTTGGGGCTGCGGCCGGCGGCATACTCGCCCCACCCGCTGAAGTCGATATACTTCTGAAAGCCACGGGAGGATTGGTTGCCGCTGAACCCCACGCACGTCGTGTTATAGCCCCGCCTGCCCAACACCTCGGCGAGCGTTTTCACATGCTTGCCGAGCGGCCCCTGGTGCCGCAGCGCGATAACATCGGTGCCGAAGCAGTCCATGCCGGTGAACATGGAGCTGTAGCCCGGGGTGGTGGGTATCGACGGGCTGAAGGCGTTCTCAAAGACCGCCCCGCCCCAAGCAAGCTCGTCCATGTGCGGCGTGGTGAGCCTGGGATAGCCATACAGGCTCATGTGGTCAGCCCGCAGGCTGTCGATTCCGAATAAGATCAGGTTAGGTTTCTTTGCCATTGTGCTCCTCTTGTCCAATGTTGAATGTTCAATGCTCGGTGCTCAATAATCGGTGCTATTGAGCATTGACCATTTAGCATTGAGCATTACCTTCCCCCCAGCGCCTTCAGGCACGCGTTCAGGTATCCATAGCTCTCCGCGGCGATGATGGAGACGTCCGGCAGCGCCATCTCGCCCGCGCCGATCACCTCCAGGCATACCGGCCCATCGTATCCGCCGTCTACCATCACCTTGCAGTATGCGAACAGGTCGATGTCGCCGCGACCACAGGCCTGATCCGGCGGCGCGCCCGGCGAGGGGCCTGGGCCTTTGCAGTCGCGAATGTGAATGTGCTTGACGCGACTCAGCACGGCCTTTAGCGCCTCGGCTGGGTCCTCTCCGGCGCGATAGATGTGGCTGGGGTCCATGTCCACCCCGAAGGCCGGAGACTTGATCTTCTCCATTGCGCGCAGTGTTGTCGGGGTGTTGTAGATCGACCCGCCTACATGTGCCTTGCAGCAGAGTGTAACGCCAAACGCCTCGGCCTTTTCGGCCATCCGTGCGATTTCGTCCGTCTGTCGGACGAAGTCTTCCTCGACGTCGCTTTTACCGCCGGGGCCGATGTTGACGACTGGTATGCCGATTTTTGCGCCGGCCTCGAACGCCTTCATCAGCCGATCCTCGTCCAGCCCTGCCTCTTCCATCGAAAGAAACACGAGACCGTTGTCCGAGACAATCTGCCTGAGCTCACTCGCCTGTTCGCGCCAGCGATCCAGATCCAAATGCTCACACATTCCTTTGATCGCCGACACCTCGACGCCGTCATAGCCCGCGGCCTTGATGTACTTCGCGGCAGTGGCGAAGTCATAGCCGCCGAAGAGTACAGAGTTGACTCCGAGCTTGATCATGAAATACTCCTTTCGAGTTTCGCATATCGCTTCGGGAATGCTTTATCCATCCGCGCGGATAGCTCCTCCAGGTAATGCACGTAAGATCACATGTACCACTACAACATCCGGCCAAATGAACCTTCATCACATCTGGCAGCCGGCGGCTGGGTGTGGTATGCTGGAAAAAGAGACTTCGCAACGGTTGGGGGATCGCATCGGATGATGGTAACGGTAATCGGCAGAGGACACGGGGGAACGCGAGCGATCTCGCACACGCTCTCCGCGAGCGGCGTCTATATGGGCGCCGCGCTCAACGCATCGGGTGACCTGGTCCCACCCGACGATCTATACGAGGCGTGTCGGGTGATGTCGCGACACGTCACGCATTTGGGCGGGGTTCAATGGGACTTCTCGAAGCTGCATGCGATGCCGATTGACCCGGAGTTCACGCGGCTGGTCGAGTCATATCTCGCGTCGGTTCTCTCCAGCGACGCGCCCAACAAGGGCTGGAAACTGCCTGAGACCACTCTCATCTACCCGTGGATCGTTCGGATGTTTCCGGAAGTATTCTACATCGACTGGACACGCGACCCCAGAGACTCCATCCTCGGCAAACACCTCACCGACAACCTCCACGACTTTGGGGTGCCATACGAGCATACGGATGATCTCCGCCTTCGGCGCGCCATAAGCTGGAAATACCAGCGCGAGATCGTTAAGGCCACGCCCAAGCCCAAGCACACCATCGACGTGCGTTTCGAGGATTTTGTGCTGGATCAGGACGCAACCCTGGCTCGGGTAGAGCAGTTCCTCGGCATACCCCTCGCGAAGATCGACGTGTTCCCGGAGGCGGTCGGCAGATGGCGCACCGACGATGGACAGCACGATTTCGAGTTTCTGCGGGAGGATATGACAGAGCTGGGGTATCTACTGTGATGCAGAGGGGTGTAGGTGACCCGTGGCCAAAACCGCCCCGCAGCACAGCCGGGTACCGTTGGTGAGACTCTCACCCGAACGGCACGCGTTTTCAGGTCGTAGCACAGCAAAGCCCGCGCTGCTGCGCTACGACCTTTTCTCCCGCTGGCTATTCCTGGTCAGGGCCATGCAAAAGGTACTTCACCACGGCCAACATCAGATCGCGCCGGGCAAGACGTGACTATCCCAACCGATGGTGATATAATCCAGCAAACACATCAGCTGTGGGTGACGCCGGTGGGTAGGAGGTTGCGACGGTGACAAAGATCCTGGGACATATCCTTTCACTGCTGATCAGCACGTGGCCGCTGTTAACGATGATGGCCGTAGTCGGCCTGATCCTGTACTACGCCGGCTGGCGGGCGCTCCGGCGGCTAGGCAACACTCTCGCCGAGAATATAGGTTTGGTCGCCGAAGGCGTCAACTGCATTCCGGGTCTCGTGTCGGCACGCGAGAAGAAAGATGCGATCGGCAAGCTGGGTCCGAAAAGCTTCTATTACCTAGATGAACGGATCGTGATAGACCTGTACCCTCAGATAACCGATTCCCCAGATCCCCATCGCATCGAGACCCGCCAGAGCGATTCGACCTCCGCAGAAGTCGGACTGGACGCAAAGATAATCGCCCCTAGGTACGCCAGAGGGAAAGCCGCTGAGACTACCCTCACATACGACGTCAGGATGACACCGTCGATGATGTATGCCAAGATAGAGGCAAGCTTTTTTGACACCAACCGCGTCACGTTCGGGATTGAGGATTTCGACTACGACAGAACGGCGGTTGACGAGTTTACATCTATGTGCTCCAAGATGGACGACGAATTCAGCTTTCAAGTGCCTCCCGATCTGCAGAAACGGTATAAGGAGCAAAAGATACGCGAGCAGGCGATGTGGCGACTGCAGTGGATAGGCCGGGCAAATGGTTACGTAGCGCTACTCGCGGAGTTTCATATCAGCGAGGAATCAGCTTCGTCATACTCGCTTACCCTGGACCACCCCATGAATCGGTATCTTGGGGAAGGCGATCCACGCGTCACCATCAGCATCTCGTGCCCAAGAGCAAATCTTACCCCGTCCGGTACCACGGTGTTCGCTGGCAACGCAGTAGCGAAGCTGACGGTCGTGGGGAAGGTGATCAGATGGGCAGACGACTCCCGGACGCTCATCGTCAACCCTATCACCGTCTACTAGCCTCTTAAGTCGGAGCGTGCAGTTGCTCTAGGCTATATCACGGCCATGCGCCGAAGATGCGTCAGTACCACGTCCACGCATTTCTCCGTTGCCATTTCCGCAGTGTTCGCAACTACCGCCGGTTCCTCCGGCGGTTCATACGGTGAAGATATGCCGGTGAACTCCTGAACCTCTCCGGCACGCGCCTTCGCATAGAGCCCCTTCGGATCGCGGCCCTCGCATACCTCAAGAGAGGCATCCACGAACACCTCGGCAAATCGGTCCTCGCCGATGATCTGCCGCGCGTCCGCGCGGTCAGCCCGGAACGGGGAGATGAACGAGGTGATCACGATCAGCCCCGCCTCGTTCATGAGCTTTGCCACCTCGGCGACGCGCCGGATATTCTCGCGCCGGTCATCAGCCGAGAACCCCAAATCGCGGTTGAGCCCGTGCCGGACGTTGTCGCCGTCGAGCACGAAGCACGCGTGGCCCTCTTCGGTCAGCCGCTTTTCCAGCGCATAGGCCAGCGTCGATTTGCCCGATCCGCTCAACCCCGTCAGCCAGATCGTCACCGGCCGATGCCCGAACAACCTCTCCCGTTCCTCGGTCGAGACCTGGCCCACATGCCTGGTGAGATGCGACGCGCCTGCTTTGCCTCCAGGTAGGATTTCGATGCCTCCAGGTATCTTACCTGGAGGCACCGCGGCCTCATATCTGTGCGATCGGTCGATGACCATCCCCGCGCCCACGGTAAAGTTGGTCCGCGGATCGATGATGACGAAGCCGCCGGTCTGGCGGTTGCTCGTATACTCGTCGCACAAAATCGGCCTCAGAAGCTCGATGTCGATGCGGCCGATCTCGTTAAGCCCGAGCGAATCAGCTCTCTCGCGGTGCAGAGTGTTGGGGTCGATCCGATACTTCAGCTCGGAAATGCGCCCGCGGACGGTCCGCGTCGTGTGCTTGATGACGTATTGCCGGTTCAGCTTCAGCGGCTCGGTGTCCATCCAGATCACCAGCGCTTCCACCTCGCTCGCGAGCCAGGGTACGTTCGCCGGGTGTGCGATCATGTCGCCCCGGCTGATGTCGATCTCGTCGGCCAGGCACAATGCCACCGATTGAGGCGGAAACGCGTGCTCGACTTCATCGCCCGCGGCCAGTATGCGCTGCACGCGCGTGGTTCTGCCCGAGGGCAGCGCGATCACTTCATCTCCGACCCGCACCACGCCCGATGCCACGGCCCCGCAGTAGCCCCGGAAGCTCTGGTTGGGCCGCAGCACGTATTGGACTGGAAATCGGAAGTCGATGAGGTTCTGGTCGCTGGCGATGTGCACGGTCTCCAGATGCGCGAGCAGGGCGGAACCCTCGTACCAGGGCATATTCGCGCTTCGCTGGACCACATTGTCGCCGTAGAACGCGCTCACGGGGATGAACATCACATCCCGCGCGGGCAGCTTCGCGCAGAACTCGCGATACTCCTCGCAGACCGCCTCGAACGCTGCCTGAGAGTAGTCCACCAAATCCATCTTGTTGACTGCAACCACCAGGTGCGGGATGCCGAGCAGAGACGCGATGAACCCGTGGCGCTTGGACTGCGTGAGAACACCGTTGCGCGCGTCGATCAGGATGACGGCCAGGTTCGCCGTGGACGCGCCGGTGACCATGTTTCGCGTATACTGCTCGTGGCCGGGGGTGTCGGCGATGATGAAACGCCGCTTTGGAGTGGCGAAATGGCGATATGCCACGTCGATGGTGATCCCCTGCTCGCGCTCGGCCTTGAGCCCATCGGTCAAGAGCGCGAAGTCTATCTCCTCCCTGCCCGCCGTGCGCGAGTCCTTGGCGAGCGAGGCCAGGTGATCTTCATAGATGTTCTTGGAGTCGTGCAGCAGGCGTCCGATAAGCGTGGACTTGCCGTCGTCCACGCTGCCGGCGGTCGTGAAGCGCAGGAGGTCGGCCTCTTGGACTTGCACCAGGAACTGTTCCAACGAACCACCCATCAGCGACTCCACGGCCAATATTCAATCTGAAATCTGAAATCTGAAATCTGCAATCAGAAATATCCCTCGCGCTTCTTTTGTTCCATGGAGCTGTCCTGGTCGTGGTCGATGAGGCGGGTGATGCGTTCGGAATGCCGCACCACCATCATCTCGCGCACGATGTCCGCCACGCTTGTTGCGCTCGACCGCACCGCGCCCGTGCAGGGATGGCATCCCAGCGTCCTGAAGCGGCACATGATCCTCTCCGGCTTCTCGCCGTCGAGAAGCGGGGTGCCCTCATAGACCGGCACCAACCGCCCCTCGCGGTTCACCATATCTCGCTTGGATGCGAAATACATCGGCACCACGGGGATATTCTCGGCATAGATATACATCCAGACATCGAGCTCGGTCCAGTTGGAGATCGGGAAAACGCGTATGCTCTCGCCTTTCTTGATGCGGCCGTTATAAAGGTTCCAGAGTTCCGGGCGCTGGTTTTTCGGGTCCCACTGGCCGAAGGTGTCTCGGAATGAGTAGACCCGTTCCTTGGCGCGCGACTTCTCCTCGTCCCTGCGCGCGCCCCCGAACGCCGCGTCATAACCACCCTCCGTGAGCGCGTTCAAGAGCGCCTGGGTCTTGAGTTGAGCGCAGCACTTCACCGTGCCAAGCTTCCATGGATCGACGCCCTGCGCAATGGCTTCCTCGTAGCGATACACCCGCAAATCCGCGCCGATCTCGCGGCAGAAGCTGTCCCGAAACTCATACATCTCCGGAAACTTCATCCCCGTATCGACGTGCAGCAGAGAAAACGGTATCCGGCCGGGCGCAAATGCCTTGCGCGCCAGCCGCACCATCACGGAGGAGTCTTTGCCCACGGAATAGAGCATCACGGGCCGCTCGAACTCGGCAACCACCTCGCGGATGATGTGTATGCTCTCGGCCTCGAGGGTTTTCAGATTCGACAGATGAAGCTTTTCCACTCATAGATTATCCGCCCAAGCGCACCAGCCGTCAAGCGTGAGTTCGCGCTTCCTAAGTTCAAGGCATAAGTACCGTCCAGGTTTCCTCTGACGCAAAAGCCCGAAACCCAGAAAGCCAGGAAGAGAGAGGTGAGCCAGTCTGATACGACCAAATGGCCTGTACCCGATTTCATGGAGACTTTGTTAGCTGAGAGTCTATAATGGAATCGAAGTGAGATACGGCTTCGTACGTGATCACTATAAGGAGTTCCATGTGGAGAGCGCCTGCCGTGTGCTGAAAGTATCGCCCAGCGGCTACTATGCCTGGTCGGGCCGGTCGCCGAGCAAGCGTGAGATTGACGATGCTCGGCTTATCGACAAGATCAGGAGCGTCTGTGAGGCAACAGGTGGGGCCTACGGTGTTCGGCGGATTCACCGCCAGTTGCTGGCCGACGGCGAGAGGTGC
>Ga0209226_10000376_pt1 | contig 26167 bp, 27 predicted proteins | sample BarGraNGADG00212_2_FD_184497 | JGI IMG/M metagenome (GOLD analysis project Ga0209226, IMG submission 184497) | Arctic peat soil microbial communities from Barrow, Alaska, USA - Barrow Graham LP Ref core NGADG0011-212 (SPAdes) (version 2) | ecosystem: Environmental > Terrestrial > Soil >...
ATAATAGCAAATATATCAGGTATGCATACCATGCGATCTGGAATAACACACATAATAGTTATTCATCTAAAAATATCACCAGAAAGGATAAGAATCCGGAAAAGTTTATTTATAGTTTGGGAGAAACCCAAAATTACCATATACTGACTAATTCCGGCATAAATGAACTAATGTTTCTTCAACAGATACTTAAAACTTCAGAGATTAACCTATATCATTATGAATTGAGAAAACTTCCGGATCCGATAAGAATAATTAATGAGCCAAAGGATATTATCATTAGTCCTTCACAGGAAGATATTCTATTTCCAAAAAACAAAGTAAATAATGAATCCGGTTACTCTTATGTTGTTCTAAAGCAAGAGGACGTAGATGGCATTATTCCGAATGAGTCCTCTGATGAAGCCAGGGTATCAGTAATGAATACAGTAAAATCAGATCAATCACAGAAAACGCCTTTTCACAAAAGCGAGACCTTTATTTTAATGATGGCAGTTTTAGCTGGATTGATCCCGTTAGCTGCGATTAAAGGCTCACCAAAACTTAGCGCAAATATTTCCTTCTGGGCAGCCATGAATCCATGGAAAACAAGATTCATGTTTGCAGGCATTCAGATTGCACTGGGAACTGCAGGGGTCCTGCTTGGAGAAAAGCTTGCTGACAACGGAATACTATTTTCAGATCTCTCAAGGGATCTGTTATTGGGAACATTTTTAACTTCGGTTATGTTATATCCTGTAAAGCATACTTCAATTAAATTATTTGAACACTCATATTTAAGGCAGAAAACATTTGATCTGGCACTGGCCATATCCGGCTTCATGCTCATGGTCAATGCCGGAAATGATCCCGGAATGAGAGCTTCCTTTACCAATATGGTCAATTTTAAAGGCCATGAACAGCAAAATGTGAATATGCTGAATTATAATAGTCAGACGCCGAAACAGCTGTTATATTATCCGAATGATAAACAGTTACAGGATGAACAAACAGCTCCCCAGATTAAAGAAACGAGCCGGGGGTTGAAAATTCTTTATACAGTACTGGCTGTCCTGGCAGCTTTGGTATTAGGCTGTTTACTGGCAGCAGCAGCATGCGGTCTTTCCTGCAACGGAATGGTAGGATTAGCCTATCTTGTAGGTATTGGAGGAGGCATTCTCCTCATTGGACTTGCGATCGGGGTAATAAAAAGCATCTGGCATCCGAAGCATAAGAAAAGAATAAAGCCTTCTGAAGGTACTGATTCAATACCGCAGGAAGGTACTTTACAGATTTAAATATTGCGATCCCGATTATTATCAGCTTATCTGCTGGTTAAAATAAAATTGACTCGGGCTCTGTAACAGAAGATACCACTTTACAGGATTTTATCTTTGAATAATCTTAAAATCCCCTTTAAAACGGCAAAAAACTACTGATTCAAAATATAAGAATGCATTACAAAAAATATTGTCATTCCCAATTTCCTTAAGTTCCACATCAAAATTTATCATGTTATTCACCACCGGATTTATATATGACAAATATTTGATTGAACTGGCATAATTAAGAATTAGTTTATTATCTAATTGATACATCAGAATCTCCTTCAGAATCTGAACAATACAGACACCCGGCAATATTGGATTCCCAGGGAAATGACCTTTGAATATTTCGTGAGAAGGATTAAGCTGGATCAGAATCGATAGTTTATTGCTATTACCTTCCCGAAGTATTCGTTTAATAGTATAAAGACCATTAAGGAACATCTCATTTGGTTTCATCAGGTTCTGAATGTTGTTTTCTTCCATTTTTGTGTGGTTTATCGGTTATGAATTTTCTTCAAAACCACACCTTAAATTTACGCCTTTCCCGGTAAACTTCAGGTTGACGATTTATAATATATTTAGAAATAAAAAAAACTAAAGATTATATTTGTAACCGACTTATTAATGTTCTGAATTAATTAACTGATTTATAGCCTTATTCGTAATGAGATACGCATTAGTCACAGGAGGTTCCAGAGGTATAGGAAGAGCTATCTGTATCAAACTCGTTTCATTGGATTTTCATGTTCTGGTAAACTTTAAATCTAACGAAAAGGAAGCTCTTCAGACACTTGCCTTGATAAAACAGGCTGGAGGTAACGGAGACATCTTAAAATTTGATGTTTCAGATCCTAACCAGGTTGATGATGCAATAAATAGTTGGAATGACGAACACAAGGACGAGTTTATAGAGGTTCTTGTTAACAATGCGGGAATAAGGAAAGACATTCTTCTGATGTGGATGGAGAATCACCATTGGCATGATGTGTTAGATACTAATCTTGATGGATTTTTTTATGTGACGAGAGCAGTCCTGAAAAACATGCTTGCAAGAAAATATGGGCGGATTATTAACATGGCATCTTTGTCGGGACTGAGAGGTTATCCCGGCCAGGTGAATTATTCCGCTTCAAAAGCTGCTATTATAGGTGCAACCAAAGCATTGGCACAAGAAATAGGCAAGAGAAATATCACAGTAAATGCTGTTGCTCCCGGATTAATAAGAACTGACATGACAAAGGATTTAAATGAGATGGAATTAAAAAGTATGATTCCGCTTAACCGATTTGGATTACCTGAGGAAGTAGCAGAGGTTGTTTGCTTTCTGGCATCTGAAAAATCATCCTATATAACAGGTGAGGTAATCTCTGTTAACGGAGGATTGTATTCATAAATTATTTTTTTTGTTCTTTTATGAACAGAGTAGTAATTACCGGAATTGGTATTTATTCTTCAATCGGAAAAAATCTTGAGGAAGTAAAAAACTCTCTATATAAGGGTAAATCTGGCATAGTTCTGGATCCTGAAAGAAAAAACTTTGGATTCCAATCCGGGCTAACTGGGAAAGTTGATCATCCTCAGCTCAAGGGTATTCTTGATCGCCGGGCGCGTGTCTGCATGCCGCAGCATGCAGAATTTGCATACATGTCCACTGTAGAGGCTTTGAAAATAGCTGCCATCACTCCTGAATACATTGAACAGAATGATGTAGGCATCATCTTTGGAAATGACAGTTCTTCACTCCCGGTTATTGAAGCTGTCGATATTATTCGTAAAACAAGAGATACAGGGATGGTCAGTTCAGGATCTGTTTTCCAATCCATGAACTCAACAGTCACAATGAATCTATCGGTGATCTTCCACTTGAAAGGCATTAATTTTACTATTAGCGGAGCATGCGCCAGCGGATCCCACGCGATAGGAATGGGTTTTTTTATGATCAGGCATGGTTATCAGAAGACTATAGTCTGCGGAGGATCTCAGGAAGTAAACCACTTCTCTGTAGGCAGCTTCGATGCATTAGGAGCTTTTTCAAAACTTGAATCAGCACCCGAAAAAGCTTCAAAGCCTTTTGATATAAAAAGAGACGGTCTGGTCCCAAGCGGAGGTGCTGCAACCGTTATACTTGAAGACATGGAGCATGCAATCCGGAGAGGAGCACCTATACTTGCCGAAGTTATCGGTTATGGTTTCTCTTCCGATGGGATGCATATTTCGGTTCCTGACGTTAAAGGGCAGATAAGGGCAATTTCGATGGCATTGAAGGATGCTGAACTCGGTCCTGATAAAATAGATTATATTAATGCCCATGCAACCTCAACACCTATCGGCGATCAGATCGAGGCAAAGGCACTTGACTATATTTTTAGCCAGTACAGACCGGCCATTTCATCTACCAAATCGATGACTGGACATGAATTGTGGATGGCTGGTGCAAGTGAGGTAGTTTATTCTATGATTATGATGCATAATTCATTTGTTGCACCTAATATTAACTTCGAAGAACCTGACGAATTCACTGCTAACTTGAATATTGTCGCGAAAACAATTCCAAAAGAGATTGATATTTTCCTTTCAAATTCTTTCGGATTTGGTGGCACTAACTCTTGTTTGATTATTAGAAAGTTTCATTAACTTAGGAATCATTTCTATGCATATGGACAGAGAAGACATTATTAAAACGATTAACAGTTTGTTAATACAGGAATTTGAGATTGAGGAGAAAAAGATCTCCCCAAGTGCTCATCTGAAAGATGACCTTGGTCTTGAAAGCCTCGATTTTGTCGATATAGCAGTAATTATTAAAAAAGAATTCGGCATAACCCTGAAAGGAGAGGAAGTGACCTCCCTGAAAACTATGGGAAATTTATATGATTACATATATGATCATATTAAGCAGAAATAGTTTTATGTGACATCATGGAAAGGCAAAACTCCCGTATGCGCGATGAAACCTGAGGAATATGAAATTCTTGATCTGATATCCCACCGTCCCCCTATGGTAATGATTGATCAACTGACTCATTTAGGTGATAAGTTAGCCGGAGGGCGACTTTTTATTAAGGAATCAAATGTGTTTTGTCATGAAGGTCACCTTCAGGAAGCAGGTCTGATAGAATTCATTACACAGACAGCTGCAGCTTATGAAGGTTATCTTCAGTTGTCGGCACAAAAAGAAGTAAAACCTGGATTCATCGGCGTAATTAAAAATCTTGTAATTCATTCTTTACCGGTAATAAATACGGAAATACAATCAGAGATAATAATAGAAAATGAATTGTTGGGCTATACTTTCATTACCGGAAGGGTACTTCAAAACAATTCAGTTATTGCTGAAGGTGAGATGAGATTCCTCATGGAAACGCCAGGCATAAAACAATAGGTTTTTCTGTAACCCGACTCATGTGAATATATTGGATAAAAACATATCACATAACGTAATACTTTAGCAATTTATTTATACCTTTCATTGATGTGTAATGATATCTCTATGAATAAGACACAATTAAGTTGGGGCATCATATAGAATGAAGATTAAAATAATTTATTTTATAGACTCTATTAATTAGCATATGTGCAGTACAGGATATCCCATTCTTTTTACCCTTCCTCCAACCAGAATGCTTCACTGCAGATATAATAATATATCTTAAACTTAAATCTCAGGATTCTCTGATTCTAACTTGCCCCGGTAAACAATTTTTTGCATTTAGCCAATCATTGGTTTAAATTTGATAATGAAATAATTAATCCTCAGATGGCAAGCATTATCGAAGGGTATAATTACGACATCTTCATCAGCTACCGCCAGAAAGACAATAAATACGACGATTGGGTAACTGAATTTGTCGATAATCTGAAGAAGGAACTGGAGGCTACATTTAAAGAAGAAGTAGGCGTATATTTTGACATCAATCCTCATGATGGGCTTTTAGAGACACACGATGTAGATGCTTCACTGAAAGAAAAACTGAAGTGTCTGGTCTTTATTCCTATCATTTCACGTACATATTGCGATCCCAAATCATTTGCCTGGGAACATGAGTTTAAGGCATTTTTTGAATTGGCTTCTCAGGATCAGTTTGGACTTAAAGTAAAGTTGCCTAATGGTAATATTGCAAGCAGATTTCTTCCTGTTCGTATTCACGATCTGGATCAGGAAGATATTAAACTTTGCGAATCAATCTTAGGTGGAGTGATGAGAGGTGTGGAATTTGTTTATAAAGAACCTGGAGTTAACAGATCACTCCTACCAAAAGATCATGAAGAGAAAAACTTAAACAACACCAATTACCGTAATCAGATAAATAAAGTGGCTCTTGCCATTAAAGAAGTCATTTCGGGATTAAAGACAGAACCAGTAGAACCGGGTAAAGAAAAGACTCAACTGAAAGAGACCCCTTGGGATGTACAAAAAGTGGAGAGATCCGTTGATCGGAAAATACCAGTTAAACAAACCCGGAAAAAGCTATTAACAGGGGTACTTATCATCACAATCCTGATAATTGTTGCAATACTTGCTTATCCGAAAATATTCAAACGAGACACACTGGAAAAACTCCGATCATCAGGCGAGAGGATTTCTGTTGCGGTGATGCCATTTCAGAATATGACTAATGATACTACTTGGAATGTTTGGCAGGATGGAATTCAATTTGACCTGATTACTTCTCTGTCAAACTACTCCGATGAATTAAAAGTAAGCCAAACAGAATCAATAAATAATCTATTGCAGAGCAAAGGTCTTACCAATTATGCATCAATAACCCCTTCCGTTGCCAGGACAATTTCACAGAAGTTGGAAGCAAATTTTTTTATCATTGGCAATATAAATAAAGATGGAACTATTATACGTATTAATGCACAACTGATTGACTCAAAAACAGAAGAGGTCTTTAAATCATTTCAAATTAATGGAACCGCGGAGAAAATCTTGTCAACTATTGATTCACTTGCAATGATGGCAAAGAACTTTCTTATTATAACTAATTTGAAAAAGGAAGATGTACTCGATTATAGACATTTTGCATCAACCAGCTCTCCGGAAGCCTATAGTTATTTCGTTTATGCGGAAAATGCTCGTTGGAAATTAGATTTTCCTACAGCAACAAAACTGTATGGACAAAATTGATAAATTATGGAATTCCAAAGGGATACGTTTTATAATATTTATCTGGCGGTAAAAAGAGCAAATATCTTTGGTATAAATACTAATAATCCGACAATAACCGCAGTTATAGCACCTATCAGAACACCTGCTGCAGAAAGATCTTTGACTATTTTTATTTGATTATGCTTTTCAGGTGATACAAAATCAGAAAGCTTTTCAATGGACGAATTGATCGCTTCAAGAGCAATTACAAACCCAACTAAAATCACTATTGTTACCCATTCAAATATTGTAATTTTTAACAAAAATCCAGCCAGGATAACGCATACGGCAGCAAAGAGCTGTACCCATGCATTATGCTCATGTATCAGAAGAATCCTTATGCCATTAAATGCGAACCTGAAGCTTTTAAGCCTATCGCGGATTGTAAATTTATTATTATCCATTCTGTAACTATTTTAATATGAAGCTTGCGATTGAAGTCTCCCAGGCTGTGGCCCAATTATTAATCAACCTGATCACTCTTTGAAGTCGGGTTCGAAAAACACCCACTGAATAGCAGAATTTTCCTTTTTTAATTCTGCTTCGCAAGTATTTATGTTATTAATCAGTTGATCGACAGAATCAACTTTTGCCATTTTTGCTTTTACAGCAACCATTATCTGAGGGCCCAATTGCAAGGTTATCAGATTAAGTACCTGGTCAATCTCCGGCCTGGTTTCCAGTAACGTTTTTATTTTTGCGTGAGTTTCGCTGTCAGCACTTTGTCCTATCAATAAACTTTTGACTTTTATGGCAATAATAAATGAAACAGTGATCAGCAAAACGCCGATGCCAATGCTTCCAATTGCGTCAAAAACAGGGTTCCCGGTTATAATGAATATGACAATCGAAATAATTGCAAAGGATAGACCCAGCAATGCCGCAGTGTCTTCACCCAGGACTATAACCAATTCACTTTGACGACTGTTTTTATACCATGTCCAAAGAGACATATTATGCCTCAGTTTATTGATTTGGGTCAGACAGCCATATAGCGAAGCGGCTTCGAAAATCATACTTACTGCCAAAACAACAATTGCAATTATGGGGTTTTTCAATCCTTCATGCAGATGGATCTTATGGATGCCCTCGTAAATCGAGAATAAACCACCCATGCTGAATAAAATCATTGCAACGATAAACGACCAGAAATAGATTTCTTTCCCGTATCCCAGGGGATGTTCCAGGTCTGGTTTTTTCTTCGCTGCTTTTAAACCCCAGAACAGAAGTCCCTGATTACCACAATCGGCGAAAGAGTGGATTGACTCAGCCAGCATTGCACCAGAACCGGTTATAACAGCGGCAATCGTTTTGGTAACTGCAATTCCAAGGTTTGCTGATAAAGCAAAATAAATTGATTTTATTGATTCGTTTTGATGTGACATGTCTGTGAGTTTTTATCTGTCCAAATATATTTCCCGTGATGGCCGGGCAGTAAAGGCTTTAATGGGAAAGACAAAAGACAAAAGTTGAGGAGCCAAGCGAAAAAATCCAACTCTGCTGGAGCACAAGAAACAAGATTTGAATTGTTTATGTGGAATATTCCAGGATTTTGTTAAAACACGTAGGACTCAGCATAGCCCATGATATAATTGTAAAGATTTTTTTCCTCAGTATTAAAAAGTTCATTTGTGATCTTGAGCAAGTTTAAATTTGAATTCCATTCTAAAGAATTTTTTAAGATTACCGGATAAACCTGAGAAATACTAAAATTTAGGGTTTTATCCGGTACCCATTCATTATACGAATAGTGTCCTTCGTAGTATGCCTGATATCCAATATTTATAATTTCCATCAGAATTTTCTCGTTTTTTATTGAAATAACAGAAGTATAATTACAGGTATTAATGTCATCAATATTTAAACTGTTTCTGAAAATTATTTTTCCGTCTTCCAGATTTGAGTATATATAAGAAGGAACTAATCCATAATTAATCGACAGCCATTCAAGGGTTCGGGTGAAAAGTTTTTCTTTATTAATATCAATGAATTTATTGAGAAATGAATAATGAACCTGGCCATTCTGATCTAAAGGCAAATCAGGATATTTTTTGATTTCCTTTATTGTCTGGTTCCATCTCATGCCTATTTTTGAGTATTCCCCTTGCCCGATTTCTTTGGACAACAATTTATTATAGAGGATAGCCTTTTCAATCGAATCTGATTGCCCATAAAGATTTGATCCAAAAATCAGGATTAAAAGTATAAATGAGTTTTTCATGGTTTAATGTTTTTTTGAAGGATATACACTAAATTGTCTTGTGTCGGAGTCAAAGCTGAAAACAGAAAAGAATATATATGGTTTCGCATTTAAATTCTCCTGGATTGAGTGCAATAATCGAGCCAGATTGTACTATAATTCTAAACCGTTAGGTTACCATTGTCCTTACTCCGCCATCAGTTTCATTATAACCTGAAGACTTTCTCTTTCTTGACCCTTGAGGTAAGTACAAGATCCATTATTTCTGATGGCAATTGTTCATTTTGCCATTTTCGTTCTTCATCCACTGATTTACCTGCATTTTTCACAGCTTTTAAAGCATACAATGCTGCACCTAATGAATGGTCAGCCATATGAGCTGTGGCAACAGCGTGTCCGACTGCACGAGCTACTGCAATTGAAACCGGGTTTGAAGATTCATTTGCAACATTTATTGCTTTTAATGATGCTTTTCTTGCGTCTCCTGCTGTAGCTTTTCCAATTGCCCAGTCTTTAGCAATTGAAAGAGCATATATAAGCCGTTCATCTGATTTTTCACCAAATAGCGGTAATACATTTTCTGAGCAATCGCAAGCCCAATTAATTAATTGAATATGCTGCTCTTTTATAAGAGGTCCCCCACGATGCTCTGCCAGAAATCTTTTGTCTCGCATTTTAATTAATGTAGCAGAAATACTTTAGAAATGACGGTTTCAATGCTCGCTGACTGCCCGGCAATTATTCTTTTTCAAGCTGTTCTATCGCGTCAATCTCTTTATTAAGTTTTTTAAATCGTTCATAAATTGAATATTTAAAAGTAAAATAGAACGATGAAATAAAAACCAGGATAATCAATAGCAATGGTATTGCTGATACCAGATTAAAACTAATATTGATTTCCTGAATAATCATTAATAGAAACCCCGCCATAGCAAAAGGCATTAACAGGTATCTAAATCGTGTCGTTTTAATCTTATATTTCTCCAGTTCAGCAATTACTTTTTTAATGGATAAAACCGGCATTGAAAAATCAACATTACGGATCAATTTGAAATATCTGATATCCCAGATATATGCAATCGCATATACGGGCAAAAACATGCATAATCCGATGTAAAACCTGGTAGCTAAACGAAACTGAACATCCAGAACTAATAATAACGTTACAAACAGAATTGGAGAAAAAATATTTAATCCTGCTTTAATTCTAATCCAGTTAAATCTTCTTTGGGGTTTTGAAAGTAATATCACCCTTAATATTTCTTTGTTAAGACGAGTATTTTCCGATATCTTTTTATCGTACTCTTGCCATATATCTTGTAATTCCAATAATTCCATTATTGTTAAATTTTTGTGGTCGCTAAATTCTTTATTTCTTCTTTTATCCGGCTAATTCTTGTTCCGACATTAGTTTTTGAAATTCCGGTTATATGTGAAATTTCATCATGCGAATTACCGTCGAGATAGAGCAATATTATTGCTTTATTCAGTTGATTTAACTCATCAATGCATTGGTATAAAACTTCTGAGTTTGATGAGTCCGGTTGCTCAATTATCCAATTTAGATTTTTAAATTGTTTTAGATCGTCCAGAAAAAACAATTTGTCTTTTTCCCTTTTTCTTTTATAATTCATCGATGTGTTTATTGCCACACGATAAATCCAGGTAGATATCTTGGAGTCCCCATTGAATCGTCCAAATGATTTCCAAAGTTGAAAAGTGATATCATTAATCAAATCCTCTTTATCATGAACTGTCTTTGAATATGCTCTTGCAATCTTTAGAATTATCCCAATATTTTTCTCTAAAATATCAAGGAATTGTTCCTTTTGTCTATGATCTGTCATCTTTCATGCTGTTACTTTTTGGTAAATAAATCAATCAGTGATCACATTTTATCCAATTAGTAACATATCCGGGTCAAAAATCACAAGAGCCACTGTTTTTTAATTGAATGATAGTTTTTTGAATGTTCTGAGAAGTAAGCGGAGTGTGCTTGTTCTTTTCGTCATTGGAGAAGTTATTTATAGGACATAACGCTTCAGCAATAAAGTAAGCATGTCTATAAGCCGTCAGGTTAACTCGAACGAGCAGACCAGACAATGGTCACGGTGAACGCTTAAAGTTGATCCGCAGTTCGGGCAAGTCCACTTTTTTACCTCAAGTTCAAGGAAGGTTGTAATTCCGGTTTCTTTTATCGTAACAAGATTTTGGATTAGGCTCGCTCTGTATTTTGTTCTGTATCTCTTGTCTATATGTTTTATTTTTTCACAGGGAAATATTTTGCACTCGTAACAAAATTTTGAAGATGTCTTTGCGAGTAGTTCACAATTTTTAATCTTGCACTCATTGCAGGTCTTACGTTTCGAGTCAAAATCCACCCAGCAACCATAACATTTGTTTTTGACTCTGAGAAAGGCCATGCAGGTTCCACAATTTATACCACATGGGGCAATCAAGGATCTTTCAAAGGATACTGAAGTTGTCATAGTTAAATAATTCTTTTGTCTTTGGTGCAGGAATTAATGGCTTATAACCTTTATTGTCCGTGTTGAGTGTTCGCAGTTGTTTTTATAATCAGCTAGAAGTTGAAGTTCAAGCCTAAACCGGCATTAAAATAAAAATATGGATAATACTCAGGTATATTATTAAATTTAACAATAAAGCAGCCTGCAAGTTTAAAATTGATTTTAATATTTTCAGTGCCAAATCGCAAAATTGCGTGAGGCTCAAAAGTTGCACAATCAAATTTATAGTTGCCTGAAGAAGAAGGGGCATAATAACCGGCATCAACCAGGTTTGAATGCAAATAACCTGTTTTAAATCCAAGCCCAAGATCAGTATGCGCAAATTTGGTATTAATCTTACCTATATTAATCTGAGCAAAATATAGCTGATAGTCGCCTTGAATATGCCCTGGATGAGGATCATTATAAGAGTAACCGGTTCCTGTTCCATATCCAAGATAAATCTCCATAATTTTTTGATTCCCAAGATTTTTATAATACCCCGGAGCCAGCTGGAAATAATAGTTATTTTTCTCGCTAGATTTGCTGCCTGCAAATTGTAGTGCAACTTTATCAGTAAGGCCATATGATATAGTTGCACCTACAGCTTCAGCCAGGGATCGTCCGCCATCTATTCGTATATCATGCTTGTTGCTTATAAGAGGAATATCGCATGTTAAAGGATTATAAACCCCACAGCCTGAAAATAATGCTGAAATTACAATAATCAATATCCCTGTTTTTTTCATATCAATAAAAGCATTTTCAGGTAAAGAACCATTTCAAAGAAGTTCATACTGTCACGAGTCCCCTGTGACACCTGACGGCCTGGTAAATAATTGTTATAAGCTTTATTGTCCGTGTTAGCAAAAGTTATTATTTAAATTTTAGTGAAGCCACTGATTTTAGTAATTCAGTTTTTTGTTGATCGTTATTAAATGAAATGATAATACCAAGGCTAAATCCTTTTAAAACTGAAGAGTAATATATTTGTTTTATATTTAATCCCAAATTATTCAATTCTGCATTCATTTTGTAAACATCCATTTTATTGATGGTCTCCTTTGAAAATACACTATCCGTATAATCGTACTTAACCTGGGATTGTCTTAATAATTTTCTTACTTGAAATAAATAATCACTTCCGGTTTTAATTCCAGGGGAGTTCTTAATATTCTCAGCTACAATTGCTATACTTGGATTAAAATCCACTGGAGCGCCTATCTCATATTGATTTGCAGACAAAAGAAAAGCGGAATTAATTTCAGAAGCTTTTAAGAAAGTTTTCATTGTCTCATTATCTCCAGCCATGAGATCCCTGCCTTTATTATTTAAGTCATTAAGTTGTTCTTTTGATTGGACTTTCCAATTGTCAGGCAATGTAATTTCAAAGTCAAAGTACGAATTTATGTATTTCATATTTTCTACTCGCCCATAATCGAAGACTTTAGCTTTTTCTTGATTATTGCAGGCGATAGCTAATAAACTGATAAGAAGAATAGTAAATAAATTGTTTTTCATAGTATTATAGTTTTTAGTTAGTAGTAAATTTTTGCTAAATTGTTTATGGCGTTGGGAAAGTTACATCAAAGGGTTCTGAAACGGGAAGATAGAATTATATTTTGCAGTTTCTGCAAGACCGCATTTTTGATTTGTAACTTCGTATTGAAGTCATTTCAATGCTTCCTGCAACTCCTCCAGAGTCGACCCCGTAATCCTGTATGTCACCGGTATAGGCCCGAAATAAAAACGAAATATAACTTCCCTCGCTTCTAAAACTTCTGACACTATCTCACCCGATAGATTAAGTATAAACTTGTCTTCATTCCATACTCTCGTCTCTATATCCGCCGACTGTTCCGATTCAACTCCTGTGCTGTCCGACCTGGAAAAACCCGACATAGTAGCCACATTTTTTGTCCTTAATTCCGATATCGGATCTTCAATGCTGAGCTCAAACTTTTGATCACCAACCTTCATATAACCAGTCTTCTCTGATTTAAAACTCGACGGAGTCCTGGAAATTACAAAATAGGCCTTCACATTTTCAAGGCTTCCTTTTACTTCCTTTTCTATAATAACTCTGGCAACCCCAATCTCCGTCCGCCTTTCCTCAGGCTTTATACTTACCCTGATATAATTCCTGGCGCCGCCACGAAATTCATCATCATATCTGTAACCCCGGTTGTACCTGATGGCTGAACATGAAGCAATTAAAATTACCAGGATTAATGATAAAAAATGAATGCATCTTTTCATAGTTTCTACTCCTTTTTTATTTCAGAACAGGGTATTCAAATGGTACACGTCACATGGCACACGGTTCAGGGAAGAAGCCAGATTACAAATTCCGTATACCGTGCACCCTGTTTTCTTAGAGGATTTCCTCTGCTGTAACCTTCTGCTACTTATCTAAAAACCTAAACCATACTTATGCCACAGCCTCGTCAGTCACAAAAGCATTTTAAAAATAATACGCAGAATTGCACACTCACACAATGCTTTTACCTGACTTTCACCATCCATAAATCATATTAAAGTTAAATATAATAAATTGTATAAGCTAATTAAAAGTATATACAATCCCAAACATAACATGGAATCCGGCTTGTGGAATGATCTGTTAGCAGGGATTTTTTATTTGCAAAATCTGATACAAGATTCAGAAGGTCATCTCTCCTGACCGTCTTGGTAAGATATTCCACACAACCGGCATTAAAAGCCTTTTCAGGGTCGCTCTCTTCAGCTTTGTCCCTGGCAATTTTAAGCTCCTCTGTAAGAATGGCATATCCGTTATTTTACGTTGCTGTCAGCCTGATAGGCGAAATTATTATTCCCTTACGATACTTCCTTTCAGAGCATAATAAAGGATGAAAATAAAAAACGGGATTGGAGCAAAAAATCCTACAGACATATTGAATTTATCAGCTATAAGACCCATAACCGGCGGGAATACTGCTCCACCGACAATTGACATTACAATAAATGATGAAGCCTTTTTTGTTTTAGGCCCCAGATCTTTTATACCCAGGGCAAAAATTGTTGGAAACATAACTGACATGAAAAAGAAAACTCCGTAAAGCGCAATCAGAGAGGTCCAGCCTGCCCTGATACTGACCACCGGTAACAACAGGCAGCACATTAAAGCGTAAAATGCCAGCAGTTTTTTTGGTTCCAGATATTTCATGAAAAAGCTGCCCGACATACGACCAATCATAAATAAGGCAAAACCGATTGACAGGAAATATGGCCCATAGGCAACAGCAAAATGTGGATGCTGATTAACATCTGTAACAAAATTGATCAGATAACTAAATATTCCGGTTTGTGCGGCCACATAGCAAAACTGTGCTATTACTCCCAGTACAAAGTGCCGCTGTTTACTAAGCGGCTTGATTTCAGTAAACCCTCCTGCAGAAACAGTGCCGGTTTTAATGCCGGGATCTTCTTCCTCTTGAATCTCAGGCAGTTTTGTCAGAACAAATAAAACAGCAACCAGTAAAACTGTTCCTCCGATAATTGAATAAGGCAAGATCATTGAACTGAGTTTCTCACCTGCTACATTACTATTATTTCCATATATAAAAAGGCCGATCAATGGGCCAATCACCCATGCCAATCCATTGAATGATTGTGAAAAATTTATCCGTCGTTCAGCAGATTCTTTTGGCCCCAGTTTGGTGGTATATGGATTAGCTGCAGTTTCCAAAGTTGCCAGTCCGCATCCCATTATGAACAGACATATCAGAAAAATCCAGAACGATTCAAATGATGTTGTTGCAGCAATCAGAAATGCTCCTGAAGCAAAAAGAGATAGGCCCAATATAATGCCCTTCTTATATCCGAATTGTCTCATAAAAAATCCTGCCGGAAGCGCCATTAAGAAATATGCGGTATACACTGAAAACTGTATCATCCCGGATTGTGCTTTCGACATGTGAAGCATATCCTGGAAATGCTTGTTCAATGTATCCAGCATACCATGAGCAATACCCCACAGAAAAAAGAGACTGCTGATAAGAATGAATGGAATAAGGAAACCCTGAGAAACCAGTTTCTGCCTGTTGTTCTCACCGGAAATTATTTTACCCATAAAAACTTGTATTTTATCAATACAAGATTGTCATGATTTATGACTTTTCCAAAACATTAATCAGGAAATGAGAATAATCACTTATAACCAAATAATTTTGAAACAATAAAAAGATTCTTCGCTTCTCCGCCAGCCGGTGGATCCGCTCAGAATGACAAGCATTTTTGATATAATGGAGCGCTTCGAACACCGAAGCTTCAGCGAAGGTGGTCAGCGAGGAATCTCCTTATTAATTTAAACATTTACTCCGTGAATTACCCTGTGTAACTCCCCCGATAGATCGGGGCAGGCTGTGATACTCTGTGGTTAAAAGATTTCAAAATAAATGTGTATAAAGGGTTAGGGGAAATTGGACAGGGGATAATCTGGAGAATAATTATAGATATTTGAATAACAAGGGTAATAACCTTACTTCCATTTTCTAATAAAATTATTAGAAAAGACCGATATCAATAAAAATAAAGAAAGAGATTTATAATTTTTGAATGTTTAGCCCGCCGCTTATCTCGAAAACCATCCCGGTCGAAAAATCCCAGTCACCCCTGGCGAGTGATGCAACAGCTTTGCCTATATCCTCAGGAAATCCCCATCGCTTTTCCGGAATGAGCCCTTCGCATATCAGTTTGTTGTATTTATCTTTTTGTTTAACTGTCATATCAGTCTGGATAATACCAGGCCTTACTTCAAAAACCTTGATGTCATCATTCGCCAGGCGGTCGGCAAAAACGGTGGAAGCCATAGTTAACCCCGCCTTTGACAAACAATATTCTGCCCTGTTTGTGCTCGACCGGGTGGATGAAACAGAAGTGATGAAAATGATTATGGGATTATATCCGGTTATCTGCTGTCTCAGCCAGATCATCTCCTTAGCAATTTTCTGTGCGAAGAATACCGGTCCTTTAAGGTTTATGTTCATGACCCTGTCATAGCTCTCTTCAGTCATTTCAAGAAGGTCGTTCCGCTGAAGAGGTGCAACACCTGCATTGTTAACCAGGATATCAATCCGCCCATACCTGTTAAGGATATCCCTGACAACCTCCACCTGGCAACCCGTACATGAAATATCAAGACCTACCGGAAAAAACTCCCTGCCCATTTTTTCAACTGCCGTCCTGAGTATTCCAATGCCTTCGCTGTCGACAGAACGGGATATTGCCGCAATGTCAAAACCCTCAGATGCCAGGGAAACCGCAATCGCTCTCCCTATCCCCCTGCTGGCGCCTGTAATGGCTGCTACAGGTTTATTATTCATCCTAGCTAATTTTCAGGTTCAACGGAAATATGGCGATAAAGGTAGTAATTTGATCAAATCAGTCAACACCCTTCAGAATTATCTTCCAGATAATCTTTCCACACTTTTTCAAACCAGAGATTCTGCGCAGGTATTTCCCTTGGTTTTACAAGCTTACTGAATACTTTTCCTTCCCTGTAATTTACTTCAAGTATATCTCTTTCAATCTCCCTGTCATAATTACAGAGTCCTGCGACGTCAATGCTTTCACCTGACAGATCAATGGCTTCATTATCATCTCCCGTAACAAGATAAGATCCCCTGCTTCTTCCACCGCCTGCCAGGTACTCCCTTATTGCCTCAAGATAAACGAAATGTGTCAGGCAATGATCCGCAAGCTGGAATGTTTTAGCAAGCTCCCTGACCGATCCAGCCCCGATCCAGTCAGTCAGATTATTCAGCGTTTCTCCGGCTTCAAATGCCGCTGATGCAACCCTGCTGAGATTCCTGATTATGCCACCAGCCTTTGACATTCTCTTTCGTATTTCAAGCAGGTACTTTTTATTTTCATGCCTGGTTCCTGCCGCAATCCATTTTCCTGCCAACAATAGTTCTTTTTCAATCTCTTCCTTTGACTGCTTCAGGAAGATATCCGTTTCTTCGACCGTATTTTTATACTTTCTGAAAATCTGCCACGCTGCCCTGTAACTTCCAACTTGCCCGGAATTGAGTGCAGAACCGCCCGGACGATAAACACCATGGGAACCATTTACTTCGCCAACAGGGAAAAGATGCTTCAGATCTGATTCCCACCAGATATCTCCTTTCAGTCCCCCATTATTATGCTGCGCGCAGACCGCAATTTCAAGCATTTCCTTCGACAGATCTATTCCATGTTCCTTATAAAGGTCATACGCCGGGAAGTTTATTGCAAGAAGTCTTTCAAGAGGACTTTTCTTAAGGGCGCCCGAATTTTTAAGGTAATCATATACTTCAGGATCAAGTTTGTCGGGCGAAAAGGCCAGCGACTCTCCAAATGAAGGATTTGCAGTATAGTCAAGAAAAACTCTTCGTTTCTTTTCCGTAATTTCCCTGTAAACCAGCAGATCGATCAGGGAAGATCCGAGTCCCTCTATCTTCCTGGGATCAAAAGGCCACTGATATCCTTTCAGGAATATTGCTTTTGTAAGTGACCGGTAATCCGGGAAAAGCTGGTTAAGGAACTCCCTCCTGTCACATCCTTTTTTATCAGTTGAAATATAAGCAGGGATAGCCTGCTGGTAGCTGCCCGAAAGGTTCCATCTGAACTTTACCGATGCGATTCCAAACTGCGATTCAGTCAGGTTCTGCCCTGAAGCACCTGCTTTAAAAGCCATTCCGATCGATCCGCTCTGGGAGAGGGGATAAACACTTGTCTCATAAATCCCTGCAGGTCCGCCGGTTCCAAGGATTATATTTTCACAATTAAAAAGAACGAATGCTTTTGACGGATCCTTCTCTCTTGTATTTATTGCAATAGCACCTATTACTCTCGATTTAACATGATCAGTAAGAAGTGAAATTACCTGGTGCCGGTCAAGTATCCTTATTTTACGTTTTTTCACCTCTCCGGCCAGCGCTTCAAACATTCTTTTTGACGTATACGGGCCTGCAGATGTGGCCCTTGAACGGGTATCATGATCCGTTCTATACCCGGCCCAGGCTCCGAACCTGTCATGTGGAAATTTCACTCCTAGTCTGACAAGATTCATGAATGCCTCGACAGATCCCTGTGCTTCACAAAGTGCAATATCGCCATGCATGCATCTTCCATTGAAAAGGTCTGCTGCCATTTCAGGAACTGAATCGGGCTGAGTTCCGCTGAGCGACAATTTGTAGTAAGTCTGCTTGTCCGACCCGGCATTGTTCGAAGTTCCTCCCCCCCATTGTGATGTGGCAATCACAAGGTCATGCTGCCCCAATGAATGAAGAGAAACTGCGGCATTCAAAGCGGCTGCTCCACTGCCTATAACAAGTGTATTCACACTGAGACACCTGATATCAAAACCCTGCAGGTGAATTAATTCATTTTCCATCGGCAATTAGTTTTTTCAGTTCAGCACCATAGATCTCCCTATCCCTGATCACACATCCGCCATGCCTCAGATTGCTGATGAGTCTTGTACATCCCGAGCATGTAATGCAAAATTTTGCAGGATCTGCCTTGCCATATTTCATGATATCAGCCGGCATTGAAGGATATGCAAATGAGTTCCTCCCGAAACCGATAAAAGAGGACCCGTTGTTTTTGATTACTGCGGCGCCGACGTTGGGAGCAAAATGCCGCAGGTAGGAATATGCTGACCCAACAAAACTGATTTCAGGAAATCTTTTCTGAAATATTGAGGTACCGGTGATCATCCTCATTACACCCTCAAGAGGATGCTCGTCAGGAAATGGTATGCCGGGAACGGGAGTGTCGAAAGGCCGGGTTACATGTGGATTGAAATAAGGGCTTCCCATGCTTATATTTATCAGCCGTACGTCTCGCTTGAGAAGCTCTTCGACAAGAAGCAAGGGTTCGGAGAAGTCGGGCTGGTCGTTTTTATCGACGCCAAACCCGCCCTTATAGCAATCTGAAATGTTTAATCTTGTTGTAATCATTATTCCTGCCGCTTCCTCTCTCATGAGATCAATGGTTTCGAGCATGAACCGGAATCTTGTTATTGGATCGGCTCCGCCGTAAATGCTGTTCATTCTTCCTTTTGCTGATAACGATTCTATTATCAGATACCCATGACATGCTTTAATGTCAATTGCATCAAATCCTGCTTCCACGGCAAGTTTTGCAGAAGCGATATATTGCTCCCGGATCTGCCGGAGGTCTCTATCCGTAAGAATACAGGGTTCCGTTTTGTCCAGAACCGGGTTGAGCGCAACAACCTTCGGTGTTGGCTTTCCTCCCGGCTTGCTGTACCTGCCTGAATGAGTAAGTTGTATTACAAGGATCGGGTTGAAACCTTTTTTTGAGGCGGCCATTCTGGTCTCAGAAACCAGTGATTTGTAAAATTCAAGGTTGCCGCTGGTAATCATAAGCTGACCAGGATTTGATCGCCCGTCTGCCGAAACTGCTGTTGCCTCAAACCAGATTATACCGCTTCCTCCTTCAGCATATCTGAGATAACGTCTCTTTGTCAGAGATGAAGGGGATCCGTCAGGTTCAGAATCATACCCTTCCATAGGCTGAACCACAAAACGGTTTTGAATGGAATAACCAGCTATTGTCAATGGATCCAGCAAAGGTGAGAGATCATTGCTGAAAGGAAGGACGAACCCACGTTCTTTTGCCTTCCCGATGATTTCATCTGCATCTCTGTATCTTAATCTTTCGTGCACTGAAGCAAATATTTTTATTAAAAATTACCTCTTTTTTTCTGTTCGTCCGAAATTCACTGAACGCGGACTTATCCATGATCTCCTGGCTGCAACCCCGCAATAATAGCCTGCCATCCTTAGAAAAACAGGGATGCGCACAAACAATTTCGGAATAAAGAACAGTATTAATCCTGCGATCGCCGCCAGCAGACCGGTCAGAATATTGTCGGCTATTATCAATGAGTGCATTAATACTTTTTCGGTCCCTGATTTATGTTTATAAATATAAACATGCCTTGAAACCTGGACTTCGCATTTGGTAACATAGGTTGTCCGGAGGTTTATTCTTGAGCTGCCGCCATGGCTGTGCTCAATTATTATATCGCTGAAGTAAGCCACTTCTCCTCCTGAATTACGGGCTCTTCTGCAAATGTCAACATCCTCCGAATACATCCAGAAATCTTCATCAAATCCGTGAAGGCTCAAAAAAATATCTTTATTGATCATCATTACCGATCCTGAAACCCAATCGGGAAAACTGACACTGACAATTCCATTTTTTTTATCCACTGATGCAACCGGCTTGTTCCGGATACTGAAGAGGCCGGGGAATGAACCATTAAATTTTGAATCACTTCCATCCTCCCGAACCTGCCTGCATGAGACAATATAAAATGAAGTATCTGTCCTGGCTCCTGCAAGAAGCTTTTCAATTTCAGACTCCATCACTACGGTATCGGGATTAAGAAAGAGAAGGTATTCCCCAGAAGCATAAGAGGCGCCAAGGTTGCATCCGTTTGCAAAGCCTCCGTTGATCTTGTTCCTGATAAACCTGAAGTTTATGAATCTCTCTTCGAGCTTGTTAAAATCATCATCACCTGAATTGTTATCGACAATAATGGTTTCCATGCTGAACCTGTTTCCGGAGAAAGTATTAAGCGAATCGAGGCATTTGGCAAGCCGATTCCATCCCTTATAACATACTATGACAACCGACAGATCCATTGAAATATTATGTATAATTTCCTCACAAATTAACTCAATAACTCAATACGACTGCACTAAAAGGGAATTTTTGTCTTGCGGTCTTGCAGTCGGGAAATCCTGAAATCATTCCTGAATTGATGATTGTGATTCATCCTCATTAATAATCTCTATCTCGTCTGGCTCACTACCCCACTCAACTTTAGGTTCCTGCGGACCCTCCTTCCGGTACCATATTGCAAGAATGATCCCTGAAATGAACCCGAGCATATGAGATTCCCAGGAGACGTTCTGATAAACACCGGGAAAGATACCCCAGACCATTTCACCATAAAGAAAAACTATAAGCAGAGATAATGCAACCAGCCTGTAATAGCGCCGTATAATGCCACTGAAAAACAGGAAGGAAGCAAGTCCGTAAACCAATCCGCTTGCCCCGATATGCCAGGCTTCCCTGCCGCCAAACCACACAAGCAATCCTGTAAGAACCCAGGTCCATGATAATACTTTAAGGGCTATTTCTGAATAAAAGAAGAAGAGTGCTATAGAAATCATAAAGAGCGGCAGTGTATTATTAAGCAGGTGCCTGAAGTTTTCATGAATGAACGGAGAGAGAATAATTCCGGGAAGTCCCTTTGCTTCCAGCGGATAGATTCCAAGGCTTGTAATATCTGTCTCAAAGAGAGTTTCAGTAATTTTTACAAGCCACATGAAGAGAACCATAACAGAGGGAATAATAATGCTTAGAAGGAACTTCTTCCTGTAGAAAGCAGCCTCGGATTTAATATCTGGTGCGAAATAGCTCATTTATTGGTCGTGCAATCGTGCGATCATGCAATCATGCAATCAAACGGTATTAGTCTATACCAGGGAAAATTATTCCTGCTTCTTCGCGTATTCTGTCAAGTGTTTTTATGAGATTAATGCTGAATGAAATCGGGACTACCTGGCTCTCTGTCCTTTTATCGTCGAGGCACTTCATCACCTCTTCTGCCTCCCAGTGGTAGCCCATTGCCGGTGGCGAAAACACAAATTCCTGTTTTTCATGGCCATGAAGCTCCAGCAGAACGCGCTGGTTCATATCTCTCCCCCTCGAAACGGTCATATTCCCTTTTTCACAAAGGATCTCACAGCCGATCCCGATGCTTGTATTGAAGGAACTGTATAAAGCAGCCATGCGTCCGTCCTGATAGCGGAAAACAGCGCTTACCGATTCTTCCGATCCTGTGGGTGAAAAGGCTGCCGAAGCTTTGACATCAGCCGGGACTCCCATAAAAGTGAGTGCATCAATAACCGGGTATATGCCAATATCAAGGAGTGAACTCCCGCCGAGAGAAAGGTTGAATTTGCGATCGAGCGGATCAAATGGAGGTATAAAGGAGAAATATCCATAAAGGTGGTATATTTTCCCCAGTACCCCAGATTTGATTATCTCTGATGCTTTCTTATAATTTGGCTGGAAAGGAGGCCATAGCGCCTCCATAAGAAAGAGCTTTCGTTTTTTTGCTTCTGAGATCATCTGGCTGACTTCGCTGCAGTTCATTGCAAAAGCCTTTTCGCAAATTACATTCTTCCCGTTTTTCAGGCACAATAAAGTGTGTTCCCGATGACAGGAATGAGGAGAAGCAACGTATACTACTTCCACATCCGGATCAGACGCAAGTTCTTCATAGCTGCCATAATATTTTTTACATCCGAATTCCTCAGCAAATTTTTTAGCGCGCTGAAGGTCTCTAGAACCCACCGCATATATTTCGGCGTTCTCCAGAAGCTGTAATCCCCTGCTGAATTTTACCGACATTTTCCCCGGAGCCAGAATGCCCCATCTGTGTTTTCCCATGGTAGAAATTTGAACGCTTAAATATATAGAATTGCCACGAATGTGGCATTATACGAATAACCCCCTTCGTTTCCCCCTCTTTACGAATGTAGGGGGCTTGGGGGGTGAGTACGGGTGAATCAAGAGAGGGGCTGGGGGGCGAGTACATGAGCGTCAGTCCAGGTGACTGGCCCATTCATTCCTTTAGATGAAATTCCCATCGTAATCCATCCTGGGATCGGCATAAGATAAATCAATGATTCTCTGAAATCCGACATCGGCATTCTTATGGGTCGAGGAACCGGCATTATAACAGCGTGTAATGCCCCACACGCCATGAAATATTTTTCCGGCACTGGCAGAATCAGCGTGGTAATGCCCAAATAAAATCATATCGATTTTATTTTCAATGATTTTTCTTAAATCGTCGTGGTCCTTAAGCTGCATTCCAAGCTTAAAATCAAACGGATGATGATGTAAGTATACTACCTTCTTACGGCTGGCAACTTCCGGTTTATTCAACATTTTCATTAATCGTTTTAACTGTCCATCACCTAATTCGCCCTCGGAAAAGAAACGATCATTCCAATGCAGTTCTTCGGCTGTGGAATCGAGCCCCATAAAAGCAATTTTATCAATAATATCGAGTTTCGGATAAGACATTTCCCCCGATTTGAAATACCTTTCTTTAAACAAATCAACAAATTTTTTATCTCCCTCAACGCCGGTACCATAGTCATGGTTACCGGGAACAACCAATACCTTATATCCGCGTTCTTTTAGTTGTTCAATAGCTTCAACTGCTTCATCTATATACCCACTATGATTGGCATTATTAACAATATCGCCGGTAATCACAACGATATAATTTTTTGCGGGTTGTTTCAGAAATGTAATGTTGTCAACAATAGCACGAAATTTAGCGCTACACTCTTCATACCCGACGTGCAAATCTGATAAATGAATAATTTTTTTCACGATATGAAATTTGATGATTAACCAAAATTAAAGATATGACTGAAAAAGGCAAAAGGAAAAAGGCAAAAGGAAAAAGTAAAGATGATTTATTTTACCCAGGAAGGAGCACCGTCATAACCTTCATGATTGGTAATTTGAACCAAACCTGTTCCATCGGAATGAATGAGAAAAATATGTGAACCTGGATCATTGTTAAAACCGCTTCCAAAGTTAAAGATAAGCTTTGTTCCATCCGGCGACCAGTTCAGATATGTATCATCAATATACCATATAAATGGAAGCTCTGTAACTTTGTTTTCATCTGTTCCGTCAACATTTACTGTCAGGATTCTGAAATAGTAGGGCGGATTACCGAATTCACCTGGTCCATGACGCTGAACAAAGGCTATTTTTTTCTCATCGGGTGAAAATACCGGACTATAAGCCGAAATAGTGCTATCGTTGTGGGTAATCTTTGCCAGTGAATCTTTCTCTATATTGTAAATATCTATGCTCTGAGGAATTTCAAATTCACCTTTTGAATAAGCCAGTGCTATCCGATTCCCATCCTTCGAAACAGATACTTTACCATAAGCTTCGAAATCGGTAACCTTGGTATTTTGAGTTCCGTCAGGCAATATGCTGAAAACATTACCTGAGTTCACGGCACCATTTATATAAAATAACTTCGTGCCTGCATAGTTCCATACCGGACAGAAGTTATGAATGGAATTGTTGCCAGCCTCAGGACTCGTTACCTGAAAATAATTTTCACCAGTTGCAGACATAGTAAATATCTGATATCCTATGCCATATTTAAAGTCATAAGCAGAATAAACCAATTCCCCGCCATCAGGAGAAAAAGAAACAGAACCCTCCCAGATACCAGCATTGTCTTTCGCATTAACCCTGGTGGTTGTCTTCTTATCAGCATCTATAATCATTATTTTACCATCCATCTGGGAAAAAGCAATCTTGCCATCCAGGTATTCATATGGAATTGCTTCTGCCTCTTCAGTTGTTTTTTTACAGCCTGGCAAAAACCCTGTAAATGCAATAATCCAGCAAAATGTAAATTTTCTGATGAAATTTCCGGTCTGCATTTGTTGTTAGTTTTACGCGCTTACACTAATGTTACACCTAATTCAGTCTAAAAGCAATTTAGTTATAAATATCCAGAATAAAGGCGAAAGGCAAGACAAAAGTTAAAAGGCAAAAGGAGAAAGTAAGTGTAGATATTTAATATATAAAATACTGAGAGATTTCTTTTGAATTCACGGTAATAGGTGTACTTTAGATAAAAACTAAACTGCCATGAAAAAATCCATTTGCTTTATTATGATCCTTAGTTTCCTGGGCATAAATATAATTGCACAGGAGATACCTGAAAAAGATAATTCATTGCTCGATAATTTCATTAAATCAAAAATCAGCATTGATAAGACACAGATTGTGTCGGATACGCTGGCGAAGGTCTTTAACGGCACTTTTTATAAAGTCGAAGCCGGCTTTTCGTTTACCGATGAGCTATCTTCCTATACAAACTATATATTCAATATAAAGGATGGGGCAATATTTATAATTGAAAGCCGGCCTGACAGTATGAATACACTTTTGTCACTTGTAAGAAAAGACTTTTATTTAAAAACCGCGATCAACGCTAAGGTCTTTGAGACGTGCCTGGACAAGATTTTGCCAATGAACGATATGCACATGGAATATAAGGAGCATCTGAAAATTGGCAATAAATGGTATTTTATAAGAGATAAATTCTTCGATTCAAAAAGCGGATATATTATTACCCTGGACCAGAATTCGAAAATCAAAAAAATTTCTTATTCCATGGAAGCGATTCAGAAGTAATTCCGTTTACTTTCATCATTCGAAATTTACATGGAAACTGAAACCTCTTCCGGAAAGAATGTAACGCTTATCACGGCATTAGCCCTTTTAATAGTTCCGGCATTTATCCAGTTTTCATGGATGATAGTACGGCACTCTGTCCGCTTTGCTACTGCTGATGAGAAATCAGATTATTACCTGAAGCATTTCCCTTCATTCCTTCAGAACCACATCACTCTTTCACTCATCGCATTCCTGTTCTGCCTGGCAGCTTTAATCTTCGGCGCTCTGAGCATCGACAGGGTCAGGGAAAAAATCCGGTGGCTCGCGTTTGCCACAGTTCTGGTTAGCTTCATTATAGGGTTGCTCTGCCTGGCAAGAATCATGTAAGATCGTGCAATCGGAATGAAGGCATTAGGGCATTAAGGTGTTAAGGTATTAAGATGCAAAAGAGCTAAGTTGTAAAACCGTAAAACCCTAATACCGTAATACCATAACACCGTTGTACCACTTTTGTCTTGTGACTTTTAACTTTTATCTTAAATTCATTCGTGCCATTTAGATCTATCTGGCGCTGCTGGTTCAACAACCTTCTTAACCGGTTTATCTTTCAACTCCTGAAGCAGGACCTCAACGGCTTTTTCAATGCATGGATCAATTCCTTTCGCCAGTTGCATCGGCCGTCAGTTCAGCGCCCAGGAGCCCGTTATCAACTTTTTTC
>Ga0209226_10000377_pt1 | contig 26044 bp, 23 predicted proteins | sample BarGraNGADG00212_2_FD_184497 | JGI IMG/M metagenome (GOLD analysis project Ga0209226, IMG submission 184497) | Arctic peat soil microbial communities from Barrow, Alaska, USA - Barrow Graham LP Ref core NGADG0011-212 (SPAdes) (version 2) | ecosystem: Environmental > Terrestrial > Soil >...
CGAAACTCCTCAGTCAGTCGTGCTATCCTCTGTTCACGGGTCTCTTCCATCTCTGTCGAACCTCCATCGTGCTCATTAATGGATGATTCGACACCGCCTCACACCACACATGCCGAACAAGCGTTCTGTTTCATGAATTTGGCGTGCACCCTGTGAGCTGCAACTTCTGGCACAGCCCGCTGCTTTCTGATATAATAAAGTCGTCGCTTTGAACTACTGCGGGGCCCGTGCGAGCGGCCCCGTTCTTATTGGAAGGTGATACTTGCTATGACAGAACACGAGAAGTCTACCTGGCGGACTAAGGTCGGGCTTGCCGAGATGCTCAAGGGCGGCGTGATCATGGACGTCACCAATGCGGACCAGGCCAAGATCGCGGAGGATGCCGGTGCGGTCGCGGTGATGGCGCTTGAGCGCGTCCCGGCGGATATCCGCAAGGAGGGCGGGGTGGCTCGCATGGCCGACCCGCTCATCATCATCGAGATCCAGAAATGTGTGACGATCCCCGTGATGGCGAAAGCTCGAATCGGTCACTTCGCGGAAGCGCAGGTGCTGGAGGCGCTGGGCGTGGACTACGTTGACGAAAGCGAAGTGCTTACCCCGGCGGACGAGTCTTTTCACATAGACAAGCACCTCTTCAAGGTGCCGTTCGTCTGTGGCTGCCGCGACCTCGGCGAGGCGCTGAGGCGAATCGGCGAAGGCGCGGCGATGATCCGCACCAAGGGCGAAGCGGGTTCCGGCAATATAGTGGAGGCCGTGCGTCACATGCGCACCGTGACAGGCAATATGCGCAAGATTCAGGGGATGCGCGAAGATGAGCTGATGGCGGAGGCCAAGAATCTGGGCGCGCCGTATGACCTCGTTTTGGAGATTCACAAGACAGGCAAACTGCCCGTGCCGAACTTCTCCGCCGGTGGCATAGCGACTCCCGCGGACGCATCGCTGATGATGCAGTTGGGCGCGGAGGCGGTGTTCGTGGGTTCCGGTATCTTCAAGTCCGAAGACCCCGCCCCGCGCGCGAAGGCCATCGTTGACGCGACCACCCACTATATGGACTTCAAGCTCATCGCTGAGCTTTCCAAGGGGCTTGGGAAGGCGATGGAGGGTCTCGATATCCGCCAGATCGACGAGAAGGATCTCCTCTCCACGCGAGGTTGGTAGTTGCGATGGGGACTCTCAGAGGTGTTTCGGGATTTGAACGCAGTGGAAATCCCGAAACCACCGTTCATATCGGTGTGCTAGCGCTGCAGGGGGACTTCGAGAGGCACCTCGTCATGCTGAACTCGCTTGGGCATCTCGGGGTCAGCGCGATTGCGGTCAAGACCCCGGCGCAGATCGAGCTCTGCGACGGTGTCATAATCCCCGGCGGCGAGAGCACGACCGTCGGCAAGCTGATGGTTCGATACGGGGTGGATGAGGCCATACGCCGCCGCGCGGCTGAGGGTATGGCCGTCTTCGGCACCTGCATGGGCATGATTGTCCTTGCCAAGGAAATCGAGGGCAGCGATCAGTTCCGGCTCGGGCTGATGGACATGACTGTTCGCCGCAACGCGTTCGGCAGGCAGGTGGATAGTTTCGAGGCCGACCTCGACATCGCCTCGATTGGAGAGCCGCCCATTCGAGCCGTGTTCATTCGCGCGCCGTTCATTACCGATCTTCGAGGCAGCGCCAAGGCCATCGCCACGCTCGACACTGGTGAGGTCGTGATGGTGCGGCAGGGGAACCTGCTCGCGGCTGCGTTTCATCCTGAGCTAACCGACGATACTCGGGTCCACGAGTATTTTGTGAGCATGGCCACCACCGGCCATGTCGCATCGAGGAAATAGGTAGGGGCGAAGCATTCCGCAGAACAGCTCTGCAATTCTCACAAGGCCTAGCTGCGAATGCTTCGCCCCTACGGCATTGCGCTCCGAACCCGGACCTACCTCCGCTCCACCGCGATCACGTCCTGCAGCAGCTTGATGATCTGGTTCGGCGGGTATAGCCCCTTCTTGAGCGAGGTGTTCGGGTAGACGAGGGTGTTCTTTCCGATGAGGGTCCCGGGGTTGGTGACGACATTGCAGCCGGTCTGACAGCAGTCGCCGACCACCGCTCCGAACTTCACAAGCCCGGTGTCGTATTCCTTGCCATTGATTGTTATCTTGATCGTCGGTCGTTTTCCCGTTTCCGGGTTCTTGCAGCTTGCCACGGGCACATTGGAGAGCTTAGTTCCCGCTCCCAGATTGACCCCGCGGCCGAGTATGCTGTCGCCTACATACGCGAAATGCGAGGCCTGAGCGGTGTCGATCATGATGCAGTTCTTGAGTTCCGAAGCGTGGCCTACTATGCAATCGTTGCCGATAACCACGTCGCCGCGGATATATGCCCCGTGCCTGATCTGGCAGTTTTTGCCGATGATCGCCGGCCCCTGGATGAACGCGCCTGGCTCGACCACGGTTCCTTCGCCGATAACAATGGCGTGTGTGTCATCGACATAGGCTCCTTCCATCACAGTGCCCATAATCGTGTTGTCGCCGTCCACGCTGGTAATGTATTCAAGGGCGAACCGGCCCACGCGGCCCAGCACTTCCCACACGTGCTCGACGCCGTCGAAGATGGCCCTGAACTCGAAGCCGTTGAGGTCAAAGAAATCAGATGGTCTGAGCATAATCCGTCCTCTTGCGAAATCAGCCTTGCTAGAAGCAATTATAGGAGCGGCGCGAGGGCATGTCAAATGAGAATGCTTGACTAGGGTTACGCACGGTAGGATAATATGGGCATGCCAGAAAGCAAGTCCCATCGCAAACAAGTCCGGGACGCCCTCAAGGATGAACTCCTCCAGACTGCTCTCAAACGCGCGGGCGGTGCGTACAAGGTCGCGCGCGAGTCGGCGATGGTAGGCTTTGACCTGTCTTGCGCCCAGGACGAAGTGCGAGCGATCAAGGAACGCTCGATAGCCGATCTCGATGCACTGTTTGCGAAGTTCAAGACCGAGGCGGAGAGAGTTGGGGCGGTTGTTCACGAAGTAGACGATGGCGTCGGAGCCGCTGACGTAATTCTCAAGCTCGCCGAAGAGCGCGGTGTCAAACTGATCGCCAAGTCCAAGTCGATGCTCACCGAAGAAATCGAGCTGAATCCGAGGCTCGAAAAGGCAGGACTGGAGGTTGTCGAGACCGACCTCGGCGAGTGGATCGTACAGCTTGCTCATGAGAAACCCTCGCACTTCACCGCTCCCGCGATGCACAAGACCCGCGAACAAGTGGCGGAGCTGTTCTCGAAAGTGACCTCGGACAACATCGACGCCGACATTCCGAAGCTGGTCGAGGTCGCGCGTAAGCAGCTCAGGCAAGTTTTTTTCGACGCGCAGATGGGCATATCCGGGGCGAACATCGCAATCGCGGAAACGGGGACGCTCGTGATCGTCTCCAACGAGGGCAATGCCCGCCTCGTGACCACGCTGCCGCCGATCCACGTAGCAGTGGTAGGCTACGAGAAACTTGTTTCGAGCATGGACGATGCCACGGCGATTCTCAAGGTCCTGTCTAAGAGCGGAACCGGGCAGAAGCAGACGGCATACGTCTCGTTTATCACCGGCCCAAGCCGCACTTCGGACATCGAGAAGACGCTGACCCTGGGCGTTCACGGCCCCAGCGAGCTTCATATCATCTTCGTGGACGCGGGCCGCAAGGCTATGGCCGCGGATGAGGTTTGCAGAGAGGCGCTCTACTGCATCAAGTGCGGCGCTTGCCTGAACACCTGCCCGGCATACAAGTCCGTTGGAGGACACGCCTATGGCAACGCATATATGGGCGGTATAGGGTCTGTCGTGACCGTGTTTCACAGGAATCTCGATGCCGCCGAGGATACTCTGGGGCTCTGCACCGGCTGCGGTTACTGCAAGAGCATCTGCCCGTCGCGCATCGATGTGCCGGGGATCGTGCTCAACTTGCGCGGACGCCTGATGAATGCGCACGGCATGCCCTTTCCGGGTAAAGTGGCGATGGGTGTGCTGCGGAGTCCGGCTCTGTTCGAGAAAGCGATCCGGTTCGCGCGCGCGAGGCAGGGGCCGTTTGTGGACGAGGACAATGTGGTCAAGGAACTGCCCCTGGTGTCGGGCGCCATAGGCGAGAGACAGTTTCCGGGGCTTGCGCCTCGATTCCTGCGCGGCACGCTGCCCGAGCGGTCTGACGAATCGGGGAAGATGGTTGTGAGCTTCTACGCCGGATGCGTGATCGACTACATCTACCCCGAGATCGGCGAGGCCATCTGGAAGGTTCTCGGCAAGAGCAATGTCACCGCGCTGTTCCCCGGCGATCAGGCCTGCTGCGGCGCGCCGGCGATCTACGCCGGTGACTGGGATACGGCGCGCAAACTCGCGGTCCACAACGTGGCGGCGCTGGAAAGCGGATCGCCCTCGTGCGTCGTCACTGGCTGCCCGACCTGCGCCGTGATGCTCAAAGAGCGCTTCCCTGAGCTTCTCAAGGGAACCGAATGGCACGAGCGCGCCCTCGGGCTCGTGGACAAGGTGATGGACTTCTCGGCGTTCGCCAGAGACGTGCTGGATCTGAAGTGCGCCACACAGTCAGCAGGCCGCGTAACGTATCACGATCCTTGCCACCAGGTCCGCGGGCTCGGCACGTCCGATTGCTCCCGCGACTTGATCCGCCGCGCGGGGCTGGAGCTGGTCGAGATGGAGGATTCCGACGAGTGCTGCGGATTCGCGGGAAGCTATGCCATAAAGCAGTCCGGCGTCTCCAACGCGATTCTGAACCGCAAGATCGCCCACATCGCCGAAACCCAGGCTCAGACACTCGTCACGGACTGCCCCGGCTGCATAATGCAGATTCGCGGCGGCCTGCGGAAGCGCAAGATGCCAGTCGAGGTCTGCCATACAGCCGAGATTATTGCGAGGTCGATGGAGTAGCCGATGGCATATACCGACCTCGGAGACTTCATATCGCGCCTTGAACGGGAGAACGAACTCGTTCGCGTGCGCGAGCGCGTCAGCCGCGATCTTGAGATCACGGAGATTGCTGACAGGACGATGAAGCTCACCCCTGGTGTTGGGGCGGGCCCTGGTGTTGGGGCGGGATTTGAAATCCCGCCCCAACACCAGGGTAACGGCCCGGCGCTGCTTTTCGAGAACGTGGACGGTTTCGAGATTCCCGTGCTCATCAACGCCTACGGCAGCCAACGGCGAATGGCGATGGCCCTTGGAGTTGACAGCCTTGACGAGGTCGGCGAGCGAATCGAGTCTCTGCTGCACACGCAGTCGCCGGGAACGTTCATCGAGAAGCTGATGATGCTTCCTAAGCTCGTCGGGCTCTCCTCGGCTTTCCCCAAAATCGTGAAGAGCGCGCCATGCCAGGAAATCGTTCATGCCGGCGATGACGCAAGCCTGGACGCGCTGCCCGTCCTGAAATGCTGGCCCGGCGACGGTGGGCGGTTCCTCACGCTGCCGATGGTTTTCACGAAATCGCTGGAGACCGGCAAGCGCAATGTGGGCATGTATCGGATGCACGTCTACGACTCGCGCACGACCGGCATGCACTGGCACGTTCACAAGGGCGGCGCGAGACACTATGCCGAATATGAGGCGGCCAATCAGCGCATGGAGATAGCGGTAGCATTGGGCGGCGACCCCGCGATCACCTACGCGGCTACCGCGCCTCTGCCCGAGGACTTCGACGAGATGATTTTCGCCGGATTCCTTCGGCAGGCGTCGGTCGATATGGTGCAGTGCAAGACCGTGGATCAACAGGTTCCGGCGGACGCGGAGATCGTTCTGGAGGGTTTCGTCGATCCGCGCGAGCGCCGAATTGAGGGCCCGTTTGGGGATCACACCGGATATTACTCGCCAGCGGACGAGTATCCCGTTTTCCATCTGACTTGCGTGACGCATCGCAAGGACCCGATCTACCCCGCGACTATTGTCGGCAGGCCGCCGATGGAGGACTGCTATCTGGGCAAGGCCACGGAGCGAATCTTCCTGCCGCTGATCAAGTCGCAACTGCCGGAGATCGTGGATATGAACCTGCCCGTGGAGGGGATCTTCCATAATCTCGCGCTTGTCTCGATCCGGAAGCGCTACCCGATGCAGGCCAGAAAGGTCATATCGGCGCTCTGGGGCCTCGGGCAGATGATGTTCACGAAGATTATTGTTGTCTTCGACGAGGACGTTGATGTGCAGGACATGAGCGAGGTTATTTGGCGGCTGGGCAGCAACATCGATCCCCGCCGTGATGTCACGTTTTCGGACGGCCCCGTGGATGTGCTCGACCACGCCGCGCCGCAGCCGCTCTATGGCTCGAAGATGGGCATCGACGCGACCCGCAAGATCGCCGGTGAGGGCCACGACCGGCCCTGGCCGGAGGACATACGCATGAGCGCCGATGTGGTCGCGCGGATCGACCGGCTCTGGGGGAAACTGGGCATTGGGTAAGCAGCGGCGCATAATGGTTGCCATATCGGGCGCGAGCGGTGCGGTCTATGCCAGGCGGCTGATCAAGGTCCTGCCGGAGGCTTACGACACGATCTATCTGTCGGCTTCCGATAACGCCATCGGCATCATGCGCGAGGAGCTTGGCGTGAGTGACCTGGCGGCGTTGATCCCCATAGCCCGCCAATCCCAGTTCCGGCTTCTGGACTTCAATGACCTGTCCGCCCCTCCCGCGAGCGGGTCGCACGACTGCGACGGGCTGGTCGCGATTCCGTGCTCGATGGGGCTTGTGGGCAGGATCGCGTCCGGGGTATCCAACGATCTCGTTACCCGCGCCGCTGACGTGTGCCTCAAGGAGCGCCGGAAGCTCATTCTGGTCGTTCGAGAGACCCCACTCAGCCTCATCCACCTGCGCAATATGACCGCTCTCACCGAGGCAGGCGCGACCATACTTCCCGCCGCGCCGGCGTTCTACGGCGGGCCTGGAAGCATAGGCGATCTCGTGGATTTCGTTGTGGATTGTGTCCTGCGCTCGCTCGGGCTGGAGATTCGACTCACGAAAGGCTGGGGGGAATGATCCTGCGCAAGCTCGGGATATTGCTCGATATGATCAAGTTCGAGCATACCCTTTTCGCGCTGCCTTTTGCGATGATCTCGATGCTTGTCGCCGCCAATGGACTGCCGAGGTGGAGCGTACTCGGCTGGGTTCTTGTTGCGATGGTGGGCGCGAGAAGCGCGGCGATGGCGTTCAACCGCATCGCGGATGCGCGGCTCGACGCGACGAACCCCCGCACGGCGTCACGCGCGATCCCGGAGGGTTTGGTGTCGGTGGGCGCGGCGTGGTTGTTCGTTGTCGTGTCCGCCGCTGCGCTCGTGCTCGCGGCGTATATGCTCAACCCGCTGGCGTTTGCGCTTTCGCCGGTTGCGCTCGCGGTTGTGCTGGGTTACTCATACTCGAAGCGGTTCACGAGCCTTTCGCATCTCTGGCTTGGCCTGAGCTTGGGAATCGCGCCAGTGGGCGCGTGGATAGCCGTTACAGGGACGGTCGGCTTTGCGTCGATGGTGCTGAGCGCGGCGGTAATACTCTGGACCGCCGGTTTCGATATTATCTACTCGCTGCAGGACCTGGAGTTCGACCGTAAGTCGGGCCTCTTCTCGCTGCCTGCGAGGATCGGTCCCGCGCGGGCGCTGCTGGCATCGCGCGTATTCCACGCGTGCATGGTTGGCTTGCTTGGTTGGTTCGGGGCGTTGAGCGGGTTGGGATTGATATACTACGCGGGAGTGGCGCTTGTCGCGGGGTTTCTGATCTACGAGCAGAGCCTGGTCTCGCCCACGGACTTCAGCCGGGTGAACACGGCGTTCTTCACTCTCAACGGGTGCGTGAGCATCGCGCTGTTGATCTTTGTTGCGGCGGACTTGTTCCTATGATTGAAGCGATGTGTGAGAAAAGCGATGTTGGGGACGTTCTGCGCCGGGCGCTGGACGGCGAGAGGCTGTCGGTGGACGACGGCGTGCGCCTCTTTGAGTCGGACGACCTGCCCGCCATAGGCGGCGCGGCGAACGAAGTGCGCACGCGACTGAACGGCCGCCGCGCGTACTACGTCGTGAACCGCCACATCAACTACACCGACATCTGCAAGAACCGCTGCCGGTTCTGCGCGTTCTCTCGCAACGAAGGGGAGTCTGACGCATACGCAATGACGGTGGATGAGGTTGTTGAGCGCGCCGAATCCGAGTGGGAGCGCATCAAGTTCACCGAGCTTCACATTGTCGGCGGCCTGCACCCGACCCTGCCGCTGGAATACTACACCCAAATGCTGTCCACTCTCAAGCGGCGATTCCCGGCGGTTCACATACAGGCTTTCACGGCTGTGGAGATCGCGCACATCGCGCGGATCGCGGGGATGACCGTCCGTGAGGCGCTCATCGAGCTGCGGGATGCGGGTCTAGGTTCGCTGCCCGGCGGCGGCGCGGAGATCTTCAGCCCCAGGGTGCGCTCGATTGTCTGCCCCGAGAAAATGTCCGGCAGCGAGTGGCTACACGTCATGCGACAGGCGCACCAACTCGGCATCAAAAGCAACGCGACTATGCTCTACGGCCACGTCGAGACCTATCGCGAGCGTGTGGAGCACATGATTGCACTGCGCGAGCTTGCCGATGAGACCGGCGGGTTCATGACGTTCATCCCGCTCAAGTTCCACCCGGCCAACACCGATCTCGGCGGCCTTGCCGCGCGTATGAGTTCGATTGACGACCTGAAAGTCTACGCGATCTCGCGGCTTATGCTGGACAACATCGTGCACCTTAAGGTCTTCTGGATCATGCTTGGCCTGAAGCTCGCGCAGGTTGCGCTGAGCTTCGGGGCGGATGATTTCGACGGCACGGTGGTCGAGGAGAAGATCACGCATCGCGCGGGAGCGAGCACACCTGAGGGGCTGACTGTCGCGGACATCACCCGCCTGATTACAGATACCGGCCTGACGCCGACCGAGCGGGACACGGTCTACAATCTGATCCTTCCAGGTATCCTACCTGGAGGGCCGGGTGGCTTGCGATGAAGCTGGGATGCCTGCCGTATCTTAACGTCCGGCCGCTGGTCTACACGCTCGAAAAGGGCGGATTGCCCAGGGGCTGGGAGTTTGTCTACGCGCCGCCGTCGGTTCTTGCCGGAATGCTCGCGCGCGGGGAGATCGCAGCCGCCCCGGTATCGAGCTTCGCGTGTTTCGCAAACCCGGGTCTTGATATATGCCCCGGTATTTGTATCGCCGCCGACGGCCCCGTGCGAAGCGTGCTTCTACTCAGCAAGACGCAGATCGATTCTATACGGACAATTGCGCTCGACACCAGCAGCCTGTCGGGCGCGAACATGCTGCGGATTATTCTTGCTGAGGGGTATGACTTGAGGCCGGAGTTTGTTGCGGCTGATCCGCATCCGGCGCGGATGCTTGAGCAAGCCGATGCGGCGCTGGTGATCGGTGACCCCGCGATGCTGTATCCGAAGGACGGTCTGCGCGTGTTCGACCTCGCCGAGGAGTGGGGGAACCTCACGGGGCTGCCGGCGGTTTTCGCGGTGTGGGCGGGCGGTCGGATCACCGACGAAGTGGCGCATGTTCTGCGGAACGCCAAATGCGAGGGAATGGCTCTGCTTCCCGAGATCGCGCGAGAGGAATGCATAAGGCTCGGCCTGCCTTATGAAGTGTGCTATGAGTATCTGTCCGAGATCATGATCTACGACATGGGCGAGCGGGAAATGCAGGGGTTCGAGCTGTTCCGCGATAAGGCCGCTTCTCACGGGCTTTTGGACGGCGTGGGGGCGCGCGGATGAGCGTTCGCGATGTGCTCCAAGCCGTTTGTGACGGTGAACGCATCAGCGCCCCCGATGCGCTTGCGCTCCTCGAACACGCATCTTTGCCCGAGCTTGCATGGGCGGCGGACGCGATCCGCGGCAGAAAGCATCCCCAACGCATCATGACATACGTGATCGACCGCAACATCAACTACACCAATATCTGCGTGTCCGGCTGCCGATTCTGTGCGTTCTATCGCAATCCGGGCGACCCGGAGGGATATGTTCTCACCACCGAGCAGATACTCGATAAGATCGCCGAGGCAGTCGAACTAGGCGCGACTCAGATTCTCATGCAGGGGGGTCTTCATCCCGATCTTGACATCGAGTACTACGAGGCCCTGCTCGCGGCGATCAAGGCGCGCTTTGCCGTGCAGGTCCACTGCCTCTCCGCGCCGGAGATCGCCCACGTGGCACGCGTGTCGGGCCTTACGGTGCGCGAAACGCTCTCTCGCCTGCGCGCGGCTGGTCTTGATTCGCTCCCCGGCGGCGGCGCGGAGATTCTGGTTGACAGCATTCGCGCGCGGGTCAGCCCGCGCAAGTGTACCACAAACGAGTGGCTGGACGTGATGAGAACCGCTGCTGAGCTGGGCATGCGGGCCACGGCGACAATGGTCTTCGGCATGGGCGAGACAGGTGCGGACCGCATCGAGCACCTGGATCGTATTCGTTCGCTGCAGGACGAGACGGGTGTTTTTACCGCATTCATTCCGTGGACGTTCCAACCGGGGAACACGGCGATGGGCGGCCATGCGGCGGGTGGGCACGACTACCTCCGCACCCTCGCCGTTTCGCGGCTCTACCTGGACAACATCGACAACATCCAGGCTTCGTGGGTGACCCAGGGCGCGGCCATCGCGCAGCTTGCGCTGCGTTTCGGCGCAAACGACATCGGCAGCACGATGATCGAGGAAAATGTCGTGGCGGCGACAACTTCCTGCTCGGGTCAGATTTGCAATCTGACCCGCACGAGCGAGAGCGCCTTGATCGGTTTGATCCACGAGGCCGGATTCGACGCAGCTCAGCGCACTACCCTTTATGAGTACATAAGGCTGCACAAACGAGGTGAACGAGAGCCATGAGAAAGGTCGCAATCATCGGAGGAAGCCAGGGCTATCGAGTCCTCGCCGGGCAGAAGTCTGCAACCACAATAGAGCCTGTCGAGACTCCGTTCGGGTTCTCGCCGCCGATACACAAACTGCCGGTTGACGAAGCCGAGGTCTACTTTCTGTCCAGGCATGGCGAAAAAGGCTACTCGCTGTCGGCTCCGTTCGTGAACTACCGCGCCAATATCTGGGCGTTAAAAGAGCTTGGCGTCTCGCGGATCGTCGCGTGGTCCGGGCCTGGAGCGATTGCCCCCGAAATCCCCATAGGCGACATCCTCGTTCCGGGCGATCTGATCGACGAGACCCGCGGCCGTGCGACCACCTTCTTCGAAGGCCTCGGCATCGGTTTCATACGCCAAAACCCCGTCTTCTGCCCGTGCCTCTCGGCAGGGCTGAGGCAAGGCATCGAGGCCAGGTTCGGACACTGCCGCACCGAAGATGTCTACGTTTGCACGCAGGGCCCCCGGCTGGAGACGCGCGCCGAGATCAGGAAGTTCGCCGCCTATGGCGCGACGCTTGTTGGCATGACTCTCATCCCCGAGGCTTTTCTGGCGAAAGAACTCGAAATGTGCTACTGCCCGGTCTGCTACGTCACGAACTACGCCGAGGGCGTCGTGGACCGACAGTATCGCCCCGGCGAGCTTTTCGAGGGGCTCCTCTCTGCTGACGAGAAGATGGACGTTGATGCAGCGGTCGAGGCCATACCTACCATTGCTCTTGACGCGCTTCTCGCGACCGAAAATGAACCGCAATGCCAGTGCCATCTTTCGATGGAGCGTTACAGGCGGCGAGGAGACATCGGCCCCGATTGGCACACCTGGATACGCAAGCCGTAGACGGCCACCGCCGCGAGGATTCCGACCTGCACATGTTTTGACCATGGTGTGACTGGGCAAAACAGACTGTGGGGGCGAGGGTTTGCACAGCCTGGCGGAGGTCGTTATGAGCATCAGAGTTGGCCGGGTAATGGGCGTGCCCATCGAGATTCACGCGACGTGGATTATCGCACTCATACTATTATCCTACTCCATCGGATTCGGATTCATCGCTAAGATCCACGAGGGCATTTCCGCGCCCAACGCTGCCGGCATCGGCGGGCTGGCGGCGCTGTTGCTGTTTGCCTGCCTTATGGCGCATGAGTTTGCGCACGTGGCAGTGGCGCGCCGCTATGGGATCAACACTCACGCGGTATCGCTGTTCGTGTTCGGCGGTTCGGCGAGGCTTTCGCGCGACCCGGATGAGTGGCGTCACGAGCTTGCGATCTCCCTGGCTGGCCCCGGAGTCAGCCTGGGGCTGGCCGCGTTGTTTCTGATTCTCTATCTCTTGCTTGATGCGTCGTCGATCCTCGCTACGATGGTCTTCTATATGGCATTTGCCAACGGCGTGCTTGGGCTCGCGAATCTGCTGCCCGGCTATCCCCTCGACGGTGGGCGCGCGCTGAAGGCCGTCATCTGGCGGGCGCTGAACAACAGAACGAAGGCCAGCCGCGTCGCGACACTTGCGGGACAGTGCATTGGCCTGACAGCAGCCGCTTACGGGGTCGTAATGCTATTCGGTCGCGATCCGAGCGGCATCTGGCTCCTGGCAATCGGCTGGTATCTGGCGGATGCAGCCGCGAGGGAGTGGGAGATCGAGCAGGTGCGGGTCATACTTGAGCACAGCAGCGCCACGGAGATCATCACCGAACACCCCGCCGCCCTCTCCCCCAACGACTACATCAGCAGCGCGACGGACCGCCTCGATGCCGACGGGGCGCATTGCCACGTATGGCCGGTGATAGACGAATCAGGGCCCGTGGGAATCCTCACCGAGTCGCGGGCGTCGTCCGTTCCGCGAGGCATCAGAGCCGAGAAGCGGATTTCGGAAGTGATGTCGCCGATCGGTCCGGATGGCATCGCCGAGGCGGACGAGAACGCCTGGGACGTGGTCGAGCGCATCGGGGAGCTTGATGATAACGGCGCCATGATGGTCGCGGAGGGCAACAACGTCGTTGGTGTCGTCGTGAAACGCGAGCTGCCACGGTTGCTGACCTCCCGTCTGCGCGCGATGGCTCACTGATTCCGGTGAAGGTGATATCGTGTTCGGGGGATAAGTTGATGGTGTAGGGGCGAAGCATTTGCAGGCAAGTGCTTCGAAGATCGCAGCCTAATCTGCAAATGCTTCGCCCCTACAAAGCATAAGGTGAACCCCCGTATATGAACATACTGATTACCAACGATGATGGCGTCCACGCGGAGGGACTGATGGTCCTGAAGGCCGCGTTGGACAAGATAGGCCATGTCTTCGTGGTCGCGCCGGACAGGCCTCGCAGCGCCTGTGGGCACTCGATCACCTTGCACAAGCCTTTGCGGGCGGAGAAGGTCACGCTAAGAGACGGCAGCGTCGCTTTCTCGTCCAACGGCACCCCGTCAGACTGCATCAGCCTCGCGCTGCTCGGGATGCTGGACGAACCCGTGGACCTGGTGGTGTCCGGGATCAACCACGGGCCTAACCTCGGTTGGGACCTTACTTACTCCGGCACCGTGTCGGCCGCAATGGAGGCGGCGATTACGGGTGTTGCATCGTTTGCGATCTCGGTCACGACTAACTCCTCGCATATCGACTACGGCGTCGCGGCGGGTCTCGCCGCCGATGTTGCTCGAATCCTTGAACACAACAAACTGCCCGAGAGCACCCTGCTCAACGTGAATGTACCTGATCTGCCGGCGTCTGATATAAAGGGTATCCAAATCACGCGTCAGGGCAAGCGTCGCTACTCCGGGCAGTTGGAGAAACGGACGGATCCGATGGGCCGGGACTACTACTGGCTCGGCGGAGACCTGCCGGAGGATACTTTGGAAGAAGGCACTGACGTTCACGCCATCGCCGAGGGCTGGGTGTCCGTGACGCCGGTGCACCTCGATCTGACCGACTATGGATCGATGGATGCCGTGCGCTCGTGGGGGATAGAACGGATCAGCCTCGGTTGATCGTAATGAAGGAAACTGGGAGGCACGGCATTGACTCAGCGAATGATCGGCCATCGCTCGATGAGGAGGCGCGGGTCCGCATGAGGCCAGGCTTTGATAGAGAGCGAAAAAAAGCCAATCCCGTGACCGCTGTTCTGTATGGCGTCGTGGTTACACTGGTTGTGGGGTATGGCCTGAGTTACCTGGCTGGGCGCGTGGGGATGGGTGTGATCACCGGCCCCGCGAGCGTAGAGCGGAATGCTTTCACGCTGGCCGGCCTCAACCTCTATGCCTCTCAGCACATCACTCTTATGGGCTCCGGCATATCCCCAGGCGAGACGGCTCGCATCCACGCAACAATGACATTCCCCGTGACCCTATGGGCTGTGATCCCGGCTCTTGCGCTTATGATCGGCGGCTTCGTTGCAGCGCGAGTCCGCACTGCCTCGGGAAGATGGGGGATGATCGGCGCCGCCCTGGCCGCGGGGGTCATCTATGCAGCGGTCCTCGCGGGATTTGCTGGGCTGGTATCCGCTAAGTTTATTTCATCCGCAATACCGGCGGTGCAGGGATGGGAGGTCAACCCACCTGACATACCATTTCGGCCGTCCGTTGTCGGCACACTGATAGATGGCTCCCTGTTCGCGATTGTGTTCTCCTACCTGGGTGGGCTGATCGCCGCGCGCGATGGCCCCGGTCCCTCCTTTCCCGGCAAGTGGTGGGCATGTGCAAAGGCCGTGGTGATTGTTGGGCTGACAATACAGGCCCTGATGGCGTTGGGCCTGTGGACATGGTTCGCTACGAGCTCTCGACTCCGGGAGGAGGACCGCTGGGCGCAGCCGAAGTTCGCGCAGATGCTGCCAACGGCAGCCGGGATGGGATACGCTCTTGTTCATGGCGCGACACTATCTTGCGCCGCCGTGCCGGTCAACTTCCCGAGCGCATCGTATGCCGCCGACATGCAGCTCTACCGCGGCATTGCGGTTCGCGAGCAAGACAAGACGACTCATAAGCCTCTGGGGCGCTGGGTGTGGATTGCCGCGTTGATCGGAGCGATTGCGGCGCTCGCATCAGGCAGGCTGGCGGTCAGGCTTGGGTCCAGGGACGGCTCGCTGCCGACCGCGGCGCGAATCACGATCTTGCAATCGGCGTATATTGGTGTCATCATGCTCATGTGTTCGATGGGGTGGGGTATTGCCGGGCAGTCCAGTGTATCCATAGGGCCTCGTTATGACAGCGCAATGCTGTTCGCGGGCGCGGGCATATTAGTGCTGTCGTTGGTTGGCGCGCATCTGGCGAACAGGCGATACGCCGGGCGTTTGAGTGGGTTTCCGTCCGTATGAAGATCAAGAACTCGACAAGGCATAGCATGACGGCCGCACTGAGCGAGGCGGTGTGTGAATACCCGACCGATGAACTGACAGTCGAACTGAAATACTGCCCCAGCGGGTCGAAGCGCTACATATCCGGCACCTACTACCGAAAGGCGCGTGGATTCGAGGACGGGAAGCTCATTCGATTGCGAGTCAACAGGGCCAACCGCTACCCGCTGGAGGTGCAGTTCAAGACGTCCGAGTACTACAAGAAGCGAGACAAGCTGGGTAAGGAGGCAATCTACCAGAAGTTGAGGACTGTGCGCTTCGCAACGCCTGAAGAGCTGATTCTTGCGATATTCCTGCACGAGTTCTCTCATTATCTTGACCACATCAATGGGCGCAACGGCCGCTATAAGCAGACCAAGGCCGATAAGTTTGCCCTGGCAATACTCGAAAAACTCGAAGTCATTTAGGAGGACCAAGCATTGTTTAGACGCTTTAACTACATGCGGCTGTTGTTAGCCGCGCTGATGCTCATCTATGTTTGCGCGGGAATTGTCTCAGCGCAACCAGCCATACCAGATTTCTCTTTCGCGCAAGCCAGCGACGACCACAATGAGCCACTGGCCCCTGTCACGATCGCGGAGTTCGAGAATCCGCAGCCTATCCTGTTGGAGCCATATAAGGTGATGGCGCTGCCGGTTTCCTTCGTGATCGATACCGGTGACATCACTGAGTTCGGCGGGCACGCCGCATTCTTGAAGCACGTGGGCTTCTACTCGAAGGTTAAGATACCAGAGTACATTACCATGGGCAATCACGACGGCACGTGGCGGTCGTTGACCTATGAGCTGCGGCAGCTCTATGGATCGCCATACTATTCGTTTGACAAGTTCGGCTGCCACTTCGTGATACTGGACTCAGCGGGTTTTCAGCACCCACTGCCCTCCATCGGCCCGGAGCAGTTGGTGTGGCTGAAGAAGGATTTGGAGAAAGCGGGCAAGGACGTTCCCGTTTTCATCGCGCTGCACCACCCTCTGAACACCACTGAGTTTGCGAGCCGATACGATGTTGACCGCCTGCTCGATGTTATTCGGCCATACAATATCGAAGTCATAATGTACGGCCACGGCCACGGCGCGAACAGTGGCAAGTACGAGAACTTTGATATTGTCCAGGGCGGATCGACTTATGGTCCGGGTCCGGCCGGCTATCAGGTGTATTGCGTTATGGACGGCGTGCTTCGCATCGCCTACAAAGACCAGGGAAAGCCCGTGGCGGTGAAGGCGATGCTCGAGAAACCGCTGGCGCCACCCGCGAAACGGTATCCGGCGATAACCTTCGCTTCACCACGCGAGGGCGCCACCCTCAAAGGCCAGATGCCCGTCAAAGCGTGGATAGGCTTGGGCAAGGGCGAGGTCAAGAGCGCGTTTGCTGAAATCGATGGGGCCGGTAAGACCGACCTTGCGCTGGTGTCCGGTGGCAGCTTCGAGTGCGCGGTCGCGCTGGATACACTGAGCCCCGGCGCTCACAGCTTGAAGCTGACGTTCACTGGCTCCGACGGCGTGGCCTATCATCGCTCGACGTTCTTTTATGTGGATTCGACGCGCCCCAAAGTGCGCTGGCGCGTGCTCATGGACACCGCGAGCAAGACCACTCCAACAATCAGCGACAGCATGGTCTACATTGGTGGATATGACGGCAGCGTGCGAGCCTATGACAGCAAGTCCGGCAAGCTCAGATGGCAGGTGCCAACCGGCGGGGGCATAGCCGGCCAGATACTCTTGCAAGGCGACAAGGTTTACGTAGGCAGCGAGGATAAATCGCTCTACTGTCTGACCGCTGCGAAGGGCGGTGTGGTATGGAAGTTCGAGGCCGAGGAGCCGATCTACTCCATGCCGGTCTCCGATGGGAAAGCAATCTACTTCGGGTGCGGCAGCGGGGCATTCTACTCAGTTGACGCCGCCAGCGGCAAGGAGATCTGGAAGAACTCCGACGCGAAATACAACATCGAGATCAAGCCGTTTCTGTGCGACGGGAAGGTCTACTACGGCGCCTGGGACACTTTCATCTACTGCGTCAACACGGCGGATGGGAAACTTGTCTGGAAGCACGTTGGCCAGGGTAGTTCTCATGGCGGCGCCGCAGTCTACTACAGCCCTGCCGACTGCGGCCCTGTTGTATGCAAGGGCGTAGTGTTTGCGCCCGATCGAAGGTACGAATGCTCGCTTTCCGACGCTGCGACCGGCAGCGTCAATTCGTCTCTGGAGAGTGTGGCGGCAGTTGCCCTGTCGACGGACAGTCAGTTGGTTTATCTGAGAAGGACGTCGAGCAAGCTCGATAAGGTGGATTCCACCGGCAAGGTGGTATGGTCGGCGGACGTGCCCGCCGGCATAGTCCCGGCAGCCCCGACGGAAGTCGGCGGGATAGTCTATGTGTGCGGCAATCGCGGAACGGTCAGCGCGGTGTCTGCGTCTGAAGGTAAGGTGCTGTGGCAGTATGACTCTACGCCGTCGCTGTATGTGCTGGCGGGTGTTAGCGCGAGCGGCTCCACGGCGTATGTGGTGGGCACGGACGGCAGCTTGACAGCGCTAGGTGAGTAGTGTAAATGGATGTGTCATTACGGTCGCACTTTTCTCTGAATTACGAGTTGCATTGCGCGCGGTGATGCTGTAATCTAGCTGATAAGTAAAATGGAAATGGCGGAGGTGCGGGATGACCTACTGTCGTGGCGACGAGATAGAAGTCGTCATTACTCGCGACGGACTGGCCGATGATGCGGGGATCGGATACCTGCCGGACGAGACGATGGTCGTTATAGTTGGCGGTGCCGGTAGAGTGGGGGAGTCCATACAGGCAAGGGTTGTGAATATGGAGCAAACGCCGCTGGGGGCTTCGCTAGTGGCGAATGCGGTAGGATAGAAAGCGGCCCGCCCGGGTGATCCGGGCGGGCCGTTCTTTCTATGCGGCATTACCGGGCCGGGATCGAGCGGGCTGGCAGGCTATCTCAGTCTCTCGCAGTACATCAGGTTGCGCCTACGGCTCTGGTCGCCAACTTTGAAAACGAACTCGCAGACTGGAATAAAGTAGAGTGATACATCCTTTGCAGCGATCTCAGGATGGTCATTCGCAACCTTGGCGAGCAGTTTCGCCTTGAGTGACGGCAACAGGGCCTCGATCTGTTTGTTCAGAATCTTAACGGCATCCTCTTGCGCGGTGCCCTCCGGTACCTTCAGTGCGCCTTCGTCAGGCGAAATGTCGCCGACCGGTCGCATCTTGGCCACGGCAAACAGCATGGCCGCTGCGAAGCCGGCGTCACGAAGCTGGAATGACGCCGTATCGGGCCAGTTCTGATCCGCCGCATTCTCAAATGTGGGTTTCTCACGAGCTTCAAAGCCGGACATGAAGATCATCTGCTGGTCGGGGGTAAGCGCGGAAGCGGGAAACTCGGTCCCGCTCGCAAGCCACTGCTTCTGGTCGGTCGTGAGGGTTCCATATATCTTGAGCGCATACTCACACTCAGCGAGTGGTAGCATACGTTGAGGACCGAACCAGAACCGGCAATTATCAATAATGCCGCGAATCTGCTCCCATCTGAGGGGGCCCATATCAACAAATGCATTGAAAGTCGGGACAGGAAGCCCACAGAACTCTTTCTGCCACGATCTTATGCTTGCCTCCGGCAGCTCTCTGGAGCGGAGTCTATGCCACAGTAAGCTCTTGCCCAGCAGGAATTCGCCATCGCGGCTGACGGTAAACACGTGCTGCTTGCCCAACTCCGCGAGCCGCTCCCCAACCTTCTTGGCCGTGGACGCGGGATACGAAACCGTTCCTTTGTCCCAATCCGTGTTCGCGCCATTATATTCGCTCACATACTGCGCGACAATCGGAGTATTCGTCTTCTTCGCCATTTCCAGCAGGCCATCGCTCATAGTAGCGGGCACGGCGCATGAACCCTCGCCAAGATGAATCGAGACGTCCGCGTTCGGGTCCGGCGCGGGCACGTCTTTGTCCAGCGCGGGGTCCGCGAGAATCTGCTTTGCGGCAAGATCCGCCTCCTTATTGTAGGGTGAATTGTCGAAATACGCCGATGAGATCGAATACGTTCCAGCTCCTGGTCGGCCGGCACAGCGAAGTATAAAGCCCGAGGTGGTGCGGTCGATCGCATAGTCAAACGATTTGGCATCGGGCCATCTCTTGAGGGCATCGGCGCAGATCTCCGCTCCGGAGGCGGTTACATGATTGCCCGCGTAGAGGCTTTCTTTCTGCTTGTCGGACAGCGCCAGGAATTGCAGCACCATAGCACTGCAGGAGTTGTGCCGTGATATGTCTCTTCTTTTCCCTTGACGCACGTATTCAGGTCTGTTCTCGGTATAGAGCTTGGCCATCGCCGCATCGTCGAAAACAAACTCTGTCCCTGCTCGCGCGTACTCGGCTGTCGCCTTGAGTTCTTTGTCAAACTGGCCCACTAGCGAAAGATAGTCCTGATATTCACGATGGTGCATAGATGCGAGGTAACCGCGGTCCATCCAGAGCCGCAAATATTGCTTCTCCGACGATGGAGACGGGGACCAGCACAGGTTGAAGCAGTGCGCAAGCGCGCGCAGGACTTCGCTGGCTGGCTGGTCTTTCACGCACACAGTCGCCTTGTCCTCAGCGATCTCCCGTTGAACTAGCAGGTGCACGCCGGTCGCCTTTTCCACACTGGCAAGCACTTCCTTGAGCGACGCCGCTCGCAGCGAAAGGGTGACGGTTTTGCTCAGCTTCAGCTCGCCGTCAAGCGCTACGGTACGTTCGTCGGCGATGGCGGCAAATGCCAGCAGCAGCAGAATCACGACGCATAGAGTCGTTTGTAGAAATCGCCTCGTTACTCGATATGGCATGACAAGACCTCCGGCAGGCTACTTCATTTTCTCGGAGTACACCAGGTCGCACTTTCGCTGGTTATCGCCCACCTTGAGAACGAACGAGCAGTCTCGAAGGCAGTAGAATGATAGATCCTTTGCAGCGATCTCAGGGTGGTCGTTCGTGACCTTGGCGAGGAGCTTCGCCTTGAGTGATGGGAACAGGGCCTCGATCTGTTTGTTCAGAACCTTATCGATATCCTCTTTGGGAGTGTCCTCCGGTACCTTCAATGCGCCTTCCGCGGGCGAAATCTGGTCGACTGGCCGCATCTTCGCCACGGCAAACAGCGCAGTGTCCGCGAAACCGCCATCACGGAGCGAGAATGACGCCGTATCGGGCCATTTCTGATCCGCCGCATTCTCAAATGTGGGATTCTCACGAACCTCAAAGCCGGACATGAAGCTTGTCTGCTGCTCAGGCGTAAGCGCGGACGCGGGCAGCTCACGCCCAGACGAGAGCCACTGCTTCTGGTCGGCTGTCAGGGTTCCGTATAGCTTGAGCGCATGCCCACATCGAGAAAGTGGGACCATCCATTGAGGGCCGAACCAGAACTCGCAATTACCCATAGCGCCACGAACCTGCTCCCACGCCTGGGCAGCCACTTCTACATTGCCGTTGAAAGTCGGGTAGGGAAGCCCACTGAGCTCTTTCTGCCACTCGCGAATCCTGGCTTCCGGCACTTCTCTGAGGCGCAGCCTGTGCCATAGCAGACTTCTTCCCAGCAGGAACTGACCGTCCTTAACGATCGCGAACGTGTGTTGCTTGCCAAGTTCCCCAAGTCGCTCACCGACCTTTTTCGCCGTGGACGCAGCAAACGATACCGTTCCCTTGCTCCAATCCGTGTTAGCGCCGTTATATTCGCTCACATATTGCGCGACGATCGGAGTGTTCGTCTTCTTCGCAATCTCCAGCAGAGCATCGCTTATAGTAGCGAGCACCGCGCCCGAACCCTCGCCGGGATGAATTGAGATGTCCGCGGGAGCGTTTGGGTCCGGCGCGGGCAGGTCCTTGTCCAGCGCGGGGACCGCTAGAATCTGCTTTGCGGCAAGCTCCGCCGCCTTATCGTAAGGCGCGTTGTCGAAATACGCCGATGAGATCGAATACGTTCCAGCTCCTGGTCGGCCGGCACAGCGAAGTATGAAGCCCGAGGTCGTGCGGTCGATCGCATAGTCAAACGACTTGGCATCGGGCCATCTCTTGAGGGCATCGGTGCAGATCTCCGCTCCGGAAACGGTTACATGATTGCCAGCGTAGAGGCTTTCACTCTGCTTGTCGGAGAGCGCCAGGAATTGCAGCACCATAGCGCCGTGAGGTATGCTAGCGGTTATGTCTTTCCGTTTGTAGAGGCGCACCCACAGGGCTTTGTCCCCTTGGCTAAGCTTGTCGATCAGCGCTCGGTCCGCGGCAAACTGCGTGCCTGCTCGGAGGTACACTGCTGTGTCATTGAGTTCCATGTCGAATTGGCCCACTATCGAAAGGTAGTCCTGGTATTCGAGATGGTGCAGTGACGCGAGGTAACCGCGGTCCATCCAGAGCCGCAGATATTGCTTCTCCGACGATGGAGACGGGGACCAGCACAAGTTGAAGCAGTGCGCAAGCGCGCGCAGGACCTCGCGGGCGGGCTGATCTTTTACCCACACAGTCGCCTTGTCCTCCGCGATCTCCCGTTGCACAAGCAGGTGCATACCGGTCGCCTTTTCCACACTGGCAAGCACTTCCTTGAGCGACGCGGCTCGCAGCGAGAGAGTGATGGTCTTGCTCAGCTTCGGCTCGCCGTCAAGCGCTTCGGTACGTTCGTCGGCGATGGCGACATAAGCCAACAGCAGCAGAATCACGACGCATAGAGTCGTTTTGCAGATCCTTGATAGCATAGGGGTAATCTGGGTTTATCGGCGCATACACGCCGGCATTCTACTCAAATACGGCGCGAAGGTCCTTTTCGCGCTCGGCCTTTATCATTGCGATCACGCTGTCGCCTTCGCGCAGCTTGGTGTCCGAGTGAGGTATGATTGCGTGGTCGTCCCGTATGACCGAGATGACCAGTGTATTGGGCGGCAGTTCGAGCTGCCCGATCTTCATCCCCGCGACCGATGATCCCGCGGTGATGTTAGCCTCCACTACCTCGATCTCACCTTTTTTGAGCGCCGCAAGCGGTATCACCTGACCGGGCTCTATTTGCTGTTCGAGCAGGTTGAATATGATGCGGGTGCTGCTGACGGTCTGGTCGATCCCCAGTTCTTTGAACAGTTGTTCATTCTTCGGGTCGTTCACCCTCGCGATGGTCCGCGGCACGCCGAATCTGCGCTTAGCCATCTGGCAGATCACGAGGTTGTCCTCGTCGTCACCGGTTACAGCGACTACTACGTTTGCCCTGCCCATTCCGACCTCGGACATTGTCCGTATCTCACACCCGTCGCCATGCACTATCAACTCGCCAAGCTGCTCGGTCAGCGCCTCGACCGTCTTGCGGTCCTTTTCAATGAGCAGAACCTCATGACCCTCTTGGATCAATGTCTTTGCCAGGTGGTAGCCCACCTTGCCCGCGCCAACAACGATCACATACATAGAGCCTCTCTTATGCATTGTCGCCCTCCTGAGCCGGTTGGTCAAGGCCGAGTCGGATATACTCACTGACATCACCCAACGGCTGGCCGAGAATCATGTCCCGCATCAGCCCCGCGCCGACACAGGTGGTGCATATCGTATCGATTCCGAGTTCGGAATACGCATACGCGCGATTGGGGTCGTAGATCCTTGCCACCACCTTCGGCACGTTGAACCGCACCTTTGCCATCTGAACAGACATAATGTTGCGGTTGTCGCCGTTTGTCACCGCTACAAATGCATCGGCCTTATCCACCTCGGCCCGGCGAAGGGTATCCTCGTCGATTCCATTGCCAAGGACTTGTTTGCCAACGTAATCGCTCGTCAGCCTCCGAAATGAGTCCGCATTCTGGTCTATTATGGTTACATCGTGCCCCTCTTGGGACATCGTGGTCGCAATAGTAGATCCTACTCTGCCACAGCCTAAGATAACTAGCTTCATTTCATTCCTCCGCAGCCTGTAGGGGCGAAGCATTTGCATACGGACTGAGTTATCTCAACAGGCTTTCGTGCAAATGCTTCGCCCCTACTGAGCACAAGACCTGAGTATACACTCGCCTATACCCACTGTCAATAGTCTGTAGGGGCGAAGCATTCGCGTACGGACTGACTTATCTCGACAGGTTTTCGTGCGAATGCTTCGCCCCTACAGATTGATCAGCGCCACGTCAAATGAGAACCGCTGGAATCGGTTGTCCCAGCGAACGTAAGTCCCGAGGCAGTCGGTGCGCCGGCCATACATAACCTCCCAGTCGAACAAGCTTCCATTGGTCGCATCGTAGTTCATGGCCAGCCCAACGACATGCTTTCCGATATACGTCTGAACCGCGAGGTCGATCTCTTTGCTGATGTCGATATTGTCGAACAAAAAGGGTGTCGAGCCCGAGGAGGTGCGACTTATATACCGCGCCGAGTAATACGCGCCGTCGCGAGCAAGATGCGCAACATCGATGCCAAACCCCCAAGTGCGGAACGCCTGCCCGTCTTCATAGGCGGCGTAAGTCGCGATCCCAAGCGGCTGGATTGACGTTCTGGGGCCAAGCCAGACGGTGTTGATGGACCCTTGCATAGCGACCTGCGAGCGTGCCAGGTAATCCGATGGGCTGGGAATCTCCTTGAACCGGCCCCACGAAGCCACGATCTGTGGGTAAAGCTCGATCCGCGGGTCGAGCTTGCGTTTCGTCAGAGACAATTGGTTTCCGATATAGCTGGCGCCCAGTTCCGGTTGCCGGAATACCACGAGGCCAAGATTCTTGGCATCGTAGGCGCGCTGGCGTAGGGTGAACCTGCCGAATGGCTGCAGCCGCGCCGCGTTAGTCGGCCGCAGCAACTGTGGATCACATCCCAATGCCGACAATTGGGGAACATCGAGCGCGCGCGATCTCATTGACCCATAGGTCAGGTACCGGCCCGGAAAGCTGGTCAATTGTCCTCCCGCCCCGTATATCGAGCCCAGTTCACCTTCCACGGAATGCTTGGTTGTCAACCTGAGGTCCAACGATGTTCTGGAGTGCGTGGTGTCCGTGAGCCGCAGCGTCTGAGCCAGACTCACCCCATCTCGGGCGCTGTAACCTGGCCGGGGGAAGACTGCCGCCGTACTGGATCGACCTCCGACTCTGAGTTTCATCGAGGGCAGGACAAGCACACGCGTTCTGCCAAGGTATAGCGCCACATTCCGTGCGGTCAGCCTGTAATCGGGAGACAGGGTCAGCGTTTTCGCCGTGATGTGGTAATCCGGACGCACGGCATCGCAGGTTGTGAAGTCAACGTCGTGGGCGATCCCCATCTCGGTATCCAGATTGTACTCCACCTCACTCGCCCCAATCCGCTCCTTTCCCTTCAGTAGGAGAAGCGGGCCCCGTGCATACACTTTCATCCCAAGCATCTCGCACACGGGCGCGGATAAGCTTATGGATGCCGGGGCGGTGACCGTGCAGGCTGCCTGTGGCTTGATCACGTCAGTCTCCCGCACGGGGGCAATGGGATTATCCTGAGCCGAAAGAGGCAGGCGCGCGCTTAGGAGAATGACCAATGCTACCCCGACGATGAAAACACCGGATTTCTTGACTCGAATCCTGTATCCCACTATAGGCCGAGCCTGTTCACCAGAGCTTTCAGATAGCTGATGTTATCTGCCAGCTTCGCTTTCGTATCTCCCACAGCGAAGTCCTCAAAGGAAAGCCATCCACGATACCCGACCTTGTCCAGTGCAACGAGGACCTCCGCCCAATCGACGAATCCTTCTTTCGTCCCGACCATCGTGTGTTTCCAGCGCGTCTCGCCCTCCTCGGTAACACCATTGGCAACCCACGCCGCGTTTTTCACGTGAACGTGTGAAAGATAGGGACCCAACAGCTCCAGACCAAGCTGCCAGTTCTCTCGACCTTCGCAGATCATGTTGCCTGGGTCGAATATCACTCCTATGAAGTCCGGATCGAAGTTGGAGACGAGGCGATAGGTGAGGCTGGCGCTCGAGCACATGTTCCCGTGATGGATCTCGATGTTCGCTCGGACGCCGAAGTCCCGCGCAACATCCTCCACCTGCGCGTAGCCGTCCAGCGCGTCTTCATACAGGTCGTTATAGTTGACCGTTCCGTCGTAGTTCGGCGGAGACACGCGGATCGACTTACATCCCATTATGCGGGCTGCTTCCATGCACTTCGCCACGTCGTCCATCAGCTTATAGCCCAGGTAGGTGCCGAGGCCGACAATCTTCAGGCCCGCGTCCTCGCTTATCGTGCGAATCTCGCGCGCATTCTTGATGATGGTGTCGATGTCTATAGTTGCCCGGTTTCCCCGCCAGAAGTCCGGTTTGTCGGGAAACGGGCTGGGGACGCTATGCACGCGCCATTCGACCCCATCGTATCCGAGAGACTTGAGCAAGGCAGCCGATTCCGCAATATCGAGCTCAGGCATCATGACGGTGAACACAGAATACTTAAAGGGCATATTTCATCTCCACATGAGAGTATAGGAGTTACTTATCCATCGGACTCGCTATTTCCTGTCAGAGAAGGGCTTTTCAACGCCATGCTGGAACTATTCGGCAGATAAGCGCAAGGAGGGTATCGATTGTGGACACCATTGAGTGCCTCAAGACACGCCGAAGCGTCAGATCATTCAAGCCTGGCAGTATCGATCGTGCTGTCATCGAAGATATCATAGACTGCGGTCGCCTTGCGGCGTCGGCAATCAACATTCAGCCGTGGCTCTTTGTCGTGATGACCGATCACGAGATGCTGCGGAAGATAGCGTCGGTCACGGACCACGGCAGGTTCATCGCCGACGCGTCGTGCTGCATTGCAGTCTTCTGTGAGCACGTGAAGTACTATATCGAGGACGGATCCGCTGCCACCCAGAACATTCTATTGGCTGCCCACGCGCACGGACTTGGCGCCTGCTGG
>Ga0209226_10000378_pt1 | contig 26042 bp, 21 predicted proteins | sample BarGraNGADG00212_2_FD_184497 | JGI IMG/M metagenome (GOLD analysis project Ga0209226, IMG submission 184497) | Arctic peat soil microbial communities from Barrow, Alaska, USA - Barrow Graham LP Ref core NGADG0011-212 (SPAdes) (version 2) | ecosystem: Environmental > Terrestrial > Soil >...
GGGAGCTTTGGCAGTTGATTAGGCACTCGATAGGCGAGCAACCCGAGCCGAACACCGGGAAAGCCCGAACTCGGCCTATCATACTCAGAACAGCAGCAAAACCTACTTTATCCGGGGTCTGCTAGCGCTGAGTAGGCCTGAGGAACGAGGGCCGTATCGAAGCGCGGTGGAGCCTTGACCGCCCTTCGATACGCTCGTGCCTCGCTACTCAGGGCTAGCGGGTTCTAGAATTCCCTCACAACTGAACTCTTTCTCTCAAATGGCCTTACGCCTGCTTGTCAGGTAAAGACGCCGGCGGCTCCTCTGTGTCCAGGATCAAATTCCTGTAGCGCTGGTATAGATACGATGTGGCAAACAGGATCAACGCAAGCCCCGCGAACGAGAAGATCCTATACAGCGCCTGCAGGAACGAAAGGTCCGATAGGAACACCTTGCCAATCGCGATCCCGAACAAAGCTATCGCAACGAACCGAATCGTCCGTGTCCGCGTCCAGAAGCCGAAGCTTATCAGCAAGAACGAGTAGATCAGCCATACGACGGAGAGCATCATTGCCCGCATATTCTCCGAGCTCAGCGTCGGCGTTTTCGTGAAGACATCCCGCGTCTCCGCGGTCACGAGTTCGAAGATCAGCAAGCTCACAACCACCTGGAACACCCCTCGCAACCCGCCGGCCCACTCGAACTCCCCGCTGCGTCTCGCGTAGAAGCCGTAATGGATCAGCAGGCCCGCCGCTGCAATCGCGAACGCCGCGAATCGCACGTTTGCGATCAGCCGGAAATGCTCTATCGGCTGGAACTCGAAGCCCTGCGTTGCGATAATCCCGACCCCAGCGCCCAATGCGCACAGGCCGATCACCCTCAGCGCCTGGGATTCTCTCCTGAGGCCATACCAGACCACCGGCAGCGAGTAGAGGACCCACACAGCGCCGAGCGCCAGATAGCACGTGAACTCCCCTCCCGGCCCCACAAGAAACGGGCTGGCGCTGTGCTTCGGCAGCGCGACGAAGAGGTCCCAGATCTCGGCGCTCGCAAGCTCGAGCACCAGCAGGCTGGCGGTAACCCGAAGGTACTCCAGCACGCCGCCAGCCCACTCGAAGCCTTCCCCGCGCCTCGCGAGCATGCCATACTGGATCAGCAGGCCGATCACGGCCACCGCGAACGCCGCGAATCGCACGTTTGCGATCATCTGGAAATGCTCTATCGGCCGGAACTCGAAGCCCTGCGTTGCGATAATCCCGACCCCAGCGCCCAATGCGCACAGGCCGATCACCGCCAGCGCTTGCGAGCGCTCTCTGAGGCCATACCAGACCACCGGCAGAGAATAGATGACCCAGACGGCCCCCAGCGCCAGATAGCGCAGGAATTCGGCATTTGCGCCTGCGGACGTGATCGCTTTCGCGACCGAGGCTACATCGAAGAGCGCGTAGGTTTCCACCGTCACCAGCTCTAAGGCGAGCAGGCTGATCGCAATGCGGAATATGCCGAACAGCGGCTTCGCCCAATCGTCCTCCTCCGCCGCGCGCGCGTAGATCCATTGAGCAACGAGCAGCGCGACGAATATGCCGCCGAAGCCCAGCGCGCGAACGTTCAGCACGGGCAGGAACGTGCTCGTCGGCGCGGTGTTCAGCCCGTTCGCGGCCACAACAACCGCCCCAAGCGCAACCGTTCCCAATCCAAAGCACTGCAGCAGCGTTGACTTCCTCGCAACGCCGATCCCCGCGAGCACCAGCGCATACAACGCCCACACCCCGCCGATCGCCATATACCGCGAGTAGTCGAGAAGGTTCCCCATCGTCCCATGAGCGGCCATTAGCAGCCGGAAGTAGTCGTTCGTCTCGACCGCGAGCAACACGAGGATCAGAACACAGCACCCCGATTCATATATCGCGCGCACGCTCTGCTTCTCATCGACATCCGACCGAGCAAACAGCCACGCAATCAGCCCGAGCACGGCTGCGACCACCGAGAACGCCATACACCGGAGGTTCCAGAACGCGACTTTGTGAATCTTGTAGATGTAGAACGCGAACGCCTCATCTTGGGCAAGCAGTACGATCACCGATACGGCGCTCAGCGCGATCCCCGCCCACAGCGTCGATCGGCTGCTCCACCGCAGCCCGCACCAGACGAGGGCGGCTGCTTCCACCGCCCACAGCGTCACGCGCCAGAACCCCTCATACTGAATCGCCGTGGCGATCACAAGCATTGATATGGCCGTAAGCGCATATCTGGCGGCGAACTTACGGTCCTCGGCTCGGCTGCGCAACAAAGCAAGCATACTGATAAAGTAGACCGCGCCGATCAACACCGACACCAGCGCCATCCATTGCTTGAACTCCGCCGGGTGGGATCCGAATTTACTATCCATCAGATAGTACATTGCGATATAGAAGAAGACAGAGTTGCACACGCCTACAATTGCCCGCAAGCTGCTGAATGTCGAGATCGACCTCGCGATCCGGCAGAAATCCGCCGCGCAGAACAGCAGCCAGACGACGGTCACGAACGGCAGCGCGGTGGAGAAAAGCAGGCGCGTGTAGTATTGGTCCGCCCAGGCGAGGTAGGTCACGTAGGTGCATGCGAGCGCGAGCGGCTCGATGGCAGCCCACGCGTCCTTCTTGAGCGCAACCGCCAGCAAGCCCAGATCGAGCAAGGCGAGATAGGCGAACAGTCCAAAGTGGTTGACGCTCCCCTGCCCGCCGTCGCCGCCGAGCAGCAGCGGCGTGAGGAACCCGCCCGCGAGCCCCAAAATGCAGACGACCAGCGAGTCGTAGCGGAGCGCCTGGACAATCGAGATTGCGGTCACAATCGACATGATCCCCAGCGCAATCGGCTGTGGAGCCAATCCATACTTGAAAGTCGCGTAGCCGGAGAGGTAGAGTATCGCAATCCCGGCTCCGAGTAGTCCCTGAGCGAAGATCTCCGCCCCGGCCTTGTGGAACCGCGATCCGCCAAATAACAGCGCAAGCCCTACCCCAAACCCTATGCACACTATAATCGGCGGCGTGATCCAGCGCTGATCGTAGGCATACTTCAGGAAAAACGCGGCGACTATGATCATCCCGACAGCCGCGATGCGGTTCACCACGTTTCCGCCGATGAGCATCTCCCACTCCGCAATCGTCCTGGATGGCGCGGGAGCCGGTCGCGGAGGCGGAGGCGCGCTCCCCGTTACCGGCGACATGCGCGAGTCGAAGCGCTCAACCGGAGGCGGAGCGGGCTTGGGGGCAGGTGTCCACGGAGGATCGGCACGAAGCAGCTCAATTGGTAACTCGCGCGGCGGCTGAACAGGCGCTGGAGCAGGTGGTGCCGGCGCGGGAGCCTGGGGTCTCGGCTGCGCCGGAGGCGCTTGGGGCTGGGGCGCACCTTGAGGCGGGGCTGGACCAGCGGGCCGTTCGCCCCTCAAACGCGCGACTTCCCCGCGCAGCAAATCGACCTGCTGCCCCACACTGAACGCCTTCACTATGGCAATGATAGGCACGACGATAACTACCAGAACAATGCCGAGGATAAACAGCGGGATCAACGCCTCGAATCCGTACATTGTGACCGCCACCTTCCGTGTTTGTGTAGGGTAGTATTCCGCGCGGAGCTCTGAGTTCCTGCTTTGGATCAGTCCTTAGCCCAATATCGGGTCATGCCCTTGAACACGAACGCGCCGAAAAAAAAGAGCAGTCCCACGAAGAGGAAGATGCCCTGGTAGCCGAAGAAGCTCGCGATCTGGCTCGCTATGAGGGCGGCGGCAAGGGAGCCGAATGTCCCCGCTGACTGCTGAATGCCATAGGCTCTCCCACGAAACTCCTCGGGGACCTTGGTGCAGGTAAGAGCCCCGATTGCGGGACTCAGAGTCGCCAGACATATCCCGGTGAGGAAATAGACCACCGCGAAAACCCATACGTTGTGAACCGTGAAAAGGACGATGGCGCCGATCGCCCCGCCGGTCAGGCCGATGAATATGTTGCGGTGGTAACCCCATCCCTGGCCGATACAGGACCATCGGTAGGCCGTAAGCACAAACGCAAGGCCCGGCAGCGAATAAATGACCGCGGGCAGCCACCACGGACACCATCCACTCAACGTGTCGAGATGCAGCACCAGGAACGGGTTGATGGAGTTGCCGAACATCCAGGCAAGCATCATCGCGAACATCAGTGATGACATCACGGGGGAGCGAAGCGCTATGCCGAAGTCCTGGACCAGGCTGGTCTTCTCGGACGGAGCCACCTTGTTGGGTTCCTGCACGAAAAGCCATACGACCAATGTGGACAGCAGGACCGCCGTCCCGGAAACAACCATCGAACATCGATAGCCGCCCATTATGGCGAGCAACGCTCCAACCGCCGGGCCGACGATCAGGCCCACGTTCGAGGTGCTCTCCAGGATCGCCACGTAGCGCGGCGCTTCCTGCTCTGGAGTGTTGGTTCCCACCAACGCGAACGATCCCGGAATGAACCCCGTCAGCGCGCCATTGAGGAATCGACATGCAACGAGCTGCCAGGGCGCTTGACAGATGCTCATCGCGTAGTAGACGCCGGCGAGACAGAACCCCGCACGGATTATCATGGGCTTGCGGCCATAGTTGTCGCCGAGCTTACCCCAAAACGGCTGCATGATTATGGCAGCGAGGGACTGTGAGGCAAAAATGAGCCCGACCCAAAGCTTGAAGTGAGGCCCCCCTCCACCTATCTCCCTTAGGAACTTGGGCAGGAAGGGGACTATCTGCTGCCAGCTCAGCGAAGCCAGGAAGACAGTGACGGACAGTATGTAGATGTTGCGCCGGTAGTAGGGCATTGCAGGGTAACTCTCCGGTTCCCTACTAGTCTACCACTGGAGGGAGGGAATAGGGAACAGGCAGCGCGTGTCTAGCGCTGCCCGTTGGATTTGCAGAGGACTCTTGGCTATGCCGGCCCCATCAGTACTTCGTTATGAGTCCCGGCGCGCTCTCGATCCATCTCGCGCTGCCGGCGATGTTGAGAATGCCTCGCGCGGACGCGTAATCTCCCGCGAGGACCTTGACCTTGTAGCCGGGCGCATGAACCGTGATCGGCGCACCCGAGCCGTCGCTGAGGGTGAAGTAGTTATCGTCAATCTCGGCTACTCTGCCCCAGAACTTGAACAGATATATTCCGCATGCGCTGTCCATCACCGATTGCCACGCGGCTTTGTTCGATGTCCCAACGATCTGCGCGGTCTTGTATGTGGCGGATGCGTTGGCTGCCGAGTTCCCCGCCGCGTCATTGGCAACAATCGTTACATTGTGAACCCCAAGCAGGTCAAGCGCGAATATATCCCCCGCCCACGTACTTGCGCCGGAGAGGGCAAGCGCGGTTCCGTTCGCCGTAACGCTCGTAACGGCCACGTTGTCCGTAGCATCGACAACCGCATGAACCGCGTCACCGCCTGCCACCATCGCCGGGCTGACGCCGACAGAGTTGATCACCGGAGCTATGTTGTCCACGGCGAACGTGGAGCTGGCCGGAGAACTCGCGTTACCGCAGTTGTCAACGCTTCTCACATCGACCGTGTGTTGGCCTTGGGTGAGACCCGAAACAGTGATTGTATGCGGGCTGGTCCAGGTCGTGTATCCGCCACTATCAACCTGGCCCTCGTAGCGATTGAAGTCGCCGCCAACGGATCCGCTGAATGCCACGGAAACGTCTGTGGTATTCGTATACCGAGGAGTCACTTCGATGGTGGGCTGGCTCGGTGGCATCGTGTCCACAGTCACCGTCGGGTGGTCTGTCGTCATAGTCACAGGGTCACAGGGCGAAGTCGTCGCCTCGACCTTGAACTGCGTGGTAGTGGTCAGACTGCCGGTAGGCAGGTTGATTGTCGAGCCGGTTCCCGTCACCGAGCTGCCGACAGCCACGCCCGCCTCAGTCTTCAACTGATATGAGACTCCGCTATCCGAGCTCGCAACCTGGATGTTCGTGCCACTGCCCGAACACACCGTGCCCGCCTCGGCGCTCACCGTCTTCTGTGCGGGCGGTTGATTGACGGTCACTGTCGGATGACTCGACATGGTCACCACGGAACACGGCGAACGTGTCGCCTCCACTTTGAACTGCGTGGTCGTGGTCAGGTTGTCCGTGGGCAGGTTGATTGTCGAACCGGTGCCCGCCACCGGGCTGCCGACGGACGCGCCCGCCTCTGTCTTCAACTGGTATGAAACTCCGTTTTCCGAGGCGATTACCTGGATGTTTGTGCCACTGCCCAAACACAAGGTGGTGTCCTGCGCGATCACCGGCCGCAGGGCGGGCGGCTGCATAACGGTTACCGTCACACCGGACGCGCAACTTGAGCTCAGACAGCCGGCCGTCGAGTTCTTCGTCTTTGCGTAGTAAACTCTTGTGCTGGTCGGACTAACGGAAAGGGCCGTACCCGTTCCTGCGAGCGTCCCGCCACAACTGCCCGAATACCAGACAATCGTGTCACCGCCGCTGCCAGGTGTCGCGGAGAGCGTTGAGGATCCGCCGGCGCAGATCGTGCTCGGATTCGCGAACGTGTTGGTCGGCGCGCTAAGCGCGTTTACCGTCACCGTTGTTGTTACGCAAGACGAGTTGCCACAGCCGTTCTCCCAGCGAGCATAGTATGTCGTTGTGGAAGTTGGGAATACAACCAGGTTATTTCCAGTGCCAACAGAAGCGCCGGTGCAGCTATCTGTCAGCCACCTTAGAGTAGTCCCCGACCCTCGGGTCGCAGTCAGGGTAACATTCACTCCAGAACAAACCGGCCCGTTGTTCGACGCACTTGTCGGCGAAACCGGCGGGGTGCAAGCGGTCAGGCGGAGGACCGTCACGCCGTAGTGCTGCATTCCTGAGTAGGTTCCGCCCCAGGTCATCTGGTAGTTGTTGTAGTCCCAGGTATTGTGTATGTAGACCGTCTGGCTTGAGGAGTCGTACCCGTATCCGACCATGGAATGGCCGGTCACCTGGATCATCACCGGCCGCCCCTCGTCTATCTCAGTCATGAACTGCGCGAATGTAAAGCCCAGCGTGTTGCCATTGTAACCGTATATGTATTGGGAGTAGTTCGTGCTCACTTGATAGCCGCGGGACTGAGCGAACGCCTTCATCCCATGACACCCGTCCTTCTGCGACGGCTCGCAGCCTGTGTAGTCGTAAAGCGGGCTGCCATCCGTGTTGTTGTAGAACGTGGTAGACGCATCGCAGTTGCCGTACTTGGACTGGTTTGTGCCCATGTAGTCTCCGGTGCACTCTCCCCAGGTGTGTTCGGACCAGTTGCCCACGTACGGATCGGCGGAACAGTTGTTATACGCGCGCCAGTAGTCGTCCACATGGCCCTTGATGTTCCGCCCGTCATAGCCTTGGTGAGTTGCGCTGAGAGGACATTCCCCGGCCCCCCATGCGGAGTTGTTCATCGGGCAGACTCCGCCGTTGGTGGGACCGGCATACATGTTTGGGTAGCCGGAATTGTCGTAGTATCCCATCATCATCGCGGCCGAGGTCGCCGAGCAACCATACGACCAGTCGAACGCGGGCACGTTGGACAGGCTTACTGTCCCCAGAGGCGAATTGCTCCGAGGGACATTCACAGCAATCGGCTTGAAGTTCGCCGGCGGCCGCCCCGGAACCACTATCTCGTCAATGAGCTTGCCGTTGTAGATCAACTGACGCACAAGATACCGGCTGGGCGGCTGGACGACGCTGGGGTCCCAGGAGTCCGGCGCGCCGGCATAGTCGTAGTGCGGCAGGCCCGTGTCAATCGAGGATACTACCTGAGTTAGCGCAGGAAGCTTGTTCTGGCCGACGGACAGCGCGAGCGATGTAGACAGAAGAACCAGGATAGCGGACAATGCGCAGGACAACCTGAGTCCGTACGCGAGACTGCGTTTGGCGGCGCGCTGAGGCGATGCGAGGACTATGTTCGTGTTGAACAACTGTGTTCTCTCCCACCATCTAGAACAATGATGTGCCCGAAACCAACAATACCGACGCGCGACCACACAAGTGTCGCAGGCCGGTTTCACCATTAGCTCCGCGCCGTTTGGGTGACCAAGGTAATGACGGAACGGCGGCTCATAGCTACTACGCTGGTTGGAACTGACGCAAAGGTTGTGTACGGAGTATAACACAGTTTGCACGCCAAGTCACTCGTTATTTATACCAGGTCTTGCCAAGTTCCCGCAGGCGTGTCGTCCTGCGGAATTTGGGGCTGATGGTTTCGTAGTGGTCGTCAGTTGAAGAGTCTGGCCGGCCCTCTTGGGCGATTATGGAACTTTCGTGATCTCCTTTCAGCAATCTGGTAAAATGGTGCAAAGTCCGATCATCGCAGGAGCTTGAGAAATGGATTTGGTGCTTTCCGAACCGGAGATTCGGGTGCTTGGTTCGCTGGTCGAAAAAGAGACCACCACCCCGGATTACTACCCCCTCACCCTTAACGCGCTCGTGAACGCGTGCAATCAGAAGACCAACCGCGAGCCGGTTGTGTCTTATGATGAGGACGACGTCCGGGACGCCTTGGACGGCCTCAGGGAGAAGGATTTGGTGATCATCTGCGGCCCCCGAGACAGCCGCGTGCCCAAATACGACAACTACCTCGCGGACAAACTCGGGCTGACCCCCGCCGAGGTCGCGGTGATGTGCGTGCTGTTGCTGCGCGGCCCGCAGACCCCCGGTGAGCTTCGCGCCCGCACGGAGCGCATGCATGCGTTCGAGGAACTCTCCGAAATCGAGGCGACACTCGACGGCCTCGCATCACGCGAGGAATCACCGCTGGTGGCAAGACTCCCCCGCCAGCCCGGCCGCAAGGAGTATCGCTACGCGCACATGCTCGGCGGCGAGGTGGCGCTTGATTCCACTGGCGGGTTAGGGGAACCTGACAGTCCGACCGAGAGCACCCGCGAGAAGATCGAACGGCTGGAAGCAGAGATAGAGGAACTCCGCCGCGAGTTTGCTGAGTTCAAGAAGCAGTTTGAATAAGCTTTCATCACTCCAGGTATCCTACCTGGAGGATGAAAGCGATCAATGGAACATCTGATACGTCGGCACTTTCCAGATCACGCCGATCAGCGACCAGAGGGCTGCGAGCGTGTAGTCCCCCAGCACCAGCCCCAGAAAGAACGGGAGCGTCTGGCGGTAGAGCTTTAGTCCGCCGTGACGGAGCACCACCAACTTGATCGCCCACGCGACGAGAAACGGCATCCAGTGCCACCTCAGCTCGTTTCCGATGCAGTAACCCAGCGGGGACAGCGGAAACCACGCATACTCGGCCCGCATCCACGTCAATAGCACAACCAGCGCGGCGGAAAACCCGACCGCTCCCCAGCGCGCGGGGTCGGGGTGGAAGCCGTTCTGAACTCCGTTGCTGAGCCAGTAGAACTGCTCGCCCGCCGTCCAGCTCCCGTTTCCAACGCACTTCGCGAGCGCGCCCTCGCTATAGGCAACGTGCAGGCAAGACCAGAACCCGAAGACAGTGGACACCGCAAGCGCCAGCATAATTGGCTTGACCAGACTTCGCAGATCCACCCGACAGTCGCCGCCGAGTTTGAGCGATTCGAGCATGCCCGGCATCATGTGGCTGCGGTTCAGCCGCCAATACCAGTGACTCAGGGCCGATGCCGCGAGATTTCCCGGCCCGAGAGCGTCCGAACCGAACAGCCGCGCAAGGTTCATCGGTTCGGGGTCCCACACCGCGTGCTGGCCTCCAGCCTCGGCGCGAACCCGGGTTATGCAGACCGATATCAGGAGGAACATCCCCAGTGTGAACATGCCCCAGATCATCCCCATCCCCGCCGCGCGCCAGAACCACAGCAGCACCGCGACACCCGCCGCCAGCCCAGTCAGCGCAATCCGATACGAGAACGGCTCGCCGGCGTCGCGTTCGCCTTCCCCGCTCATCGCGGTCCGCCACACGCCGCGCAGATAACGGCGACTCATGTAGATCAGTGCTACCCCAAACGCGATCCATGCGCCGATGCCCTGTTCGTGCGGATATGGAAAGTCCGGCACGCCTCCGTAGCCCAACATATAGCCGACCACGGACTGCATCTTTATGAACAGATAAAAAAACCAGCACGAGAACGATATGTCCAGCGGCACCAGGTATGCCAGCCCGATCGCGAACGGGTAGAAACTCACGGGCGTGCCGTTGAGCATCGACCACGGCGGCTGCGTGAACACGGGAAAGAACGCCCTGGTCTGTATATGCGGCAGGCTTGGATACCACATCTGCAGGCCGTTTAGGACCGATATCCCCGCCGCCACGGCGAATCCGATCCACAGCGCGGGCGTGCGCAGAGTCCTGTCGGTCTCGTCGGGGTTGATGAGAGTCAGGGGCAACCGGACTATCGGGAACGCGAGCCGCGTCTCTTCGATCCAGGCATTCCTGAACACAACGCTAAGGCACAACATCACCCAGCCGCTGACCATGATGAACACCGACCAGAACGCCATCGGCACGGCCCACGCGCGAAGCACAACAGGGTTATACATGCTCGTGTTTCCGGTGAAGAACCCGGCGAGGGCGTTGCGGTCCGTGACCACCAGCCACCTGGGCAGCAGCGGCAGGACGCTGCGATCCCAGCCGTTCTCCGGTGTCGCCAGCCAGCGCGACCAGCTCATGGTCGTGACCAGGTTGATCATATAGTCGTGCGTGGCGATGGTGCAGGACATCACCAACATCACGTAGATGATCAGCATCTCAGCCGGGTTGAAGACCCACGTCGGCGCGACTCGCCGCAGGAGCATGTTGACGCCCACCAGCGCGAACAGGTAGAGCACCGGCGTTACGAACAGTGGATTGAGCGTGAGGATGTTATAGAGGCGATACTCGGAGAAGATGACCCAGTAGACGTTGAGCGGGATCAGCAGCAGGCCGATGACGACCGACCGCCGCGTGACGCTCCATCGGACGGCTGGTGGGTCACCGGTCTGAGGTAGGCTTTGGTCTGTAGTTGGGGTTGACATTCCCGTCATCCTGAACTCGGTCTTCGTCATCCTGAACTTGTTTCAGGACCTCCAGGAGATGCTGAAACAAGTTCAGCATGACGTAAAGCTACCCCTTGATCGCCCCCGCCGTCAGCCCCTCGGTAATCTGCCGCTGGAAGAAAAGATAGACGATCAGCGTCGGAAGCATCACGATCACCAGCCCCGCGAAAAGCGCGCCCCAGTCGGTCTCGTATTGCTGCGTCATCAGCAGATTGGCGATGCCGAGCGGGAGCGTGCGAAGCTCCGTGCGAGAGATAATGACCAGCGCCAGGGGATACTCGTTCCAGATTCCGAAGAAGTTGAATATCCCCGCCGCGATCAGGCCCGGCTTGGCGAGCGGAAGCATTATCCGCCAGAAGACCGTGAAATGAGAGCACCCATCGATCATGCCCGCCTCCGAGAGCTCGTGCGGGAGGCTCCTGAAGAACCCCGTGAGGATGAACACCGTAAACGGAAGCGAGAATGCCACATAAGACGCGATCAGGCCGTAGTAGTTATCCCACATGCCCAGGTTTCGCAGCAGCAGGAACAGCGGCACTATCCCCAGGAACACCGGGAACATCATCCCGCTCATGAACGCGTTGTGGAGCAAGTCCCTGCCCTTAAATACGAACCGCGCGAGCGCGTATGCCGCCATTGACCCGATCAATAGGATAAAGAACATCGAGACCACGGTCACGAACACGCTGTTTATGAAGCACTGCCCAATCCCGACCTTCGACCACACCCGCGAAAAGTTCTCCCACTGAGGCACCGCCGGCAGCTTCCACGGGCTCACGAACAGCTCCCGCGAGGTCTTCAGCGAGGCCGCGAGCAGCCATACCATCGGGTAGACCACGATCACCGAGTAGACCACCAGCGCAACATACAATAGAGCGCGCCGCAAACCGCCGCGCCCGCGTCGAGAGGCCCTTGCCATCAGTACTCCACGACCTCCCTTCGCATCAGCCTTATGAACGAAACCACGATCAGGAAGATGAAGATGAACACCACGACCCCGACCGCTGTCGCGTAGCCGAAGTTGCTGTCCATGAACGCGAGGCGGTAGAGGTAGGTGAGCAGCGTATCGGTGTGGTTGCTCGGCCCGCCCTCGGTCATAACCCACACCAGGCCGAATATGTTGATCGTGTGGATGATCAGGTAGATGATTCCGAGCTTGAGTATTTCCCAGAGCAGCGGGATCGTGACGAACCGAAACTGCGCCCACGCCCCCGCGCCGTCGATCTCCGCTGCCTCGTAGAACGACCTCGGAATGCTCTGCACCCCCGCCAAAAACAGCACTATGTAGAATCCCAGGCTATACCACATGCTCGTGCCGATTATGCACGGCAGAGCGGTCTTTGGGTCGCCCAGCCACCCGTTGTCGCTCGCGTGCCCGCCGAACACCTTCACGATTGCGTTGAGCATCCCGATGTTCGGATGGTAGACGAACGCCCACAGCACCGCGACCGCAACCACCGAGATCATGTTTGGGAAGAGATAGATCGCCCGAAACGTCTGAGCGCCGCGAAGCTTGCTGTTGAGGGCAGTCGCAAAGAACAGCGCGAGCGGGATCACCACCAGCAAGCTCACCACCAGAAACGCCAGATTGTGCCCCAGCGCCGCCCAGAAGATCGGGTCCTCAAACAGCAGCTTGTGAAAGTTGGCCAGCCCGACGAACTGCTTGTCCATCGAGACCCCCCTCCACTGGAACAGGGCCACATAGAACGCCTGCGCCATCGGGAACAGGAAGAACACCCCGTAGAGCACGACGGCAGGGGTCAGGAACAATATGACGGTCTTGATCTTCTCGCGGTTTGCCATCAGCCTTTGTTCAGCTTCTCGTATATGTACTGCCCGGGCTTAAGGATCAGGACGCCTTCTACGGTTTGACCGTACAGGTGGGTAAAGTGCTGCATGTCCCCTGTCAACAAATGAGTAGCCTTCAGCCTTATTGCCGCGAGCAGCACGGGAGTGTCCTTGTCCACTAGGTCGATTCCTTCCGGCAACAGAGCCCCCATGGCGAGCCGGCCACAAACACTCATGCTTGCGATCAGATCGGCGAGATTGCGCAGGGCATTGGGGTGCTTACGCGCAAGATTTCGGCGCGCTTCTTCGATAGCGTAAATCGAGGTCAGCAACTCGACATCTGGGAACTCCCATAGTGGCCTCAAGAGTGAATTCGATGCGTGCGCCGCAGAGAATAGGACATTCGCATCAAGGAATAATCTGTCCAAGGCGGCTAGTCCCAATCCGGTTTGTCGTGCGGGATTGCGTCCGGGTCCAGACCCATGCCCTTGACCTCGGCCACTGCCCGAGCGTAGTCTTCCGTGTCTACCGCGTTGTTTAGCAGGAACTCAGCTATGCGTTCATCGGTGTATATCTCGATCGGCAGAGCGATGGCCGGACGAATCAGAATCCCATCGCCACGCTCTTCCGCGATGATCAGGGAGCCTTCTTCGATTCCGAAACGCTTGCGCAAACGGGCCGGAATCACTACGGTCCCACGCTTGCCCACCTTGCTGGTCTCATTGTCGTTGCGAGTCCTCATATCAATGCACCGCCTGAATGTCGGATTGTCGGGCACATGCTCATTATCGGCCAGAATGGGCGGTTTGTCAACCTACATCATCTTATGCTTCGGCAGCGACTTGTCGTTTCTGACGGCCTCGGCGGCTTTCTCCATGCGGTCCACGCACTCCTTGGGAGTAACCTCGCCGCTCAGCAGCGCCGCCATCGCGTTTTCGATGGCCTTGCCCATCTCGCGATACCAGTCACGGTAGTCGAGGCTGTAGGCTTCTTTCGCGTTCCTCATGTACTTCGCTGGGGCAACGAGGTCCCTGGGCAACTTCACGTCGTCGCTGCCCTTTATGGCCATGAGTGTATTCTTCTGCAAGACAAACTTTTTGGCCATCTCAAGCGAGGTCATGAACTTGAAGAAATCGGCGCCCTCGTCCGGGTGCTTGGCGTCCTTGGGGACTATCCAGCTCTCGACGCCGGCTGAGGTGATCGTCGGATCGCCCTTGCCTTTGGCGAGCACCGGCGGGTTGATGAACTGCATGTTGAAGTCGGGCGGCATCTGCTTCTTCATCTCGGAGCCGAGCCAGGTCCCGCACGGGATCATCGCGGCCTTGCCGAGAACGAACTCCATCTGGGAGCCGGTGTGATCCATCCCCATCGCGCCCTTCTCGAAATAACCCTTATCCCGCAGTTGCGCGCACATTTCGGCGGCTTTGAGGAACGCCGGGCTGTTCCACGCGCCGGGCTTGAGGTTCTGCGCGTCCTTGAACGCCTGGAACCCGCCCCCACTGATCGCCCACGGGAAGAAGAACCCGCTGAGCATGTAGCTCGGATACTTGCCCTGGTAGGTGAGCGGAGCAATGCCCGCCTGCTTTATCTTCTCGCAGAGAACCAGCAAATCTTCATAGGTCTTCGGCGGAGCCCAGCCGTGGGCCTTGAACATGTCAACGTTATACCACCAGCCGAATACGTTGTTGTTGTGAGGGATTATATAGTAGTGGCCCTTGTCCATGCCCTTGTTCAATAGCGACGGAACAAAGGTGTCTTTCCACTTCACGTTCTGGCCGTAGGCTTTGGTTTCGAGGTATTTGTCCATCGGCAGCACCTTGCCCTCGGCGACGAGCGCCCACGTATCCATCCCCCACCCCGGCCAGCACAGGTCAGGCACGTCACCGGCCACGAAACGGGGCCGAAGCTGCTCCCAAACCCGAGGGTTGCCCCATATCTTGATTTTGACGTTGGGATGAGTCTTCTCATACTCGCGAGCGGCGTATTCGAAGAAGTCCAGCCCGTAGCCGCCCTGGAACGAAGCGACCTCGAGTTCGATCTTGCCGTCAGAAGTCATGCCGGTCTTGGACGCCTGCTTATTCCCACAACCCGCCAGCGCCAGCACCGAAAGTATAGCAATTACAATCAGAACCTTTCGCATGAAACAATCCCCTCTCCATAAGCTCTGCTTTTGACCAGGGGTAGGTTATCACAGATGGGGTTTGCAGTCAATCGGCGCGCACCCTCCAGGTAGGATACCTGGAGGGGTGAGTAGGATACGTGGAGGGATTGGGCTAAGAATACGAAAGATGCCAAGCGATCAGAAGATGCTCAAACCGCCCATTCCCGTCCGAAACGCGGTCGATGTTGCCGAACTGTGTGCCAACGACCCGTGCGACGAGACCCGCGTGCTGGGTTCGTTCTGGCCGTATTCGCGCATGAGCTTCGAGAGCAGGCTGGCGAAGGCATTCAAGGCGTGCAATCCCGTGAGCGACTTCGAGCCACATATCTCCGCGCTGTGCAGGTTCTACGCAAGGCTGGTGGTACACAGCGTCGGAACCGCGAAATTCGATTGGGTGGTCCGAGTGCTGGGCTCGGCTGAGAAGGAAGCGGAAGGTTCTCGACCGCAGGGGCTGCTCGCGGACATGCTGTGCTCGATGACCGAGGCGCGCAACGCGACCGATCTGTTCTTCAAGAGCGAGGCAAGGCCCCCGATGAGAGTTGTAGACCGCCTCGCCGGACGCGAGGCGCTCAAGGCGCGGCTGCAATACGTAGTCCAGGACCTGTTCGTCCGTCCCAGGCAGCTCGGGGGCAGTGTGCTGCTTATCGACGACATCTCCAACACCGGCGCATCGACGCGGGTCTACGCATTCGCGCTCAAGGAGCTTGCGGGCGCGAGCCGAGTATGCGCGGTGAACCTCGCGGCCACTCGATATGCCGGGGGTAAAGATGGGCTGGGGATGCTTCTGCTCGACACGGGCGGCCTGGCGGAGTGGCCATCGCTCGGCGAGGTATGGGTGGACGAGGCCCAAGTGCTTCATACGCGCCAGGACTGCTCGACGACCGCAAACCACCTGACCAGTGAAGTGCGCTTCATAGCCCAGCGCGAGACTACGCCCTGCCCCATCTGCACCGAGAAGCCTACTACTACAAGGCGGAAATGGTGGCAGTTCCGGCTCTAGACTTGCGCGACTCAGACCACATTTCAGGCAGAGAGACACCAATAAGGGTGTCCGCGAGCATTTCCTCTTCCTCGAGGTCCATAGCCAGGTCGGCAAGTGCGACAATCCCCACAAGTCTGTCGCCCTCGACGATCAGCAGTCGCCGGATCTGGCTCTCTGACATGAGCGCGCAGGCCTCTTCGAGCCGCATCAAGGGTTCGCCTGTAATCACATTGCGGGTCATGATCTCACCTACGGTCGCGCAGTTCACATCGACGCCTTTCGCGACCGCGCGGGTGGTTATGTCCCGATCGGTTATGATGCCGACAAGCCGGTCGTTCTCCACAACCGGACACGAGCCGATATTCTCGCAATGCATTTTCCGCGCCAGCTCCGAGATGGTATCGTTCGGGGCGCACGTGACCAGTTGGGTGGTCATTATCTCACTCAGTTGCATCCTCAGACACCTCCACTAACTGATGTTCTACCCAAAAAGCTCATCCATATAACGCAATCGCGGCAAAAAACTTGGGATTTGAGCTTTATTCCCCGTCACTGTATACTGTTATGGGCTATGCCGGGAGGTTGTGGATGAAACGACTGAGTATATTTGCTGCTATGTTGCTGATTGGGATTGGGCTGTTGAGCGGAATCTGCCTGGGGGCTGAGACTCTCAAGCAGCTATCGAGCGGGGGGATTACCGTGTCTTACCCCGATGGGCTGACTTCGCAAGCCAAGAGAGTGATGGCAATCGCGCAGTCCACCATCAAGCCCTCGATCGAGGTTCACCGCCAGACCGTCGCCCTGCTTGCCGACGTGGACGCCATGTCCAAGGACATCGCGCAAATGCTGGGCGCTGACGAGAAGGCGGACACCGCGAAAACCCGGCTGCAATCGTTCAAGGACAAGTCCACCGCGCTGATCGCCTCGTTTACGAATATCAGACTCGTCCGAAAGGCCAGTGCCGTAGCGACGGAAGGCACCGACGCCGGCGTCATGCAGCTCCGCTACGCCAAGGAAAAGGACGAGTTCAACCTGGTTTTCGACGAGCAGGACATTAGCCCCGACAAGCTCAAGCGCAGCTTCTTTCCGGTTATCGTCAACGCGGACGGCACGATCCGCTCGGAGAACAAGCTGGGGCAGATGGCCCTCGATTTCCTCGGCTCCGGAGAGGCGATGGCCGTGGCTGTCGTCCAGGACACGGTCTCCTACCTGATCGCTGAGAAACTGAAGGTCTATCATCCCACGACGAGATGGTTCAACGAGGGTGTGAGTGGATGGGTGACCCGGAAGATGGTGGCCAAGTATAGTCCCAAGCTCAATGGCCTCGCGACCGCCCTGTTCTCCGTGAGCGCACCCTCGGAGCAGCTCAAGGACAAGGTCAACTTGCTCGCCTGGCCGCAGGCAGCCTACCAGAACAGAGACCCTGCCTCATTCGACGTCGCGATCGAGACCGCGCGGACACAATACGCCATCGAAGCGATCTCCAACCTGCTCGCAAAGGCTGGCCCGCAAGCCTTGCCAAAGATAATGAACGGCATCATCTACTCCGGCAACCCGGACACCGACGCCATTTGCGCCGCAATCCAGAAAGCCACCGGTACCGACTTCAAGCCGACTTTGATGAGCTATGTCCCACGGGATGTTCGAGACGGGATCGCGTCCGGCGAGTCCGCGAAGCTCATCTCCAAGGCTCAGGGGCTGGTTAACCAGAAGAAGTGGAAAGATGCGGCGGCGGCGCTGCGCCAAGCGCTGGAGATGACCCCCGATGAAGCCAACGCGCGCCTGAACCTCGCGTGGATCGAGCGGGAGTTCGGCGAGCGCAAGGACTCGGAACTGCAGGTGTTTCTCGCCGCCGGACTGCTGAAACAGCAGAAGTATTCCATTAGCATGTATGCCTACGCGGTCGAGAGCTACTACGTGATGGGGCGGCTGGCGATAATGATGGGGAACCTGGATTCGGCGAGGACGTTCCTGGATACGGTGCTGGAGTACAACCCCAATCATACGGACGCCAAACGCGCGATGGAGGACATCCGCAAGCTGGAAGGCGCGGCGAAGGGCGGGAGTTAGTTACGAGTTACGAATTACGAGTTCCAACGTTCTAACGTTCTAACGTTCCAACGTTCCAACGTTGAGGGTCCCTGTGAAGATTGTCATCTCCCCGGATTCGTTCAAAGGCAGCCTGAGCGCGACTCGCGCCGCCAAAGCAATAGGCGCGGGCGTTCAAAGCGCGCTGCCCGATGCCCAACTCGTGCTGATACCCCTCGCCGATGGCGGTGAGGGAACGGTCGAGGCATTCGTGACGGCGGTCGGGGGGCGAGTCGTTCCCGCAGCGGCAACCGGTCCTCTTGGCGGGCGCGTGGAAGCGTTTTTGGGCGTTCTCGACGACGGGAAGACGGCCGTGATCGAGATGGCGGCGGCCTCCGGGCTGACTCTCGTGCCCGATGACCGGCGCAACCCAATGCTGACCACCTCTTTCGGCACGGGCGAGCTGATCAAGAGCGCGCTGGACCTGGGATGCGATAGGCTGATCCTCGGCATCGGCGGCAGCGCGACAAACGACGGCGGCGTCGGAATGGTCCAGGCGCTCGGCGGCACCTTCAAGGACGAAACCGGCGACCAGGTCGGGTTCGGCGGGAAAGAGCTGGCCGGAATTCGCTCGATAGACACCTCAAATCTCGATCCACGCCTGAAACGCACCTCGATAACGGTGGCGTGCGACGTTGAGAACCCTCTCACCGGGGCAAATGGAGCATCTGCCGTCTTCGGCCCCCAGAAGGGCGCGACCCCCGAGATGGTGGCTGCTCTCGACGCTGGTTTGCGCAACCTGGCGGAGGTGATCCGGCGCGACCTGGGCATAGAAGTCGAGACCATCCCCGGAGCGGGCGCGGCGGGAGGCATGGGCGCCGCCGCCCTGGCATTTCTCGGAGCGGAGCTCAAGCCTGGAATCGAGATCGTACTCGACGCCGCTCACTTCCATGAGAAGCTCGATGGCGCCGCTGTTGTGTTCACGGGCGAGGGGCGAGTGGACTCGCAAACCCTTGGCGGCAAGGTCATCAATGGCGTGTTGAGAGCCGCGCGCGGGCGTGGGGTCCCCGTGGTGGTGTTGGCGGGCGATATCCAGCCCGAAGGATATGGTCTGATCGACGCCGGAGCGACCGCAGTGCTATCGATTGTGGACCGGCCGATGTCGCTCGCCGAAGCCCAAGAGCGGGCTGCAGAACTGCTGGAGCGGGCCGCCGAGCAGGCGATGAGGCTGTTCGGAGCGAATTTTGAACTATGAATTTTGAATTATGAATGGGGAAGGGGCCTCTATCACCGACTCATAGAACGCCTCGAAGTCATCCACCATGCGCTCCACTGAGAAGTTGCGCGCGTTTGCGCGGGCGTGGGAGCCCATTTCGGCGCGCTCGGCCGGGTTGGTGATCAGGAAGCTGATCCGGTCGGCGAACTGGGCGGGGTCATCTTCGGTAAGGAAGCTGTCGATGCCCGGCTCGAGGTTCTCGGGAATTCCACCCGCGTTCACCGCGACCACAGGCAGCCCCGCGCTCATCGCTTCACAGATCGCGAGCCCCTGGGTGTCGGTTGTGCTCGGAAACGCGAACGCGTCCGCCGCGCCGTAGATCGGCTCGATGTCGTGGCGCTTGAGCATCCCCAGAAACTCCACTCTATCGCCAAGCTCCAGTTGGCAGGCGAAGTTTTTCGTCTCGGCCAGTGCCGGCCCGCCGCCGACCAATATGAGCTTCGCCCGGTCGTGCCGAGACACGACGGTCTTGAACGCCGCAAGCAGCATTCGCAGGTTTTTCTCGCGCGCGATCCTGCCCACATATAGCAGCAGGAAATCACCTTGTGTGATCCCGTGTTTACGCCTCGTGGCCTCGCGCCGTTCAGGCGTAAGCTCGGGGACGGCCTCTATGCCGGTCTTTATGATCTCGATGCGGGTCTTGACGCCGTAGGATCGGAGTATCTTCTCGACCGGGCTCGACGGGACCACCACCGCGTCGCAGCCGGAATAATACCACTTCATGAGCCGTGTCAGGAGCCACTTCGTAAGCGCCTTGGGCCGGATAGGGGCGTAGTGCACGTATTCCGTATAAAGGGTGTGGTTGGTGGACACGAAGGGCACGCCGAAACGCCTCGCCCACTTCGCGCCGAGAACCCCGAGCATGAATGGGGTCTGGGTGTGGACGATGTCGAGCTTGAGATCAGCGAACGCTCGCCTTGCCTCGGGAGCAAACGGCGCGGGAAAGGGGTAGTCGCGCATGAGGACAGTATGCGTGGCGGGGAGGCGATACACTCTCTCGGCCTTGTCCTGGTAGCCCTGAAAGGCGGGGGCAAACACGAACACATCGTGCCCCCGCCTCGCCAGCCCATCGCGCAGCGTGCTCACGCACACGCTGACGCCGTTGATGATCGGTTCGTAGCTTTCAGTGAAGATGGCTATGCGCATAGAAGCTCTAGCGGCCAGCCGTCAGGATTGTGCAACGACCGCCGGTCTTTACAGTGGTAATAGTATACCGTCTGGAGCGCGTCTTGCGCAACGTCAAGCGTGCCCTGATCCTCCACGAAATAAGATCGGTGGAGGATCACGGAGGGGTCAGCCGGTCATTGCTCCGACGGCAGAGTCGAGGGCCGGCGCTCGGGCGGGTTCGAGAGTGCTCGATATCCAGTCCGCGAGTTCACCGCGCATCTTGCGACGGACCACGTCCTGCTCGCCGCACATGAGCAGGAGTGGCTTTCTGCCCAACCGGCGGGTGGAGCGCGCGGACACATCAGATGGGCAAACAGCCGCCACGCCGCGCACCGTGCGGCAGATCGACCCCGCCGCTATAGCCACTGCCGCGCCAAACGACCAGCCCACCAGCGCCACGTCTGCGATGCCTTCGTCGTCGAGATACTGGCAGGCCAGAAGGGAATCGATCGCGCACTGAGCGCAGTCGCCCGGCAGTCTGTAATCCAGCCGAATGGTCCCGATTCCGAGTTCGGCAAGCCGCACGGCAAGCAAGTCGATATCTGGGTCAAAGCCGTGCTCGCATCCGTCGCCGCCAAGCAAGATCACGGCCCGGCGCATCCCACGGCTGACGCGAGCATACGCGTTCAGGTCTCCGCGCGTGGTGAAGAAGGTGACCCGGGCACAGTTGTCGGCCATAGCCTGTTCCCGAACACCTATCAAATAGAGCTTATCGTTGCGACGGCTGGTAAGCATCGCTCGCCCATCCAGAGGATCAGACATGCATCGTGTCATCGGGAGCATACCCCCTCCAATTAGGTGACGAAACCGGCGGGGGAATGTTCCCGTTTCTCAGGGCTGGATAATCCGCGCGTTGGCTTCCGCATGCCCGGTGACGATCATTCCCGATACCACCAGAGCCGCCCCGGCGGCAACACCCGCGCTGAGCTGCTCTGAAAGAAAGATTCGGGCCGCGATTATGGTGAGGATGGGCAGTGTGCAGGTGACAACCGCGGCAGTCGAGGCATCCAATCGCTCGAACCCCTTTGCCATCATCAGGTAGGCAGCGACCGTTCCAAGGATCACAAGCACGAACAGCCAGAGCCACACGGAGGCATCAACGGGCCGGTGAACGCTGAAGCCCAACAGCACCGTCGGAAACGTCACGACCCCGGCAACTCCGAAGATGCAGGCGAGACTGGCCGTTATCGAAACCCCGCGATCACCGAGCAGCTTCTGCGCGATGCCGTAGACAGCCCACAGCGGCGCGGCTCCGATGATCAGCATGTTTCCGATGAAGTAGGGAGATTTCATCAGAGACGCGACGCCTTCGCCGTTCCAGACGGCAACGAAAACCCCCGCGAACGTGATCAAAGCCCCGACCAGCCCTACACCACCCACGCGCTCTCGCAGCCAGAAGTAGCTCAGGACCACCAGCCATATAGCCTCGAAGTTCACGACCACGTTCCCCGCCGAGGCGGTCGTCAACTGCAGCCCTCGGATGTAGGCGGTGTAGTTTATGCCGATAGTGACCCCCGCCAGCGCTATCAACCCCGCATCGCGTCGTCGCAGCCGCGAAAGCCCTCCACGGACATGGGAGACTGCAAGCAAGACAAGCGATCCGACGGCGAACCGTATCCAGCAGATGCTGTAGGCGTCAAAGGCGACGCTGCACTTTTTTACGCATATCGGCACCAGCGCCCAGAGCACCGTGGCGGCAACCACATACATGAACCCGATGATGGTAGCGCGTCTGGCGGCATTCGTCATTGCGACTCTCGCGCGGCGGCCCGCTTCAGGTCCTCGACCACATCAAGCGATACAGTCACGCAGCCGATCTCCGTTCTCTTCCCGCCCTCTATGCAGTGCGAGTCCGAGCCACCGGTCGCAATCAGGCCGTGCTTTGCCGCGAACTTCTCATAATACTTAGTCCCAGTCGGGCCGTGGTCGGGATGGCGAACTTCGATGCCGCGCATGCCTTGGCTCATCAACTCGATCAGCAGCTCGTCGCGGTTGAGTTTCGCCACGTGAGCACAGCAAGCCACCCCACCCGCTTCGAGAATCACGCGAACGGCCTCGGACGGGCTGATCTTGTATCTTGGCACATAGCCCGGCGAGCCCCGCTGCAGCCAGCGGCCAAACGCCGAGTCCAGCGAGGACGCCGCCCCCACTTCCATAATGGCCCTCGCGACGTGAGGACGCCCGATAGCCCCGCCCTGGGCTATCTCCAGCACCCGCTCGAACGTGATGGGCACGCCCGCTTCGTTGAGTCGCTCGACCATCCGCCTGCCGCGATCCGTGCGCCCGGTTCGCAGCACCTCCAGTTGGCCGACAAGCGCCGGATGGTGATAATCGAGGTAGTAGCCCAGCATGTGGACCTCGACATTGTCGCCGTAGGTGGCGCTGATCTCGATCCCCGGAACAACCACCAAGCCCGCCTCCTCGCCCGCGGCAATCGCTTCGTCAAGCCCATCAACGGTGTCGTGATCCGTAATGCCAATCGCGCCCAGTCCTGCGTCAGCCGCAGCTCGAACTATCTGCGTCGGAGTGAGAGCGCCGTCCGAGGCGGTTGTGTGGATGTGCAAGTCCGCGAGGTGTTTCATACTACTGGACTTACGCGCGAGCGGCGCTTACTCCTGCGCGCAGGAATCGAAGCGTTTCGCGGCGAAGAGAGAGTTCAGTCCTGCGGGAGTCGCGACACGCATACAGCCCCGCTAGCGCTGAGTAGGTCGGGACTGGCGACCGTATCGAAGCGCGGTGGAAACCCGACCGCCCTTCGATACGCTGCGCTGCGCTTGCTACTCAGGGCTAACGGGTTCAAAATTCCCGGAGATTGGAACCATGATACCCACTGACCGATTCGCAATCATACTCATCGCCGCGGGGCTGATGATCGGCTTTGCGGGCTGGTTCGCGCCACTGATGCCGGCGGGAGCGGCTCTCGCCGCGCTGACGCTCGTGCTCGCTGTCGCCGACTGGCTCCGGCTGGCGGGTCAGGGCAGGCCCGAAGTGACGAGGACCGTGGATGATAAGCTCTCGCTGGGGGCCGGGAATCTCGTCACGCTACGGGTCCGCAACTGGTCGTATTCGCGACTGTCGGGTACGATACGGGACGAATACCCCCAGGACTTCACCGCTCACGGCAACGTCATCGACATCGACATTGCGCCTCGGTCGGAAGCTGACGTAACGTATCACGTCACCCCTCCACACCGAGGGGATTTCGAGTTCGGGGATGCATATCTACGGCTTCGCGGGCCGCTGGGCATGCTCGTTGGTCAGATCAAATACGCAATGCGGCGCGAGGTGAAGGTCTATCCCAATATCCTCGACCTGCGGCGCTATGAGATCGGTCTGCGCAGAGAGAGGGCGGTCCAGCCGGGCCAGCGGGTCGCGCGAGTCCACGGCAGAGGCACGGACTTCGAATCGCTGCGGGACTACCTGCCCGACGACGAGTTCCGGGCCATCGACTGGAAGGCAAGCGCGCGCTCAAGCAAGCTCATCTCGCGGCAGTATCAGGAGGAGAGGTCTCAGAACGTGATGATCCTACTGGACTGCGGGAGGGTGATGGGGCCGGTGATCGAATCGCTGAGCCGGCTGGATGCGAGCATCAACGCCGCGCTGATGCTCGCGCACGTGGCCGCGATCAAGGGGGACAAAGTCGGGCTGATGGCGTTCGGCGAGGAAATACAAGCCTACAGTCCGCCGAAGGCGGGCAAGAGCCAAACCCTCAATCTGCTCGGCATGACCTACAACCTCCGCAGCGCATCGGGGGACTCGGACTACTACCGCGCATTCCCGTTCTTCGCGCGCAAGTGGACCCGCCGCAGCCTGGTGGTGATATTCACGGAACTCATTGATGTTGAGGCTTCAAAGCCGCTGATCTCGCAGATATCCAGCCTGACGAGAAAGCATCTTTGCATGGTCGTGGCGATGGCCGATCCAGCAGTACTCGCGGCAGCCAATCGCGAACCCCACACAACCGAGGACGCCTTCCAGTCGGCGGCGGCCAAGCAGGTCATACAGGCGAGGAAGCTCGCGGCGGCTCAACTCACCCGCGCGGGCGCAATCGTGCTCGATGTGCCGCCGAACCAGTTCACCCCGGCGGTGGTCAACCAATACTTGCGGGTCAAGAGCACAGCGCGCTTGTAAGAGAGCGGACGGCAGAATGCGGTTGTCGTTTGTGGTAGAATGGACTTGACGGACTATGAAGAGCAAAACGTTTGATGCAGTATCCACGATGAGAACAGCGCGGCAGAAACTAGCTGAGAAGTGGGAGAACAAGCCTCGCAAGGAAGAGATAGACTCTCTGCGCCGTAAGCACGGGAATCTGACAAGCAACAAGAAGACCGTTGGCCAAGACAGGTAAGCGCTGACAATCATTCCGTGTCTCTCATCCCGGCGGTTGTCAACCAATAGATGCGGGTCAAGAGCACGGCGCGGCTGTAGATCCCCTTCCCGCAAATCCCAGATAGAGCGCAAGCCCAATCGCCGTGAGGCCCGCGAAGCTCAACTTGAACGATGCGGGAAGCCCGGACGGCGTAATGAACCCCTCTATGGTCCCCGCGATCACGAAAAGCAGCACCGCTCCGGCAAACAGCTTGAGAGCTCTCCCCGCCGCAAGTCGAACCGAATCGAGGCGTCGCAGGTTGCCCGGCGCGATGATGGAGGCGCCGATGATAAGCCCCGCCCCGCCGCAGATGAAGATCGCCATAAGCTCGATGACGCCGTGCGGCAGAATGAGCGTCCAAAACCTCACCGGGCCCAGGGCCGGCGCGGCTTTAGACGCGATCGCGCCAATGACCAGCCCGTTTTGCGCGAGCTCATGAACGGTGTAAGTGCCGGCGGTGATCCCTCCCGCAAACGCGTGGATGCCCACCGTGATGTTGTTGACCATTATGAAGCTGGAGAGCAGTGACGGGTCAATTCCGCTGAGAGGAGTGTCGGAGCCGGAATCCTTCCTGGGCTTCATCACCTCGCCCGGGAACGCCATGTCCCGGATTTCGGGACTGGTGGCCGACATCGCCCAGCCGATTGCGAATATCATCGCCGCAACCAGCGTATAGTTAATGGTTGCGCGGAAAAGAACGGGGAAGTCGCGGAAGACGAACGAAATGATCCCACCCAGCCTGACCGATCGCGGAACATATACGACTCCGTGCGCGCGGCCCGCCAGTTCATTGAGATAGGTTATGAGGCCCTCGCTGGCGCCTTGCGTGCGGGCGAAAGAAAGATCGGACACCAGGACTCTGTAGTTGGCGCCCAGCGCGTGGAGCTGATCGTGCGAAAGCGATCTCGCTCCCCGCAGGCGCACCTGATCCAGGGCCTCGGAGAGCCGCTCCCAGGACTGCTTCTTGCATTCGACAAACGATCGCTCGTCCATTAGGCGATTATAGCAGAAGGTTTTGAAGGTTGGAAGGTTGGAATGTTAGAAGGTTGGAATGTGTTGAGTGTTGTGAAGGTTCCGAATGTTGGCACTTGTGCCTCTCAACCTTGCAACATTCCAACCTTTTAACCTTCTAACCTTCCACAAGAAAAGGAGTAACGGGTTGCCGAGACGAATCGCGGTGGTAACGCCCGAGAATGTGGGCATCGAATATGAGCTGGCCGGTGTCGCGTCGCGATGCGGGGCGGCGGTGGTGGATCTGGTGATACAATGCATCGCCATCGTGACCGCCTTGGCGGTGTACCTTGCGCTGCAGTATGCGCTGC
>Ga0209226_10000380_pt1 | contig 25965 bp, 20 predicted proteins | sample BarGraNGADG00212_2_FD_184497 | JGI IMG/M metagenome (GOLD analysis project Ga0209226, IMG submission 184497) | Arctic peat soil microbial communities from Barrow, Alaska, USA - Barrow Graham LP Ref core NGADG0011-212 (SPAdes) (version 2) | ecosystem: Environmental > Terrestrial > Soil >...
TGAGCGGGAACCCGACGGCGACCAGCGCCTTGATGAGAGGGACGTCGCTCTTCGCCAGTTCATCCGGGTCGGCCTTTTCGTCCGACGAGAGCATGATGCCCCCCGAAAGCGGTCCGGTCAGAGTGCCGTTCATCTGCAGGACCCCAGACTTCTCGAGCGCATCCAGCACCGCGGGGTTGGAAGCTGTCACGAGCTGATTGGCCACCTCCGAGTACACCCTCTGCCTGAGCGCCTCTGCGTCTGCAGGCATCTGGAATATCTGCGCGAGGCTGTTCAGGACCTTGACGTCGGAGTACACCTTGGGATCGGCCATCTCGATCGAGACCGGGACGTTGCCTCCCGCGGAGGCGATGGCCTTCTTCGTCGTCTCGGCGTCGGCGCCGTTGGCGCCGGCGGTGTCGATGAGGGCCAGAGAACGGCCCACGAGCGCATTGGAGATGAGGTACGGACTCACCTGGGAGGCAAAATCCTCGTATGTCGTCAGCTCGTCGTGTAGCTGGTTGTTCTTGTCCTTGATCTCACCGAACGTCTTCTTGAGCGAGGTTATCTGTGACTTCTGCTCGGAGATGAGGCCTCGTTCGACCAGGGTGGTGCCGAGCAGTATGCCGATCCCCAGCGCCAGCAGGACGGCGACCAGCGAGATCACGTGGTATCTCATGTCAATCAAAGGATTCACCCCGTACTAGATAAGGTGCTGCAGTTTCATCAGCCAGACCTGCAGCCGCATCGCGATCAAGGAGAAGAACTGCCGCACCGGCACCGAGAGCGCGACGATTATGACCACCACGATCAGAGCCGCGACGACCATCAGGGCGAGGTGCCAGGGCCTCAGGCGCTGCCCGTATATCTGGCCCAGGCCTCTCGCGTCCATGAGCCTCGAGCCGATCCTCAGCCTGACGAGGAAAGTGCTGGCCATGCCCCTGCGGTCTTTCTCGAGAAAGTCGATGAGGTTGGTATGCCCGCCTACGACCACTATGAGCTCGGCTCCTTTTTCGTAGGCTATCAGCATGGCGATATCCTCGCTGGTGCCCGGGTAATGGAAGGTCGTGTACCCCAGGCCCAGCCTGTCGATCCTGTCCCTCCCGGGAGCCCTCCCGTCCGGATAACCGTGGACCACCAGCTCCGCGCCACGACGCAGCGCGTCGTCCGTGATGCTGTCCATGTCCCCGACCACCATCGCCGGCTTGTAACCCATCTCGAGCAGCGCGTCGGCGCCGCCGTCGACGGCGACCAGCACCGGCTTCATCTCCCTTATATAGGGCTTCAGAGCCTGGAGGTCGCGCTTGTAGTGTGGGCCGCGCACCACCACCAGCACGTGCCGTCCGGAGAAACGGGTCGCGATGTGCGGCAGCTCGACGCTCTCCAGCAGTATCGCCTTCTCGGCCTCGAGCAGCTCCATGGTGTTCGCGGCGAAATCGCCGAGGTGCTTGCCCAGCCTGAGCTTGCTCCGCTCGATGCGCTCCTCGATCTCGTCGAGGGTGAGAGGCGTCCCACGGGCGATCTCCTCCCCCTCCCTGTAGACGACGCCGTCGGACACGCTCAGCGTCGTCCCCTCGCTCACCAGGTCGAAGATGACTTCACCCACCTCGTCGACGATGCCAATGCCCGAGGCGATTATTATCAGGGGTCCGAGGTTGGGATAAGCGCCGGTGATCGAGCAGGCCGCGTTCACGACGAGGGCAGGCCTCGTTTCCACGATCGATTCAGCGGAGACCCTGTCGATGTCGGTATGGTCGATCACCGCTATCTCGCCCGGCTTTATTCGCTTGACCAGGTTCTTGGTCCTCTTGTCGAGCCTGGCCGTCCCTTCTGTTTTTTCGCCCACCGGGTTCTTCGCGACTTCGTCCACAACCATCTTCACGGGGGCTCACCACCTTCCCCGCCGAATCGCTCAATCATCTTACACTAACCGTGTTTCCTCGTGCCGCCGGCGCGGGCCAGCAGGTCCCGAGCGTGCTGGGTCGTCGCTTTCCGGCCGCTCGAGTCACCCAGCATCCGGCACATCTCCTCTAGCCGGGCGTCAGCGTCTAACGGCTCGATCCCAGTGCTCGCGCGCCCGCCATCGTTGTCCTTGAAAACGCGGTACTGGTGGTCGGCGTACGCGGCTATCTGCGGGATGTGGCTGACGCAGAACACCTGGTGGTGCGCCGTCAGCCGCTGCAGCTTATGCCCGACTTTGCCAGCGGTCTCCCCGCCGATCCCCGCGTCGACCTCGTCGAAGACCAGCACCGGTATCCTGTCGGCGCCTGCCAGCACCATCTTCAGCGCGAGCATGACACGCGACATCTCGCCGCCCGACGCTATCCGCTGGAGCGGCATCTCCGGTTCGCCTTTCTCGGAGCTGAATAGGAACTCGACCGTATCCGACCCCGACGGGCCGGGAATCCCCGACGGCACACCATCCACTCTACCGCTCCCCGATGCCCTTACCTCGACCGCGAAGCATGCGCCGGCCAGCTCCAGGTCTTCGAGCTGCTCGAGCACCTTGCCCGAGAGTGCGCCCGCGGCCTCGCGCCTTGCCCCCGACAACGCATGCGCCAACCTTTCGACCTCCGCCTGCTCGCTCGCGATCTCGTCGTCGACGACCCGCAGCCTCTCCCCACCGGCATCCATGGCGGCGAGCCTGGAAACCGCGTCATCGCGGTAGGCCAGAGCCGACTCGAGCGAACCGCCGAACTTCCTGGCGAGGCCCCTGAGCGCGCTCAGCCTGGACTCGACCTCCTGATGCCTGGACGGATCGGTGTCCAGTCCTCCGACGTAATCCGTTACGGCGGACGCGAGGTCCTCGACCTCGTAAGCGGAGGCCTCGAGCCTCATCGCCAGCGGCTTCAGTGACGGGTCGTGCCCGGACATCCTCTCCATCGCAAGCTGCGCCTCGACCAGCATCTCCCTGGCCGACGCCGGCGAACCCTCTTCCGCAAGCAATCGGCGCACCCGCGTTCCAAGCTCGGCCAGCTCGGTGACGTTGCGGAGCTTGACGGCCTCCCGCTCCAGCTCCTCGATCTCGCCAGGGGAGGCTCCGGCCCCGTCGATCTCGGCTATCTCCGACCCCAGCAGCTCGTGCTCCGCGGTCCCGTCCAGACCCGCGGTTATCGATTCTCTTTCCCTGCGGAGCGAGCCGAGAAGCCTGTAATGAGCTCCGTAGTCTTCGACCCGTGCAAGCTGTTCCTTGCCCGCGAAGCGGTCGAGGTACTCGAGGTGGGTCCCTGTCTTGAGCAGCGCCTGGTGCGTGTTCTGGCCGTGCACGTCCACCAGGAGGTCGCCTATCTCGGCCAGTGCGGACACCGGGGCAAGCCGTCCGTTGACGGTGCACCTGCTCTTGCCCTGGCGCGACACGGTGCGTCCGATGAGGAGCTCGATCTCTCCGGGCATCAGGTAACCGGCGTCCGTCATCACGGCGGCGATGTCGGCGCGCCCGGAGAGGTCGAAGGCGCACGAGAGAGTCGCCCGCTCAGCCCCCTGTCGGACCTGGAGGCTGTCGGCCCGACCCCCGAGCAGGAGGCCTATGGCTCCGACCAGGACGGTCTTGCCTGCACCGGTCTCTCCGGTGAGGGCATTGAAGCCTTGCGCGAACTCGACCTCTACCGAATCGATCAGGGCGAAGTCCTCGACCTTCAGGTATGAAAGCATCACCCCTCCACACAGGCCTCGTCCGTCGGCGGGCTCATGAACTTGCGCCTGAGTGTCTGGTAAAACGAGCTGCCGACCAACTCAAGTATCCTGACTGTCGTCTCCGTCGCCGCAAACTCGATGGTGGAGCCGGGGGTCACCTCGATGTCCTCCCGGCCGTCGATGCTCAACGCCAGCGGCTCGGGTTTCTCCTCGACGACCACCGTGACGCGGTCGGCGGCGTCGAGCACCATCGGCCTGCTGAACAGCATGTGGGCGCATATCGGAGTGAGCATCAGGCACCTCAGTTGCGGGGTCACTATCGGCCCGCCGGCGGAAAGCGAGTAGGCGGTCGAGCCGGTGGCGCTCGATATGATAAGGCCGTCGCCGGAATACCTCATGAAGAACTCGCCGTTGATGTAGGTGGACAGGTGTATCAGCCTCTCCCTGACCAGCTTTCCGATAACTATCTCGTTCAGGGCCCGGAATTCGCGGCTGCCGGTGTCGGAACGCACGGTGCACCCGACCGGCATCCTGGGGCTTACGATGTACCTGCCGCCCAGGACATCCTCGAGAGCTTCCTCGGCCTTGTGTATCTCCGCCGCGGTAAGGAATCCCATCTTCCCGATGTTCAACCCGAGCAGCGGGATGTCTGTTCCCCAGAGGACATCCACGGCGTGCAGCATCGTGCCGTCGCCCCCGAGCACGACCGCCAGCGCGACCTGCCCGGTGAGCTCGCTCAGCACTGTCGTCGGCAAGTCCAGGCCGAGTGCACTGGCGTCACTATCAAGCAGTGCGTGCTCGAGCCCCCTCCGTCTCATCCACGCCGACAGGTCGAGCACCATCTGCCTGATGTCCGGCTTGTCGATGTTGGGAATTATCAAGGCCTTTTCGAACGCCCTGCCCACCCTCTCTGCCATCAGACCTCCGATGTCACCGTTTTCCCGGGGCGCCCGACCCCTCACCCGCGGAGAGCGGCGCCATGCCATGCGCGGCTGCGACCTCCCGGTCTATGTCCTCGCCCGAGACCGTTGAGGAGCCACCCCTGGCTATCCTGATGAAGAACTCGATGTTTCCCTTGGGTCCGCGAAGCCTGGATGCCGCTAGCCCTACCAGCGAGAGCCCCTCCGGCGCCAGCCAGGCCGCGAGCGACCTCAGCACCCCGGCGTGGACGGAAGGGTCCCTGACCACGCCTCCCCTGCCCACCTGCTCGCGCCCCGCCTCGAACTGGGGCTTGACCAGCGCCACGATCTGAGCGTGGGAATCCAGCGCCGCGGCCACAGGACCTAGAACCTTTTCTAGCGAGATAAAAGAGACGTCGATGGTAGAGAGGTCCGCGCTGAACGGAAGGTCGCCAGGAACCAGGTAACGAGCGTTGCAGCCCTCGATGACCGTGACCCTCGCGTCGTTGCGCAGCCTCCAGTGAAGCTGGCCCTTCCCGACGTCCAGCGCCGCCACGCGCGCCGCGCCCGCCGACAGCAGGCAGTCGGTGAACCCACCCGTTGAGGCGCCGACATCCAGCACGTCCATGCCCCGGACATCGATACCCAGCTCTTCCAGCGCTCCCTCGAGCTTGAGCCCACCGCGTGACACGTAAGCGCTCGCCATCGGATCCACGCTTATTGCCTCGGAGCCGGAGACCTGGGTGCCCGGCTTGACCGCGTGGGTCCCGTCGACCGAGACGAGGCCTTCCATTATGGCTGCCCTGGCAAGCGCCCTGCTCTCGAACAGCCCGTTCTCGAAAAGATACGAGTCCAGCCGTGACTTCATCTGCTAAGCTCTATGCGCTCCTCGATCGCCAGCGATATCGATGCCGCGGACAGCCCCACTTCGTCGAGTAGCTCGCCCGTGCGGCCGTGTTGCACGTAACTGTCGGGAAGTCCGAAGGACACCACCTCGCCAGTGAACCCGCAGCCGGTCGAAGCGCGCTCCACGGCGCACCCGAACCCCCCTGAGAGCACGTTGTCTTCGAGGGTCACCAGCAGCTTCCTGCCGCACGATACCTCCCCGATGAATCCGCTGTCGATGGGCTTCGCAAAGCGCGCGTTCACCACCCCGGCCGATATGCCGCGGCCCTCGAGCTCGTCCGCGACCTGCAGGGCGCGCACGGCCATGTCGCCGAGGGCCAGCAGGGTCACGTCGCTGCCTTTACTGAGCGCCTCCCCCCTCCCCTTCACTATGGGGCCGGGGAGCTGTTCGCCCAGAACGGCCGCTTTGCTCCTCGGGAACCTGATGGCGACCGGCGCTTCCAGCTCGAAAGCGAACTTGAGCATGCTCGCGAGTTCGCGCCCGTCACCCGGCGCCATAACGGTCATGTTGGGCATCATCCCGAGATAAGACAGATCGAAGTACCCGTGGTGTGTCGCGCCGTCCTCGCCTACCAGCCCCGCCCTGTCGACCGCGAAGACGACCGGCAGTGACTGGAGGCAGATCTCCTGAGAGAGCTGGTCGAACGCGCGCTGCAGGAACGTGGAGTAGATAGCGACCACGGGCCTGAGGCCGCCCAGCGCCAGGCCCGCGGCGAGGTTGACCCCGTACTGCTCCGCGATCCCGACATCGAAGAAGCGGTCGGGGTAAAGCCTCGAGAACCGGTCGAGCCCGGTGCCCAGTTTCATGGCGGCGACCACCGCCACCACGTCTGGCTGACGCCTCCCCACCTCGAGCATCGCGTCGCCGAATATCTCGGTGTAGGTCGCCTCGCCGCCGTTGCCCGGGACCACACCGGTGTCGCTGTCGAATGAGGAGATCCCGTGGAATATCTCGGGCCTCCGCTCCGAATAGTGGTAACCCCTGCCCTTCTGTGTGATCGCGTGCACCAGCACCGGCCCTTCGATGTCGCGCGCCTCCTTTATGGTCTGCTCGAGCTCTTCTATGTCGTGGCCGTCGATCGGTCCGACATACTTGAGCCCGAGCGACTCGAACAGCATGCCGGGCAGCAGTGCGTGCGTTATCGAATCCTTGAGCTGGCTCGCGACCCTGTATATGCCGTCACCGAACGCGGGCATGGTCTTTACGAGCTCCTCGAGCTCATCCTTCAGGTGGGTGTAGCCCGGCTTTATCCTCAGGCGTGACAGGTAAGCGGCTATCCCGCCGACGTTCCTGGATATTGACATCGCGTTGTCGTTCAGGATTATCACCAGGTTAGATTCAAGGTGGTGGCCCGCCTGGTTCATGGCCTCGTATGCCACGCCGGAGGTCATGGAGCCGTCGCCGATGACGGCCGCCACCGCGTAGTCCTCTCCCAGCACCTCGCGCGCCAGCGCCAGCCCCAGCCCGTAGCTGATGGAGCTGCCGGCGTGCCCGCTGTCGACCACGTCGTATTCGCTCTCCGAGCGCCGGGGGAACCCACTGATGCCGTCGTGTCTCCGCAGCGTGGCGAATGCTTCCCGCCTGCCCGTGAGGATCTTGTGCGCGTACGCCTGGTGACCCACGTCCCAGATCACCTTGTCCCTGGGCGTGTCGAGCGACCGGTGGATCGCTATCGCCATCTCAACAGCGCCGAGGCTCGAGGCGAGGTGGCCACCGGTCACGCTCGTTGTCCTCACGATCAGATCTCTTATCTCTGTCGCCAGGCACAGCAGCTCCTCCTGGCTGTCGAGTTTGCGGAGATCGGCGGGAGAGTTAATCCTGTCTAAGACCAAATACTCCATGCCCTCACTTCGGACGGTTTGATTTCAGAGTCTCAGTGCGACGGACGGCTACGAAACCGCAAGTAGTACGATTCATTTTACAGAACGCCTCCGACACGTACAAGGATTCGGCGGGCGGCCGCCGCTCTCGCCTGGCGCCGCTGGCGGAGGCTTCCACGCGCGGGGGCGAACCAGTTGCTATGCTAGAATTACCGCATGGATTCTCCCAGCAAGCACGTCCTTTACCTTGCCCGAAAAATCGGCGCCCGTAGAGCCGGAAGCGACGGCGAGGCAGCCGCCGCTTCTTACGTCATGCGTCAGATGGGAGATTTCTGCGACGACGTGGAGCTGGAGAGGTTCTCTTCATGGCGGTCGGACCTGCCGCCGCTGGCGGCCATCTATATCACCGGGGTAGTCGCCTACATGCTGTTCCCTCTCAGCTACGTAGCGTGTTTCCTGTTGGGCGTCGCGGCGTTTCTGCTATTCCAGATGGAGACCTACACCTGGGCCGTCGTGTCGAAGCTGTTCCCCCGCAGCCCCGCGTCAAACATAGTCGGCCGGGTGCATCCCGCCGGCGAACGGCGGCAACTGGTCGTGCTCGTAGCCAACTATGACACGGCCAGGTCTTCGCCGCTGGGCAGGCCCCGGGCAGCGAGAGCTTACCGCGTCATCTACATCGCGTCCTTCATCTGCCTGACCCTGATAGGGATACTGGGATTGATAGGCATCTTCGGCTCGGTCGCAAAGTTCCACGGGAACTCGCTGTTCACCCTGTGGGTCATCTTCTCGCCCTTTGCGGCTTACCTGTTGGTCATTTCCGGCATCATGCTCTGGGGTGAGATATTCGGGCGCTTCTCGCCGGGCGCGAACGACAACGCGTCGGGCGTGGGCGTCATGCTCTCGGCGCTCGAATCGTTCGCGGAGAACCGCCTTCAGCACGCGGAGGTCTGGGGGGTCGCCACGGCAAGGTCGTGGGCGGGGGGTCGCGGCATGGTCGAGTTCATAAAGCGCCACCCCGCGCAGGTCAAGCGTGCATGCGTTATCAACATAGACCACGCCGGTCGCGGTAAAACGGTTGTCTTCAAGCGCGAAGGCCCTATGTTCGGCTTTTCGCCTAATCGGCGCTTCAAGCGCCTCGTACTGCTCGCCGCTTCGAAGACGCCGAACCTGGACGTTGGCAAGGGCCGATGCAGGGTGAAGAAGAGCGACGCGATGGTCGCGATGGTCAGGTGGGTGACCGCGATAACAGTGGGCGGGGCAGACCGCGGCTCCTACGAAGGCTGGCGCCGAGCTGATGACGTCTACCACAAGATCGACCAGGAAGCGCTGGATATGACGCTGAAACTGGTGACGGCGGTGCTCAAGGAGATCGACGCATCGGAGGGCAGGAAGCAGGCGCCGATATCCTCTGAGCCGACCGCAGAGACCGAATCCCTTTGACAGGCGCCACCTGCGAGGTACTCCAGCACAAGAGCGAGAAAGTCCCTCGAATAGCACTCCACGCCACACCCGGTGTTTCCGACAGATTTATATCCGTGCTGGAGTGAGGGAATCTCCCGAGCAGTAATCAGGCCACACATGGTGTTTCCGACGGATTCTTACCAGTGCTGGAGCGAGGGAGGGAGTCTCCCGAGGAGTAATCCGCAGCTTCGTACCGGCTTATGGAGCATTGTCAGCGAAGCGAGGACATCGACGAGGGGGACCCGTCCCGAGCAACATCCCCAGCGGCCCCGAACGACCGGACTAACGCACGAAAGAGACCTAACCCCAGGATGTGTGCGGTCACTCCCCCATGACCTGGCAGATCACCTCGCGGCTCCTGGGCCTGTTGTCGAAGTCGATCAGGGCTACCTGTTGCCAGACGCCCATCATCAACTTCCCGCCCGAGAACGGTATCGTCAGGGATGGGCCGAGGAGCGACGCCCTCACGTGGGCGTGCCCGTTGCCGTCTTGCCAGCGAAGGTTGTGATGGTATTCGAGGCCGTGGGGCACCAGCCGTTCGAACATATCCTCCACGTCCTCGACCAGGCCGGGTTCGTACTCGATCGTCGTGACCCCGGCGGTGGCCCCCGGGACGAACACCGTCACGACGCCCGTTTCAAGACTTCACCTCGAGACCGCCTCCGAGACCTGGCCCGTGATATCGAGCACCTGACCGTTGCCCCTGGTCTCGAGGGCGAACAAGTCGGAAACGACTGGCATGCGCGTCACATCGCGTAGAGCTCTTCGGGCGGGATGACCCTGTAGCCGACCGACTTCAGCGCGCCGCTCGCCTGCTCCGCCTCGTCGACCCGGATTATGACGATTGCCTTGTCGGCTGACTTCTCGAGGAAGCAATAGAGGTATTCGATGTTCATCTCCTGCTCGACCAGAGGTCGGAGGACCTCCGCGAGCCCTCCGGGCCGGTCGTCAACCTCGACCGCGATGACGATCGCCTCTTTGACCGTGAAACCGCACTCGTGAAGGCTTTCACGAGCTTTCACCGGGTCATCGACGATCAGCCTGACCACCCCGAACTCGCTGGTGTCCGCCACGCACAGCGCCCTGATGTTGACACCCGCCTTGCCTATGCACTCTGTCACGTCCAGGAGCCTCCCGGACTTGTTCTCGAGGAACACTGATATTTGCCTGACCGTCATCGGCTCACCCTCCCGTTCTATTCAGAGGTCCCTGTTGTCGATGACCCTGACCGCCTTGCCCTCGCTGCGGGCTATCGTCCTCGGCTCCACAAGGGTCACCTTTACTCCAAGGCCCAGATAGCTCTCGATCTCTCCCTGAATTACCTCCTGCCACTCCTCGAGGCCTTTTATCCTGTCGGAGAACATCTCGTCGGACACCTCGACCTGGACCTCGAGCACGTCGAGCCCCGCCATCCTCTCGACTATCAACTGGTAATGCGGTGAGATGTCCTCGATCTGCATGAGGACGGATTCGATCTGTGAGGGGAAGACGTTGACGCCCCTGATGATCAGCATGTCGTCGGTCCGCCCGCTGACCCTCTTCATCCTCACGTGAGTCCTGCCGCACGGGCACAGGGTGTCATCGAGGGAGGTGATGTCCCTGGTGCGGTACCTGAGCAGCGGCATTCCCTGCTTGGTGAGGCTTGTGAACACCAGCTCTCCCTGCTGGCCCACCGCGAGGCTCGCACCTGTGGCAGGGTCGATGATCTCTGGAATGAACGCGTCCTCGAAGATGTGCAGCCCGTGTTTGTGCACGCACTCGATGGAGACGCCCGGACCCATGACCTCGGACAGCCCGTAGATATCGAACGCGGACAGGTTGAGCAGCCGCTCGATCTTGTCCCTCATGCGGTCACTCCACGGCTCGGCCCCGAAGATGCCCGACTTTAGCTTGAGCTGTTTGAAGTCGATGCCCATCTCCTCGGCGGTCTCCGCCATGAACAGAGCATAAGATGGCGTGCAGCAGAGCATCGTCGTGCCGAGGTCCGCCATTATCCTGATCTGGCGCTTGGTGTTGCCGCCGGAGATCGGTATCACGGAAGCGCCCAGGCGCTCCACACCGTAGTGGAAGCCGAGGCCTCCCGTGAACAGGCCGTATCCGTACGCTACCTGTATGATGTCGGATTTGTCGGCCATGCCCGCGACCAGCGAGCGGGCCATCAGCTCCGCCCAGTTGCCGATGTCATCGCCGGTGTAGCCGACTACCGTCGGCTGGCCAGTGGTTCCAGATGACGCGTGTATCCTCACGATGTCCTTGACCGGAACTGCGAACATGCCGAACGGGTAGTTATCCCTGAGGTCTTCCTTCGTAGTGAACGGGAGCTTCTTGACGTCATCCAGCGAGTTGATGTCTTTCCAGCTGATCTCGTGCTCGCGGAGCCTCTTGCGGTAGAAGGGCACCATCTCCTCGCACCGCTTTACCGTTTCTCTCAGTCTCGCGAGCTGGAGCTCCGACAGCTCGTCCCGGCCCATCGCCTCCATCTCCGGGTTATACAACTGTTTCACCACCTTGCTAATGCGCGCTCAAAACAGCAGTTATTCTAACACACTAGTCTGCCAGCAACGCCGCCAGCCTGGCGCCCACGTGGGTGGGATCTATGCCCGTTATCCCAATATCCTCTTCCGTCGAAACCCCGGTCAGGACCAGCATCGTGTCCACCCCCGTGGAGATGCCGGCCTTGATGTCGGTCTCGAGCCTGTCGCCGACCAGCAGCGCCCGCTCGGCGCTCACTCCCATCCGCGAGAGTGCCAGCTCGACGATCAGCGGGTTCGGCTTTCCGACAACGATCGGCTCGCGACCGGCGCCGGTGGTGACGGCCGCGACGATGGTTCCGGCGCCCGGCCAGAGCCCACTCGGCGTCGGATAAGTCGCGTCCGTGTTCGTGGCTATGTACGTCGCGCCTTTCCTTATCGCCACAACGGCGACCTTCAGCTTGTCGAAGGTGAAGCGCCTGTCCCAGCCGACGAACACGAAGTCCGCACTCTCGCCTTCGGCTCCTTCCACAACCACGAGCCCCCGCGACTCCACCTCCGATACGAGCCCCTCTTCGCCTATCACGAAGGCCGAGCGCCCCCGGGCGATCTGATTGATCTCGAGGTAGCGCGCGGCAGCCTGGCTCGATGAGACCACGTTCTCGGTGCCGACTCGCAGACCAAGCCGCTCGAGCTTTTCGACGTACTGCCCGGGGGTCGCCACCGAGTTGTTGGTGAGAAAAACGAAAGGCTTCCCGCAGGCCTGGATGCGCTGAACGACCTCCAACGACCCCGGGATCGGTTCGTCGAGGAGGTATACCACGCCGTCCAGATCTATTATGAATCCCGCGTACCTGTCGATGAGTGCCGTCATGCCCTGTCCGCCCCCCAGGCCCGTCCAGAGCCAGGCGGCGCGGGTCTGTCTCCTCCACCCCCGTCCGCCTGTCCTTCGTTCAGCCGCTCTCGCGGTCGAGCTCAGGTGAGCCCGTCACGATCCCATAGCGCTCCACCTTCTGCCTGTACATCTCCCGGGGCTTCAGGAACCATGCCACCTTGAAATGCCCACCCGCCTCCGCCTTTTTCTCCAGCTTGAGACAGCAGAGGCCGAGGCAGTAGTGCGCGTAGTCGTTGGTAGGGTCGACGTCGAGCGCCTCCTCGAAAGACATCGCCGCGTCCCTGTAACGCCCGAACTCGTAATAAGCCCTTCCCAGGACCTCAAGTATCGACCCCTTGTGGGGCTCGTGCCGCCTGGCCTTCTCGAGCACCAGGGCCGCCTGCGCCGGGTGTCCCTCTTCGAGAAGTACCAGTCCGGCTTGAAGCAGTTCGTAAGCGATGTTTTCTTCCATGACGAGTCTAGGATAGCATACGGGATTCGCGCTCTGATCGAGCTTTCGCACAGGTCCGGGCGGACCGCGCGCTGGGGCCGACGGCCTTCAATCGGTGCCAGACCCGACCACGCAACTCCCCCCGGTCCAGGCGCCGTGGTAGTCGAAGTACATCGGTCTTTCGGCGATGACCGGTACGTCCGAGGATACTATCGCCGAGACGTCGTGCTCGCCCTTGACCTCGTCGTTCACCATCACAGTGGCGCGCGAGCCCGGCTCGACCCTGAGTTTCGTGCTGTCGGTAGTGCCGTCCTCGAGCATGTAGGTGACCGTTACGGACGCCTGCTCTCCTGCAGGGTTCTGGATGCTGATCCACTCGTCGAATCCTGCGCGCGTGCACCCTTCGGCGAAGTACCATCTGGCGTGCGGGCTACTCGCTCCCATGACGCAATGGCCCCCGTCCCAACCGGCTGTGGCCCCCCCTTGGCTGTACGAGAAGTACATGGGCCTCTCGACGATCACCGGCTCATCGCTCGATACGTGGATCGAGACATTCCTGGCAGGCCCGACCCAGTCGTTCACCAGCACCGTCTTCCTGCTCATGGCGGGCACACGGAGCGGCTGGTCGGGCACCTTCCCGCTATCGAGCATGTACTCGAGCACGACGGCGGCGTCGGCTTCCCCGGGGTTCTGGATGCAGACGTAGGTGGCGAAACCCCCGTGGGTCGTTCCCTCGGCCAGGTACCAGTCCAGCGCGGGCCCCGACGCGCCCACGACGTCGTGTCCGTCGCTCCATGCCCCGCCGTAATCGAAATACATCGGCCGCTCGCAGACGATGGGCGCCGATGCCTGGACCATCGTCGAGACGTCGTTCCCCGGTCCCGCCTCCTGGTTGACGGAGACCGTCTTTCGGCTCTTCGGGGCGATGGTGACCTGCTGGCGCTTGTTCTCGCCCGACTCGAGCATGTAGGTCACGTCCGCGGTGACCGGGGTCTCTCCCGGGTTCATCATGGAGAGCCAGGTCCTGAAGTCGGCGTCAGGGTATTCCCTGGTGCAGCCTTCCGCGAAGTACCAGGCAGTGAGCGGGTTCCTGGCCCCTACCACGTCGTGACCGCCGTTCCAGCCAGGCCCTGGGGTTGCGGCCCCGTTGGGCCTGTAGTCAAAGTACATCGGCCTCTCGGCGACGATGGGCAGCGCCGAATCGACAAGCGCCGACACGTCCCGGTTGGGCCCGACGACCGAGTTCACGTCGACGGTGTACCTGCTCCGGGGTGGGATGGTGATCGACTGCGGCACGTTCTCGCCGTTCTCGAGCATATACGAGATATCCACGTCGGTCTCGCTGTCGTTCGAGTTCTGCAGGCTGAGCCACTCCTCGAACCCTGCCCGCGTGCACCCCTCGGCGAAGTACCACTTCCTGGACGGCCCGCCGGTCTCGTCGCCCGGGGCCGGGGTGTACTCGATGCTCGTCTTCGTGTACGTCACGTTGCCTGGCATCGCAAGGTCCCTGAATCGAGCGTAGACGGCCCTCTTTCCGGCCTCACCCGCCGCGAGAGTCCACGACCTGCCCGATGAGACCGGCTCCCACTTCCCGCCCGAGTAATCGGGGCTGTTGGATATCATCATGTCCCTGACACCCGCGCCGCCGTCCGAAGCCGAGACGTCGATGGTCACCCGGCGGGACGTCGTCGTCCCCGCGCCGTGATTGATCTTGATGGTCGCCCGCGGCGGAGTCCTGTCGCTGACCCCCGCCTTGCGGACCCGCACCGTCCTCGAACCGCCGGCGGCGACGTCCGTCGCTACGTCGTACACGCGGTGACCTGGAGGCGACGACCCGCTCTGGTCCCATACCTGCACCAGCGACCCGTTCTCGACCGTATAGTAGCGGCCGCCGGACAGGTAAGGCATCGGGAACTCGACCCTCGCTCCTCCGAGCTTCTTCGAGAACCCGAGGTGGTTACTGATGGTGCAGGACACGTCTTGCGCGCTCCCGGGCGCGGGCGCGAGCGAGGACTCGATCGCCGGAGTGGCGAGCATGCTGAGGTTCGTGCTCCCTCCCACGTTGGTGCCCGCATACAGGGGGTACGAGAGCTTCAGGTCTTCCCTGTAGCTGTAGCTCCCCACCCTTCCGCCCTCGATCCATATGCGCCTGTAACCCGGGTAGTCCGTAGAGTCGCCGTCCGACTGGAACGATGCCGACGTCGTATTGCAGAAGAGCACGCTCCCGCCACCGCCGGTCCAGCCTACCGAGCCGGTGTTGTCCGAATGGTCGTGCCCGCTGATCTCCAGCGCCACGTGGTAGTCCCGCATCAGCTTTATGCTCGCGAGACGGCCCTCGCCATCCCCCATGTTCAGGATCCCGTGGAGTATCTCCTCGAGCCATCCGCCTGAGGAGCCGTCCCACATCGAGCCGCTCCCCGAGTCTTTCCACGGGTCGTGGTGCATCGCGCAGATCCTCATCCTGGAGGACTGGTGCGCTTTGAGGTCGTCCCTCATCCAGGCGAGCTGACCGGTGAATCTCGATTCGTCGATATCCGCGAACCGCTGCTCGGTGGCGCCGGCGGCCCACGGGTCTCCTCCACCCCGCAATTGGCCTTTGTACTTGGAAGGCTGAAGAATGATGTTCAGCCAGTTCGTAAGGTTTCGGGACGTGCCCGGCCAGTCCATCGTGTTAAGGGCCAGGAAATGATAATCGCCGTAGTCGAAAGAATAGTAGGTGGGCCCGTACAGCTTCTGCCAGTTGACCAGCCAGTCCTCCCCGGCGCCGTTGCTGCCCTCGTTGTACCCGTCGTGGTTGCCGACCACCATGAACACGGGCACGTCCAGCTTCAGCGTCTCCTCGTAGAACCACAGTTGCTCGTACTCGTATTCGGTCGTGGTCCCCCACGGGGCCCCCTGGTCACGCGTGAAGTACTTCTGGCCGAAATCGTAGTCCCCCGTGAACACGCAGAAGTCGGGTCTCATCACGTTGAGCTGGGCGATCGCTTTCTGGTAGTAGACGGCCCCCTTGCGAGCGGGGTCGGTGTCCCCCTGGTACCTAGGCCTTCCGCTGCGCTCCATCTGGTTGGAACCGGGGTATGAGACCTCGGGTCCGAAAACGTGTATGTCCGAGAGCTGGCAGAAGGAGAAATCATTCTTGAAGCTCTGCACCGACTGGAAGGCGTGCGGCTGGGTATCCGTGTACCAGGACCCGCTCTTCATCTTGGCCCTGACGGTCAGGTCGTAGAGGTGCCAGGGTACGCTCTCGGGGACCCTCACTGTCACGAGGTAGACGCTGCGGTCCGTGCTTTCGGTCGATTTCAACTCCGGCCAGTGCTCGCTGTCCCCGGCGCCGAAGGACCCCACCTCAAGCGAACCGGTGTACGGGTAGGCCTCGTTGGTGGACCTGACCGAAACCTCAAAATCGGTCATGGTGGGCAGGTTCCCCGAGAACGATCCGGCACGGGGATCGAACTCGACCCTGAACTCGCTCCCGGCCCTCACAATGGCCGGGTTGCCGAACGTCGGATAGATGAGCCGGGTTATCCTGGGAGTGTCGAGCACTCCGGTCGCGGCCTGCGCCGTCCGGTTGCCGCCCGCCGCCAGAGTCATGACACCGGATAGCAGGAGGACGAGGCACAGCGCGGCGACCTTACCGAGCGCACCACCCGTCCTTCTGCCGGCGTCGACCACTTTCACGCTCCTTGTCTGGGATCCCTACTCAATATTTAGAACGAAGAGGGGTTCCGACAGTTACCGCAGCCCGGCTTTCCCGACGGCGAATATATCGGTTAATATGTTTGAGCCCCGGTCCGACAGGGCGGCGGCGGAACACCTGACAAGCACCGAAGGGTCGTTTTTTTGGCCGAGAGATACGGCAAGGGCAGCGTGGACAGGGTGGGGGGCCTGTGGGTCCTCCACCTCAGAGGCACCTCGTTCGAGCGTGGGCTGCAGCACGGCACGCTGATGAGGTACCGCGTCCGGGACTCCATCAACTTCTACCGTACCCTTCCCGAGACCCTCGCATCCCGTGCGGTTTCCGAAGGGTCTTTCGCGCTCAGGGCGATGACGAGGCTGAAGAGGACTCTGGTCAAGCGACTGATGCGGAACAGGGACTCGGACGCCCTCGAGGAGATGAGAGGGCTCGCGGTCGGCCTCGGGATGAGCGAAGAGGAGATAGCCGAGACACTCGTCATGGCCGACGTCCTGCAGAACGTGGGTGCGTTCGCCGAGAGACGGCGCAGGGCGGGCCCCCCGGTGCTCCCCGGCTTCGCGTGCACAAGTGCCATAAGGGAGACAACAGGCGGCAGCCTGATCTTCGGTCGGAACTTCGACTTCTGGGGCGCCGGTTACTGGGACGCCAACCCCGCGGTGATCTTCCATCACCCCGACCATGGGAAGGCGTTCTGCTCCATCGCCACCGCGGGCATGCCGACCGGAGGCATAACCTCGATAAACGAGAGCGGGCTCGCTCTCGCGGTGCACCAGCACGGCTCCAGGGACTCGAGCCTCAAAGGCAGACCCATTATAGACATCGCCCACAGTATCGCCCGGACCGCCTCTTCGGTCGAGGAGGCCGTCGAGCTGGTGTCCGAGTCCAGGGCCACCGGCGGCTGGTCGATCGTCCTCGCGGGCGGCTCGCCCCCGGGAGCGGCGGTCATAGAGATGTCATCGTCCTCGCAGGCGGTGCGCATGCTCGAGGATCACGCGCTCGTGGCCTCCAACTATTTCGTCGACGCGGGCCTGTCGTCGCGGGAGCTCCAGGGCAACCTGAGCGCCACGCTCAGCGATCACGCCAGGTACAAGCGCGCCCTCGACCTCGTCACCCACTCGAGGATGACCCCGCAGCGGATGGCGTCGCTGCTCGGGGACCACTTCGACCCGTGGGCCGCGCGGGAGCGTTCCGCGGGTTTTACGATCTCCCGCATCACCAACCTGTCCAGCGTCATCTTCAGCCTCGGCGACCGCAGGTTCTGGGTCTCGGAGTCGTCGGCCCCCACGTCGAAGGGCGGTTATGTCGGTTTCGAGCTCGACGCCGAGCTTCAGGGCAAGCGCTCGACCATGAGCAGGCTGGAGGGCGGCAAGGCTCCTGCGCTCAAGACCACCGCCGCTCAGGACAGATACCTCGACGCATACAAGGAGTATATAAACTCCGGCGACCTGAACAGGGTCCTCATGATAGTGAGCGAGTGCGTTGACATCGACCCGCGAGAGCCAACCTTCGCCCTGATGGAGGGAATCCTCCGTGCCATGCTGGGTAACTTCAGGGGGTCCCTGGCCAGCATCGAGCACGCCATCGATACCGAGCCCGTCGAGCCCAGGAAGAAGCTCGCAATGCTGTGGAAAGCCCGCGTCATGGATCTCTCGGACAGACGCGACGTCTCGGAGAAGATCTACGCACAGCTCGCTCAGGACTCCGGAAACCCCATGGTTTCAAGGGCCGCGGCAAAAGGCGCCAGAAGACCGTTCAAGGAAAAGGCGCTGGCGGGACTGATGCTCGATCTGACCAACGGTGACACCTTCGAGAGATGATTCATCTGCCGGGGTCTGGCACCGCTTTGCGCGTTCGCGCGCGCCTTTCAGAACACACCCGTAATGCACGAAACGTGCGCCTGACAACGGTCTGGATTTTCATGGCAACGGTCTGGATCCTCACGGCCCCGGACACCCTGACGGCTTGATCCATGTCCCGGCCGCGCCGCCTGCTTCTGTTATCATATTCAGCGGAATGAGAGGGAGAACCGGCCCTGGAGGTACGATGAGACCACCCGAGATGGATACACTCAGCGTCGAGGTCGACGACGGAATCGCCACGCTCTACCTCGACCGGCCAGAGAAGCTCAACGCGATGAACGAGACGATGTTCCGCGAGCTCGGTGTCGCGGCCGGATACATCCGCGACGACCCGGATATCAGGGTGGCGATCATCACCGGCCGCGGCAGGGCCTTCTCCGCTGGCATAGACCTCGGCACGGCGGAGATGCTGGCCGGGACGGACATAACGCAGTTCAGGGCTCTCGTCCGCGACATACAGAGAAACTTCAGGGCGTTCGAGCTCCTCGAGAAGCCCGTTATCGCCATGGTCAACGGACACGCCCTCGGTGCCGGCACCCAGATAGCGCTCGCCTGTGACATGATACTTGCTTCGACCGAGGCGACCTTCGGGCTGCTCGAGGTCAACATCGGCCTGGTGACCGACCTCGGGGCCAGCCAGATGCTCCCCCGCTATATCGGCATCCACCGGGCCAAGGAGCTCATCCTCACCGGCAAGAAGATAAACGCGGCGGAGGCGGACCGGATAGGGCTCGTGAACGCGGTCTACCCGCCCGACGAGCTCCTGGCTGAGACTCTCGCCCTTGCAAACCATTTCAAGAGCCTGCCGGCGCTGCCGATCGGGCTCTGCAAGATAGCCATAGACAGGAGCCGGGACGGCAGCATGGAGTCGGGGCTGGAGTACGAGGCGCTGTCGCAGGCTATCTGCCTGGGCTACATGCAGGGACTCGCGCAGAGATCGAAACAAGAGGGCGGCGACACTTGAGCGAGAACCGCCAGGGTATCGTCATAAGGCCTCCCTCCGAGGCTGGCAGCTTCCTCCTGCAGGTCACCTACGGCTGCTCCCACAACCGGTGCTCGTTCTGCCTTACGTACAAGTTCACCAGGTTCGAGGTCAGACCGTTTGACAAGGTGAAGGAAGACATCGAGCTTGCCGCAAAATGGAACAGGTCCATCAGGCGCGTGTTCCTCTGCGACGGCGACAGCATGGTCCTCGAGCCGGCCGAGTTGGCCCGCATCCTCGACTGCCTTGCGGATAACTTCCCCGGGCTCGAGCGCGTAGGTGTCTACGCGAACGCCTCCGACATACTGTCCAAGTCGACCCGGGACCTCGAGATGTTGAGGGAGAAAAAGCTCGGTATAGCGTACCTGGGGCTGGAGAGCGGCAACGACGAGATACTCGAGAGGATGCGAAAGGGATCGACCGCCGAGGAGATGGTCCAGGCCGTGCGGAAAGCGCAGGACGCCGGCATCGACATGTCGGTGATAGCCCTGCTGGGCCTTGGCAGCCGCTCGCTGAGTCTGCGACACGCCCTCGATACGGCAGCGGCCGTATCACGGATGAAGCCCAGCTACCTGAGCGCACTCACCCTGATGCTGCTCCCTGGCTCGCCCCTCTACAAGGATTACACTTCGGGGGATTTCGAGATCATGGATGCGAGGAGCGTGCTGGAGGAGCTGCGCGTCCTGGTTCAGAACATCGACACCGAGGGCACGGTCTTCCGCACCAACCACGCCTCCAACTACCTCCCGCTCGGCGGCGTGCTGTCGCGCGACCGCGACAGGCTGCTCGAGTTGATCGACAGGGGGTTGGAGGACGGCTCACTACTCAGGCACGAATCCCGGCGCGCCCTCTAGGTAGCGCGACTTTTCACCACTCGGTGACCTTGCTCATGACGACGCCCGAACAAGGCTTCGGGTGGAAATAGGTCGACTTCTGCGGCATCTTTTCCCCGTGGTCGGCGATGTCCCTCACCCGCTCGACCTGGGTCGGATTGAGGTAGAAGGCGATCGCACCTTCTCCCGAATCGACCATGCGCGCCGCCTCGAGTGGATCGCGCGTGAAAGCTAGACCGCGCTCGACGGCGTTCCGCTCGGCGGGGATGCCGAGCAGTTTCTCGATGACCAGCTTGTGCAGCACCGTTACGTCGAGATGCTTGTAAGCGTCAGAGAAATCCCCTTCGATGACCCTGGTCACGTCCTGCTCCGGCCTCCATGCCATCATTAGCATCCTCTCGGGGTCCCTCGCGAAAGCGCCGAAGACGATGCCAGAACCTGCCGCTTCCTTGAGCTCCTTGAGCATATGGAATACCTGGCCGCTCCGGGGGCCTGCCGGCATGTCGACCTCCGAGACGGTGAACCATTCCGACAGCCGGGGCAAAAGCCCTGCGGCGTCGATCCCCTCTCCGCCCAGGACTATCCGGTGCACCGGAAGAACCGAGAGGCCCGGGTTCTCCATCTCTACGATCATCATCAGCAGGAAGTTGCGCGGGTCCGATTCGGAGGTTATCTCCCCGGATGCGCGGAGCCGCCTGGCATACTCGAGTGCCGTCTGGTACCTGTGGTGGCCGTCGGCGATGTACAGGTTCCTGCCATCGAAGAACCTTGCGATCCTCGAGACGAAGCCTTCGTCTGACACCCACCACACGTCGTGCGCTATCCCGTCCGCGGTTTGGAACTGGGCCAGTGGAAAGCGCTCCATCTCCTTGAGGATGGGCCTCTGGAGTTTTTCGGGAGGGTCCGAATACAGGGCCTGGACGACGTCCAGATTGGCCCCGGTGTGCTCGAGGAGCTTCATGCGATCGGCCAGGGGCCTGGGCATTATGTCTTCGTGCGGCTTGATGCCCCCCGCCTCGAATTCCTCGACCCTGACGCGCGCGATGACCCCGGTGCACTCATGGTATCTGCCCTCCAGGAAATACCGCTGGCGGTAAAGGTAGAGCCCGGGCACCGGATCCCGGATGATGACCCTCTGGGCTATCCAGCGCTGAAGGAACTCGCCCGCCCTGACATAAGGCTGGTCGGGGTCGGCGTCACTCTTCTTGGACCTGTTCAGTATGAGCCTGATGACGTTGTACGGGTGCCTGTTGTAGTAAGCGTCCCTGGCTTTGTCGTCTATGACGTCGTAGGGTGGCGCCACCACTAGCGAAAGGTCACCGATCGCGTCCTGATTGTACCTGAGCCCCCTGAAAGGTCTTACCTCGGCCAAAGAGAAAACACCCTCTCTTGATCGCAGCCCAACTTCGGTCGCCACGCCCATTGCATGATACCACGCAAAGAAAATGGCCCGGCTGGTAAGCCGGGCCATCGAATAAGGTCGGCGGCGTCCTACTCTCCCACAGGGTCGCCCCTGCAGTACCATCGGCGCTGGAGGGCTTAACTTCCGTGTTCGGAATGGTTACGGGTGATCCCCTCCGCCATGGCCACCGTTCTTTTGGTGGGGCCCTATCGCGCCCTCAAAGCTACACAGTGTATGCTTGGTAAAACCAAGCCCTCGACCTATTAGTACCGGTCAGCTGAACGTGTTACCACGCTTACACTTCCGGCCTATCCACCTTGTGTTCTACAAGGAGTCTTACTCCGTTATCCGGATGGGAGACCTTATCTCAGGGTTGGCTTCGCGCTTAGATGCTTTCAGCGCTTATCCAATCCAGACGTAGCTAACCAGCAGTGCCATTGGCATGACAACTGGCACACCAGAGGTCTGTTCATCCCGGTCCTCTCGTACTAGGGACAACTCCCTTCAAGTCTCCTGCGCCCGCAACGGATAGGGACCGAACTGTCTCACGACGTTCTAAACCCAGCTCGCGTACCGCTTTAATGGGCGAACAGCCCAACCCTTGGAACCTGCTCCAGCTCCAGGATGCGATGAGCCGACATCGAGGTGCCAAACCTCCCCGTCGATGTGGACTCTTGGGGGAGATAAGCCTGTTATCCCCGGAGTACCTTTTATCCGTTGAGCAACGGCCCTTCCACTCAGCGCCGTTGGATCACTAGGCCCTACTTTCGTACCTGCTCGACTTGTGGGTCTCGCAGTCAAGCTCCCTTATGCCCTTGCACTCTTCAGCTGATTGCCGACCAGCTTGAGGGAACCTTTGGGCGCCTCCGTTACTTTTTAGGAGGCGACCGCCCCAGTCAAACTGCCCACCAGACACTGTCCCGTAACCTGCTTCAAGGTTCTCGGTTAGGACCTCAGCACATCAAGAGTGGTATCCCAAGGGCGACTCCACGAGGGCTGGCGCCCCCGCTTCGAAGTCTCCCACCTATCCTGCACAAAATGTACCAAAATCCAATATCAGGTTGCAGTAAAGGTTCACGGGGTCTTTCCGTCCTGTTGCGGGTAGCCGGCATCTTCACCGGCATTACAATTTCGCCGAGCCCCTCGTTGAGACAGCGCCCAAGTCGTTACGCCATTCGTGCAGGTCGGAACTTACCCGACAAGGAATTTCGCTACCTTAGGACCGTTATAGTTACGGCCGCCGTTTACTGGGGCTTCAGTTCAGAGCTTCGCAACCCGAAGGTTGCTAACCCCTCCCCTTAACCTTCCAGCACCGGGCAGGCGTCACCCCCTATACGTCGTCTTACGACTTCGCAGAGAGCTGTGTTTTTAGTAAACAGTCGCTTGGGCCTATTCTCTGCGGCCCTCTTGGGCTCCGGGAGTCCGAAGATCCCTTCACCCTAACAGGGCATCCCTTCTCCCTAAGTTACGGGATCAATTTGCCGAGTTCCTTAACGAGGGTTCGCTCGATCGCCTTGGTATTCTCTACCCACCTACCTGTGTCGGTTTTGGTACGGGCACCAATTCCACTCGCTAGAGGCTTTTCTAGGAAGCATGGGGTCGGTCACTTCACCTGAAAGCGGCTCGACATCACACCTCAGGGTTTGAATGCCGCGCGGATTTGCCTACGCGACCCCCTACGTGCTTGTCCGCGGTCTACCATCGCCGCGGTTGACTTACCCTTCTCCGTCACCCCATCGCTCAAGCGTGGATTGGTGGTACAGGAATATAAACCTGTTATCCATCGACTACGCCTCTCGGCCTCGCCTTAGGTCCCGACTAACCCTGAGCGGATTAACCTTCCCCAGGAAACCTTAGGTGTTCGGCGGACAGGTTTCTCGCCTGTCTTTCGCTACTTATACCGGCATTCTCTCTTCTCTGCGGTCCACCGTGACTCGCGTCCCGGCTTCGCTCCCCAGAGAACGCTCCCCTACCATCCCCCGGCGTTGCCGCCAGAAGATCCGTGGCTTCGGTAGCAGGCTTTAGCCCCGTTACATTTTCGGCGCAGAACCACTTGACCAGTGAGCTATTACGCACTCTTTAAATGTTTGCTGCTTCTAAGCCAACATCCTGGTTGTCTGTGCAATTCCACATCCTTTGCCACTTAGCCTGCATTTAGGGACCTTAGCCGACGGTCTGGGCTGTTTCCCTCTCGACTACGAAGCTTATCCCCCGCAGTCTGACTCCCAGGCTCTAAAGTTATGGCATTCGGAGTTTGATTGAGTTTGGTAACCGGTGAAGGCCCCTAGCTCATTCAGTGCTCTACCACCATAACTAAACACCTGAGGCTAGCCCTAAAGCTATTTCGGGGAGAACCAGCTATTCCCGAGTTTGATTAGCCTTTCACTCCTACCCACAGGTCATCCCCTCCGTTTTCAACCGAAGTGGGTTCGGGCCTCCACGAGGTCTTACCCTCGCTTCACCCTGCCCATGGGTAGCTCACTCGGTTTCGGGTCTACGACACGCAACTAAACGCCCTATTAAGACTCGCTTTCGCTACGGCTCCGGTAATCCTTAACCTTGCTGCGTATCAGTAACTCGCCGGTTCATTCTACAAAAAGCACGCCATCAGGAGACAAGCTCCCTCTGACTGTTTGTAAGCACGCGGTTTCAGGTACTATTTCACTCCCCTCCCGGGGTACTTTTCACCTTTCCCTCACGGTACTAGTTCGCTATCGGTCGGTAGGTAGTATTTAGCCTTACGGGGTGGTCCCCGTAGATTCCGACGGGATTTCACGTGCCCCGCCGTACTCAGGAAATCCACCGGGAGTCAGATCCTTTTTGCCTACAGGGCCATTACCTTCTATGGCGAGGCTTTCCAGCGTTCTTCGGCTAAAGATCTGTTTTGTAACTCCCTGGCACCGCCGCAGCAACACCTGGTGACTCCTACAACCCCCGAAGAGCAACACCTGCGGGTTATTACACCCTCCGGGTTTGGGCTGTTCCCGTTTCGCTCGCCGCTACTCAGGGAATCTCGGTTGATTTCTTTTCCTCGGGTTACTTAGATGTTTCAGTTCACCCGCTTGCCCTCCTTACCCTATGTGTTCAGGTAAGGATGACACGGCGTTACCCGTGCCAGGTTTCCCCATTCGGACACCTCCGGATTTACGTCTGTTATGCGACTACCCGGAGCTTTTCGCAGCCTGCCGCGTCCTTCCTCGGCTCCTACCGCCTAGGCATCCACCGCGTGCCCTTAGCATCTTGGCCGTGAATACCTTGCAACACTGTGTAGCTTTCAAGGTGCGAGTGGGTCTCGCCACCAAATATAACCAGCGCCTCGCACGTGCGGCGAGCGCGCCGAATGTGCACTCTAGGCTCTTCGAGCCCTAAAGTCAATGACCGTTCAGTACCTCTGGGCCTTGTATTTCATCCAGCCGCCGACAACGATCCCGACGCCGGCGACAAACCCTACAAAAGCCCCAATCCAAGGATACTTGCTTATCCCAAGTCCACCTACAGTACCGCCGACCGGCCTCACCAGCATCACGAGGATCGTGAACAGCACCGAGAACGCGCCCGCCCCCAGATAAGCAAGCCCACTCGGGAAGGGCAGTTCGACGTCAAGCAATGTCAGCACCCAGATGGTGAACACCGCCAGTACGGATATGATGCTCACCCATCCGAAGCTCGCGCCGGTCGAGCCCGACACGCTGAATCCTCCGGTACCTACTGACACGTGGATCCACGGCAGGAAGAGCGCTATGAACAGCAGCAGCGCCGACCCGACCGCAACCCAGTCCGGAACTTCGATGTTGTTGATGTCTGGCTGCACGTTCCCTCCTTAGAACTTGAGCAAGCTCCCGACGGCGAGACCGGCCGCGGCTAACAGCTCAAGCACGATCCCGGCGTTTATTCCCGCGCTATGTCCGTTAATCGTAGGCGTCACAACCAGACCAACTATGCATGCCATGAAAATCACCGCGGATGCCAGGCCGTACGCCCATCCGGGGCTCCTGACCAGCCTGAACCTCGGGTTGATGAACCGCCCGACCAGGACGACGATAGCAAATGCGAACGCGCCTACGGCCATCGCGAAGCTGATGACGCCGACCACGGTCGCAACGCCTTTCTTCGTCGCGCCGCCGACGCTGTACCAGTTGAGCGTCGCCGCGAAGATGAACCCGGCGAAACCGGATACCATCGCGATGAAGTCGCCTACGGGTGACACCGCCTGGTCCTTCACCTGCTGCCCTGCCGCCATCTGCTCCACAGCCGCTCCTCTCCCTAAGGGCTGTTGCGCCCCAACCGGCCGCCGCCACCTGATACAGACACGGTACCCTCAAAACTGAACAGTGGAATCGACCCGGTCAACATTTGATTCTAGAGAATCATGTTGGCTCCCTAGAAAGGAGGTGATCCAGCCGCACCTTCCGGTACGGCTACCTTGTTACGACTTCACCCCAATCACTAACCCCACCTTCGACGGTTCCCTCCCTTGCGGGTTAGGCCACCGGCTTCGGGTGTTGCCAGCTTTCGTGGTGTGACGGGCGGTGTGTACAAGGCCCGGGAACGTATTCACCGCGACGTTCTGATTCGCGATTACTAGCGACTCCGACTTCATGGAGGCGAGTTGCAGCCTCCAATCCGAACTTAGACCGGCTTTTTGGGATTGGCTCCACCTCGCGGTTTCGCAGCCCTCTGTACCGGCCATTGTAGCACGT
>Ga0209226_10000382_pt1 | contig 25942 bp, 12 predicted proteins | sample BarGraNGADG00212_2_FD_184497 | JGI IMG/M metagenome (GOLD analysis project Ga0209226, IMG submission 184497) | Arctic peat soil microbial communities from Barrow, Alaska, USA - Barrow Graham LP Ref core NGADG0011-212 (SPAdes) (version 2) | ecosystem: Environmental > Terrestrial > Soil >...
AAGAGGGCATCAAGCTGGTAGGCGACGATGCCCCGCCCCTGAACGAAGAACCCGGAACCGAGGCCCCAGCCACGGACGAGACGACGGTGAGTGCAGACGAGGACTCGCTGCTGTTCCCCCCGCGCCGTAAGTCCTGGTGGCGCAAGCTGGCTTGACGCCGACCGTCCCCAACGCATAGAATAGCGTATTGATGAGGCGTTTGGCGTGTCACTCAAGGGAAAAGGCCAAATAAGGCTTTTTCCCATTTTGGCGTATAGGGTAGGTGGGATGACTAGCTGGCAGAGGATTGGGGCGACTCTGACCGCTGTATTTGCTTTGGCAAGTGTGGCCGGGTCGGCGGTCGGCGAGTTCAAACCGAGAGTTTCATACGCGCCGTATGGCAATTCCGGCGCACTCGTAGTAAACGGCAAGCACGCTGTCCGATTCCAGACCCCCAATGGCAGACTGACCGCGCTCGAACGCGCGAGGATCACTAACGAGCGGCTCTCAGCTCTCGTGGACAACAAGCTAGACCCAAACACGCTTATCGTCAAGGGCGACAAGCATTCCGCGCGGATATATGCGGCAGACAAGCTGATCTGCATAGCCACCTCACGCGACGCCAAGCTCTACCGCACCACGGCATTAGCCCTCGCAAACGTCTGGGCCTCCAACATGAGAGACCTGCTTCTGATGCCGCCGGTCATCCTCGAACCGAATGTGATAACGATCCCGATCGGGGAGAGCCGGCAGGTGGATGTGGGCGGGGCGGCGGTCGGCCCGATCTATGCCAAGATCGACGACGGCGAGGTCGCGGGTGTGACCCCCGAGACTGTGGGCAAACGCGTGCTTGTTACAGGCAAGAGACTGGGCAAGGCCGAGGTGGAGATCAGCATAGAGGGACAGCGCGCAACACTGGTGGTACTTGTCAAGAAATACGCCGGGGCCATGCCTGGCATGTCCGTCGGCCAGGTGACCGGGAACCCCTGTCCCGCTTCACTCGTCGCCTACTCGGCAAGGCAGGCCGTTGCGCAGGCGGCGATTCTCGAACCAAGCGCCGCGCTGGAGATCGGCCGGGTCGAGAACCCGAGCGAGCCGCTGCCCGTGGGCCGCAACAGGCAGCTCAAGGTAGAGGTGCGAATCAGCGGGCCGGACTACCTACCGGTTTCGGCCAAAGCCAACGTCGAGGTGCGCAACGTGGTGCTGCCGCGCGAAGACGCCGCGCAGTTGTTCTACAGCAACGATCCCGAGAGCATCACCAAGTACGAGCCGCTTTTTGCCGGCAGGCTCGACATAGACCGGGTCACTCGCGTGCTTTATCATCACCAGAACATGATGAGCAAGCGGGTCCATCTGATCGTAGAGCTGGTAAACCCGAACGACGCTCCGGCGAAGGTAAGGATATTCCGTGGGATATCGCCGCCCTCGGTGGACACGATATTCGTCGGACATGTGGCGGCATGCGCGTTCATGAAGGACTGTGCCAGCGACGTGAGCGTGGTGGAGACAATACCCCCGCAGTCGAGGTTGGTAATCGTCTCGGAAATGCTCTCCAACAAAGAGACCGCCAGTGGGATACTCCAGGTGAAGCAGACGGAGGGCCAGAGCGCCTACGTGCGGATCACCGCCGCCGAACCCCTGGTGGACAACGTCTCTCGCGGCAGCATAGCCCGCGCCTCGGATTCAAGGGTGTTGAGGCTTTCGGATCAGATATACCCTTCGCCCGTCAAGAGGCTGGACACCCAATACGTGATCGGCTCGCAGTGGGCGTTTATTTCGATAGGAAAACACGCCCTCGACGATAGCAGCCAGCAAAAGAAGCTCTATGGCAACTACGGGGTTACCTATAATATCAGTGTAAGGATATCGAATCCGACCAGCATGACGAAGAAGGTCAGCTTCGTCTTCGATCCGACGGCAGGCCCGGCATCGGGAGTCTTCATCATCGACGGCAAGTTTGCGCTGGCGAAATATGCTCAGCCGCCCAACGAGATCTCACTGGCGTCCATTACGCTGAGGCCGGGCGAAACGCGAACCTGCCACGTCGTAACCGTCCCGCTGGCGGGCTCGAACTACCCCGCGACGCTGATAGTGAAGTCCTAGATCCGCCCGTCGCGTGATCGCGACGCCGCACGGATGGAATCTCAAACAACAAACACCAAGACAACAACACACAGCCCCCGCACAAACTGAGTGACGGGGGCTGAGCCGGGAAGTCGGAAAATGCGGAACGTTACTTTCTCTTCCGTATGAGAAGACCGCCGAATCCGGCAATACCGGTGAGCAACGCGAGGAGCCCGGATGGCTCGGGAATAGGTCCCAGCGGCACGTAGTTCACCGTGCAGTCGGACATGAGCGTAAGTTCCGTCCCACCGGCCAGTACCGCGCCGTTAGCGCTGTGGAACTCGACAGAGCGGTAAGGTGCCAATATGGTGCCGTTGACGACGTTGTCGACGTGAGAGGTCAGTTTCGTTCCGGTACCGATGAAGTTCAGCAGAATGTTACTGGCGCCGACAGATCCAGCGCCGCCGATCGTCCCATTGCCTCCCATGGTCAGCCCGCCAATTACGTTCACGATGAAGAAGTCATTAAGGCCTCCGCTGAAGAGCAGATTCTCGTTATTTGCCAGGTCGATCGAGGCGATGCTGATGACGTTTATGCCGCCATTGCCGACGATGGTCTTGGAGCCAGTGATACTGCCGAATGTCTGGGTGGCGGCGCGGCTCAATGCGTCATTGTACGCCGACAGTGCGTCGGCGTTGGCCTGACTTAGGCTGTAGTTGTATACGAACCCCCCGCCGTGAAACTTTCCTGGCCCGGATGCGGTCGCGGTCGGGTCCACGTATATGTTTCCATAGACGTCGGATGCCGCGAAGAAGTCGCAGGTGCCATTCCGCCCGACGGCAACCCGCCCCGGAGCCGTGGCGCTGTTAATCGTCACATTGCTTAGGTTGACGTACGTACCGTTAGCGGGTGACGTGTAGATGCCGAATACCGCGTAATCCGCTGCCGTACCCAGATAGCTAGCCCCCCACGCGCCTGCCGGCACTGCTACCAATACCACAAAAGCCAAGCAGACCTGCAGGACTGCTGATCTCTTTGTCCTCTTCATCATTGTTCTTTCCCTTTTGAATGGGCTCAGAGACTAGTAGAGCTATCAAGGAATACGCACTGCACGAATTGTGCCAAATATAATGCCCACCTCATCTGTTTTTCCGCAGTCAAGCGCGGCATTACTCAGAATCTGGTATTATTACCAGGAACCATTTACTGCTTTCGTCGCGGGGCCAGATAGGCTGAGCACAGCTACAGCCCCGAAACGTGGAACACTGATAGTATGTTTACCAGGATGCTGCAGGCAGGGATAGCGCTTATGTTCATCAGTTCAGTTGCGGTCGCCGATAGCGTGGCCGGCTCTCTGGCAAGACAGCAAGGCGCGCAGGGCCGCATAATGTGGTTCGATGCGGAAGCGAACATCGAAGCGCTTTCCACGCGCGCCGGCGTGGCGGATATGATCGCCAAGTGCAAGGCGGCGAACATCAACACCGTCATCGTGGACGTGAAGCCGCTCGCGGGGCTGGTCCTCTACAAGAGCAAAATTGCGCCGAGGCTGACCTCTTTCGAAGGAAAGCCCTACCCGCGCAACTATGACATGCTCGAGACCGTTGTCGAAGAGTGCCGCAAGGTGCAAATGCCGGTCTACGCGGCCGTGAACGTGTTCTCCGAAGGCTCGCGGACGGTCCCCGGCGGCCCGGCGCATAAACACCTGGACTGGCAGTGCGTCCAATATGAGACCGAGCGCGCGCTCAAGGTCGAGGATGGCGCCTCGGTGGTGCTGGGCAGGCCGAACACCCGGCTGCGAAAGGGACAGATCTGCCTGTATGGCCTGAGTTCGGAACCCGCGGGCAAGCTGCCGGAAAACACCTTCTATGTGCGTGTTAGCCCCCAAGGGGCGGCCCTGCAGTATGGCACAGCCATCGGCAGAGCACATATCTCAGCGCCTGAGAACGGGTATCTGCTGCTGGGCAGCGGCAAAGCAGGCAAGTGGCTCCGTGAGATCGCCGAGAGCGGCAAGCCGTTCGTGCTCGACGCAAAGGACACGCTGGTGAGGGTAGGGGAGATCGGAGACATGCACCACGCGATCTTCGTGAACCCTAGCAACCCTGAAGTGAGGAGCTACGCGCTGAGCATCATCAAAGAGATCTGCGCGAACTACGCCGTGGACGGTATCGTGCTCGACCGAATGCGCTACCCTAACCTCTACACCGATTTCAGCGACGCTACCCGGCAGGCGTTTGAGAAGCGCATCGGCCATCCGGTCGATAGCTGGCCCCGCGACGTGATCGCGCGAAGCACCTCGGGAGCCGAGGACCCGATCAGAGGCGCGCTCTTTAAGGACTGGTTGAAGTTTCGCGCGCAGGTGATGCACGATTTTCTCACGGAGGCGCGGGCTACTGTCAAGTCCACAAGGCCCAAAGCGCTATTGGGAATCTACGTTGGCTCGTGGTACCCGGTGTATTTCGATGTCGGCGTGAACTGGGGCAGCCCCACGAACGCCGCCGACTACGAATGGTGGCCAGAAGGCTACGAGACCACCGGCTATGCGGATCAAGTAGACTTCATGTGTACGGGGTGCTACTATGCCAACCCCAACCGCAAGGACGCGAACCTCGCTGGTGATCCGGAGTGGATGAGCATCGAGGCCGCCGCGCGGGAGTCGGTGAACGCTGTCAAGGACGATACCTTCGTCTACGCCAGCCTCTACCTGCTGCAGTATGAGCGCCAGCCGCAGCGGTTTATCAGGGCCGTCAACGAATGCCTGGCCAACAGCCAGGGATGCATGCTCTTCGATTTGGTCTACGCGAGAGACTACGACTGGTGGGACGTGCTCAAGACGGCGTTCCCGAACTCAGCGAAGGCGCCTCACGAGGTCCAAGGGCTGTTGGAGAGGGTGCGCTCCGCCTCGCACGGGCAGGCCAGGAAGTGATCAGTTCGTAGGGGCGAAGCATTTGCCTCCAGGCCTTTCGATCTTGCGAGCTTCAGCAGCAAATGCTTCGCCCCTACAGCTCGTGCATGCAAAGCGTATCGGCCTCATGTAAAACATTCGGCAGAAATGTTTGACTTTTGCTGGAGTTGCCATATAATAAAGTGCTTGGCTGGAACAAGCACAGCCTTGCGCGCGTCACTAAGAATGAAATTGAGGAAGGGAGGCGACTTTCGTGGCTGATGATGCTATCGAATTGTTGGGCACTCCCGTTATCTGCGACCAGACAACTGAATACGACAACCGGATAGAGGACGAAGTCGAAGTCGAACCCGATGAGGAAGAAGAGCACGAGAGCGCTGATCTTAGCAGGAATTGGGGAGCGATCGAGCAGCAGTTCGCCCGGTATGAGCGGAACTACAGAGTTCGCAGGATACGGGAATTGACGCTGACTCCTCTCAAGAAAAAGAGAGGAGCCAGACGCACAGGCAGCGCCGCGACAGGGGCGGCAGCCTGATAGCTCTTGACAAAGTGTGTCGGGTCGGCAGATGCCGGCCCGATACTTTCATGCCCTTGATCCGCCATCAGAATAGTTTGCTGGGGTTGTTTTGAGAGGGAATTACCCTGCTTGCTTGGTTCGTATTATTCACTGTCGAGGTGAGTACATGAGCGACAAACAGGGTGTCTTCTCTTACCGCATCGAGGGCGAACCGACAAGTCAGAATCTGACGGCGCTGTCGGGTCTGGGTTTGTATTTGGAGTTAGCTGCAGGAATACAACCACTACAGGCCGCATAGCTCATTGGGGTACATGACCCCGGAGCAGTTCGCCGGGCGATGCGGGAAGGCGGAGGCCCCCCTCGAAGAAGTCGGTATCGATATCTTACAAACACTCACACTGTGAGTGGTACTAAGATCGGGGACAGGTCACAGGGGGGTAGTGCGTGTAAACCGATAGCAGCGGCTTCCCATAGTGACAGAAATTGGCATCCACACCCTCTTAACGTAGTGCCAAGGCTCAACATCACAGCTCACAATGCATCCGCAAAGACATGACGAGCGCCGGACGCCTTCACGCAAAGCCTGCTGCCAGACGAGGTGGCGGATTTGGGTCATACGCGCTTCTTGACTCCGGCCCGCTTGCGAGGTACAATCAACTGCCTATCATAAGACCCGGAGGGATTCGTGAACGTTGAACTGCTTACCTGCCGAAGAATGACCGTGGGCCTGGTGTATCCGCCGTATCCGCTCCAGCAGCCCGTAGTCAACCGCGTCTACGCGGATATAACCGAGCGTTATCCCTTTCAGACACTCCAGCATCTGCCCGACGGCGCCCGAATGGCGAACCCGACCGGGGATTTCTTCATCCAGGCCACGCGAATGCAGGTCAACGACGCGGTGGACCACTTCCAGTCATCCAAGGAGCGGGCGATCGACCTGTTTAGGCTGGCGCAGGATAAGCTGAACGTGCCTCAGTTTGCGACGTTCGGCATCAAGCTGACGGCATTCCTGCCTCTGCAGGGTGGCCTTAATGCGGCGCAGCTCATTGAGAACTCCGCGCTGGGCGCGATCAAGGACAATCTCGATCTGCTCGGCCCCGGCAGGCAGGGGGTGGGGCTTCGAGTGGTGCTGCACCAGGATGGGGTCCACGAGCTCAGGATCGAGCCTTTCTTCGGCGATCTGGCCCAGCTCTACGTGGAACTCGACGTTCAGCACCCGACTCCGTTCAACGACCTGGCTGTCGTCGAGCCCCGAATGGATGCGGCGTATGACTACCTCTTCCGCGAGGCCAAGGGCTTCATCGAGACGCTGGGGTAGGGGACCTGACGTTGCAACGTCACAATGTTGGGTATTCTGCACGTATGCGAACCCGATTACCTGTGCTAATCCTTGTGGTTTGCCCCATTCTGCTGGCGACCTGCGCGCGCGCCCAGATCGCTAAGTGGGAGACTGTTGGCTACGAGAAATGGGGCTTCGTCCTCCAGATCCCCTCCGGCTTCCAGAAGCAGGCACTTCCCAACCAGCCGCCGGACTGGACCTACGACGTCTACGCCGCCAGAGGGCTGGCCTGCGTTGTCAAAGTCACGCCGACGCCGGGCGATCAACTTGCCGCGACCGCCATCGAGCAGGCGGTACAGTCCCAGGTGAAGGAGTCCTCAAAGCTCGGTCCCGCGAAACGTTGGGAGCAGGAGTCTAAGCAGGGCGACCTTTTCAAGGGCTTCACCGCGATGGTTCAGCTCAACAGCGAGGACGCGGCGGAGTCGGCGATCAGCAAGATCGTGGGCGCGGATGCGGCGTTCGAGTGCGTGTCGATGGCTCCGCTCGGCGATGAGATCTCCCCGATCCTGAGCGTGGGGGTAGTCGGGCCCAAGAACCGTGAAAGCGAAGTGATTGCCATGGCCAAGGGCATAGCCGCGTTCGTGAGCGAGATCGAGTCGGGGCCGCCGGCGCTACCCGTCAATGTGCCGAAACCGAGGAAGCTTTTTCCCGAGATCAAACCGGTTTCGCCGCCAAAGCCCAATCCCAAGCCCTGGCCGGCGCTCAAGAAGGGCGATATCGAGCTGGCCGGGGTCGTTGATGCCATCTCCGCTGACCGCAAGAGCGTGACTATGATAGTGGAGACCGTGAAGCTGCCCGGTCAGGATCCGATCGAGCTGACCCCCGCGCGCCCCAAGAAAGTCATGCTGCGGCAGAAGCTGAGCTGGATTGCCGCCGGTCAGCGCATTCGCATACTGGGCAAGAACACCGGAATCGGCAAGCCCATGACCGCGGACGCCGTGGAGCAACTGCCTGGCAGCAGGCCGACAAACACGCCAGCCTTCACGCGGCCCTCACCGCCCGCGCTCCCTTCCCCCAACCCTCAACCCTAAACCCTCAACTCGATTGACACATCCCGCCTCGTGCCGTACCATGCTCAAAGGGAATTCGGGGAACTCGCAGGACTATGCTTTAGAACGGATGGTTGAGGTCTTGTTGGGGGTCTAACCTCCAACTTCTAACCTCTAACTTCTATTATGAGAGTCTACATCGGCGCTACCCGCCAGAACGACGGCAAGACTATCACCTGCCTTGGGCTCATATCCGCGCTCAAGGAGCGGCTCGGCAAGGTCGGCTACATTAAGCCGGTCGGGCAGCGCTACGTCGAGATCGACGGCGCGAAGATCGACGAGGATGCGCTGCTGATAAAGACAGTCTACGAGCTGGAGGGCAAACTCGGCGATATGTCGCCGATCGCTATTCCGCGCCACTTTACCGAAAACTACATCGACTCGCCTGACCGGGAGTCGCTCACGAGCGCGGTCGAGGCGTCGTTCGAGCGAATCAAGGAAGGCAAGGACATAGTGGTGGTCGAGGGAACCGGCCACGCGGGGGTCGGGTCGGTGTTCGACATGTCCAACGGCGACGTGGCCGCGCTGCTGGGATGTAAGGTGGTTATCATCTCGTCGGGCGGGATCGGCAGGCCGATTGACGAGATAATGCTCAACAAAGCGATGTTCGACGCCGCGGGGGTCCCGATTCTGGGCGTGATCGTCAACAAAGTGGAGGAGGAGAAGTTCGACATGGTCAAGTCCTATGTCCAGCGCGGACTCGAGCGAAAGGGCATCGAGCTGCTGGGCGTGATGCCGTTCCGTCCCCTGCTCTCCAGCCCCACGGTCGAGCAACTCCTCGATGACATGGGTGGCAAGGCGGTCAGTGGTCACGAGGGTCTGCAGAACACTGTGGAAAAGATGGTTGTCGGCGCGATGCCACCCCACCAGGCCCTGGAGTACCTCACCCCTGGAACTCTGCTCATCACTCCCGGAACTCGCGAGGACCTGATACTCACGGCAATGAGCTCGTGCCTGCTTGGGTCCGGCGACAGCCCGTGCGTGGCGGGTATGGTACTCACCGGCGGCACCCCGCCTCAGCCGAACATCATGGAGATGGTGAAGAAGACCGCGATTCCGATCATCCTTGTCGAGGAAGATACCTATACTGTCGCCTCGCGGATCGCCAAGCTGATAGTCAAGATCAGGCCCGGCGACTTCGAGAAGATCGGCGCAGCGGAAGCGATGGTTGACGAGTTCGTCGATGTGGGTCGCATCATCGAGAAGCTGCGGGCCTAGCTCCCGCCCGCGCCAACGGCCTTTCGACTTTATGACGTATCAAGAATCTCTCGATTATCTCAACGGCCTGCTCAAGTTCGGTATCAAGTTCGGCCTGGACCGGATAACCGCGCTCGCCGATGCGTTCGGCAACCCTCACCGCAAGCTGCGGGTAATCCACGTCGCTGGCACTAACGGCAAGGGCTCGACATGCGCGTTCGTCGCTTCGATCCTGCGCGAGGCCGGCTATCGGACGGGGCTGTATCTGTCCCCCTACGTTTTCGACGTTCGCGAGCGGATATCCATCGACGGCAACATGATCACCGAGGACGACTTCGCGGCGCTTGCGACGGAGATCAAGGCCGTTGCCGAGCAGATCGGAAGAACCGACCTTGGTCCGGTGACCGAGTTCGAGGTCAAGACCATGATGGCGTATCTCCACTTCGCCCGGCGGCAGGTGAACTTCGCCGTGATGGAAGTGGGGATGGGGGGACGGTTCGACGCGACAAACATCGTCGAGCCGCTCGTGGCGGTGATAACCAACATCAGCCTCGATCACACCGAGCGGCTTGGGAACACGGTGGAGCAGATCGCTTTCGAGAAGGCCGGGATCATCAAGACCGGCACGGCGCTTGTTACTGCGGTCGATGATGAGGCAGCGTGGAGGGTGATACTGGGCCGCTGCCATGAAGAGGGCGCGGAAGTGTGGCGGGTGATGAGTTCTGTGTCACGGCACCCGGGTTCCCCATCCGCCGACGTGCAGATGCGCTATCTCAGCAAGGGTAACTCGTTCTCGCTCAGGGGGGGCGAGGTCGAGATGATGGGCTTGACCCCGGCTCTGCGAGGCTCTTTCCAGCACACGAACGCGGCGACCGCGGTTGCGGCGGTCAAGGCGCTGGAAAGATACGAGGTGCGGATCACGCCGCAGGCGATCTCTGCGGGCATATCGAATGCGACAATCCGGGGGCGGCTGGAGGTGCTTCGCGAGCGGCCTACGCTTGTGATCGACGGCGCGCACAATCCCGCCGCCGCCGAAAAGCTCGCCGGCGCGATCACCGAGAGCTTCACCTACAATCGGCTGATACTCGTGATCGGGATGATCGATACGCATCCACCGGACGGCGTCCTCCGAGAACTCGTGCCGATGGCCTCGAACGTGATCGCCACTCAATCTCAGTGGTTCAAAGCTTCTCCGGCGCGCGAGATCGCCCAAGCGGCGCGGGCGTTGGGGGCTGATGTGGAAGTGGTGGACCGCGTGCCTGAGGCTGTGAATCGGGCCCTGGAGATCGCCAATCCCGACGATCTCATCCTCGTTACCGGCTCATTCTACACCATCGGGGAAGTGTAGGGGCGAAGCATTCGCAGGTAAGTGTCTTGCTGGCCGCAGGGTCTGCGTGCGAATGCTTCGCCCCTACAAAAGCATACGCCCTCCGAACCATGGTTCGGAGGGCGGACGACTGCCGGGTACATTTGAGCCCGTTCCGGCAGATCGGGCGCCCTTGGGAGGGGGTGTACCCGGTAAGACCGGTTCCTCAAGGGAACCGGAATTGGGATACTGTCTCATTTTGTCCAGCGTGCAACCTTAAGCATGAGAGTTATTCCCACTTCATCAGGCAGGCAAACGGTATCTCAAAAAAAAACGCGGCTGTTGTGGGATCGGTCACGCCGCGCGCTGTAGATCACTGCGCGCCTGGAACCCGCGGGGCCAGTTTCTCGTCATAAAAAGGCGTTAGCGCCTGCTTGTCACGGAACCTGGTAATATTACCAGATTTTGGGCCATTCTTGTGCATCAGTTGACAATTGACCTGTAACAGAGGTAAGATGCAGTTGTGGAGTGTACCGACTAAGCCGTGTATGCATCGCCTATGCGCGCGGTTATCTTGTCCGATCAGGAGGTTGGTGGCTAGGCCGTCAGCAAACGCGCTGCCCAGAGGTTTTCAGGAGGCACACAATTGAATACCTACCCGCACGGGATAGTATTATCGGTTCTGGCAGGGTTTGAGGCGTTGGTCTTGATCGATCTGGGGGCAGCCGGAGCGGTCGCGAGGGCAACGCCGAAGTTGCGTACTTTCTGCGCCGATACATATTGCCCATCCGCGATCAAGCCGTGGGCATCAACCGCTGATCATTGCTTCGACTCGACCGTGTACCTCGCGCAGAGAGCTCTGAGCTGTTCTCCACGCATCGATCTCATCGCATCGTTTTATACGTTCCCTTTCGAAAGCAACGGCCGAATGACGAGGGCCGGTGGCTCGAAGCTTTCATCATTCCAGGAGTCTTATTCCGGAGGCCTAGTTCATAGCTAATCTGGATCGAGTCCGCGTATCGCGGCCTGCAGTATTACAATGGGGGAGTATTATGTTGAACAAGAATGCGATTCTGGTCTTGGCGCTAACAGCGATACTGCTGTTTGGAGTCGTCTGTCCGTGTGCGGCGGCTGAGTTCAGGGCGTTCTGGGTTGATGCATGGCACGCCGGCGCGCTGAACCAATCTAACGTTGACACGCTCATGTCGCAGATACGAGCGGCGAACTGCAATGCAGTGGTCGTGCAGGTGCGGCGAAACGCGGATACCCTCTATCCGTCCGGTATGGGCGAGCCATTTATGACGGGTATCAGTCCGGCCAACTTCAACGGGCTCCAGGCGGTTATCACTGCGGCCCACGATACCTCTGGAGGCAAGCAGCGCATAGAGGTCCACGCCTGGATCGTCACCTTCAGAACCAGCGGAGGCACTACCTACCTGGCACATGATGATACTGCTACCGGCAGCCTAACTACCCTCGACAACTATTGGCCCAGCCGAACCGACGCCGGCGCCGAGACCGCTGACAAAACGTTCGATCCCGGCCACCCTCTCTGCGAGGAGTATACTGTCAATGTCGCGATGGATATAGTCAACAACTTCGACGTCGACGGCATCCACTACGACTATATCCGCTTTACCGCCAACAACGAGGGCTACAACCCTACCAGCATAGCGCGATACAACGCGAAATACGGGCTCACGGGCCAACCCGCGTACACCACCGAGCAGTTCAAGCAGTGGCGGCGAGACCAAGTGTCGGCGGTCGTGCGGAAGGTGTATGCGAAGATTCAGTCGGTCAAGCCCTGGGTGAAGCAGACTGGGGCGTTCGTCACCTGGAACCCTTCCCCGACCGCTTCCACGCGAGCGGCGTTCCAGGGTACCCGGCCCTACTACGATGTCTACTGCGACTGGGATAGCTGGCTGCAAGAAGGCATTGTGGATGCAGCTATCCCGATGACATACTACAACTTGACCAGCCCGTACCCGGCCGACTGGACCCGATGGATAAACTTTGAGAAGGATCGGCATTCCACCAAGCATATGTATATCGGCCCCGGCAGCTATCTCAACTCGCTTTCCGAATCGATCACAGAGCTCCTACAGACTCGCACCGCGTCCCCGTCCGGCAACTACGCTGACGGCTTCTGCGGATACTCCTACTTCTTGCCTTATATCAGCGGTACCTGGGCCGGGTTTGCTCCCACGCTTCTCGCGCAGGTAACGCCAACGCAGGACACGATCCCGATCATGCCTTGGAAGACCTCTCCGACCAAGGGGCATATCAGCGGAACGGTCACCATCGCCGGCACCGGCGCGTGGTCGGACGGAATCTACGGAACCACCGTTTCTATCACGGGCCCCGAGAGCCGTTCGATGCTCTGTGACGGCACCGGGTTCTACGCTTTTATCGACCTGACGCCCGGCGCCTACACCGTAACCGCGAGCAGGCCCGGCTACGCGAATCTGGTGACGCCGATCAATGTCGCGGTCGGCAGCGTGACCGGCAATATGTATGTGACCGACTTCGCGTTGGGCAGCGCTCCCAAACCCGTCATAACGAACGTCGCGGCAACCGGGGTGACGGCCACCTCGGCCACGATCAGTTGGACCACGGATCTTGCTTCTTCGTCGCAGGTTCAGTATGGTCTGACAACGGGCTACGGTTCATCGACCACGCTGAACCCGAGTTATGTCACTTCACACTCGCAGGGGTTGAGCGGCCTTACGCCGGGCACACTGTATCACTACCGCGTCATCTCGGCCAATACGAATGGCAGCACTACTTCGAGCGACTATACGTTCAGCACAGTCGGCCCGCCGGTCATAAGCGGTGTTGGGGCGTCTGGCATAACGAACGCCGCGGCCACTGTCACGTGGACCACCGATCAGAGCGCGACCTCCCAGGTGCAGTATGGCCTGACCACGGGCTATGGCTCATCGACCACGCTGAACTCAAGTCTGGTCACATCACACTCGCAGGGACTGAGCGGCCTGACCGCGAACACGCTGTATCACTACCGTGTGATCTCGGGCAACGGCAACGGCACGACGACCTCGGGTGACTACACGTTTGCCACGAACGGCCCGCCGATCATAACCAACGTGCAGGCGACCAGCATTACGGCAACCTCGGCCACGATCACGTGGACCACTAATGTGGCCGCCGACAGCAAGGTCAATTACGGTTTGACGAGTTCCTACGGCAGCCAAGTGAGCAACGCATCGCTGGTTACGAGCCACAGCATCTCTCTGACCAGCTTAACGGCGAGCACCACCTATCACTACCAGTGTGTGTCTGTGAATGCCTATGGGACGGCGACGACGGGCGACTACACGTTTGCTACCACCGCCGCGCCGACAGAGATTATCGTCGACGATGCGGCTGCGGTCTATACGGTGGGTACATACACTTGGACTGCGGCTACCGGCAGCGGCTACAACAGCACGTACCACTGGATTCTTAACAGGAGGACGAGCTCGGGTTCCATCTGCACTTGGACGCCCACGATTACCACCGCGGGCTACTACAACGTCTACTGCACATACCCCTCCGGCATGACTACTCCCACCGCCAACGCGATCTTCACGGTGAACTACAATGGCGGATCCACATCCGCCGCGTTCAATCAGGCGAACAACACAAATGTCTGGAACCTTATTGCCAGCAACGTGCCGTTCGCGGCAGGGACAAGCGGAAACGTGGTTCTGAACAACCTGACCAATGAGTCGAGCGGCACCAAGCGTGTGGTGGCGGACGCCGTGAAGTTCGTCTTCGTGCCTGGTACTCCCCCGCCGGTGATCTCTAGCGTGCTGGCAACGAGCATAACCTTCAACGCGGCTACGATCACGTGGGCCACGGATCAAAGCGCCACCTCGCAGGTCGAGTATGGCTTGACGACCAGCTATGGCACAACGACCACGCTGGACAGCACTCTGGTGACATCGCATTCGGTCGCGCTTGCTTCTCTTTCTCCGAGCACGACATATCATTACCGGGTCATATCGGGTAATGCCAACGGAACGACAACCTCCGGCGACTATACGTTCACGACGACATCGTCAACCGAGGTGATCATTGACGAGTTGGACGCCGGGGCAAGCTCGACCGGCACCTGGACTCCAGGCGCCTATGGTTCAGGCTACAACAACGGCTACAAGTTTGCGAATACCGCCGCAAGCATCACAGCGACCTTCACTTGGACCCCGACCATGCCCGCATCGGGCATTTACGACGTCTACTGCTGGTATACATCCGGCACCAACCGTACAACTGCCGCGAACTATGAGATACACTACGCTGGCGGGACTCAGACCGTACCCGTCAACCAGACCAGTGGCGGTGGCGCGTGGGTTCTGCTTAGTTCGGGACTGCCCTTCGACGCGGGCACTGCGGGCTACGTGACGATCAACAACTACACCAACAACTTGGTCGTCGTCGCGGACGCGATCAGGTGGGTCTACGTCGGCAGCGTCGGCGATACGACTCCTCCGACCGTCTCGATCGGCGCGCCATCGGGAACGCTGACTCGGTCCGGTTCGATTACCTACACGATCAGCTACGCTGACGATGTCGGGGTTACGGCGATCACTCTCGCGAACGGCCATGTGACGCTCAATAAGACCGGAACCGCGAACGGGACGGTGAATGTCACCGGATCAGGCTTGGCGACTCGAACCGTGACCATATCGAGCATCACTGGTAACGGCACACTCGGCATATCGATAGCCGCCGGGACCGCCAGCGACGCCGCAACCAACCTTGCCCCCGCCGCCGGTCTGAGCACGACTTTCACCGTGGACAACACTGCTCCGACCATCTCGATAGGCGCTCCGTCCGCAACGCTGACCAAGAGCGGCTCGATAACCTACACAATCACCTACGGCGGCGCGGACGCAGTGATTCTTGCGAACGGCAACGTAACGCTCAATACGACTGGGACCGCGACCGGTACTGTGGCTGTCACTGGGTCAGGCACTGCGACTCGAACGGTGACCGTATCGGCCATAACTGGTACCGGTACGCTCGGCATCTCGATTGCTGCTGGGACCGCCAGTGACGCCGCTGGAAACACGGCTCCCGCTGCGGGTCCCAGCGCGACGTTCACCGTGGACAACACCGCTCCGACCATTTCGATCGGCGCTCCATCCGGGACGCTGACCAAGAGTGGTCCGATAACCTATACGATCACTTACGGCGGCGCCGACGCAGTGACTCTCGCGAACGGCAATGTGACGCTTAACACGACCGGGACTGCCGATGGTACGGTGGCTGTTACCGGCAGTGGCACTGCGACTCGGACAGTGACGGTGTCGAGCATCACCGGTGACGGAACGCTCGGCATAACGATAGCTGCTGGGACCGCCAGTGACGCCGCTGGAAACACGGCTCCAGCCGCAGGTCCGAGCGCGACGTTTACCGTTGACAACACCGCTCCGACAATATCGATCGGCGCTCCGTCCGAGACGCTGACGCAGTCCGGTCCGATAACCTATACGGTCACCTACGGCGGTGCGGATACGGTAACTCTCGCCGACGGCAACGTAACGCTGAACACGACCGGGACCGCGAATGGCACGGCGGTTGTCACAGGCTCAGGCACGGCGACTCGAACCGTGACCATATCGTCCATCACCGGCACTGGAACGCTCGGCATATCGATTGCTGCTGGGACCGCGAGCGATCTCGCCGGCAACCTTGCTCCCGCCGCTGGCCCGAGCACGGCTTTCGCCGTGGACAATACAGTTCCGGTGATCAACTCGGTCGGCGTCAGCCCGGCGATGGCCGCCGGCGGTGACGCGGTTCATGCGGTTGTCAACGCTACGGACAACACCGGCGTCACGAGCGTTACGGCGAACGGAACCGCGCTTGCCCTCTCCGGAAGCACGTGGATCGGGAACATTCCCGCGCTTGACCCGCTCGGGGTTCACAGCGTAACGATTGTTGCCAATGACGCGGCAGGGAACTCGGCAACCAATGCATCCGCCACATACAAAACCGCGCGGATCGTTGGGGCGTCGCCCGCAGCCGCGTGGCAACCAATAATGAACAGCGCGTGCGGGATATGGCTGTTCAAGTTCTGGGGTAGAGTAGCCGAGATCGATGACAACTACTTCACCCTCAGCGATGGCTCGGGCGCGGTGATCACGGTCCATGCGCCCGGCTACAGGACCAAGGTCCTCGCGGGCGATTATGTGTCCGCGCGAGGCATTCTCACCATCGCAGGCAGCGCGAGATCCATCGAGAGCGCACCGGGACTAATAACAAAGTATTGATAGGGCTAACGTCCGGTTAGGATAGTGCTTATGACAGGATATTGCAGGCAATGGACAACAACACTGGCAATTGCGGTGTGTGCGCTGGCGCTTTTACCCGGCGTGTGCGGGGCATATACGCCGGGCGACCCGGAGTTTCGGGCGTTCTGGGTTGATGCATGGCACGACGGCGCGTTGAACCAAGGTGGCGTAGACAAGATGCTCGGCGTCCCTGGGACGAGCAGCACGGGCGACATCCGCGACGCCAACTGCAACGCGATTGTCCTCCAAGTGCGGCGAAACGCGGATGCCCTCTATCCGTCACACATGGGCGAGCCGTATATGTCGGGTATCAGTCCGGCCAACTTCAACGGGCTCCAAGCGGTAATCAATGCGGCCCACGATACCACTGGAGGCAAGAAGCGCATAGAGGTGCACTGCTGGATCGTCACATTCAGAACCAGCGGGGGCACGGTCTACGCCTTGCACGATGATCCTCCTACCGGCAGCCTGACTACCCTCGATAACTACTGGCCGTCCCGCGACAGCTCCGGCGCGGAGGTTTCCGACAAGGCGTTCGATCCCGGCCACCCTCTCTGCGAGGAGTATCTTGTCAATGTTGCGATGGACCTCGTCAACAACTTCGACATCGACGGCATTCACTACGACTATGTTCGGTTTACCGCCAACAACCAGGGCTACAACCCCACCAGCGTAGCGCGCTACAACGCCCGCTACGGCCTGACCGGCCAGCCCGCGAATGTCGCCGGCACCCACGGGGCCGGCGACCCCAGCGACCAGTGGGATCAGTGGCGGCGCGATCAAGTAAGCGCGGTTGTGCGCAAGGTGTATGCGAAGATCCAGTCGGTCAAGCCCTGGGTGAAGCAGAGCGGCTCGTTTGTCACATGGAACCCTTCTCCGACCTCTTCCACCCGATCCGCGTTCCAGGGCACTCGACCCTACTATGATGTCTACTGCGACTGGGATAGCTGGCTGCAGGAAGGCATTGTGGATGCGGCTGTCCCGATGACTTACTATGACCTGACCGGCCCGTATCCGAACGACTGGACCCGATGGATGAACTGGGAAAAGGATCGTCACGGCACCCGGCACATGTATATCGGCCCCGGCCTCTACATGAACTCGCTTTCGAGCTCGATCACGGAACTCCAGCAGACTCGCACCGCGTCCCCGGCCGGCAACTACGCTGACGGCTTCTGCGGTTACTCATACTGGTTGCCCTACGTCGGCGGCAACTGGACCGACTTTGCCCCCACGTTTATCACGCAGGTCGCCACGTCGCCGGTAGTCATTCCAGTCATGCCCTGGAAACTGACCCCGACCAAGGGACACATCAGCGGGACGGTGACCGTCGCCGTCACCGGCGCGTGGGCGGACGGAGCCACAGTTACTATTTCCGGCCCCGAGAATCGTTCGATGGTGTGTGACGGCACGGGCTTCTATGCATTCATCGACTTGACTCCGGGCGCCTACACTGTTACCGCAAGCAAGCCCCGTTGCATAAGTAACCAGAAGCCAGTGACCGTAGCTATCGGCAGCGTGACTGGAAACATGTACGTGACCGATCTAGCTATCCAGGCCCCTCCGACCATAATTAACGTCCGGGTGACGGATATTGGGAGCAATTCGGCCACCATCGCCTGGACGACCGATCAGGCTTCCTCCTCGCAGGTGGAGTATAGCCTTGACACGAGCTACGGCCTAAGGACGCCATTGAACTCGACTTTGGTCACGTCGCACTCCGTGACACTGAGCGGCTTGAACGCGAACACGTTGTATCACTATCGCGCGGTCTCGGCCAACTCGGTCGGCAGCACGGCCTCGGCGGACTATACGTTTATCACGGGCAGCTTTGCCCTCACGCTGACACCGACCCCAACCGCAGGCGGTTCGTGCGGCGGCGGCGGTTTCTACGTCGGCGGCGCTTCGGTTTCGGCGTTTGCGGCCGCCAACACCGGCTACGGGTTCATATCGTGGTCAACCAGCCCCGACGGGACAGGCGTGGTCTCTAACGCCAACCCGTATGTGTTCAATATGCCGAACAACAACTACACTTTGTACGCCAACTTGGAGACGGCTGTCGCCGACATCATCATCGAGGCGTGGGGTGACCATGGGCAGGGGAAGAACCCTACTTGGTACAGTGATTTCCAGTTCGCGTATACGTCTGTCAAGAGCTCCGCGGCTGGGCTCACGGCCGGGATTGGAGCCAGATACAGTTTGATTGGCAGCAGTGTTAGCGGTAGGGAGGCCCACTACAAGCCCGAGATAGCGTATGCGGGTTGGTATCAGGTGTGGGTGACCTGGGGTACTCAGCCCAGCGGCGGGTCCAGCATCAAACACACCGTGACCCATCGTGACGGTCAGGATACGGTCTCGTTTGCCCAGAACAGCAAGGCCAGCACGTGGAACGAGATCGGCACTGACGCCGGCTACCCGTTCCTCGCGGGCAGTTCGGGCAACTGCGGCGAGCTCATGCAATGGGCCTCCGCGATACAGTCGGGCAGGAGGATCATTGCGGACGCGGCGAAGTGGGTCTATATTGGCCCGTTTAAGGCCATCAACCCCGACCCCGCGGACGCGGCGACTGACGTGTCTTCAAGCAATCCAACACTGAGCTGGGCCGCGGGAGGAACCACGGATGCCTACGACGTTTATTTCGGCACCAACCCAGCCTCTATGGCCAAGGTCTCGAGTGCCCAGACCGGCACAACCTACAGTGCGGATATGCTCGCATCAACCACGAGGTACTACTGGCGGGTTGTTTCGATCTGCATGGGGAAACTGACCACGGGCGATACCTGGAGCTTCACGACCGTTGCCGTGCCGCCCGTCATATCGAATGTTGTGGTGACCAACATCAGCTCCAGCGGCGCAACAATCTCGTGGACCACCGACCAGGAATCCACCACTCAGGTCGAGTATGGCACGACGTCGGCGTATGGCCAGGCCACGACCGAGGACACCAGCCTCCTGACCAGCCACTCTGTGACCCTCACCGGCCTGACGCCGATCACGGTGCATCACTTCCGAGTAAGATCGACCAATGCCCTGGCGTTGACTGGCTACTCAGCAGACTCTACGTTTGCGACTAAGCTCGAGCCGTTCACGTTTATTGTGGACAACCCTCAGGGCGTCTTGACGGGCACGTGGACGCCGCTCACCGACTCCGGCGGGTGGCCCATCGACGCCAGCCAGTATGTTTACGCGAGCAACACCTTAGACTTGTCTTCGTCCACGTTCAAATGGAGGCCCAGTATCACCGTCGCGGGGAAGTATAACGTCTACTGCTGGTATAAGACCGGCACGGATCGCACTACTTCGGCCCGCTACAACGTGTATTACGCCCCCAATATGATGCTGACGTCGGTTGTGAACCAGGCCCTGACTGGCAGCCAGTGGGTGCCGATGTCCAGTAATCTGCCGTTCACCGCGGGCACGACGGGCTACGTGGAACTCACCTGCAAGACCGGCGAGCCAACCGGCACCAAGAAGGTCATCGCGGATGCGATCAAGTTCGAATATGCGGAGAACGACATCACTCCGCCGTCCGTACCCACGAACCTGGCGGTGACAGGGGTGTCCACATCTGGGATCGGCCTGACGTGGAGCCCTTCGACCGACAACTACGCTCTGCTGGGCTACAAGGTCTACCGGGATTCGCAGGTTGTGGCGATCACCGCGTCGCCCGGCTATTCGGATACGAATCTGACCGCGAACACTCTGCACAGCTATCGCGTCTCGGCTTACGACGCGAGCAACAACGAGTCGGCTCAGTGTTCGGCCGTAAGCCGCTACACGCTGTCGCCGCCACTTACGGCTGCCGACATTCACTGCGATCGGAATACGGGCCAACCCTACGCCACGCCTCCGTTCACGTTCACCAACCTCGGCTTCGGACCCGGGAGGGTGACGAACTACCGCTATGCCTGGGATAACACCGCCACACACACGTGGACCCAAAGCGAGACCTCGTGGACGACTTCTCAGAAGACCGTCAATGCCACGAACACTATGCCGTGGTATTTCCACGCAAAAGGCTACAATGGCGACGGGGTTAGCAATGGGACGCTTAATATCGGGCCTTACTACTACGGAATCGTGTTCAGCTGGATCGCTGACGCGATGAACAATCCCAATACTACCAGAGTCACCATTGGGTCTTTCAAGTCGATAACGATGGTCGCGGGGAGCTATTTCTACATAGAAGAGCCGAACAGGACTCGCGCACTACGAATCGACTTGGCAACCGCGCTTCCCGTGGGTAAGGGCGTAAAGGTAACCGGGACGCTCTCGACAGTAAGTGGCGAGAGACACCTGGTTGATGCGATAATAACCGACTCGACCGATGGCTCCGCGCCGCGGCCCGTTCTTATGCGAGCGAACGCCATGGGCGGCAAGGCGCCTGATCTCTATACCCCGGGGCTGCCGGGGGCGAAGGGGATGTACAACATCGGCCTGCTGGTTCGCATTTTGGGTAAGGTGGTGTCACATGGTACGGGCTGGTTGGTCATCAGTGACGGCTCTGGAGTGACTGTCAAGATCTACTCGACGAAGGCGCTCTTGAACGGGACATTCGTCGGCGCGACCGGTGTGTGCAGCGTGGAGAGTGGCGCGTGCGTGTTGCGCACGAGGACGGTGGACGATGTGGTGGTCTACTCGCCATAGCGGCACAGTTGCCCGGAGGGCAATAGGATGTATATGCAAGACAGGGGGAAGAGGATGCGTATCTGGAGACTGGTACTAGGTATCGTAATGATCACCATCGTTTGCGCGGGTGTATGTAGCGCGTACAACCCGGGCGATCCGGAGTTTCGCGCGATTTATGCGGATGCGTGGCACGCCGGCTATAGGAACTCTTCAGAGATCAATACGTTGATCAGCAATGCGCACTACTGCAACGCCAACACGATCGTGGTCGAGGTGCGTCGCAGGGGCGACACCATTTACCCGTCAGTCGAGCCGACGGCATCGGGTTTCTCGTCGAGCTTCGACGCGCTGGCGGATCTGATCCAGAAGTGCCATTCCACCTCACCAAGGCTGGATGTACAGGCTTGGTTCGTCGTGTGGCCGATAGAGAGCGATCCTCCGACGAGCGACCCGAACCATCCCTATAACAGGTATCCGCAGTACCTGACCAAAACCGATACGGGCGCAACCAGCATATCGGGGGACTTCTGGTTTGACCCGGGCAATCCTAATGCCGAGCAATACACATACAACGTGATAATGGACGTGGTCAACCGTTACGACGTGGACGGGATCAACTTCGACTACATCCGATACGGCTATAACAACGCCGGCTACAACGATGTCAGTGTGGCGCGTTTCAACGCCAGAAACGGTCGCACCGGCCAGCCCAGCTACGGCGATTCCGTCTGGAGCCTCTGGCGGCGTGACCAGGTTACCAACTTCGTCCGCAAGGTCTACGCGAACGCTATCGCAGTGAAGCCGAACATCAAAGTGACGGCGGACTGTATTGCCCAAGGTGGGGCGCCCACCAACCTCACCAACTTCCAGTCGTCGGCGGCATATGTTAATTGCTTCCAGAACTGGCCGGCATGGATGCAAGAAGGTATCCTGGACATGGACATACCCATGACCTACTTCAGCTGCGCCACTTACCCAGGTTACTTTGATAATTGGACGTGCTTCATACGTAACTATGTCTACAATCGCCAATGTGCCCCCGTAGCTGACGTTTTCTCAGGAGAAGAAGGATGTTTGACGAGCCAGCTGAATGTCACCAGGAACTCTGCCTGCGGAGCCACGAATGGGGCGGCCATATACTGCTACTCGAAAATGGGCTCTTCGATGATGAACGCGGCGAAGGCCGCGTGGACGACGCCCGCTCCGATACCGACCATGCCGTGGAAATCCTTACCCACCAAGGGTCACATCAAGGGCAATGTCACATTCGATGGCTCAGTCTGGATCGATGGCGCTACCATAACGCTGACTGGCCCGAATAACCGCACGATGTATGCGGACGGCACCGGTTTCTTTGCATTCATCGATCTGCCTCCCGGGACCACCTACACCGTTACCTGCACCGCGAACGGTTATGGTACCGTCACCACCAACAACGTTCACGTAGTCGTGGGCCAGGTTGTTGATGTGCCCTGCGACTATCCGATCTCCACGCTGACCATCTCGAACGTCCTGGCAACCGAGACGTCAACGGGGGCCACGATAACCTGGACAACCAACGCCGACGCTTCGAGCAAGGTCTACTACGGCCTGGACAGGACGTGCTCGTTATCGACCACGGAAGACGCCACGCAGGTCACTTCGCACAGCGTCCCGCTCATCGGCCTGTCGCCGTCGACGACCTATTACTATCGCGTATACTCCTTGAATCCGGGAGCGCCGGCGGCAATGTCGCCCGTCTATGCGCTGGTGACTCTCCCGGCCAGCCCGAGCCCCATCATCATCGAATCGAGGTCAGGGGGGCTGAACTTCGCGTGGTACAGCGAGGTCAACCCAACTGGGAATAGCCTTGCCAAGAGTACAGCGTCCGGGTTATCGCCCACCAGCCTTGGCAGCAGATACCTCTCGCTTGCCGCCACATTTGACAAGGAGGCCCACTACAAACCGGCGATAGCGACTGCGGGGTCGTATGAGGTGTCGGTAACCTGGGGCAACAGCTCAGGCGGATCCAACATCAAGCACACCGTGACCTACAATGGCACGCCGTATACGACGTCGTTCAACCAGAGCCTGAATCGCAACGTGTGGAACGTCATCGGCACGTTCCCGTTCGTCGCGGGCAGCTCGGGCATCTGTGGCGAAGTCAAGCAGTGGGCCGATGCCATAGAGGGCACAAATAGGATTCTTGCGGACGCGGTGAAGTTCGCGTGGGTTGCTACAGACAGCACGCCGCCGAGCACTCCGACCGGCCTGACTGTGACAGGCTACCAGGATGACTATGTAAACCTCGGCTGGACTGCGTCCACCGACAACGTGGCGGGTTATCGAGTCTCCCGCGGCCCCACCAGTACTGTCACTGTCGTCGACTCAAGTCCCACCAATACCTATTCCGACGGCTATGTCCTTCCCAATACTCAGTATTACTACGCGGTTTCGGCATACGACACCTCGGGCAACAAATCCGGGACCTCGACACCGGTCAACTTGTGGACTCTCACCGCGAAGCCGAACTCCTCTACGGTCGCGTGTAACAAGCAATCGGGGGTATGGCAGACGGCAGGACCGTTCATATTTACCGCTGTAGGAGGGTTCGGCGTCGGAAAGGTCAACTACTACCGCTACGCGTGGGATAACAGCCCGACGCATACGTGGACTACTCCGCCCACGGAAAACGCGTGGGTGAGCGGAACCAAAGCCTGCACTGCAACATCGAGTGCAAGCCCCTACTACCTGCACATCAGGGGCTACAACTATGCGACCACGCCGTTGCCAGGCGAGGCGGCGGACCTCGGGCCCTACTATCTGGACAGCACCGCGCCGGACACGACGATTGTGACCGACGACGGGGGCTACTCGCCTTCGCAGACCTCGGTGCATGCTTCTTGGTCGGCAAACGACCCGGAAAGCCCCATCATCGGTTACCAATATGCCGTGGGCACTACCTCGGGCGGCACCAACCTGGTCAACTGGACCACAACCACCGACACAAGCGCCACAATAACGATCCCCAGCCAGAGCTACGGCACGATGATCTATGTCTCGGTCAAGGCTGGCAACGCCGCGCTGTTGTGGAGCGGGGCCGGGAACTCGGATGGTATCAAGGTCGCGCAGGCGGTGGCATCGATAGCCGAGGCCAAATCGCTCGGTGATAGTGGTACAACGCCGATCTACCTTTCGGATAGGATAGTCTCGGCAGTGTTCTCAGACTGCTTCTACGTTCAGGACTCGGAATCGAACAAGCTCTCCGGCATTCGCGCCCAGGGAGCTTGCCCGTATGCGGTCGGAACCAGTGTGAACGTCGGAGGGTATCTCGGTACGACTTCCGCGAAAGAACGCACCATCACGAGCGCCTCGGTCACGCTTGCGCCGTAGGCTGAGTCACTCGTCAGGGGTTGCTTACAAGTGGGGTGGCGGTTGCGCAATCGCCACCCCGGCCTCGACCACATACCCCGCCGAAGGCACGGCCTTGCCCGGCGTTTTGCCGAGCAGCGTGACGCCGTCCTCGGCGTAAACCTCGAATGTGCCGTCGAGTTCCTTGTCCTGCGGGATTTTTATGATCTGGCGGTCGGGGCCGATTGCGGAGGAGGGCTCATATCGGGCGCCGTCGGACGCGACAAAGACCACCTTCTTCTGCAGCCAGCGGCCGAATATGCGGTTGCGGTCCAGGCTGCCGACCGCGCCTGCTCCGTAGAGGAAGCCCAGCACCCGATTTGCCCGCGTGACCCAGCCGACGGCCACCATGTAACGATCCGCGTCGCCGGTGTTCTTGGCAAGCTCGCGCGGTGAATCGAACTTCATGCCATCGGTCGAGAGCGCATACCAGAGCTTGTCGCCGTTCATGTGCAGCCCCATCAGGTAGACCGGCTTGCCGGAAGTGGTGAACTTCTTGACGTCGTTCACGGCCGCGCCGAACTCGACGGCGGCCCCGTCGAACGCGAACTGCTTGCCGTCCTTTGAAGTTGCCCGGTAGACCCTGCCAAAGTCCTTGAAGTTGTTGAAGTAGAGCCGGAAGACGCCGTCCTCGTAGAGGATCACGTTCATGCCGTTGATGTCGGCGGCGGCATACTTATCGTAGCCGTCGATGGAGATGATGTCCGAGAACCCGGCAGCGTATGGCGCGGGGGAGCCGTTCCAGCGCACGCCGTCGGGGCTTGCGAACGTGGCGGGTTTGTTGAGACCGTCCTTGTCGGGGTAGGCGGTACACATCAGCCGATACGAACCATCTGGCAGCCGAATGGCGTTCACGTTGCACACGTGCTCAAAAACCCCGTGCTCGATGACGGTCTGGCGAGCCCCAAAGTCCACAAAGCTGGCTGTAGTGAGCGAGTAGATGCGGTCGTTGCCGGAATCCACGCCGTCCCACGCGCCGTAGAACACGCGCCAGCCGTCGCCCGTATCCACAATCGAGGGCGCGTAGATGTTGCGATACAAGCCCGTCAGCCTCGGCGCGATGAGCGGGGATCGGCTGTCCGGGACAAGGTTCAGTTTGCCGTCTTGCCAGAGCTGCGCGTCGAAATCGCCGGCCCCGACACCGTGGATTTCCATGGTGCCAAACTCGGCCTGGCCGCCGATCATCTTGACCGATACGTTCGCTGCCATGCAGGTTACCCCCAGCGATAGAATTGCGAGTGTGTGAAGTATAGTCGTTAGCATGAGATTGCATT
>Ga0209226_10000386_pt1 | contig 25836 bp, 27 predicted proteins | sample BarGraNGADG00212_2_FD_184497 | JGI IMG/M metagenome (GOLD analysis project Ga0209226, IMG submission 184497) | Arctic peat soil microbial communities from Barrow, Alaska, USA - Barrow Graham LP Ref core NGADG0011-212 (SPAdes) (version 2) | ecosystem: Environmental > Terrestrial > Soil >...
TGTTTCTGATGCTGATTCTGGTTCAGGCTTATCATTAAAAGGAGCAAGTGTATCACCGGCAATTTTCAAAATAATTTCACGGTCTGTATCGCTCAGGTCATTATCTGACAATAACCGGTTGAGCACCTCCTTTGAAAGTTCTGTAATTATCTTCTGCAATGCCGCTTCCGCCTCCTGCACCTTGTTAACGGGTACAACATCAAAAAGTCCGCCCGACAATGCAAGAAGAATGACAATCTGTTCAGGAACAGGCATTGGATGAAGTTCATTTTGTTTGAGACAAACTCGAATACGCTTCCCATGTTCAATTATTTTCCGCGTATTTTCATCTAGTCGTGTACCAAAACGGGAAAAGGTTTCCAGTTCTTCAAACTGAGAATAAGCTAATTTAAGGTTACCTGTAATAGAACGATATGCAGGTAGTTGAGCTTTACCTCCTACACGGGAAACTGATTTACCGACGTCAACTGCAGGTAGTATACCCAATTCAAAAAGCTTCGGAGATAAGTAGATCTGTCCATCGGTTATGGAAATAAGATTTGTAGGAATGTATGCAGAAATATCCTGCGCTTCAGTCTCGATAATTGGTAATGCAGTAAGCGAACCTCCTTTCAGGTTACCACTCAGGTGAGTGGACCTTTCCAGTAATCTTGAATGTATATAGAAAATATCTCCTGGAAATGCTTCACGTCCGGGAGGTCTTCTCAATAAAAGTGATAGTTCACGATAGGCACGTGCGTGATGTGTCAGGTCATCATAGACTATAAGCACATCGCGACCTTGTTCCATAAAATATTCAGCAATGCTAGTGGCAGCATACGGAGCGATGTATTTCAATCCCGGGGCATTGTTCCCTTCAGTGGCAACCACAATAGTATATTCCATTGCGCCTTTTTCTTCCAGGTTAGCTATAACTTTTGCTATGGATGATGCCCGCTGTCCGATAGCGCAATAAACGCATATTACATTTTTGTCATTCTGATTGAGTATCGTGTCAATTGCAATAGCTGTTTTGCCTGTCTGACGGTCTCCTAAAATCAATTCACGCTGTCCGCGACCAATAGGTATGAGTGCATCGATAACCTTTAATCCTGTTTGCAAGGGAATTGATACTGTAGAGCGATCCATTATAGCGGGAGCAGAGCGCTCTATAGGTAGTCGTTGTTTAAAAGAAAAAGAACCTTTTCCGTCCACCGGTTCTCCTAATGGGTTAATCACTCTCCCGATCAGGGAGTTATCCACCGGGATGTCCATTACACGACCTGTCCGTTCTACTTCATCGCCGGCATTTAATAAGGAATCTTCACCAAGAAGAATTGCACCAATCGAATCTTCATCTATATTGTATGCAATACCAAATAAACCATTTGGAAACTTCAACAGTTCTTCAAAACCTACACCCGGAAGGCCTAAAACTTTAACAATTCCTGCTGATACGCTGATTACTGAACCCACTTCGCGGGGGACCAAGGGCAGAATGAAGCTTTTTCTACCACGGGCCAATTGATCAAATGTATTATCTATAGTTTTATTAAATTGGTGTATTGGCATATTGAAGAAGTGTTACTGGTTACTGGTTGCTGGTTTTGCTTTTGGTTTCGCCTTCATCTTCACTTGAACTTTTTGTTTTGCTTTCGGTTCCTTTTTCTCTTTGTTGTTTGTATCCGGCATTTTTTCAGGTTCTTCTTTTAATTCTGCCTTCAACGTTTCGGAGATACTTTTCTGAATTGAGCTGAGGTATTCTGAAATACTCCATGCAAGTTTAAATCCATTGGATGTAAGTTCAATACCGCCTATTAATTTGGGCACGGTTTTAAATTGAAATTGAGTTTTTGTGCCGAGTATTTCATTAACAGTATTTTTAATTTCTATTTGCTGTTTTGAAGGCAAATCAAATGCGGTTTGTACCAGTATGGAATTTGAACCGATTTTGAAAGCTTTGGTAAGTTTCTCTTTCTCCCCGTTTTTTGATTCCTTTAAACGATTGATAAAGATATTTACCGATTGTTCCTCCAAACTCATGGATGCAAGATCTTTGAGTGTTTTTCTTGTTATGGCGAAAACTTCCTCCTGTGTCTTTTGCACAATATCATGCTCAAGGTTCTCCTGCATTGCATTCAATGACTTTTTCAGTTTGGAACGCAAAACGGTGGATTCATTCCTTGCCTCTTCAAGTAGTTTCTCCCGCTCTTCATTTGTTTCTGCAATAGCGTTGTCCATCAGCTTTTTCTTTTGCTGATCAAACTTTTCATTTTTTTCCAGAAATTCAGCCTGCTCCTTTTTAGCTTCAGTCTCTTTAGCTTTGGCATCCTTCAGCTCCGACGCAATTTTACTTTCACGATCATCAATAGCCTTGAGTACCGGCTTATAAAGAAATCGTCTGAGCAACCAGACCAGAACGAAGAAATTAATTATCTGAGCTATTACTGTAAACCAGTTAATTTTCATTTTGTGTTTTTTACTTTGCAATGATATGATTCCAGAACGGGTTAGCAAAGATTAGAATCATCGAGACTACGAAACAATATATTGCAGTTGACTCAATCATTGCCAATCCCACGAATAAAGTCCTCGTGATTGTTGGTGCCGCATCGGGCTGCTGTGCAACGGAACTTAATGCCGATGATACTGATTTACCTTCTCCAAGGGCAGGCATCATGCAACCGATGCCTGTTGTAAGGCCGGCTGTTACAATAGAAGCTACTCCAATAACAGTTACACTATCCATTTTCTTTTTCTCCTTTTATTTAGTTGTTATTACTTTTGTTTTTTCTGATTTTATTGCTCCTTCTACAGCTCCGGCAATATAAACTGTTGCCAGGATACTGAAGATATATGCCTGCACCATACCTGTCAGCAAACCAAGAGCTTTCATTACAATTGGGAATATCAATGGCGTTATGCTTAACAGGATAGCTACAATCATTCCTCCGCTCATGATGTTACCAAACAATCTCACAGCTAATGCCAGCGTTCGTGAGATTTCACTGATAAGATTAAATGGCAACATAATGAAAGTTGGTTTTAAATATGATTTAAGGTAACCTGGCAACCCACTCTTCATAATGCCAAAAAACGGTACTGCGATAAAAACAGAAATTGCCAGGGCAGCAGTAGTTGACAGGGAACCGGTAGGCGCTTCATACCATGGTAAAATGATACAAATATTAGCAGTTCCGATAAATAGAAACAAAGTGCCGATGAAAGCAATATATTCTTCAGGATGATTTAAGCCGACTTCTTTAATTTGATTGTTCATGAAAGTTACGAGCATTTCCAGAATGCACTGCCAGCGCGAAATGTGAATGCCTGTTTTAAGTTTCCGTGTTATTAGTACAGAAAAACCTACCAGTAAAAGCATTATTGCCCAGGTAGTAACAATAGTCAGGTTGATGGTAATAAAACCATGCTGCCAAAAAATAGTTTCGTCCGGACTAAGTTTCATGACCGACCTCTTTTTTTAACAGAACTTGATTTTCCTTATTCGATTTTGTGAAGTATATGACAGAATAACGAGCAGTTATAAAGCCTGCAACGCAGATAAGAAGTCTTTGCCAGCTGCCGTAAGATATATAATAAAAACCTATCAATGTGATACTTATACGCAAAATGAAACTACCCAAAAACCATAATGCAGGTATTTTTGAGGTAACTAATTTTCTTACTGTAAACCAAAGCCCTCCAAAGAATACGGTTCCCAGTAATAATCCTCCAATAAATGCCAAAATCATGTATACAATATCATTCATCTTTTTCGTCTTTTTGGTTCATCTCTTTATGTTCTTTAGTTACCCAATGCCATGCAATCAGGCAGCCTGCTAATAAGCCTAATATCAAGCAGGTCAAAGTCCAGGAAAATGATTCGGGATGCTTTTTATCCAGCCATATTCCCAATGCCGCTCCGAGCAAAGTAGGAACTGCAACCGTCCAACCTATAATTCCGAACATTCCCAAACCAAACCAAACGCTTCTCTTACTTTCACCCAGAGCTTTCAGTTTGCGATTTGCTTTTTCTCCAACCTTATTAGCAAAATAATTTGTGTCTTTTTTTTCTTTTGGTTTCATTTTTATTCTTTGCGAAATTTTATCATATTGTATATGAATCCGCTCTCCATTTTTGCTGTCACAGAGCGAACGTTTTTTTCGTTTTCGTCCAAATCCTTAAACTCCTTTTCCACCGATTCATGCAGCTTACCAAGATCTGATCCCCCGATCGCATTGCGAACAGATACCAGTACCTGTGTACCTGCTTTTACCATGATGCCTTTATCAACAGCTAAATAATGAACGTTTTTCGAGTCCGTTTCATAAGTAAAAATACCAGGGACCAATGCTGCTACACAATCGAGTCTTTGCGGTAACAGGCCAAAGAAACCTTCACTTGTCTCTGCAACAATACTTTTGACATTTTTGATATCGGCGAATATCCTGAATGGCAGAAGAATCTTTAAGTCCATAGCTGTATTATCCATCTCTATTTGGTTTTCTTTTCCTTTCCTGATTTCTTCTTATTTGCAGAACCGGGCTTCTTTTTGTCAGCCTTTTTATTTCCTTTTATTGAAGATCCGGATTTATTTTTATCGGAATCTTTGATTTTTTTTGCTGCAGGATCGGATTTATTTTCATCAGTATTTTTATTTACTTTATTTTTGGCTTCATCTATTGCTCCTATCATATAAAATGCGCTTTCCGGAAAATCCTTAAACTCATCTGAAAGGATACGTTCACAACCGCTAAGAGCATCGTCCAGACTTACTTCCTTTCCTTTCATTCCACTGAATTGTTCGGTGGCGAAGAAGGGCTGGGTGAGAAAACGTTCCATGCGTCTTGCCCGGTTTACCACATTACGGTCATCAATAGATAATTGTTCAAGACCAAGCATCGCAATAATATCCTTAAGTTCTTCATATTGTGCGAGTGTATGCCTTATTTCCTGTGCAAGGGCATAATGTCTTTCGCCAATTATTGAGGGTGTGGCCATTTTAGAATTGGATTGCAATAAATCAATGGCAGGATAAAGGCCCTCGCTTGCTTTTTTTCTTGAGAGAACAATGGATGCAGAAAGATGCGAAAATGTATGAACTGCAGCGGGGTCAGTTAAATCATCAGCAGGCACATAAACAGCCTGAATAGATGTTATTGCTCCAGTATCGGTATTAGCGATCCGTTCCTCCAATTGCGATAATTCCGTTCCCATTGTTGGCTGGTAACCCAACCGTGAAGGCATTTGTCCCATCAAACCTGATACTTCCATTCCCGCCTGTATAAAGCGGAAAATATTATCAATAAGCAATAAAACATCGCGGTGTTCATCATCACGAAAATATTCAGCCATTGTTAAAGCAGCATGACCAACACGAAAGCGTGCGCCTGGCGGTTCATTCATCTGTCCGAACATCATCACCATGTTCTTCAATACACCAGCTTCTTTCATATCATGATAAAGTTCATGACCTTCACGGCAACGTTCTCCAATGCCGCAAAACATACTAACTCCTTTGTTATGTCCGACCATATTGTGGATCATCTCAGTAAGCAAAACTGTTTTTCCTACACCCGCTCCTCCAAATAAACCAGCTTTTCCTCCACGTTCCAATGGTATAAGAACATCAATGGCTTTAATACCAGTAACAAAAACCTCGGATTTTGTTGATCGTTTTGCTAATGCAGGAGGTGATTGATGTATATTACGCCACTCAACGCCTGACAATGGTTTCTGATGATCAATGGTAGTGCCGAATACATCGAACATGCGACCCATGATCTTTTTGCCCACTGGCACTTTAAGTTCCTTGCCATCTGTTACTACAGCCATGCCTCTCGATAATCCCTGAGTAGGAGTTAATGAGATACCCCGTACACGGTGCACATCCAGCTGGGTAAGTACTTCAATAACTATTTGATTATCCTTTCCCGAATGAAGCGATGTGTAAATAGATGGCAAATTATTTTCAAACAAAACATCAACGACACTACCCCTTACAGAAATAATTTTACCATAGATTAAGGTATTGTTTCTATGCTCTTTAGATGGTTTAACGTTACTATACATAGTTCAATTAAATTCTTTTCCTGATATCAATAGATGATTAAATTTAAAAAGTTCTAAGATCAGCACCTTTAACCGGATAAGTATTACAAGACTTTTTAAAATTTTTGCATAATTCACATATTATCAAAAAATTTAAGATCAAGCATTGATCTCCTATTTCAGTCTCAACATTCTTGCGTTGATGGCTACAATCACTGTACTTACAGACATCAGGGCTGCTCCCAATGCAGGAGTGAGCAGCACACCCCAGGTATATAGTACTCCTGCAGCCAGAGGAATTGCAATGGTGTTATAGCCCGTTGCCCATATAAGGTTCTGAATCATTTTACGATAAGTGGCCTGGGAAAGCTTCAGGATGGCAACAACGTCTAATGGATTGCTTCGTACCAGGATCACGTCTGCTGTTTCGACTGCCACATCTGAGCCTGCTCCAATAGCGATCCCTAAATCGGCCTGAGCCAGTGCCGGCGCATCGTTTACTCCATCGCCGGTCATGGCTACCAAAATCCCACGTGATTGCACCTCTTTCACTTTGGCGGCTTTATCCTGGGGCAGGACTTCTGCAAAATATTCATCCAGACCGATTTGATCTGATACCCATTTGGCTGTCGCTTTGTTATCTCCGGTAAGCATCATGCAGCGTATATTCAATGCTTTAAGAGCATCGATGGCTTGCTTTGCTTCTGGCCGGATTATGTCCGCCAGAGCAATTGCCCCTTTCAAATTCCCATTAACGAGTACAAATACTACTGTTTTACCCTGTGCCTGCAATGGATCTATTCGGGTGTCATTCAGATTGATGTTCTGTTCATGAAGGAAGCCAGGACTAACTACCTTAACATCTTTGCCATCAACCCTTCCTTCGGCCCCTTTGCCCGGGATGCTTTTAAAGTTTTCGACAGGAAGTTTCTTTTCCGAAGAAGCGGCAATGGCTTTTGCAATGGGATGTTCGGAATTCGCGTCTACGGAGGCTGCATACTTACGCAGTGTATCCTCGTCGATATCCGGCGAAAGCACAAGTGTATCTGTTATGCCAAAGCGACCCTCCGTAAGAGTACCAGTCTTATCAAAAATTACTGCCTGAAGTTTTCGGGCGCTTTCGAAAGAAACACGATTACGAATCAGCAAGCCGTTCTTTGCTGCCAGGGCTGTAGAGACAGCTACCACCAGCGGTACGGCAAGGCCCAGAGCATGAGGGCAGGCGATGACCATCACGGTCACAGCGCGTTCGATGGCAAATGCGAAGTCCTTGCCCATGAGTGCCAACCAAACAATAAGGGTGATAACGCCTCCACTCAGGGCAACAATAGTGAGCCACTTTGCTGCTGTATTGGCCAGGTCTTGAGTCTTTGATTTACTTTCCTGAGCCTGCTTCACCAGACCGATAACCTGCGACAGGAATGAATCCTTTCCTGTGCCTTTTACCTCTATAGTCAGCGAACCCTCTCCATTAATGGAACCGCCGATTACCTTTTCGCCTTTCTTTTTTGCTACCGGAGTTGATTCACCTGTAAGCATTGCTTCATTAACTGAACTTTCTCCATCAAAAATGACACCGTCTGCCGGGATTTTTTCACCCGGTTTAATCAATACTTTGTCATTCACAGTCAGTTCTCCGAGTGGCACATCTTTTACACTTCCGTCAGACATAAGTTTATGTGCATCGGATGGCATAAGTTTAGCCAGTTCCTCTAAAGCCCGTGATGCACCCATGACTGACTTCATCTCAATCCAATGGCCAAGCAACATGATATCAATTAATGAAGCCAGTTCCCAGAAAAACATCTTTCCGGTAAGACCAAACACTACAGCGCTGCTGTAAAAATAAGCTGTAGAAATAGCTACCGAGATGAGTATCATCATCCCTGGCTGGCGAGATTTTAGCTCTGCTAACAACCCTTTGAGAAAAGGCCATCCACCATACCAAAAGACTGCAGATGAAATGACAAACAGAACGTAGATGTCGCCTGAAAAATGAATTGTTTCCCGCAGACCTGCCAGCTTCTGGAGCATTGGTGAGAGGACAAGAATCGGAAGTGTCAGGATCAGAGAGATCCAAAACCGTTTTCTGAAATCCGCAGCCATGTGAGCATGGTGATCGGGTCCGAAGTGTGTCATTTTATTTTCGGCCTCCAACCAATTTTGCATGCCGTGTCCCTTCGGGCGACCTTCCTTAACATAGATATTATATGCTTTTTTTGCCACCTCGTCATGTGACGGCTTCGGATCGGAATTCTTCGGCATGTTGTGATTGTGTTCCATAATGGGTATTTTCTATACTGATTTTTATAAGACGACCAGATTAAAACATAAGCCAGACAACAGCATAGAGTGTATTATTATTTGAAGCATTCCTGCCAGATCCGTCATAGTTTGAACGAGCTCCGTTAAACTTATTATAAATTATATACTGAAGTGAAAACTTGATCTTATCCCATGGTCGGTAATCTGTCTCAAGGATAAAACCGTTGCTATCGGGACTCCCCGTTCTGCTCCCTTCATCCGGGATAGTGGCATAGATCAGAGGGTCTGTTTTACCGGTTATGGAAAAATAACTTACCGATCCACCAATATCGCCTATACGGCTTCGGTAATAATAATTAAAGTTCATTCTAAGGGTATTCAGGTAGTCAACAGGATTTGCTGCATTATCAAGGGGAAAACTTGCTTTCCATTCCTGTTTTTCATGAATAAAGGTGGCGTGCGCTGTAATAATATACCTGGTCGCTACCGCTTTAGGCTCATTATCCATTCTCGCAGGATCTTTATTATCTTCAGGTTCAATGGTCCCCATAAACTGATATTGAGCATCAATGGCAACGTCTGTAAAGCGGTTCGTTGGCCCGCTTGTGTTAGCAGTGGGGAAAATATCAGCCCGCATACCGTAAGTACCGACAGTAAAGAAATGGTTTTTCCACCGGTGTTCCAGCGCGAATCGCCAGTAAGGAGCAGCACCGTCAACAACCTGTTCAATATTAGTTCCGGCGCCCAAAGGTTTAGTAATACCATTTCTTGCTGTTCGGTAGACGGTGCCACCCAGATAAATAAAGTTGTTCCAGAAGACATTTAACCCAAGTCCCCCTACCTGTTGGTCTAAACCTCCGTGAATCATTGTTTCGGCAACTGGAGTTAATGCAACACTTGAAGAAGCAAATGGGTAACCCCATGCAGGAACAGTATTCCAGCCATCCTGAACCGTCGGACTATTATTTATTGTAAGTCCGTAAATCAGGTTTTTGCCAGCTAAAATGGTATTGTTTGAATAACGTATATCTGTCATGTCCAGATATATCTTATTATCCACACCATCATAGGATGCTTGCACAAAGGCGCCTATTTTATCATAAATTCGGCCACCGTAAAATAAGCTCAACTGTTGGGGAAGATTTATTCTATCAGTTGCCCGGTTTGTTTTATCAAAAGGAGCAACCCCTGCCGTAAGACCCCTGGAGTCTGAAAAAGATGCCTGTATCATACCAGCCAATGGTGGTGGAAATTCATATGATTTGCCGCTTTTACTGAATGTGTAACCTCCAAGTTTGAAGAGCCGTCCAAATGGAGTCAATTCCGGAAACACTGTATGACATTCATTACATTTCATTCCTGTTTGCCGGGCAAAACTGGGTATAGCCTGAGCGGTGCCAATGAATAAAAGTTGCACTAATATGATCACGGTAAGAAGATAGAATGTTTTACAAATTGGTTTGCTGTGCATTTTATTGCCCTCCGTTATTTATTTTTTTGAGTCGGATTTTTGTAAGTACCGGTTATGTAAGCTGTTATGGCTTTTATCTGATCAGGTTCAAGGTCAAACGCCGGCATCATTTCCTTGCCTTTTTTAATAGTCTCATCGATCTTTTTGTCAACATCATCCTTCCAAAACGCTGAATCAGTGAAGTCTTCGGGATGTTCAAGCAGAGGTTCAGAGGCAGGTCCTTTACCGTCTCCCATTATACCATGACAGAACTGGCATTTGTTTTTATAGATCGCTTTCCCTTTCTCGTACTCGTTAGCTTTGGAACTCTGGGCAATGACATGATAACTATTCAATGCCGCAAAAAAAATAAAACTAATGATTATTATAATATACTTTTTCATATCAAACCTCCTGTATATTAATAAAATATTAAATGATAACGATAAAACATTTTAACCACTAAACCCTTATTCTGATCAAACACCTTCTGCCTTGTCAATCAATATGACATATTGATTTCTTCTTTCTTAATCAATAAAGCCTATCTTTTATATTTTCAGGTGTAGCACGATAAACCAAATCATAATCATGGGATAATAATTTTTTATCCTTATTTAGGTATTCCAGCCGTCTCAGAAGATGTGTTATAAGAGCGATATGAGTTGCATTTTTCTTATTTGCATTAACTACAAACCACGGTGCGAGCTTAAAGTTGGTCTTAAGCAACATCTCGTTCCGTGCCTCGGAATAATCTTGCCAATGTTTCTGGGCTTCCTTGTCAATAGGACTTATTTTCCATTGTTTCAGAGGATCCGTCTCCCGGTCCTTTAACCTTTTTTTCTGTTCTTTTTCACTTATATCGAGATAATATTTAAAAATTATAAAGCCTGCACCGGCCAGCATCTTCTCGAATAATTCCACTTGTGTAAAAAATGTTTTGTATTCTTTTTCCGTACAGAAACCCATAACTTTTTCCACGCCAGCACGATTATACCAGCTCCTGTTTAGAAGTACAAATTCGCCTGATACCGGTAAACGTTCGGAGTAACGCTGGAAATACCATTCAAGCTGCTGCCTGTCAGATGGTTTACCCAATGCAACAACTATTGTTTCACGGGGACTAAGGTGTTTAATAATTCTTTTTATGGTTCCATCTTTACCGGCGGCATCCCTGCCTTCCAGGATTACCAGGAATTTGAGGTTGGAGGATATAATCTCCTTTTGCAGCTTGACCAGTTCTATATAGAGTTTGTGCAATGTTTTCTTCTTTTCCTTTTCCATGTTAATGGTCTTGCTATTACTGATTTTCAGAGATCCATTTTTTTGCTTCTCCCATTTCAGCATTTTTAAATATGCGAAGTTCGCATGACAGCATATGACCAAAGAACTTTGCAAAAGTATTTATCATCTCATGATCGGAGACCAGAGCAATCCGGTCCCATGCAGATAAATGTTTCATCCCCATCTTTGCATCATCCAGCATAGCGCTAAGATCAAATCCGGTAAAGTTGACTCCAAGATGATAAAGCATCCTGAGTTTTTTATTTGCTTTAAACTTTTCAGCTATGGCTGGAATTAAGACAGTTTCATAGTCCTTTCCTGTTATTTTTCCTTCTCCTGAAACGCCCAGAACGTTGTCTGGTAAATCATTGATAATTTTTAACATGATTGTAATTTATTTATATTTTTTCAAGGTAAATGTCGCTACCTTCGACTGGATAAGTGTTACATAACTTTCAGAAAAAATTACATTATTCACACCTGAAATTTTATATTGAATAGACGCTCTTGAGAACTAATCAAGTTAAATATCACACGATTTTCTCATCAGTTATCATATAAGTAATTCTTTCAAACGCAACTAACCTTTGTCATGTTCGTACTTCCGTGAAGTATAAGGGGAGTACTGCCAACATGAATCACCCTGTCTCCTTCTTTCAATAGTTTTTCAGCCTTCAGTATTTCTATCGAATCCTGAATTGCCTTGTCTAAATCATCATAGGTACTTAAATAGAAAGGTTGAATCCCCCAAACCATAGATATCTTATTTAAAAGCTTTTTGTTACTGGTAAAAGCATATATTTTGGCTTTGGGCCTGTGACTGGATATCCTGATCGCAGTATATCCGGAATGTGTAAATACAACAATGGCTTTTGCTTTAACCTGCCGGGCTAACTGTGATGCATTGGAGCAAATGGAGTCGGCAAGAAATGTGGAAGTATCTTCCTCTGGTGTATATTGTTTATTAAAAGGATCTCCATGATTTTCCGTATAAGCAATAATGCTTTGCATACTGGTTATTGTTTCCAAAGGATATTTACCAATTGATGTTTCCCCGCTTAGCATCAGAGCATCTGCTCCATCCAGTACGGCGTTAGCCACATCATTGGCTTCTGCCCTGGTAGGTCTGAAATTTGTAATCATGCTTTCCATCATCTGTGTAGCAATTATTACTGGTTTTGAACGAAGGTTACATTTTCCTACAATTAATTTTTGTATCAACGGGACTTCGTCAAACGGGACTTCTACTCCCAGGTCACCACGGGCAACCATCACTCCATCAGCTATGTCGATTATCTGATCAATTTCCTTAAGAGCTTCCGGTTTTTCAATTTTTGCGATAACACCGGCATGACTGTTTTTTTTCTTTATGAGATTTTTCAGCTCAAGTACATCAGAAGCTTTTCGTACAAAAGACAAGCCAAGCCAGTCAACATCATGTTCCAGTGCAAAAAAAGCATTTGAAATGTCTATCTCAGACAGACAGGGTAGAGAAACTTTTGTATCAGGCAGGTTTACCCCTTTTTTTGAAGAAATAGGACCACCGTAAATAACCTTTGCTTTAACAATATCATTTTTATTTGTTTCTGTCACTTCCAGTTTTATTTTCCCATCGTCGATAAGTATTGTTTCACCAGGATTAACATCTTTTGGAAACTCCTGATAACTCATATAAAGATGGCCTTTGGTACCCAGACATTTTTCAGTAACAAAAGTTATGATATCGCCTTCTTCCAGATTGAGAAGATCGTCTTCGACTTCACCCACTCTGAGCTTAGGCCCCTGCAAGTCCGCAAGTATAGAAACATTAGTTCCTAATTCCAGGTTTAACTTTTTAATAATGTTTATCAGCCTAAGATGTTCATCTTTTGTCGAATGAGAAAAATTCAGTCTGAATACATCGACACCCTCATTAATCATTTGAAGAATAATATCTTTACTGTTTGATGCAGGACCTAAAGTGACGATCACTTTAGTTTGTGAATTTATGTTGCGCATAAATTTTTGTAGTGTTCCCAGGGCTTAAATTGAAAATGCGAACGTTCTACCAGGAATTAATAGTTCAAAGTAACAGTTTACCAAATGCCCCAATGAGGTTCAGCACAGAAGAGTCCGTGCAGGAATTTCACATTTTAGTCTATTGATTACTCCAAAATTTTTCTGTTGATATTACACCTTGCTCGCCCGGATATTGAGCATTCTCATTATCTTCGGCTGTAATAAATATTTGGGTTGGTTTAAATGAAGATACTGTCTTAAAAGATACTTTTAAATTATTTGAACTATTCACCCGTCCTATATTTTTTGTTATTCCCTGGTCTGTGACCATCCAAACTACATAGGTTTGTTTTACTGGCTCTAGTCTTTCTACTCCGGCTAAGTTTGAAATTTTCATTTCAATAACATAATTATTGTTCTTGTCTTTTTTTACATTGACATAACCTTTTGCTGCCGGAACAACTGATGAGGTTAAAAAAAGTGCTTTTGTTGAACATGAAACGAATGAAAATATCATCATTGTTGTCAAAATTCCCCAAAAGAAATTTTTAGTACTGGTTTTCAATTCTGTTGCTTTCATTATTGCATTTATTAAGTTAGATAGTTAAAGCGCTGTAATTTATATAATTATCAGTTGAGACTGTATATTTTTGTATGAAAATCTCTTTCAGCTGACTCCGGTTTCATTTTATTTCTGTTGAGTTTATTCCGTAAAATTAAATTTGTAAATAAATTCTGAAGTCATAAAGGTATATCTGTCTGTTCAGGAAACCGTTACATAATTCCGGAAATAAATTACATTATTCTCACATTTTCGAGTGGCGTCAGGGAATAAAAAAAATTGCCTCAGTATTTTAGATCTTATTTTGCTTTTTTTCTTCTTCTTTGCCATTGCCTAGTATAGTTACTTCGTGGTCAATGATTCCTCAAACGTCCGAGTATTGTAACAAGAGAAGTCTTTAGTTTCTCAACTGCTCCTTCTACTGCCTGTTCATGGGTATTTGCATGGTTAGTTACAGCAATTGGTTTCATTCCTTCAAGCCGGGCTTCAATCATACATCGTTTATCGTTTTGCCTCTCTTTGGGACCATTCTCATCTGAAAGATGAACTTCAACCCTCGTTATCTGATGGCTAAACCTGTTTAATTCTTCTGATATTAAGGCGATTAACAGGGCTCTTAGTTTTTCGCTTCCTTTAATATTATTGTCCGTATTAAATTGAATTGTCATAATAGAAATTCTTTAAAAAAGTTATTTTATTTACACATTCTCCAAATGATTATACTCTATATACTTCATTACACCTTTGAATCCGGATTGTCTGCGATTCCTTCGGGCGGCAAAATATCAGGCAAATCAAGACGTGCAACGCCAATTCTGTAATCAGCCATACCGTAATAAACATCGAAGCGGTTTGGCAAACCAAGATCGTCACGCCGGTCAATACCGGTTGGGAACACTACATTTGAAATTGTACCCTGACGTTCCTGTTTTAGTTCCGGTTTCAATACCGGTTCCTCTGAACGATAGTGTATCACTTGAGGATGATCCTTTGATAACACCATCACACCGGCCGAATAGCATAAATGCTTCCCCTCTTTGCCCTGATCAGGCATTTCACTTACTCCGTGGTAAAGGATAAGCCAACCATGCCTGGTAAGGACCGGCGGAGTTCCTCCGCCAATTTTTAGCCTTTCCCATGGTGACACAGGTGTAGCAAGCCGGTGATGTGAATTAAATAAACCGATATGGTCAGGTTCAATATCATCTAAAGGCATTGGGCAATAAGAAATCCAGATGCTTTCATGGTCGAGGTCCACTTCCCTTGTCCTGGACTGAAGGACAGTTTCTTCCGGTCTGGTACCCTGAAAAAGAGGCCGGTGAAGAATAGCCAGCTGCATTTTCTCTGCATGATTAGGAATGGCAATCGGGAAGAGGCTCGCATCCTTATTGTCCACATGAACGAAATCTATGCCATTGTATGGTTCGAAGGTAACTAATCCAAGACGTTTCCAGTGAAACAAATCAGCCGATATAGCAATAGCGATCCGTGGCCCTTTGGGAGAAAGCGCCGTGTAAGTCATCATATAGCGTTTCAGTGGCTCTACATAGGTGACACGAGGATCTTCGCAACCACCGCTGCCGTCAGATCGCATCTCATAATCTGTTTCAGGTTCAAGAGCAATGCCCAACCGCTCGACTCCGGACGGATCACCATCTTTATTAAAAAGAACCTTTGCAATGCCTATACGCGAATAATTACCCTTTGCGACTAACCGCGGAAACAGGTAAAGCTTGCCATCCGGGCCACGGGCAGCAGCCGGATTCAGTACCCCTTCCACTTCCATCGGGTTGTCGGGTTCAGGCTCCATCATCTGCCCGATACGTTTCAGTTTAATTCCACTCATCACTTCTCCTCCTTGTTAAGGTTTATGCTATTATCGTTTTCCAAACAAGCTATCACCGCTTCAATCACCCGTTTTGTCTCAGTTGGATTTTTGACCCTGATAGATATAACACCTGCTTCTTCTGCAGGATAATCGTTGCCCCCGGGGAATAAAGCGTCACCAACAAAAATCATTTCAGGAATTGAAATGCCAAGAGTGTCCCTGAGCTTTTTAATTCCGTAAGCTTTGTCAATACCGGGCTTAGTGATATCAATGGATGTTTCACCACCTAACCTGACAGAAAATCCGGGGATTTGCTTATCAAGAAATGCTTTCATCTTCTTCCTCTTTGCAAAATCAGGATCCCATTTTTCTTTTTCTTTATTTGGAGCTTGCTGTCCTAAAGCGGAAAAGGTTATCTGGCTCCCACGGTCTTCAATTTCTTCTCCCCACAACTTTTTAATCTTGAAGCCTTCTAATTCTAGGGACTTCTTTAATGAACTGATAATTTTCTTTTTTTCTTCTGCAGTGAGATCCTCAGAATAAATCTTTTTCCAATCCGTTCCATATTGGTAGAACTTTGTACCGCAGGTAGGAAGAATTGACAGGTTCTCCAGGCTTTTATCATGGGGAAGGCCGGAAAGCACTTGTTTTTCAAACTGAAACCAGTCGCCTCCTGAAATCACGGCAACTTTTACTACGCTGAGCAGATCATGAATCAGTGCAGACATTTCAGCATCAAGAGATGATTTGCTTTCGGCAAGAGTACCGTCCAGATCAAAAACAATTAATTTTTTTATCATAATAAAATTTATATTAATCTATTCCGGAAGTGCAATTTCCAATAATGTCACTGCTCTTTTCGGTTTAAAAGTACACACTCCTATTACCGCAGGTAAAAGGAACATATCACCTTTTCCAATAATATAAATTGCGCCGTCATATTCTATCTGCCCATCGCCATCTGTGCATACCAGTAGTCGTGGCACACCTATTCCGCCGACAGTAAACGGCGATTTTCCCTGAAGCCGCCACAGGTCGAAATGTTCACAATGAAAAAGCATCTCATTCCTGACAGGTGCTATTGCTTCAACTACCGGCACCACTGGTTTTGTAGCACTTTGCGTAAAATCAATACATGCAAGCGCCTGATCAACCTGGAGTGACCTTGGGTTACCTGTCTTTTTATCAATATGGTTCCAGTCGTACAATCGAAATGTCACGTCGCTGTTCTGCTGAACCTCAAACACCACTACATCTCCACCCAGTGAGTGAACCGTTCCAGCCGGTATAAAAACACCGTCCCCTGCTTCTGGTGTGAAGTATGATAAATGATCAGCAATTGTCCCGTTTGTGAGAGACTGTTTTAAATTGTCAGCTGTGGTCCCTGGTTTAAGTCCCGCATAAATGCGACTATCCGGTCCTGCCTCCAGCACGACCCATGCTTCGGTCTTGCCATGTTCACCAACCGGCAGATAATCCTTATTAAGATCAGAAGGGTGTACCTGCACTGAGAGCATTTCATGTACATCGAGGAATTTAAGCAAAAGAGGAAATCGTTTGAAATGTCCTGCTAGTTTTCCGAGCAGCTGCTCCGGCTCATTCTCCATCAATTGATTGATGGTCTGTCCTTTGAGTGGTCCATTAGCAACAAGGCTCTGATTTTCCTCCCGGTCGCTAAGAATCCATGCTTCACCAATAGGACCATTACCAGGCAGAGGTGCAGTGAGCAGATCAGCCAAATGACGACCGCCCCAGAGCCTATACTGATAAATCGGTTCGAATTTCAACGGATACAGGGGTATTTGACTCCCGGAATGTTTTTGTGCTTTCGTGCTCATTTCTTTTCTATATCATCATTGTATTTTCCATTCCGTGCGACCCTGTTGCAATTTGCACGATGATACAGTGCCTGTTGGGCTGCTGACACATTAGTCTCTTCTCCACGCCAGATCTCCAGAGCCGGTTGCTGGATGGCGCGGGCAAACGAAAACGCCAGTGCCCATGGCATTCGCGACTTAAATCTGACATTCATTGCATTCAAACGAGCCGAGGCCAGTTCACCGGATTGCCCCCCCGACAAAAAGGCAATTCCCGGAACTGCAGCAGGGACGGCTCGTAAAAGACACTCTACCGTTATATCGGCTACCTCCTCAACAGTTTCTTGTTTAGGGCAGGCCAATCCGGGAAGCACCATATTGGGTTTCAGTATCATACCTTCCAGTGTAACACGTTGTAAATAAAGCTGTTTGAAAACAGTTCGCAAGACTTCCTCTGTAACTTCAAAGCAGTGCTCCAGGGTATGTTCACCTATCATGAGTACCTCTGGCTCCACTATGGGTACAAGTCCGGCTTCCTGGCACAATCCTGCATATCTGGCCAAAGCGTTTGCGTTAGCCTCTATGCAACCACGGCTGGGAATACCTTTTCCTATGGTAATCACTGCCCGCCACTTGGCAAAACGGGCACCCATTTGAAAATATTCGCGTAGGCGGTCTCGCAATCCATCGAGGCCCTCGGTTATTTTCTCTCCCGGGTGACCTGCCATATCCTTTGCGCCAGCATCAACTTTAATTCCCGGAATGATTCCCATATCAGTGATGGCTTTAATAAATAAAGTCCCATCTTTTTTCTTCTGCCTTATCGTTTCGTCATAGAGGATAAGACCACTAATACATTCACCCAGACCAGGTGTTGTTATAATCATTTCCCGATAGGAACGCCGGAACTCCTCCGTTTGAGGAATCCCTGCCGCTGCAAATCTTTTATTGCAGGTTGGATTACTTTCATCAATTGCCAACAGACCCTTGTCGTCGGCTACCAATGTTTTTGCAGTTTTTATAATCTCTTTTAAATTCATCTTATATACCTCACTGATTTTATCAATAATCAATCGATTGTTTTAAGTTATATCTGGTTACCTGGCCGCTCATACACAAAACGTTCGTGTTGAGCAGTTTTTTTTACTCCTTGAACCGTTCCTGTCTGAAAGGTTCCTATATCCATTTATGTTTTTTTGGATGGGTTGTTTTTCTGTTCCTGAAGCAATTCAATGATTTTATCTAATTTATCCACTTCAATTGACTTCAACTTTATTGCCAAAGCTTCTATCTCTTGTTTTGCATCTTTATTCGTTCTATAATCCTGTTCAGCATGCATCCTGTCTCGTCCGTTTTGCCGGTTTTGAGACATCATAATAATAGGTGCTGCATAAGCTGCCTGTGTTGAGAAAAGAAGATTGAGTAATATGAAAGGATAAACATCCCAATGATACATAAATCCGACAAGGTTTATCCCCATCCAAAGTATAACTAAAGCTGTTTGAATGATTATGAACTTCCATGAACCAATTCCATTTGCAACCGCATCAGCTACACGACCACCAAAGTTTAATGATGCATGATGTTTCTCATGCCAGGTTTTTTGAGTTTCCATTTTTATTGAATTATTTTAATTTCTGACATATTCCTCCATTTTTTCTCCATAATCCTTCTGTAATTGGAAGAGTTATGATCAATATTAACCTTCTTTTTCCAGTGCTGCCACTTTATTCAAACGGCGCATGTATTTTTCTTCAGCCTTGAAATCAGCTTTCAGGAAAGACTTTGCCAGTTCCAGGGCCAGGGCATATCCGGTGACCTGACCGCCCAGGCACATCACATTCATGTTGTCATCCTCCACTCCCTGATGAGCTGAGAAGTGATCCGTGATTAATGCAGCACGCACGCCATGCACTTTGTTAGCCGCAATGCAAGCCCCTATCCCGCTTCCACAGATAGCCAAACCTCGTTCGACTCCACCCCGTGCCACTGCTCTGGCAAGAGGTATTACAAAGTCTGGATAATCATCATCAATAACCAGCTCATCAGCGCCGAAGTCTTCTACCTCATAACCGACTTCCTTAAGAGCGGCTATCAGCTGAACTTTCAATTCAAACCCACCATGGTCTGCGGCTATGCCTATTCGCATCATTTCTCCTCCTTTTAAAATTACTTACAGACAATTATAAAAACAGCAAACACCAAATAAAGGCCAACGACGATCGCTCCTCCCATCCTGTTAAATCCTTTCTTTAAGTATAAAAGAAACATGGTTAAAACAGTTATGCCTATAAGCCACCATACCGAAAAAAAAGTTTGTTTTGACAGGGTATTGAGGCCAAATATTATTGCAGGAATGCATATTCCGAATAGGATATTTATCGTATTGCTGTTCAAAGATTCACTCATTACAGCCATTCCCTTATTATCCAGAGCAAGTCTGATTGACGTTATAACATTGGGGATACTGGTCAAAGAAGCCAGAATTAGAATACCCACAATGCTTCTTTTAACTCCCCACGCGCTACTTAAAAAAACCGCGGAATGAACCATTCCAATGCTTGTTATAATGATTACAATTACCGCAAGTCCTCCTAACCATAGCCAGGACCATGATTTAGATAAATTCATCTTATGTTCCTTTGAAGTATTTCGGGTGTCAACGACTGCCTTAGACAAAAATACGCGGATCTTTTCAGGCAAGTTCCATTGCTTCATTTGGTTAGGTTTTATTTCAGAAATGATGACATATGGAACCAGTAAAAACAAAAATAACATAAGACTCACCAGAGGTGAGATAAATCTATAGATTAATAAAATTAGTACCAGGATGACGATAATTGAAGTCATCCCATTTACAATAATACCTTGTCTGCTTAAAGGCATACTTCCTACAACCAATGCACTAAGACCCAATAGGGCAGCTATGTTAAAAATGCTGGATCCTATGATAATGCCCACACCAACATCATGCTGCCCAATAAATAATGCAGTTACAGCCGATGAAATTTCAGGAGTGTCGGCACCCAATGCAGCAATCATTCCCAGTAAAGCTCCTGATATACGGAGACGCGTTTTCAATTTTACAAGGCTTCCACCAAGAATGAAACTGAAAATTGTCATCAAGGCAAAACAAATAATAAATATGAATATTGCTGATAATTTTGTCATCAATTTCTATGCTTTATTATGTCAGAATCCCATTTCCAGTTACGAATTTCCGGCAAATCCTCGCCGTGTTTATCAATATAAAGATTATGCTCGATGAGCTTATCCTGCATCATCTGTTTCAGGTAGGCCCCTTTAGTGCCCAGATGAGGCAGTCTGTCAATAACATCCTGCACCAGGTGGAACCGGTCAAGTTTGTTTTGTACCCTGATGTCAAATGCCGTGGTAATAGTCCCCTCTTCAACGTAACCCCGAACATGTATATTCCTGTTAGTTCGGCGGTAGGTCAACCGATGAACCAGCCAAGGATATCCATGGAATCCAAAAATTATGTGTTTGTCTTTCGTAAAGAGCGAATCGAAATCCGTTTCATTAAGACCGTGCGGGTGCTCACTGGCCGACTGAAGCTTCATCAAATCGACTACATTTATTACTCTGATTTTCAGATCAGGCAGATATTGATGTAAAATAGTAACAGCGGCCAGTATTTCTAAAGTGGGGGTGTCTCCGCAACAGGCCATTACCACATCCGGCTCGGCATCCTGATCGTTACTGGCCCATTGCCAGATACCAATTCCTTCAGTACAATGCACTACAGCCTCTTCCATTGTCAGCCATTGAGGCAGCGGATGTTTTCCTGCAACTACCACGTTGACATACTGCCGGCTGCGAAGGCAATGGTCAATGACCGACAACAGACAATTGGCATCAGGAGGCAAATAAGCACGAACGATATCAGCTTTCTTATTTATAACATGGTCGAGGAAACCCGGATCCTGGTGTGTGAATCCGTTGTGATCCTGTTGCCAGACATGGGAGGCAAGCAGATAATTCAGGGATGCTATTTTTCGTCGCCACGGCAATTCATTGGTTACTTTCAACCATTTGGCGTGCTGGCTGAACATCGAGTCAATGATGCGAATGAAAGCCTCATAGCTGTTAAAAAGCCCATGCCGCCCGGTTAGAAGATATCCTTCCAACCAACCTTCGCACTGGTTTTCACTAAGCATCGAGTCCAGTACGCGTCCGGCGGGCGCGAGAAATTCATCATTCTTCACTACTTCCGCATCCCACTGACGATTGGTTACTTCAAAGACAGCGCCAAGGAGATTTGAGATCGTTTCATCGGGACCAAATACACGGAAATTACGCTGATCCTGATTCAGTTTTTCCACGTCACGCAGGAACTTACCCAGGACGAGTGTATCTTGCCCGTTAATGGCGCCAGGAGAAGGCACGTTGAGTGCATGATCACGGAAATCAGGCATTCGCAGGTCGTGTAGCAGAATACCGCCGTTGGTATGCGGATTAGCGCCCATTCTCCGGTCGCCTTTAGGCGCCAACTCAGCCAGTTCGGGGATGAGCTTACCATTCTCATCAAACAGTTCTTCCGCTTTGTAACTCTTCATCCATCTTTCAAGTTGTTTTAGATGACCGGGATGTTCGTGATCTACCAGGATCGGCACCTGGTGCGCCCTGAATGTGCCTTCTACCGGCAATCCATCGACGACTTTCGGTCCCGTCCAGCCTTTAAGTGACCGCAGGACAATCATGGGCCAGCGCGGCCTAGTGGTGTCATTCTTTTTCCTTGCATTACTTTGGATTTTCCGGATATCCTCGATGACCTTTTCCAATGTACCGGCCATGAGTTGATGCATTTTTTCCGGATCATCCCCTTCCACAAAGTAAGGGGTCCAACCTGTACCGCGGAAAAATTGGTCTAACTCCTCATGCTCGACACGTGCCAAAACCGTTGGGTTGCTTATCTTGTAACCGTTTAGATGCAGGATTGGCAAAACGGCACCATCAGTGATCGGATCAAGAAACTTGTTTGACTGCCAGGCAGTTGCCAGGGAGGCCGTTTCTGCTTCACCATCACCAATTACGCATGCAACTATAAGTCCTGGGTTGTCGAAGGCAGCACCAAATGCATGGCTGAGAGAATAGCCCAGTTCACCACCTTCGTGAATCGACCCGGGAGTTGTAGGTGCTACATGGCTGGAAATCCCTCCCGGAAAAGAGAATTGTTTGAACAGTTTTTTCAGCCCGGCTTCGTCCTGAGTGACGTTAGGATAAACTTCGCTCCAGGTGCCTTCGAGGTAAACGTTGCCTACAATAGCAGGCCCCCCATGACCAGGTCCGGCAATGTAGAACATGTCCAGATCATATTTTTTTATGATTCGGTTCAAATGCACGTAGATAAAATTCTGGCCGGGAGTTGTGCCCCAGTGTCCCACCACAAGAGGCTTCACATGCGACATTTTCAGCGGCTCTTTCAGCAGCGGATTGTCGTAGAGATAAATCTGCCCGACCGACAGATAGTTGGCAGCACGCCAGTAAGCATTAATCTTTCGAAGCAGGTCTGCCGATAATGGTTTATCCTTTTTATCCTTCTTTTCCTTTTTGGGAACAATGTTCTCTTTGAACCCTTCTCTTACTTCCTTAACTATTTTCTTTTCAGATACTTTGTTTGTTTTCATGATCATATTTCATTTTTTAGTAATATTTATCAATTGGCTGACTATTTTAGCTATCATCCATTCCTCGTCGGTGTGAATGACGCGTACTGCAGCCTTGCTGTTATCTTTTGAAATAATAGGACCGTTCTCCAGGTTTCGTTTTTCTTCAAGTTCAATTCCTAAAAATCCTAAACCTTCACAAATGCGGGTGCGAATTTTGGGGCTGTTTTCGCCAATGCCACCGGCAAAAACAAGGGTGTCTAATCCACCGAGCGCTGCCGCGAAAGAGCCTATCCACTTTTTCGCCTGGTAACAAAATAATGCAACGGCTTCTGCAGCCCGGATATCATCGGATTCCTTAGCAAGCAAATCGCGCATATCGGAACTGGTTTCAGAAATTCCAAGGAGCCCAGATTCATGATTGATCAGATTATTAAACTTTTTTGGTGTAAGATTCTCTGACTTCATCATATACCATGCTACACCCGGATCCAAATCACCAGGCCGGGTGCCCATAATCATTCCTCCGGCAGGTGTGAATCCCATACTTGTATCAACACTCTTGCCTTTGTGAACGGCAGCCAGACTCGCTCCGTTTCCAAGGTGAGCCAATATCACACGGCCTTTGCCAACCTTTTTACCGGCTACCCGTATGAGTTCTTCTATGAGCCAGGCATATGACAAACCATGGAACCCGTATCGTTGAATTCCAATCTTGTCGAACCGACGGGGAATCGGAAGTAATTTAGCCACCCGTGGCATTGTGCGATGAAATGCTGTATCAAAACAAGCCACCTGCGACAAATTTGGATACCGCTGACTGAAAACCTCAATCAATTCAATCTCGGCAGGTAAATGATCCGGATCGTAAGTGGTGATACGATTAAGTTCATCCAATAATTTCTGCGTGATGAGTTCGGGCTCCGTGTGCTTCATTCCGAAAACCACCCTATGTCCAACACCCCTGAGCAAAGAAAAATCAACCTGCTTTTCCATCCAATCTATCAGGAAATTAGCCACCGATTTGTGATCTGAGACTTCAATCCTGGTATTGCCTTTCTTATTCTTAGTCAGGTTGTTGAAATCCAGACTAGTACCGGTTAACCCAATCCGATCAACCTTTCCATACAGCAATCGCTCAAATGGGTCGCCTGTCTTATAGAGAGCGAATTTGATACTCGACGAACCGCTGTTAATCGTCAGAACGCTCATGTTAGTCGGTTTTATGGATAACTTATCTTTCATTGATGCACATTCATGTCAGTCTTTATTCTTCATTTACGATACTCTTTTAATCAAGAGATACAAATAGGGTTTCAACGGGGAAGTATGATTAATTTTTTAAAGTTTTCATTAATGATTTAACAGAACCTTCACTTTCAAGAATTACTTTGCTCTTGTCTATCATATTATTATCTGATTCAATTCTGAAAGTTAGATGGAGATTGTAACGAACTTTATTGCCTTTTGTAAGCAAGTCAAATAGTGTTTTTGCCACTTCCTTAAAAGAAATTGTTATTGGGATTGTCAGGTCGGTAATACTTTTTGCCTGAATATCAATAAAACCAGGAATAATTCCTTTAATCCATTGATTATCTTCGATGGAAACTTCATAAGCTATGCTGTCAGCTTTGAACGGAAATACGTTTTTATTATTTATTGAAACGAGCAACTGAACAACTGCTCTGGAGAAATTAAGTGAATCTATTTCGACGTGCTCTGTTTTTACTTCCGGAACAGAGATCTTATGAACTAATTTTTTAATATCAACATTAAAATGCTCTATAAATATAATATGTGTGAAAAAAGATCCCTGGAAATGAAATTCAACAGAATCGATATTCTCCTGCTCATTTCCTTTCATGACTGAAGAAATTGAATCATTGAAAATGGTGATCGGAAGCGTAATAATGCTACTGGTATTTCTTTTCAACGAGATTGACTTTTTGTATTGATCTTTCAATATCTCAATACCATTGATAAGTATCCTGTATTGCAAGCTGTCTACAGTGAATGATAGTGGAAGTTGATTTTTGATATCCACTTTTACCATCATTTCTGTTTTCTGAGAAGTAAGTGAAGTTATTTCCAACTCCGACAGCTCCAGCCGCGGCAGCAAAAATGTTTTGTTTGGGTCCTTATCATGTAAATAGCTCCAATATCGCCATATAAAAAACGAGGCAATGATGGCAATGAAAAGAAATAAAAGTGCTAAAAAAATTCTCTTAATCATATAATATGAAGTTTACCAAACTTCTAAATCTTTAGTCCAAGTGAAGAGAGTTCCGAAAGTGTGGATTTGTAATCAGTATGATGAATACTTCGAATCCCTAAATCGCTTGCAACGTCTACGAACATCTGCATATCTTCAATGTAAATAACATTTTCGACTGATACCTGTGCAATGTCAAGCGCAATACGGAAAATATCTGCATCGGGCTTTCGAAAATGAACGAAACAGGAGGATATGAAAAAATCAACAAACTGATTCAATTTAAATTTCATTATTCTGTGTTCGTTCAACTCCCGTCCTTCGTTGTTGACTACAGCTATTTTCAGATTATTCTTATCCTTCAACTGTTTTATATACTTGATCATCTCTATCCTGGGAGTAGACTGGGAGAACATGAAATCACGAAATTGATCAATTGTGAAAGAGCGTTTCCGGTAGAACACTACTCTTTTTAGGTATTCACTCAGTGTGATCTTTCCCTCTTCATAAGTAACCTGAATGACATGATGCCGATCATTCATATCATTAAAGTCCAGATTAAAAACATCCGCAGCTGATTTTCGTGACTCATGTCCCCACCCATTGGAAAGCATTACGCCGCCAATATCCAGGAACAATGTTGTTGCCGGAATTGATTTGTTCATTTTTAAATTATTTTGCATTGTTTAAAGATTAACGTTGCCAGAGAATCAGATTAGTTTCAAGCGGAACTGAAACTCCCGGGAAGTTTGGTATTACCCG